>Ga0114970_10003964_pt1 | contig 10788 bp, 10 predicted proteins | sample M_140205_XF_Meta_FD_87030 | JGI IMG/M metagenome (GOLD analysis project Ga0114970, IMG submission 87030) | Freshwater microbial communities from Lake Montjoie, Canada to study carbon cycling - M_140205_XF_MetaG | ecosystem: Environmental > Aquatic > Freshwater > Lake | place: Lake Montjoie... | reverse complement strand
GGGTCTATTTCGGTTTTTACAAAATAGGGGCCGTTTGCCCAGTCAATACCGGCAAAACTGCCCAACACCACGCTGCCACCCCCAATTTCAATGCTAGCTAGTCCATTGGCATTGGTTACAGGGGTTTGCGTTTCTACATACACGGCCGAGCCGGCGGAAGAGCCCTGCAACACCTATATTTTCATGCCTACGGTGGTGGCGCTCACAAGCGCATTGCTGCTGTTGCGGATGACGGTTTGGTAACTCATTTTCTGCGGCGCCTGGGCAAACACACTCGCTACGAGCAAGAGCCCTGCTGCAATCAGGTAGAGGTTTTTCATTTCTTTTTTTTTATGTATTGATTATTTCTTTCCAACTGCAAGGCTGAATGCTCCTGCTATACCAAGGCAAAGCAGGCAAAGTCTAGTAAAGATTTTTTTTGTATCAAGAAACCCTCTCATTTGAAGATGTGGTGTCATCGTCAAATAAAGCCTTCCATACAAATGACAAAAGCATTATCTCCGAAGGGTGGTTCGGAAAAAGCTTGCCATGATTTTCTTGTTAATTCACCCTACAAGAACGAGGTTTTTAAAGGGATTTTGGTGGTAAAATGAACTGATTATCACTCTTTCAAGCGACCTAAATAAAATACAAATTTCGATGAGATGAAGTTCAATATTTCAAAGGAAGTACAAAATTAAAAAAAAGTTTTAAATATCAAAATATTTTTTAAATACCTTGAAGATGCCCAGGCTTATAAAAGTATTCAGGGCAGGTGAAGAAGCAGTGGCTTGCCAAAACCAATTTGGGGATCTATGGTTGTTATTTCTTTATAATTCCTCAATTTCCAGCGAATTTTTAACAAAAAAAATGAAATATCTAAAAAACGTTCAAAATATTCAGTTCAAAGGGCCAGTCTATTCTTGTATTCATTTCATTGTGCATAACCTTATCTATCTGATTGTTTTTTTAGGTTTCAAATATTTTTAAGGTTCTTTCAATCTTGACAAAAAATGACTATCATTGAAAAAGTTTTCCCCATGCTAAAAAATATTCCTGTATGAAAGACACCACAAACCCTTTGAATAGTAGGAGGCACATTGGGGCGCAAACCCATATCCTTGCCATTCTTTTGATCCACTTCTTTTTGTCGCCATTGCAGCAGGCTTTGGGGCAGTGTGGAAACAAGTCTCCCCAGCAAATTTCCCTTGGCGGCAATTTAAACGGCCTTTGCGATTGGAATAGAGACAGGCCCTTTAACGATGTGTTTAAAATGAACAGAGGTTTTTCATCAGACCCCGCCATCCCCTGGAGCGTCAATGTACCCCTCACCGACTCTCTAGGCTGGCCCTTGCAAGACTTTGGCGTAATCGTGATGGTTGATATGGACAGCAGCATGGGTGGCAGCTACCAGATTCAATTCAACGGACAGGCTACATTGAGTCCGGTAGCCAGCGGCTTCAATGTACAGAATATGGTCTACGATGCCCCAAGCAATACCAGTACCGCTGATTTGGTATATCCCAACAACATCAGCAACGGGCAACAAATGATGCTCAGCTTTACCAACACCCAATATGCCAATGGTGTGGCGGGCGTAAAAAATATTCGCATCCTGAAACCGGGCATTGCGCCCAATGGGCCCACCTTCGACCAAAGATTCCTGAACCACATCAGTAGGTTCAGCAATTTGAGGTTTATGGATTGGCATGCCACCAATGCCAATACCGATTCACTGTGGTCAGACCGCTGCCTGCTTACCTCTACAACACAAACGGGCAATCAAGGCGTGGCCTGGGAATACTGCATAGAACTGGCCAATACAGCCCAAAAAGATCTTTGGATCAATATACCCCACAAAGCTACGGATGGATATATTGCACAATTGGCAAACCTCCTCAAAAGCACCTTGGATACTGGCCTTCATGTGTATATTGAATACAGTAATGAGGTATGGAATTGGGGCTTTCAGCAGGCTCATTGGAATTTGGCACAGGCAAAAGCGGAAGCTATACAGCCAGGCAATCCGCTGAACTATGACCAAGCAAACGATCAATACACCTGGAATTATAGGCGCATCGCTAAAAGGGGCAAAGAAATCAGTGATATTTTCAAAACCGTTTTCGGCCCTGCTGAAATCAACCGCCACATTCGGGTGGTGTATGCCGTGCAAGTGGCCTGGTTTGATGTGGGTCAAAGAGGTATTGAGTTTATCAACACCTATTACGGTCCACCCCAGCAATATTTCTATGGACTTGCCGTAGCACCATATTTCAATTCAGCAGCCATTGACACCAGCAACACTGCCAGTAAAAATGAGGTGCTGCAAGCCCTTCAAAACGATGTAAACAACATCTTTTCAAAATACGACAACACCCTGATGCAATATGCTGCCGCCACATCTTATTATGGGCTGAAATTTCTTTGTTATGAGGGAGGCTCTGACACCTTTGGTCCCAATAATATTCAAGCCAAAAAGGAAGCCAATGAAGACCCCATCATGAAAACTATTTGCAAGGATTACCTAACCAAATGGTATGGCTTTGGCGCAGAGAGTCTAATGAACTGGTTTACCGCAGGCGCGGGAAACTGGGGCACGCCATATGGCAGCTGGCCCCTTACACAGCACTTTGAAAATTCGGTAAAATTGCAGGCCCTCGATGAGCTGCTTGGGATGGCCCCTCCTCCCCTTTCTGCAGGCTTTCCCGTGCCGGGAAATATCGATGCCCGCTTGATTTCAGGCTATTCGGCCCAATGGAATGCGCAAGCCCATTTACAGCCCGTGGGATGGCATCCCTACGATGATTATCTCATTCGGGTACCCCAGGGAAGTGCCGGTCAATATGGCATTACGCTTGGCTTGGCATCCATAGCCGGCGGACAGTCCTTTGATGTATATATCGACAACCAATTGCTGCAAAACATTGGTGTACCAGTTACCGGAAGCGCCAGCATCTTTCAATCCAGCAGTGAATCCCTAGCAGACCTTAGCGAGGGCTTGCACACCATCCGCTTGAAATGGAACACGTCCAACTACCTGATAGATTCCATCAAACTTACGTTGAAAGCACCCTGTATTCCCCTTACCACAAAAGCGCTTGCTAGCGATGAGGCCTTCAGCATGTATCCCAATCCGGTGCATGAAAAACTATGGATTCAAAGTACACGGGAAGAGGAAATCGATATACAAATCTGGAATACCCTTGGTGCCTGCGTGCATGAAGGGAAAGTCAGAAATTTTCCTACAGATATTGACACCCGCTCCTGGCCTGCCGGCATGTATATGGTGCATCTGATTTCAAGCCATACGAGTGAGATGCACAAACTCATTAAACCATAACAGCAAAAATCAAGCACTGCAATCTTAAAATTTCTCAAAAATTCCCAATCCAAATAAAGCAAAATCATATTTTGCCGGATCCTGCGGATCCATCCTACGCAAATGGGCATCGAGCTCTTGCACAGCCTTGGCATCATTTTGTTTTCTGCTGAGCAGCCCTAATTTTCGGGCTATACCAGCTGAATGAACATCCAAAGGGCAAGATAGTTGTGAGGGCTTGAGCTGTTTCCAAATACCAAAATCCACACCGGAAGCATCCTTGCGGATTAACCAACGCAAAAACATATTGATTTTTTTGGCCGCCGACCCATTCAAGGGATCTGAAACATGCTTGCGCATGCGTGGATGATGCTCCAATGCAAAGAAAATATTTCGAAAATGATGAATGGCTCCTTGCAGTGAATCTGTTGTGGAATATTGCACAAAAATCGCCTCCATATCGGCATAGTGGGTGTATATATTTTTCAATGCAAGAACAAAATATTTCAAATCATCTTCATTAAACGTTCTGTAATAAAAGCCACTGCATTTTTCCAAATCCTTTTGCTGATGCGACATGATAAAATCAAAAGGAGATTCCCCCATGATGTCAAGCAAACGATGCGCATTTTTTACAATTTGCACCCGGTTACCCCAGGATATCGTTGCGGCCAAAAAGGCGGATATTTCAATATCTTCTTTTCGTGTATACCGATGCGGAACGCTGATTGGATCATCTTCTATAAAACCAGGATGGTTATATTGCCGTACTTTTTCTTCTAAAAAAATTTTAATCTCTTCATCCATAACATCCTACTTCTATCTGATTCATTTTTTTAAGAAAAATATCAAGCTGTGTACCTTCTTTTTTTCCAATACAAAAACATAATGTGTCAAATATACACATCCTATTGATATCTTGAAAATAAATAAACTTCAGTGCGAATATTTTTCACAAAAGCATTCCTGCCAAATTGGCGAGTTCAGAGCGTTCTCCTTTGGTGAGTGTAATATGCGCATACAAACTTTGCCCCTTCATCTTCTCTATCAATACGGAAAGCCCATTGCTGTGGGAATCCAGATAGGGTGTGTCAATTTGGAATATATCACCAGTAAAAATAATTTTGGTATTTTCACCTGCTCTGGTGATGATGGTTTTAATTTCATGCGGGGTGAGATTTTGTGCTTCGTCAATGATAAAGAAAATATTGGAAAGGCTTCTCCCTCTGATGTATGCCAATGGGGTGATGTGCAGTTTTTCTGTTTCCACCATCTCATTGATTTTTTGAAATTCTTTATCTGATTCTTTGTAATGACTTTGGATAAATTTCAAGTTATCCCATAGGGGTTCCATATAGGGATTGATTTTGGATTTGATATCCCCGGGTAAAAAGCCAATATCCTTGTTACTAAGGGGCACGATAGGCCTAGCCAGGTATATTTGTCTGAATTTAGCTTTTTGCTCGATGGCACCAGCCAATGCCAGGAGTGTTTTTCCTGTTCCGGCGATGCCCTGAATAGAAACCAGACGAACCGAGGAGTTGAGGATGGCATGCAAGGCAAAGGCCTGTTCGGCATTTCTGGGCCGCACATGATAGGCGATGTCTCTTTGGATGCGTTCAATATGTTCGGTAATGGGATTAAAATAGGCCAAGGATGAATGGCTGTCTTTTTTAGATTTCAAGATAAAATAATGGTTTGCCGGAGGCATTTCTTTAAACAATTCCTTATAAGAACAGTAGCCATCCTGATGAATCTGGTCTATGACTTCCACAGGGACATTTTCAATGATGCTCTTGCCGGAATAGAGCATATCCAAATCCTTTACCGATCCGGTTTGATAATCATCAGCGGCAAGGTTTAGGGCCTTGGCTTTGATACGCAAATTGATGTCCTTGGAAATCAAAACGATTTTAGAATGGGGAAGCTCTTTGGAAAGCGACATGGCGGCATTCAGAATTCGATGGTCGGCTTTTTTTTCTCCAAAAACCACATTGGCATCTACCTCGCTGGTCTCTTTCATCAGCACCCGAAAGTTCCCTTGGGCAGGGGCTTCCAAAGGCACCCAGTCCTGCAGGCTATGCCCCAGAGACATCTTATCAATCATGCGAATAAACTCCCGGGCTTCAAAATTAATCACATCATTTCCTTTTTTGAAACGATCGATTTCTTCGAGAACGGTGATAGGGATAGCCACATCATGCTCAGCAAAACTATTGATGGCATTGTGATCAAAAAGTATAGCGGAGGTATCCAAAACAAAAACTTTATGTTCTTTTTTCTTTGACATCATCAGGGTTTTAAAAAATTCTATAACAAATATAAAGCATAGGAGTGCTTTTTTCGCATACACTCATGTATTTTAATTATTTTTACCACCCCTAATAAAGGAATATATAAATTTATGAAGCTAATTTATCCGGATTTTCTTTGGGCCCTGAGCTGTATTTCGATACCCATCATCATCCATTTATTCAATTTCAGGAAGTTTAAGAAGGTATTTTTTACCAATGTGCGATTTTTGAAGGAGGTGAAAGAGGAAACCCAATCCAAATCGCGCATCAAGCATCTGCTGGTTTTATTGTGCCGGATAGCTGCCCTTGCCATGTTGGTATTGGCATTTGCACAACCCTATATCCCCATGGGGAAATCGGGAATGGTGAGTGATAAAAACAAAATCATCAGTGTGTATATCGATAATTCCTTTTCGATGGATGCCCGCAGCAATAGCGACAACCTCATTGAAGATGCCAAGCGCAAAGCAAAAGAAATTGCCGGCATTGCCAAACAAAGCGACCGCTTTCAGCTGCTTTCCAATGACTTTGAAGGCCATCACCAAAGAATCATCAGCCGCGATGAATTTCTGCAGAAAATAGATGAAATAAAAAGTTCGGCAAGTGTAAAATCAGTTTCTGAAGTCCTTTCCAGACAGCAGGAAGCCTTGTTTTCTCCTGAAGCCGGAGAGGGTGAAAAAATTTCGTATCTGATATCGGATTTCCAAAAAAGCAATACCGATATTCTCGCCATCAAGAGTGACTCTGCACTGCAGGTGCATTTTATTCCCCTGAGCCCGCAAAAAAGAAACAACCTATACATCGATTCTGTGTGGTTCGACTCCCCCATTGTTCAGCAAAATATTGCACAAATATGCCATGTGAAAATGGTGAATGATGCAGACCAAGACATCGAAAACCAAGCTGTAAAACTCGTCATCAATGGCATTCAAAAAGGACTTGCCAGCATCAGCATCAAGGGCCGACAAAGTGCAGAATCCGCTATATCTTTTACCATCACGGAAACGGGCTGGCAGAGTGGAGAAATCAGCATCACCGACTATCCGGTTGTTTTTGATGATCGTTACTTTTTTTCTTTTGAAGTAGCCAAAAACCTGCAAGTACTCTCTATGAACGGAGAAGGCGAAAGCTCGAATTTAAATGCACTCTTTGGAAAAGATGCCTATTTCAGCTTTCAAAATATCCCACTGGGCCGTATCGACTATTCATCATTTTCGCAGTTTCAGCTAATCATTTTAAACGAAATCCCCAATATCTCCAGTGGACTGGCACAAGAGCTTCAGAAATTTGTGTCCAATGGAGGCAGTATCCTTGTTTTTCCATCGGCCAAAACAGACCTCAACTCTTACAATAGCTTTCTTCATGCTCTTGGCGCCAATGGTTTGGGAGCCCTCATCAGCAGCGATGATAAAATCTCAGGCCTTGAATTTGACCATGAAATTTTCAGAGATGTTTTTGAAAAGGAAAAATTAAAGAAAGAAAATATGGACCTGCCATTGATAAAAAAACACTTTGCCATGGAAAGCGCAGGTCCCAATACCCGTGAGGTTCTCTTGAGTTTGCAATCCGGGCAAGCATTCCTCACGAAATATGAGTCAGGAAAAGGCAAGGTATATCTCTTTGCTGTGCCTTTACAAATCGATTACAGCAACTTTGCTAGACATGCGGTATTTGTGCCCATTCTCTACAAGATGGCCTTGCTGAGCAAGAAAACATATCCCCTATCCTATGCCCTGGGGAAAAATGAAGTGATTGAATATGATCAGACCACTTCGGGTGAAAAGGTTTTTCACCTCAAGCGGGAAAAAAGCAATTTTGACATCATCCCCGAGCATCGGGTAGACAACAATGGAGGCAAAACCATCCTGTATCTCCACGACCGGATTCTGCATGCAGGCCCCTATTCCCTTACCAATGGCAGCGCCCCTTTGGCCATTTTCTCCTTCAACTACAACCGCAAAGAATCAGCACTTGCCTGCTATACCATAGAGGAAATCGAGGCAGATATCAAAAAAAGTGGAAAACTGAAAATGGATGCCCTAGATTTGCAAGGCAAAGAATTTAAACAAGCCATCATGCAAATCAGCGAAGGCATCAGGCTTTGGAAGTGGTGTATTTTGCTGGCTTTGCTCTTTCTGGCAGCTGAAATCGCCCTTATACGCTTTTGGAAAAAATAAGTTGAGCGACGCTCTCGCGATTTAAATATAATATATTCATTATCAAATATATACGGTAATAATAAAAATATTTTTTTATCTGCATGCAACCTTTTTGCGCCCAAACACCTCTTGTAAAGGATATCGACAATTTTGTATCATCTTCTTATCAAGCATTCATGATGGAATACGCAACACAAAAAAAAGCAACTACCTTTTTGGACCAAGAAAAAACCGATTTCAAACCTTTCCGCCTGCTGTTAAAGAAAAAATGGGAAATGGTAAAAATTGTGGTGATTTTATATTTCAGAAATATCATCTAAATCCACCCCTATAGGAAAGATACCTTATGGGTTAGAAACAAATCTTTTAGAAATATTTTTTTTGCATCTATTTTGTTCTCTCTTCTGAAAATGAAGAGAAGTCCGAAGAAACAAGGAATGATTTTTACGCTCGCTTCATTCACCCGAAACCTTTACTTGAAGCACAGAGCAGTTTTTTTACAACAAAAAAGCTAGAAAACCATGTAATGCAATCCAAAACTTATTCCGGAAAGGATATTTTGGGATTTGCCGGCATTCTGCATTTTCCATCCCTCGGCATTGATATCTTTCAATCCGTATTCAAAGCGAATGCCGGAAGAAAAGAAAAGTCGATGAGATAAGAAGACATCGGTTTCAACGCCAAAAATAGCCGCAAAATCGGTATGCAGGAAGCGATTGCTAATATCGGTAGACTGATTATTCACTGTCAATTGGGCCGATTTCAGCACCCCGTATTGAATACCGGCGAAATAATTGATTACCAAGGGTTTATTGGTAAAGCCTGACATTCTGCTGCTTTTCAACTTAAACAAAAGCGGAAATTGTGTATAGTTGAGTGCCATACTTTTTTTCACCACTTTCTTTTTAATGATCTCCTCATAATCTTGTCCGTGTTCAGATTGTGCGATGTATTCTATTTGGATGCCAAAGATGCTTGAAAAGTCATAGCCTACAGCCAATCCATAGGCATTTCCCAAACCAAAGGTATAGGACAATTTATTTTTTCCGAAGGATTCATAACTATTTTGTGTTGAAATCCATTTGCTATGCAGCTGATAAACAGCGGCAACATGCAGGCCTTTCATTTTGAAAAGTTTTTCACCGGCCCAAATGCGTCTTTTGATATGCAGGGTATCGGGATGTTTTTCAAGTGGGGCATTTGTGGTAAGGCCATGAAAGCGATAGGCCATTTTTTCCAGATGGGTTTTGTCAAAAAATGCTTGATCCACAACAATGGGCTCCGCATCATTTTCCATAAGGGGAATAGATACCTCTGCATCAACATCCTTTGGGTCTTGACCTAATGAGGACTTAAGGTCTTTGTGCGCATGTAAAGCATATACATTCGCAGTCCCTTGAGCAGATGATGCATTGGATAGCTTACGCTGCGATGCGTCAGCAAAACTTTCAGCATCAGGTTTGCTTGTTGATGAGGCCAACATATTTTGAGGCTGTAGGAAAGAAGCAGATTCTTGAGTGATCTGATTGGGGGCAGAAGATAAAAAAGGTTTTTTGGTTTTTGTAGCTTGTGGAGAAAGGAAAAGAAAGGCAAGTCCAGCAAGCATACCAAGGCTAGCGGCCCCATAAACCATTCGTCCGGAAATGCTTTTCAAAGAATAGGAAGGGTTCAGCTGCTTGGAAATCACTTCCCAAATCCCTTTTGAAGGATTTTTCTTTATCCCATCCAAGTGGGATTTGAAAAAATCATCTATGGAATTCTTATCTGTAAACTTCATATGCTATCGTTTGATTTTCTTTGCGTATTTTTTCCTGCAGGATGGCTCTAGCCCTGGATAGCTGGGATTTGGAAGTCCCTACAGATATGTGGAGCATTTCAGAAATCTCCTGATGAGAATATCCTTCAATAGCATATAAGTTGAAGACCGTTCGGAATCCAGCGGGTAAATCTTGAATCATCCGCAACAAATCTTTGGTCGTCAAGTCATCCATACCTGAAATATCGGAGAAATCAATTTTTTCATTTTCCGTATCATCATAGGCATGAATCTGTATGGTTTTCCGGTATTGCTCAATAGCCGTTCTGACCATAATTCTTTTCATCCAACCTTCAAAAGACCCTTCATTCCGAAAGGTTCCTATGCAATTGTAAATTCTGATAAATCCCTCCTGCATAATATCTTCAGCCACATGCAATTCAGAAGAATAGCGAATACAGATGCCCAACATCAAAGGCGCAAACCTTTCATACAAGATATTCTGACTTTTGCGGTCGTTTTTTTTACAACCCTCAATCAGTTCTTGTTCTGTTCGCTTTTTTCTATTTTTAAAAAAAATCATCATCTGCCCGGTATTACTATGTAGTAGATTTTAGTGCTCAAAAGGATGCATAGAGAAAAAAATAAATAGCATACAATCAACTAGGAACAAATATACACGAAATGGATTGAAATCAAAAACAAAAAAACTAAAGATTTTTTGTGGGGCTAATCCAAATCTATTTGCAAGCCATCATAGGCGCATTTGATAAAGTGCGGGAGCTTTTTATTGATTTCATCATGCAGCCCTAGCTGATGGCTGATATGGGTAAGATAAGCCTTTTTAGGCTTTAAATCTTCTAAAATGGCAATGGCTTCCTCTAGGTTAAAATGTGAAATGTGTTTTTCATGGCGCAGGGCATTGATGACCACCACCTTTGAGCCCCTGATTTTTTCCATTTCTTCAGAACCAATAAAATTGGCATCGGTGATATAGGTAAAATCCTGTATCCGAAAGCCCATTACCGGGAGTTTATAATGCAAAACCTCTATCGGGGTAATGTGCATACCGGCAGCTTGAAACGGCTGATTGTGAATGGTGAGCAAATTGATTTTGGGAATTCCCGGATAGTTTTCTCCTGAAAAAATATAATGAAATTCGCGTTTAACAGCTTCTTGAACGCGTTCAACAGCATAGACATCCAATTTTTGTTTGCTGATGTAATTAAAGGCCCTGATGTCATCCAGTCCGGCGATATGGTCTTTGTGTTCGTGGGTTAG
>Ga0114970_10003961_pt1 | contig 10790 bp, 9 predicted proteins | sample M_140205_XF_Meta_FD_87030 | JGI IMG/M metagenome (GOLD analysis project Ga0114970, IMG submission 87030) | Freshwater microbial communities from Lake Montjoie, Canada to study carbon cycling - M_140205_XF_MetaG | ecosystem: Environmental > Aquatic > Freshwater > Lake | place: Lake Montjoie... | reverse complement strand
TGCCAGACCGTCCCGGCCCGTAGTACACCAACTTGCAGGTAATCAGCCGTGTGGCATGATCGACAATGGGCATACGCCCGCTCCTCTCCTCGCCGCCGATGTCGCCGCACCCGATGGGCGCGAGGCCATCGCATGTCTCCTACGCCGTTACGGATGCAGCAGCGCGTGCAACCGGGCCGTGAGCGCCATCGCTTCGCGCACACGATCTGCGTCCGCGAGCGGCTCGGGGCACCGAAGGGCAGCGGTCCAGTGCGTCATCGCGTCAGCGAAGTCACCATGCCGGGCCGCTTCGTCACCGAGCCGGCACAACGCAGTGGCATCGGCGCGCGGTGCGATTCCGGCCGTCTCCCCTCGCGGCAAGGACGGTTCAGCGGCCTCTGAGGCAACCGGTAGCGATGCCAAAGGCGACGCCGATGGCGAAGACAAAGGCGACGCCATCCCCGGGGGGCGCCGGCGGGGCAATCCCTCAGCGGAAATCACCCCCAACTCCACGGGATCAAAGAGCGAATCCTCATCGTCGCCCGCCGACGTCTCGTCGCGTGTGGCCGACGAGTGCCGCGTGTGCGCGGCGGCGGGAATCCAGAGATCGCCAACGATCTCGGGCCCCTCGGGCCCCTCTGGCCGCTCGGGGGCCGGAATGGCCGCGGTGGTGGGAGGGGTCGGATTCCGCCGCGGTGCCACCGGCCCTTCTCGCATCGTCAGCAGCCCGGCCCCGATGAGTCCGTGCACGTGCTCCGCCACCTCGAGTAGGTCGCGCCCGAGCGCGTCCGCCAACCCCAGCAGGTCGCGCTGGCCATCCACGCGAGTGAGGATCTCCCACTGAGCAGGCGCCAACCGCAGCAGCGGCAAGTGCTGCGGTTCCACGTCCACAAATGCCGGAACCACGCGCGAATGTGGCACCCGGTCTTCGATCCGCGTCCAGACCTCTGCCCGTTGGGCCGCCTCCAGGAGCAGCGGTTCGATGGCCAAGCGGATCGGGGCGCCGGTGGGGGCGTGCTCGTGGGCCGGTGCAAACCGGAACGCCCCGTCGCGCCAGAGCAGCAGGTCGAGCATGACGGCTTCGACCTCGCGCGCTTCGTGGGCCATACGCGGACGCAGGGCGCCGGACGCCTCATACGCACTCCACGCGCCCGCGTTGACCACGCTGCCGTGTTGGAACTGCACCGCGGCGCGTCGGCCCTGCAGCGCGGCGTCGAGATGCAGCACCCCCGACTTACGACTCAGCGCGAGCAGCTGTAAAAGCTCGGCGAGGCCGAGCTCGCGAAGACGGCCCTCGAGACTCATACCACGCTCGTGTGACGCGCGCTCGTGTGACGCGCACTCATGCGACGCGCGCCGGATCGCAGGGGGCACCGCTGCCGTACACGGCGTGTGACACCGCATGGCGGGCGCGCTCCACGAAGGCATCCACCTCATTGGTCTGGGCGAGACCGGCCCAACGTGCGAGCGCATCGCGCGTACGCGACTGCTGCGCCAGGAGCACACCGTCGAACCAGCGTGCGCCCGTGTTGTCCGGGTCATGACGCAGCACACGGTCCACCACGATGCGCGCGTCGTGGGGACGATCTTCGCCGACGAGCACCTCGATGAGCAACTGGAGCGCGTCCACATCGGTCGGCTGGCGTTTCAGCACGTCGACGAGAATCCAGCGAGCCTCGGCGTGGCGTTGCGCGTCGCGATGGACGCGCGCCAGTTCGATTACCGCGTCACGCCAGTTCGGCACGGCGGACAACGCCGCCACCAGCTCGAGGCGCGCCGCCAACAGATCGCCGCGTTCCCGCAGCATGCGCGCGATCGCTACCCGCGCCGTCGGTCGCGCCGGATCCTGCGCCAGCGCGCGGCGATAAAAGCCCAATGCCAGGGCCTCGTCGTGCATCGTGAGCGCGGCGTCGCCGGCGAAGTGCAGCAGCGCGGCACTGGTGACATCCTGTCGGAGCAAGCGGAGCATAGCGGCGCGCGCCGTCTCGGCGCTGGCCGCGTGGCGCTCGACATCTGACGCGGCGGCGAAGGCGAACACGGCCAGTACTTCTGGATGATGCGGCCACACGGCGCCGGCCCGCTTGAGCGTTGGCAGCGCTTCGGCGCCGCGCCCCAGCAGGCAGAGGGAGCGTGCCTCACCCAACGTGGCACGTTGCCAGATCACTTGCCCCGCGGGCTCCATCTCGGCCACCGCGGGCGCCTCGACCAGCAGGCGCGCCCGTGCGTACCGCTCGAGCGCTTCGCCGTGCACGGTGCGAGACGCATAGCCATCCGCGTCGTCGCAAGCCCGCGCGGCGTCGGTGAGCGCCCGCGCGACCGGATCATGGCCGGTCCCGTTCACGAGAAGTGTGCCGCGCGTCGCGGCGGGCCCGAGCCCGTAGCGGGCGCGCGTGCCTTCTGGCTCCAGGCTCATCATGCCGCGGACCGGCCATGGGTCAAGCGCCGTTGGAGCGCCGGCGAACCCATCCGATTCCAGCGACAGATCGATCTGTGCCGCCGACAGCGCGGGATTCAGCTGTGCGGCGATGCGTTCGGAGGCGATGGCCGCATCGTGGCGTCCCATGTCGCCGAGCACGAAGCCGCGTAGCCGATGCGCATCGGCGCGGTCGGCGTGCTGGGCCAGCAGCACGCCGAGACATTCGAGCGCCTGCTCGTTTTGTCCGCGCTGATAGAGGACCTCCGCGAGATGCAACCGGGCATCAGTGTCGGTGCCACCCAGATTCACGGCGCGTTCGAACCAGCGCTGCGCGCGACGGAGATCGCCGGCCCGCTGCTCGATCAGCCCACGCTCGAACAGCGCGGCCGCATCGTCAGGATCTTCGGCAATCAGCGTTTCGAGCTGTCGAATAGCGGCATTGCTGCGTCCCACCAGCCGCGACAGGCGCGCGCGCTCCAGCGCCGCCGCGCGATCATCGGGATCGTCCGCGACGCGCGCATCGAGGGCGGCCATAAGTGCATCACAGGCGCCCGGCTGGGCGGCCGTGATCTCGAGATTCCGCGCGGCGATGCGCATGCGCGGACTGATGGCCAGCGCGCGCAGGAACGCATCAACGGCCTCGGCATGCAGACCGCGCGAGTGATACAGGACCCCGAGGTTGTTGAACGCACCGGGGTCCTGCTGGTCCACGCGTTCGATGAGCGCACACAGCAGTTCCACATCGCGACCAGCCGACAGAACGGACGACATGATCGGCGCGCTCCGGCTGTTCAGGCGAGCCGCAGCGCGCGGAGCATCACGTGCAACGAGGCGGGATCAGCGAGGAGGTGGAAGAAACCACGTAGTGCTTGCTGCAGCTTCACGAGCTGTAACTCACTTTCAACGCCGAGGAAATCACGGTCGGTTTCGGAAACACGCGCATCGTGCGGCCGCTGAGATCCCCGAGCATGTGCATCAGGACCGCCGCCACCGGCTCCTCCTCCGGGGTAAACTCCGAGGGCAGCTCCTCCATGCTGGAGACCGTGATGTTCGGCACCTGGATCATGATCGTACTGTCGGTCATCTGCGACAACGGCGTCGCGGCGTGACCCGCGCCAATGTTGGCCGTTTCACGCAGGGCATCCAACTGAATGGTCTTGAGAGACCGGAACACCGACATGGTCACATCACCTTCGGTCACGAGTCGCCTGCACATGGTCATGCCACCCTACCCACATCGACGATGAGCGCGGGGCTCCCGTCACCGAGTACGGTGGCCCCACTGAACCACGGTCGGGCACCGCGTACGGCATCGAGCGGCTTGACGACGATGTCCGGCTGGGCTTGCAGCGCAGCCACCGGCGCGAGCGGATCGTCTTCGAAGCGCGATTGGAGCGCCACCAGCGGCACGATCGACGGAGTACCCGACGGAGAGCCGCGCTCCGGACCACTTCACGGACCTGCTCGACCGGGATGCCGAACGTCCCCCGGTCGGCCGCAACGACGAGCACCCGCGGGCGCTCGTAGTCGCCGTCGTCGCTAATCGAGGGCGTCGTCGTGATCGTCCGGTTGGTGTCCGGGAAGGACTTCGTCGGTTTTGTAGAACCCGAAGACATCGAGCGGATCCTGGTGCGTGGCGAGTTCCGGCATGAGGCTGACGACCGACAGCGACTGCCGCAGGTCCGCCGGCAGCGGCGAACGCAGATCGACCGGCGCGCCGGTGATCGGATGACGGAAGCGCAGCCACGCCGCGTGCAGGAAGTGCCGCTTGCCGGGCAACTCCACCAGGCGCCGTCCACCGCCTCCCCCGTACGTATCGTCGCCGACCACGGGGTGGCCGATCGCCGACAGGTGTACACGGATTTGATGCGTCCGCCCGCTGTGCAGGTGGGCCCGCAGCAGATCGGCCGAGTCGAAGCGGCCCAGGCGCACGAAATCCGTTCGCGACATCCGTCCATCAGGGACGATCGTCATCTTGGTGCGGTCCCGAGGATCTCGGCCGATCGGCTTTTCCACCGTGATGTTGTCGGTGGACAGGTGCCCCCAGCAGAGGGCCACGTACCGGCGCGTGACCTTACGGGCGGCCAGCGCCGCGCTGAGCGAGCGATGGGCGACATCGGTCTTGGCGACGATCAAGAGGCCCGAGGTATCCTTGTCGAGACGGTGCACGAGGCCGGCGCGCTCCTCGCTGCCACCGTCGGCCAACGGCTCACCACGACCCATCAGGGCGTTCACCAGCGTCCCCGTCCAATTGCCCGGCGCGGGGTGCACCACCATGCCGGCGGCCTTGTCGACCACCAGCAAGTACTCGTCTTCGTAGACGATATCGAGCGGAATGTTCTCCGGCACGATGTCACGGCCCGGCGGCGGTGGAATGACAACGTGCAGGCGATCGCCAGCCAGACTGCGATACGACGCCTTTTCGGCCTTGCCATTCACGATCACTTGTCCGGTGGCGATCAGCGTCGCCGCCTGCGTCCGGGACAACTCGCACCGGCGCGACACCAGCAGATCGAGTCGTTCGCCCACATCGCCGCTGTCATCCGTGACGTCGAAGTCGTGCTCTACTTCCGAGGACGTGCTCACGAAGTCGCCGCCTGCTGCTGTGCTTTGTCCAACTGCCACAATGCGATCACGAGACAACCTGCTCCGAGAGTAACGGCAGTGTCGGCCACGTTGAACGTCCAGAAGCGGACGTCGCCGAACCCGATGTCGATGAAATCCACGACGCCGTCTCGCAGCCGAATGCGATCGAGCAGGTTGCCGATGGCTCCGCCGACCACGACGGGCACGCCGAAGGCGGCAAGTCGTGAGATCCGGGTGAGGTCGGCCGTGGCGCGAATCAGCACCACCACAATCACGACGCTGAGCGCCGCAAAAATCCAGCGTGACGCAGATCCGAGATGCATGCCGAAGGCCGCCCCCGGGTTGTACGCGAGCGTGAAACGGACCACGTCGCCGATGATCCGATGCGGAATATGGCGTGGCGCGAGGTGCTCCACGGCCAGCGCCTTCGAGAGCGCGTCAGCGGCCGTAATGAGCAGCACCAGCACCCAGAAGCGCTTCGTGGTCGAGGCCGACGGCACCTCGTTGGCGACGGCCGATGCGGTGGCGGTACGGGTCGGGTTGGTCATCGCGGCAGGTCGGCGGATTCAGACGCGTCGGTCGCGACGGCCACCGCCGCGGCGGCCGCCATTTCGCGCTTCTCCTCGCCCCAGAGCACCAGCGCCAGCAGGAACGCGCCGCCGCTGACGGCCATGTCGGCCACATTGAACGTGGGCCAGCGATGTACGCCGAAGCCGATATCGATAAAATCGACGACGCCCAGATCCGACCGGATGCGGTCGATCACGTTGCCGAGGGCGCCGGCCGCCACGAGGGAGACGGCGAGTATTTTGCGCAGATCGTCCTGCGCCGTTTGCTGATAGAGCCGCCACAAGATGATGAGGGCGCCGCACGTGAGCGCCATGAAAATCCAACGCGAGTAGTCGCCCAGATGCAGCCCGAAGGCGGCTCCCGGGTTGTACACGAGGGCGAACCGGAACCAGTTCCCGAACACCGGATTGGACAGCCCGGAAGGCGCAAGCGTGGCGACCGCCACGGCCTTGGTGATCAGGTCGAGGACGAGGACAACGAGGAGAACCGGAATTGCGACGAGTGCCTTCACATCAGCCCTTTTTAGCGTCTTCCTCACGCTGCTTGCACGCAAAGCAGTAGCGCGCATGCGGCAAGGCGTCGAGTCGCTCGAAAGCGATGTCTTCCCCACACTGGTGGCACTTGCCGAAGGTTTCGGGGGACTTGTAGAGCCGGCGCAGCGCCTGGTCGATATGAAAGAGGAACCGCCCTTCCTGCGACGCGAACAGGAACGCTTTTTCGCGTTCCATCGCATCGGTGCCCTGATCGGCCATGTGGAAGGAGTAGGCACTGGTGTCGCTGTCGGCTTCGCCATTCGGACCGAAGGCTTCCCCGTGGTGCCCCAGCTCCTTCAGCACGCGCTTCCGTTCTTCGAGCAAACGCTTTTCGAAATGCTGCAGGTGCTTCTTGGGCATCGGCTTCGACTTCTTTCCGTCCTTTGATCCGGCGTTGGATCCAGCCATTACGACCCTTCCTTGGTGAGCGCGAGGCGGATCGAACGTCCATCGACGTCCACCACCTGCGTCGCGGTCCACGTGGAACCGTTGCCATCTGCATGGAACGGCGAGCCAGCCTCCGTGCCCAGCAGCAATCGCACGGCGAGCACCTCGTCGGCGATCCGGCCACGGTGCGTGGCCACAGCGCCCTCCAGCTCCTCATCACCGGCAATGGCCACCATGATGCGGTCACTCACCTCGAGCTGCGCTTCCTTGCGGAGACGCTGCACCTTGCTGATCACTTCGCGAGCCAACCCTTCCGCCCGAAGCTCGGGGGTAATCGTCGCGTCGAGCGCCACGCCGTAGCCCCCATTCTCCTGAACCACGGCGGCCCCCGATGCGCGTCGGATGATGGCGACGTCGTCGGGAGCAATCAAGCGCGACACCCCCTCCACCTCGATCGTGACCGATTCACCACCGGCCAGCCTACGGATGAGCTCGACTGGCATGTCCGGGACCGCCGCGGCCACCAGCGGCGTTTCCTTGCCGAATTTCTTGCCGAGGGTGCGGAAATTGCCCTTCACCTCGAGGGACACCAGGGCGTCGGTCGAGCTCACAAACTCCACCAGCTTCACGTTGATCTCGGACGCCAGCAGGGCGCCCAGCGCCGAGGCCGGTCCGGGGTTGCCGGGGACGACGCACTGCACCGACGGCAGCGGCTGACGCACGTTCACCTCCGCCACGTCGCGGGCCGCCCGAGCCAGCCCCGCCAGGGTCCGGATGTCGTCCATCGCGCCCTCGAGCGTGTCGTCCATCGGCGTCGGGTGCGCCCGCGTATACGACGCGAGGTGCACGGACGTGCCGGTGAGCGCCCGATGCACGGCATCGGTCATGAACGGGGCGAACGGCGCCAACAGTCGGCAGGTGACCGCCAGCACTTCGTGCAGGGTGGCAAAGGCCGCCCGGTTATCCGCGCTGTCGATTTCATAGAAGCGGGCGCGCGACTGTCGGACGTACCACTTCGACACGTCGTCATCCATGAACTGCATCACGCGGCGCGCGGCCAGCGTGGCGTCGTAATTATTGAGGTGCGCATCGACTTCGGCTTCCACGCGCGTGAGACGCGACAGAATCCAGCGATCCAGCGCCGGGCGGTCGGCCACCGCCGGATCATTCGCACTGGGCGCCCAGCCGAAGTTGGCGTACTGCGCGAAGATGCCGTTGTACACGTTGCGGAACGTGAGCAGGAAGCGCCCGGCCGTTTCGCGGATCGCGTTCTCGTCGAAGCGGCGCGGCACCCATACCTGACTGGTCGCCACCAGGAACAGGCGCACCGCATCGGCGCCGTGGCGCTCCAACACCTGCCACGGATCGACGGTATTGCCCTTGCTCTTGGACATCTTCTGCCCCTGCGCGTCGAGCACGAGGTCGTTCACCACCACGTGGCGATACGGCGCGGCCGTGCGATCGGCGTTGTGGGGCAACGCATCGCCCAGCCCCGTCGCGATCGCGATCAGCGAGTAGAACCAGCCGCGCGTCTGATCGACGCCTTCGCAGATGAAGTCGGCCGGGAACTGCGCCTCGACCTTGTCGTGGTTCTCGAATGGATAGTGCCACTGCGCGAACGGCATCGAGCCCGAGTCGAACCACGTGTCGATCACTTCCGGTACGCGACGCATCGTGCCCGTCCCCGACGGCGCAGGCCACGTGTATTGGTCGATGTGCGGTTTGTGCGGATCGAAATCGTCGGGCAGCGGACGGCCAATGCGCGCGGCCAGATCGGCGTAGCTGCCGATCACGTCGATTTCGGTGGCGTCTTCGTCGTTCACCCACACCGGCAGCGGCGTCCCCCAGTAGCGGTCACGCGAAATCGCCCAATCCACGTTGTTGGCCAGCCACTCGCCGAAGCGACCGGTGCCGACTTCGCTGGGATGCCAGTCGACTGCCGCATTGCGGGCCATCAGGCTCTCACGCACCGCCGTGGTGCGCACGAACCACGAACCGCGCGCGTAGTACAGCAGGGGCGTGCCGCAGCGCCAGCAGTGCGGATACGAGTGCGTAAAGGTGGTGGCTTTCCACAGCACGTCGCGCTCGCGCAGCACCTCGATGATGCGCGCGTCGGCCGTCTTCACGAACACGCCGCCCACTTCCGGCACCTCGTCGGTGAACTCACCGCGCGCCGTGACGGGCTGCAGGAAGGCGAGGCCATGACGCTGACCGGCGGCGTAGTCGTCGGCACCGAAGGCGGGCGCCATATGCACCACGCCGCTGCCGTCTTCCGCGCTCACGAAATCTTCCGTCACGATGACTTCGTGGCGTCCGTCTTCAGGATACGGCACCCAATCCAGCGGACGGCGATAGCGCTTGCCCGACAGATCGGCCCCGGTCATCTGTCCGGTGACTTCCCAGCGATCGGCCCAGTCGGCACCGAGCACCCCCGGCACGCGCGCTTCGGCCAGAATGATCGTCCACTCCGCGCCGGTCTTCTTACGCAGTTCGACATACACGAGCGTGGGATGCACCGCGAGCGCGGTGTTCGACACCAGCGTCCACGGCGTGGTGGTCCACACCAGAATGCGACGACGCTGCGCCGGCGCGTTGCCCTGCTCGTCGAGCAGATCGAGCGCCACGTACACGCTCGGGTCTTCGACATCATCGTAGCCCTGCGCCACTTCGTGGCTGGACAGCGCGGTGCCGCACCGTGCGCAATACGGCAGGATCTTGTGACCGCGCACCAGCAGCGACTTCTCGTGCAGCGTGCGCAACGCCCACCACACCGACTCCACGAAGTTGTGCGAGTAGGTGACGTACGGGTCGTTGTAGTCGAGCCAATACGCGGTGCGCTGCGACAGCTTCTCCCAGTCGCCGCGGTACTTGAACACGCTCTCGCGACAGCGACGGTTGAACTCCGCCACGCCCGTCTGCTCGATGAGCTGCTTGCCGCCCAGCTTCGCGATCTCCGACGGATCGACGCCCTGCCGCGCGGCTTCTTCACGCTGCAGCTCCTTTTCGACTTCGATCTCCACCGGCAGGCCGTGCGTATCCCACCCGGCCTTCCGCGGCACAAAGTACCCCTGCATCGCGCGGTGGCGGCAGAAGAGGTCCTTGATGGTGCGCGAGAACACATGGTGAATGCCCGGGCGGCCATTGGCCGTGGGCGGCCCCTCGTAGAACACGAACGGCGTGGCGCCGACGCGCGCGGCCTGCGCCTGCTCGAACAGCTGCTCGGACTCCCAACGGCCAAGCAGGGCCTGCTCGAAAGCGTCGGCGCCCGAGTCGGGGAGCAGCGGATACGTCACGGTGTCCTGCGGTGCGGTCATGAGAGCGGGTAATTCGGGGCGTTCAGGAAGACGGAGAAACAGCGGACCGTCGTGATCACAACCGGGCGATGACGCCCGTTACGACGGCGGCCAGCTTGGGTTCGGCGGAGCGGGCCACGCCCACGATCTGGGCAAGACTGGCCGGGTGAAGCGCATCAGGCAGACACTGGTCGGTAATGATGGACAGCCCCAGCACGCGCATGCCGCCGTGCAGTGCCACGATCACTTCCGGCACCGTGCTCATCCCCACCACGTCGGCGCCGATGCCGCGCAGAAAGCGATACTCGGCGCGGGTTTCGAGATTCGGCCCCTGCACCGCCACGTACACGCCTTCGCGCATCGTGATGCCGTGCTGCGACGCCACCTCGCGGGCGAGGGCGCGCAAGGCCGGATCGTACGGCTCCGACATGTCAGGAAAGCGCGCCCCGAGGGTCTCGTCGTTCGGTCCGATGAGCGGATTATCGCCGAGCAGATTGATGTGATCGGAGATCACCATCAGGTCGCCGGCCGCCCACAACGGGTGCATCCCGCCGCAGGCGTTGCTCACGATCAGCGTGTCGGCGCCCAGCGCGCGAAGCACGCGCACCGGGAACGTGACCTGCTGCAGCGAATAGCCTTCGTAACGGTGAAAGCGCCCCTGCATGGCCATCACGGTCTTGCCGCCCAACGTGCCGCACAGCAGGCGCCCCGCGTGCGATTCGACTGTGGAGTGCGGGAAGTTGGGCAGATCGGTGTATTCGATGGTCTGCTCGACCGCGATCTCATTGGCCAGGCCGCCGAGGCCGGTGCCAAGGATGATCGCGACATCGATCGGACGCGGGAACCGCGCGCGCACCGCCTGCGCACACGCGTCGATGTGCTCACGGGCGTGCAGTCCGAGCGCCGGATGCGCATGCGGCGGTAGCGCATGTGGCGGTTGCGCATGTGGCGGGTGCACATGTGGCGGAGCGTTCACGAGCCATCCTCAACGACATCGAGCCACGACGGGGTGGGCGCCGCAGGGCT
>Ga0114970_10003957_pt1 | contig 10792 bp, 8 predicted proteins | sample M_140205_XF_Meta_FD_87030 | JGI IMG/M metagenome (GOLD analysis project Ga0114970, IMG submission 87030) | Freshwater microbial communities from Lake Montjoie, Canada to study carbon cycling - M_140205_XF_MetaG | ecosystem: Environmental > Aquatic > Freshwater > Lake | place: Lake Montjoie... | reverse complement strand
TGCATAGGGTGAGCGCGGATAAAATGGGGTTGTTTCGCGCTGTGGTACTTCAAGTACTTTTCCAAACATTTCAGATGAAGAGGCCTGGTAAATTCTTGTTTTTTTGGTAAGGCCTAAAATACGAACCGCTTCTAGAATTCTCAAGGTGCCAATTCCATCGGCATTGGCAGTGTATTCCGGGGTTTCAAAGCTTACATGCACATGCGACATGGCACCTAGATTGTAGATTTCATCAGGTTGTATATCTTGTACCAGACGGATTAAATTGGTGGAGTCGCTCAAGTCTCCATAATGCAATTTGAGCTTTACATTGTTTTCATGGGGATCTCTGTACAGATGATCAATGCGGTCTGTATTAAATAGTGAGCTTCTGCGCTTAATGCCATGAACCTCATATCCTTTTTTTAGTAAAAAGTCAGCGAGATAAGATCCATCCTGACCCGTGATGCCTGTTATTAATGCTTTCTTCACCTAATGGAGTTTTAGAAATGTTTTGTGAAACTGCAGGTAATAAGGTTATAAATTACCTCTTAATGCCTGTTCTCTTTCAATAGACTCAAATAATGCTTTGAAATTTCCTTTGCCAAAAGATTTGGCTCCTTTGCGTTGAATGATTTCGAAGAAAAGGGTAGGTCTGTCTTCTACAGGTTTTGTGAATATTTGTAAAAGATAGCCTTCTTCATCTCGATCTACTAAAATGCCTAGTTTGGCAAGCTCTTGCATATCTTCATCTATTTTTCCGACTCTTTCCGTCAAATTTTCATAATAGGTATAGGGTACGGTTAAAAATTCGATTCCTCTGCTTTGCAGTTCACCAACCGTTTCAATGATGTTGTTGGTGGTGATGGCAATATGCTGCACGCCGGCTCCTTTGTAGAATTCGATATACTCCTCTATTTGCGACTTTTTCTTGCCACTTGCAGGCTCGTTAATCGGGAATTTGATAAATCCATTTCCACTTGAAACAACCTTGCTCATTAACGAGGAGTATTCAGTAGAAATGTCATTGTCATCAAAGGTAATGATGAGTTTAAAGCCCATTACGTCTTCATAGAATTTAACCCATCGGTTCATCTCCCCAAGTTCTACATTGCCTACGCAATGATCGATATATTCAAATCCTACAGATTTGGTTTTGATCTTGGATTTTGCAGGTTTGTATCCCGGTAAAAAAGGGCCGTTATAGTGTGTTCTTTCTACAAATGTATGTATCGTTTCACCATATGTATGAATAGAGGCTACTTTAACTTCCCCAAATTCATCTTTTAAAACCATAGGTTCTTTATAGCTTTTAGCTCCTCTTGCAAGGGTTTCCTTCCAGGATTTTTCAGCATCATCTACCCAAAGAGCCAACACCTTCACACCGTCAGCATGCTTATGCACATGGGCTGCAATATCTCCTTCCGGCTGAAGGGAAGTGGTGAGTACAATTCTGATTTTATTTTGTTGCAAAACATAGGAAGCCCTATCGCGTATGCCCGTTTCTGGTCCTGCATAGGCTACCAATTCAAATCCAAATGCATGTTGGTAATAATAGGCGGCCTGCTTGGCGTTTCCTACATAAAACTCAATGTGGTCGGTTCCCTTTAGCGGTAAGAAGTCTGTTGACATATCTTTTCGATTTTAATATATACAAAATTAGTAAATTTTAAAACCTTTCAAATTTTATTTATCTTTTTCTCACGAATCCTTCCTTAAGGGTATTGAGGGTATATAAGGAAATTATTTTTTCAGGTTATAACCTTTTGCTTTGGCAACCTCTTCCAATCTCTTCTGAAAACCGGATTTTTTCGTTGAAGCAGGCTTCTTCTTATTTTCCTGAATTCGTCTGTGAATTTCCTTTTCATCCACAAAAAACTTGAATAAATATTGTTGGCCGAAGCTGGTAATATTTGCCAAGAAATAATAGTAACTCAAGGCAGCGGAATAATCGTTGAATACCCCCAAAAAGATGATGGGCATTAAATAACTCATCCATTTCATTTGTGCATTGGCACTTGAGAACTGATTGGTCATTCTCGTATAGATGAGTGTAGAAATGGTCATCAGCAATGTAAATAAACTGACATGGTCTCCATACCCGGGTATTCTGAAACCGAAATCCCATATGGAATCATAGGTTGAAAGATCTTTTGCCCAAAGGAAGCTTTCTTGTCTTAATTCAATGGAAGCGGGAAAAAACCGGAACATGGCAATTAAAATAGGCAACTGAAGCAACATCGGCAGGCATCCTCCAAGTGGATTGACACCCGCTTTGCGATACAAGGCCATGGTTTCCTGCTGGTTTTTCATCGGATCATTGCCTTTTTTGGCATTGATCTCGTCTATCTCCGGTTTTAAGACCTTCATTTTGGCCTGCGATAAATAGGCTTTATAAGTCAGCGGCAGCAATACAATTTTGATGATGAATGTGAGTATCAGAATGATAATACCGTAATTCATATTCAGTTTGCTGAGGAAATTAAAGGTGGGGATAACCAAGAAACGATTTACCCAGCCGAAAATACCCCATCCCAAGGGAACTTGTTTTTCAAGTTCTATATTGAAAGATTTTAAGGTCTGGTAGTGGTTGGGGCCAAAATACAAGTTCATGGCAAAGCTTTCTTCTGCTTTGTGATTATAGGGGATGGAAAGGCTTGTTTTGAGCTTTTTTACCTGGTCAGGACTGTCTTTGATTTCCACGGTTTCGATGGTGGGTTTTTCAAAATAACTTCCCGCAATAATTACGGAGGTAAAATACTGCTGCTTTAATGCAACCCATTTTACCTTGTTATCAAGTGTTTTTTCTTCAAATTTGGTTTCATTAATATAATCAACCTCATCTTCAAAGTACTTGTAGTAAATAGTAGTAGCATTTTTTTCTGAATTTAAACTTTGCTCATGCAAGGGTACATTCATTTCCCAATCTAAATCCAAATTGCTATAATTAGCGGCTATGGTATTACCCATGCCTACTGTATTGATTTTGAAATCAATCATATAGCTGCTGTCTTTCAAGGTATATAAGTATTCAATATAGCTTTTCTCATCTGCATACAATCGCATAGAAAATGATTTGCTTCCGCTCTGCAAACTTGTGTTAGAAAGGTCCGCTGGCTTAAAGTATAACTTGCCTGTTTCAATGGGTTTGTTTTGTGCGAAGAATTTCAACGACATCTTGCTGGAATCTCCATCAAAAAGCATCAATGGGCCACCTTTAAAAGTTTTATATTTTTTGAGTTGAACGGAATAAACCCTTCCACCCAAGGTTGAAAACTTTACCTTGATTAGTTTGTTTTCCAAGGTAAAATATTCAGGTTTGCCATCAACTGATGAGGCAAAATTACCATATAAAGATACATTGTTCTTTAAACGAATGCTGTCCGGAATATCCTTTTGGAGCGAATCAGCAGAAAGGGCTATGGTATTGCTATTTTTTGGGACGATAGTAGTCATTGCTTGAGCCACTGAATCGACACGCATTTGTGCTTTGCGCTTGGCAATTTCTTGCGCGCTTGGCATATTGTAGTATTGGTATCCAATGAGAATGAGTCCTATCAGGACTATTCCCATTATCGAATTTCTATCCATTTATGATTTTGATATTAATGATTATTTTTTTGAAAACTCGTGCGCCACCTTAACAAACTTGATGAAAATAGGGTGCGGATTTGCTACTGTACTCTTGTATTCCGGATGAAATTGAACCCCTAAAAACCAAGGATGATCTTTAATTTCAACCATTTCAACCAGGTTGGTATCTGGATTTATTCCTGAAGGAATCATGCCATGTGCTTCGAAATCTTTAAGAAAAGTATTGTTAAACTCATAGCGGTGCCTATGTCTTTCAAAGATTTTGGTTTTTCCATACACGCCAAATGCTTTGCTGCCTTTGGTAACGTTACAGGGATATTCTCCCAATCGCATGGTGCCGCCCTTGTCTGTTTGTTGTTTTTGGGCTTCCATAATATCGATTACAGGATAAGGGGTTTGCGCATCCATTTCTGTTGAGTTTGCTCCTGAAAGTCCCATGACATTTCTGGCAAATTCAATTACAGCACATTGCATACCCAAGCAAATACCTAAAAAAGGCAATTTGTTTTCCCGTGCATATTTTATAGCCGTTATTTTCCCTTCAATACCTCGATGACCAAAACCCGGTGCCACAAGAATTCCGGAAAGGTTATGGAGCTTTTCAGCGACATTTTCCGGTGTAATATGTTCAGAATGAATCCATTCTAATTTTACTTTGCAGTCGTTGAAAACACCTGCATGAATAAAGGATTCATTAATGGATTTATACGCGTCTTTTAATTCTATGTATTTTCCAATTAAACCTATTTTGATTTCTGAGGAAGGGTTTTTTAACTTCAATAGAAAATCTTTCCATTGGGTCATATCGGGTTCTTTACCCGATGGCAGTTTTAATTTGGCAAGAACAACTTTATCCAATTGCTCTTTTTTCATCAAGAGAGGTACATCATAAATAGACTCTGCATCAATGGATTCAATGACAGAATTGATGTTTACATTGCAAAAAAGTGCTACTTTCCTTCTGATATCAACATTTAAGGGGTGCTCACTGCGGCAAACCAAAATGTCGGGTTGCACACCATATTCAAGAAAGGTTTTTACCGAATGTTGGGTAGGCTTGGTTTTTAATTCTCCTGTGGCCGCCAGATAGGGGATAAGCGTAAGGTGAATCACGATGCAATTGCTTCCCAATTCCCATTTCAGCTGTCGAACCGATTCAATGTATGGCAAGGATTCAATGTCGCCCACGGTTCCACCTATTTCTGTGATGACAATGTCGAAAGCGTCATTTTGGCCGAGTTTTAAGATCCTTCTCTTGATTTCATCGGTAATATGGGGGATTACCTGAACAGTTTTCCCCAAGTAATCTCCTCTGCGCTCTTTGTTGATTACCGTCTGATAGATTTTCCCCGTCGTAACATTATTGGCTTTTGAGGTTAGTGTATCTAAAAAACGCTCATAATGGCCTAAATCCAAATCGGTTTCCGCACCATCATTGGTGACAAAACATTCCCCATGCTCATAGGGATTCAAGGTTCCCGGATCAATATTGATATAGGGATCCAATTTTTGAATCGTTACCTTGTAGCCTCTTGCTTGCAAGAGTTTTGCTAGTGAAGCTGAAATAATTCCTTTGCCCAGTGAAGATGTAACCCCTCCGGTAACAAACACATACCTCGTCGTTGAAGACATAAATTTTCCTTTTTAAATCAGGTATCTAAACCGGGATGCAAAGTTAGGAAAAATTTTATGATGATTTATAATCAATTGATTAAATGATAATAAATCAAAAACTCCAATTTAATCCCATACTAGGCAGAATAGGCAGTTGGTTCACCCTTTTGTCGAGCAAGGTATTGTAATAAAAAATGTTTTTTCGGTTATAAACATTCGAAATACTGCCTACAATTTCCATTTCAGATGTTTTTTTGATGGAAATCTTCTTTTTTATACTCAAATCAAAACGATGATACCATGGCAGTCGACCTTCATTTAAACCTGCATACTGGGTTCCCAATTGTCCATTTACCGTGCTCAAATCCGTCTTAATGCCTTGTGAGAAGTAAACAAGCTCATAAAAACCCTGTAATTTGGTGAAAGGAAAGCCCGAACCTAGATTCCATCTGCCTCCCAACTCCCAACTTTCATTCTTTCCAAAATGATAGGAAATAACGATGTTGGCGTTGTGCCTTCTGTCGTAATGCGGAAAATACTCCGTTTGTCCGTCTGAACGCTTGACTACAGAAATCGAATATCCCATCCAATAGTAAAAATGTCCGGTTTCAAATTTCAGTAAAATATCAGTACCATAAGCATCACCGGTTTCAGCTACATAGTCACTTTTTTGATATTGCGGTTTATTCGCATGTATCATATCATCTTCAAAAAGTTTATCTCTATTGATATTGGTTAGTTGCGTAAATTTTTTGAAATAAGGTTCGATGTTTAAACCGATTTGAAAGGGAAGGTCAATTTCGATGCCGGAAATAAGGTGATATGATTTTTGTAGCCTGCTGTCGCTCTGCACGCCATTGTGATCAACGGGCAAATCGTCAGGCCCCGATAAAAAGCCATAAAATAAATTTACCACATCCCGATCTGAAGAGGCACTGATGAGATTTTGCGAATAATATCCGCCTGCAAATTTGATGCGTATTTTATCAAACATATTGTATTTAATGCCTATGCGAGGTTCCAGTGAAACTTCTGATAAGGAGGCGTAATACTGAAGCCTCATGCCTGGTTCAATGACCAGTTTATTGGAGGTATATTTGTATTTTGTATAAGCAGCGATTTCAGTGGTATATTGCTGCTGGCTTAGCTTGCGGTTGGCAATATTGTAATACTCAAAATCAGTGCTAAAACCCAAGCCTTCAAAGCCATATTTGAACTCGCTATGTTTGCTTAGAAAATAGGTGAAATCTAAACCCCCATTAAAACCACTTATGGCGCTTGATCTGGGGTTTTTATCCCCTTCTGTCAGAATCATTGAATAGTCTGAATAGGCAAAATTTCCCTGAATTAATACCGACGAACTTCCCGGTATGGCTAGAAAATTCATGCCATAGCCTTGTTGCGTCCATTGAAAATCAGAGAGGCCAGGATAATTTACCCTATCTTTGGCATGCAGCCCGAAAAGATTTATTTTGCTGCCATTTTTATTTACAAAAGAAATTTTTCCATAATAGTCGGAAAAGCTGAAAGGTAAACCATTTGAATCGGCATAATGGTAAAGGCTTTTGGCGGTTCGATCTAAATAAGAATTTCTTACGGAGAAAAGGAAAGATCCTCCACCGATTTTGTTTTCATCCTTGGTTTTTGTTCCAATAGGCCCCTCAAGTAAGAGTTTTGAGGTAAAGGTGTTAGCAGAGATTTTTCCGCTTAATTTTTTCTTATTTCCATCACGTGTTGTAATGTCTATAACGGAAGATATTCTTCCTCCCAGCTCGGCATTGAATCCTCCTGAATATACATCTGCACTTCGGATGATATCCGAATCAAAAACAGAAAATAAACCAATGGAATGAAATGGGTTATAAAGAACCATGCCATCCATCAGTACTTTATTTTGGATGGGTGAGCCACCTCTGATATACATCTGTCCGCCTTGATCACCACTGGATACAACCCCTGGAATAATTTGAAGATATTGCGCCAATTCAGGTTCGCCGCCAATGGTTGGCAATTGTTTAATTTCCTTGGGCATAATCCTGTTGACAGAAACACGAACCTCTGTTTTGGCTTCCTGTTTTTCTGCTGAAATATGAACTTCTTTCAGTTTGATGCTTCCCTTGTTTATATATAATTTTTTTGTAATAATTTCATTGCCTACAACATGCACATCCATTCGCATGGTGTCGAATCCCAATGCAGCAACAAGGAGTTTATAATCACCCGCTTGTACCTTGGTAATAGAAAAAAAACCATTGTCATCAGTGGTCGCTCCAACAGTTGTTCCTTCTAAATAGATGTTGGTGAAAATCATGGGTTCTCCATTGCTGTTGTCATAAATAAATCCCCTGATATTTGCATTTTGCGCCTGGGCAGTAAAAGCGATTCCCATCCATACAAATAGCAATAAGATCCTATTCAAAAAGTATTTTTTCATTTTATTTTTTCAAGATTGTGATTGGACCTTTTATTGTTGATTTATTTACTTCCCAGCTCGATAATTCTATCAAATTCTTCTGCTTTTAGACCCATAACCGATAATCTACCCTGTTTTACAAGGGAAATATTTTCAAGTTGCTTATCGGATTTGATGGTGCTGAGGGTAACGGGGGTTTTTAGGGATTGGTAAGCTTTCAGTTCTACAGATACCCATCTAGGGTCATCGGTACTTGGATCTTGAAAAAATTCTTTGCTCACTTTGGCAATGCCAACGACATGCATGCCTTCGTTGCTGTGGTAAAACAAGACCAAGTCTCCTTTTTTCATGCCTTGTAAATTGTTTCTCGCCTGATAGTTTCTTACGCCATCCCAAACGGTGGTTTTTTCCTTTGCAAATTGCTCCCAAGAATATTTAAAAGGTTCTGATTTTACCAACCAATAATTTATCATGATACTGCTTGAAATTTGTTTTTTAATGTAGGATGTGATAGGTCAATTCTCTAAGCAATTCTCCTGATTCACTTTCAGTGCTGTCAACACCTTTAGACCTTAAATCAAATTTTCTGATCATAGAAATAATTTCTATCAATTTCCCCATCGGATAGTTTCTACCCGCACTTACATAATCGGATACAAAATAGGGGTTTACTTTGAGAATCCCAGCAAGTTTTTCGTTTGAGCGCTCTCCACTGGAGTGCATAATCATGATCTTCGAAAAATAGGTGAATAATTGGCCGATAATCAATGGCATAGGATTGTTTTTTGGATTGGCACCAAAATAATTGACAATCCGATTGCATTTTAACACATCTTTCTGACCAAGAGCAGCCTGGAATTCGAAGATATTGTAGTCTTTGCTGATACCAATATATTCCTGCACATCCGAAACACTTATTTCTCTTTCCGCAGGAATATTGATTTGCAATTTATTCAATTCATTTGCTATTTTGCTTAAGTCATTTCCCAAGCATTCCGCAATTAATGCGGTGGCTCTTGGGTGGATACGATAGGCATTTTGGGCTAGGTATTGGGTTATCCATGCCGGGATTTTGTTATCGTATATTTTTGAAGATTCAAGATAAATACTATGCTTTTTTAGGGTAGTAGCTACTTTAAGTCTTTGGTCAAATTTTTTATGTTTAAATACAATGACCAAGATGGTAGAAGCGGAAGGATTCTCCAGATAGTGAAGGAAGGGATCGATATTTTTTGCACTTTTTTTCTTATCAACGGTTTCATTTTCCTCATCTTTATCTTTGGAATTGAAATACTTGATTTCCTGAGCTTCTTTTACAATAATTAATTGTTTTTCGCCCATCATCGGAAAGCGCTTTACATAGCTGATGAGCACCCCAATATCTATTTCTTTGCCATATAAAATATGTTGATTCCATTCTTTTTCTTCATCAGGAATGGCATGTTCTTCAATTAAATTGGCAATTTGGTCGGAATAATAGGCTTCCTCTCCGAAAAGAAAATAAATAGGATGGTAAATTTTATTTTTAACGTCTCTAAAGACCGATTCAAACGATAAAGCTTGTTTTGCCATAGATATTAAAACCTCAAATGTTTTACGGAAAGACCATTATTGCTCAATTCATGCAGGGATTCAATCCCGATTTTCAAGTGCAGGGACGCAAATTTCTCTGTTATATTCCTATCACTGGCAGCCGTTTTAACGCCTGCAGAAATCATGGGCTGATCTGATACCAGCAGCAAGGCACCTGTGGGTATTTTATTGGCAAATCCGGTTATAAAAATGGTAGCGGTTTCCATATCAATACCCATGCAACGGGTTTTTCTTAAATATTTTTTAAATTCATTGTCGTGTTCCCAAACTCTTCTGTTGGTAGTATAAACCGTACCGGTCCAATAATCTTTGTTGTTGTTTCGAATGGTTGTAGAAACCGCCTTTTGGAGGCTAAATGCGGGCAGTGCCGGCACTTCTGCTGGGAAGTAATCCGAAGAGGTTCCTTCTCCCCTTAGGGCAGCAATGGGTAAAATAAGGTCTCCCAATTCATTTTTTTTCTTTAGTCCTCCACATTTGCCTAAAAAAAGACATGCCTTTGGGCTGATGGCACTGAGTAAATCCATGATCGTAGCCGCATTGGCACTGCCCATGCCAAAATTGATGATGGTAATGCCATTGGCCGTGGCGCTAGACATCGGCTTATCCAAACCTTCAACAGGCACATCATTCCACTGGGCAAATACCTTCACATAGTGATTGAAGTTGGTCAGCAAAATGTATTTGCTGAAATCTGCCAATTCTTTTCCCGTGTATCGGGGAAGCCAGTCTTTTACTATTTCTGATTTGCTTTTCATATGTTATATTTGCCATATCTTACAGCCATGCAAAAATTAAATCTGCCTACGTATCCGTTCAAATTTAAAATGCTGGGGCAAATTACACAAATTTTTGATATTGTCAGGAAAAAATATACCTCCCTTACGCCAGAAGAATGGGTCCGACAGCACATGATTCACTATCTAATTCATGAAAAAAATTTTCCCGCTTCCCTCATGGGTGTTGAAAAAGGATTGGTTTACAATGGTCTGAAAAAAAGGGTAGATATCCTCATTTATGACCGCAATGCCCGTCCTTTTATGATTGTGGAATGTAAAGCGCCATCCGTAAAGCTCTCTCAAAATGTACTCGATCAGGCCAGTGTTTATAACCTTCAGCTTCATGTTCAATACCTGCTTATCACCAATGGCCTTTCTCATTATTGCTTTCATCTAGACCCATCCGGGACCACTCTCAAATATATTGAGGAAATCCCACATTGTCCCCTAGATTTTTAATATCTTTCCCCATTCAATTATATGAACTTAATCGTCTAATTTTCGTAAAATGCAGAGAAATATACTTCTCAGAATGAAAAAACAAAATGGCCTTGCGCTGCTACTTATCTTTTGTACAATAGTGTCTCATTCTGCCTATTCGTATATCTATCCCCAAAAACCTTCCGGTTTTTTTAAAATGCCACCCCACATCACCCAAAATGATTTTGTGCCTGCTTGCGTAATTTTTAAAGTAAAGGAAACTTTTCGTTATGCTTGCTCGGAAAAATCTATTGAACTTTCAGCTTTGAACCAATTTGGAGCTAAAATATCCATCTCCAAACTGGAAAAAATATTTCCTGAAGAAAAAAGTCCTGTTGCAAGA
>Ga0114970_10003956_pt1 | contig 10797 bp, 9 predicted proteins | sample M_140205_XF_Meta_FD_87030 | JGI IMG/M metagenome (GOLD analysis project Ga0114970, IMG submission 87030) | Freshwater microbial communities from Lake Montjoie, Canada to study carbon cycling - M_140205_XF_MetaG | ecosystem: Environmental > Aquatic > Freshwater > Lake | place: Lake Montjoie... | reverse complement strand
AGAGCCCACCGGGCTGTTGGAGGGTAGGGCGTTCAAGGAGTCCGCATGAAGAACACGAATGCTGTCGGGTTCACGCTCCAAGATTTCGCCAACCACCGTGGAGACCAAGGTCTCGTGGGCCTGGCCCGAGGAGGAGGTGCCCATCAAGGCGGTGATGCTGCCAGACAAATCGACCCGCACCAAACAAGAATCCATCCAAGTGGTGGTTTCGTTTTTGGGATTAAAGAGAGGCTCAAAGGAGGAGTTGCCGCCTGACGGTTCTAGGCAAGTGGAGATGCCAACGCCAGCGTGAATGCCTTTGGCTCTGAGGGCGTCACGCTGTTGCAGCAAACTCTCCAGCCCCGCCTCTTTGAGCGCTTTGTCTAAAACGACCGAATAATTGCCCGAGTCATAGGTGGTGCCACTGGGAATCAAATAGGGAAACTCTTCATGGGAGATCATGTTGAGTTTTCTAAGCGCAATGCGGTCCATTTTGAGAAAGCGTGCGACTTTGTCAATGCCGGTTTCAAGGGCGTAGTTGGTGGGAGATTGGCCAAAACCTCGAACCGCCTCTTGAGGGGTTTTGTTGGTGAGCACGGCTTTGGCGTCGTACTCCACACTTTTGATCTTGTAGGGCCCCACGATGGCGCCCACGGGTTTGCCCAATTGGAGGGGCGAGCGGCCTGAATAGGCACCGATGTCTTCAAGCGCATGCATCCTCATGCTCAGGATCTCGCCATTGCTGTTGAATCCAAGGCACACATCAAAGATGCGGTCTGGCCCTTGCATGTCACCTCCTCGCATATTCTCCAAACGGTCTTCAACCAAGCGCACGGGACGACCTAATTTTTTGGCCAAATAGGCCACCAAAATGGTGTGTTTTAAACCGCGTTTGACACCATAACTGCCTCCGACGTCGACATCAAAGTGCACGCGCACAGCGTTTCCGGGGAGCCTAAGCGCTTTGGCCACTTGGTCTGGGAACTTGGGCATTTGGATAGAGGCCCAAACATCCAAGACCGATGTGGCGTCATGCCACTCGCAGGCCACGGCAAAGGTTTCAATGGGTACGGTGGAGTTTCTGGCCCAATGCACGCGGTAGCTCAATTGGTGCTCACATCTGCTGAAGTCTTCTTCAACCGGGCCCCAGACGAATTTTCTGTGAAAGATGACATTGGAGCCGTGCTTGGGGTGGACCAAGGGGGCATTGTCCAAAAGGGCAAGTTCTGGGTTGACGATGTGATCGAGCACCTCGTACTCAATGTCCACCATCTCGGCCGCATCTTCGGCCAAAGCTCGGGTTTGAGCAACGACAGCGGCGACCCACTCTCCCGCATAGCGTGCTGTTGCGATGGCCAAAGGATAGCGGGTGACTTGAGGGGCATCCACGCCAGGCAAAATGGGATCGATGGCTTCAAAGAGTTCCTCACCCGTCAAGACTGCATGCACGCCAGGCATGGCCAAAGCTTGGGAGGATTCGATCTTGAGGATCTTGGCGCAAGCATAGGGGCTTGAGATCAGGGCCACGTGCAGCATGCCAGGGCGTTGGATGTCGGCTGCGTAATGACCTTGGCCAAGCACAAAGCGCTTGTGCTCCACCGCGCGGCGGTGTCGTCCAATGTATTTGAACGTGCTGCTCTCAGTTGACATGGTGGCTCGCTTTCTTGGCATCGCTCTCAGCCGTGTGTGCAGTGCTTGCATAGATCACGGCATCGACAATTTGTTGGTAGCCTGTGCAGCGACACAAGTTGCCACTGATGGCCTCGCGCACCTCCTCAGGGCTTGGTTTGGGGTTGTCCTTCAAAAGTGCATGGCATGACACCAGCATGCCGGGGGTGCAGTAGCCACATTGAAGGGCGTGCTTTTCACAAAAGGCGTCTTGCAAAGTGCTCATCTGTCCCCTTTGCGTGCTCAGACCTTCAACAGTGGTGATGTTCATGCCATCGGCTTGGATGGCAAACATGCAGCACGAGCGCACAGGTTCGTCATTTAAAAGCACTGAACACGCGCCACAAACACCATGCTCACAACCCACATGGGTGCCAGTGAGTGCCAAGCTGTCTCTTAAAAAATCAACCAATGTCGTGCGGGGTTCTACCTCTCGCTCGTAATGCACACCGTTGACGGTCATGGCAAGGGGCAATGTGTTGTTCATGCGGGGGCTTTCCAGTAAAAAAAGTTTGGGGTCTTGTTGCGCTGTGGGCTAGACTTGAAGTTAATGTGGGCTGGTGCTTGCGTGACCTTGGGCCATTTGAGCCGCTTGGTGCGTTGCTCGACACAAAAGCGTTTGAGCCAAATGTTTGCGATAAGCGCTGCTTGCATGCATGTCACTGCTAGGGTCGCACTCCTGAATGGCCGCTTGGGCGATGTCTTGCATGGACAAATCGGAGATCTTTTGGCCCATCATTTGGGTGGCCAAATGAGGAAATACGCGAGGCGTTCCGTCGACGCCGCCCAATCCAAAACTCACGCGCTTGATCACGCCAGAGCGGTCGAGTTGGATCTGACACGCTGCCGAGGCCATTGCAAAGTCCCCTTTGCGAATGGCGGTTTCTTCAAATGCCACCCCAATGTGTGGACCGCTCCAAATGGGCCATTCAATCGCACTCAGGCATTCATTGTCAGCGATGGCGGTGAACATGGGCCCCAAAAAGAAGTCCTCTGCCAAAACTTCACGTGCACCAGCGTTTTTGCTTTGAAGATGGATCTTGGCGTTCAAGATCAACGCACTCAATGGCAATTCTGCCGAGGGGTCTGCATAGACCAAGCTGCCCCCAAGGGTGCCACGGTTGCGGGTTTGGATGTGTCCGACCCAAGACAGGGCGTGCTTCAATAAGGGCACGTGTTGGTACAGTTGGGTGTTGAATTCAAGGTCTCTTTGCCTGACTCCTGCACCGATCAAGACGTGTTTTGCATGCATATCGAGTTGCTTGAGTTCACTCAAACGGTTGATGTCCACCAACCATTGCGGGCGGGCCAAGCGCATGGCCATCATGGGAACCAAACTTTGGCCTCCTGCGATCAATTTGGCCTCAGGGCCGTGTTGGTCGATCAAGCTCAAAGCTTCATCCATGTCTTGCGCCAAGACGTAATCAAAGGGTGCTGCTTTCATGAAGGGGTGTCCCGTTGTATCTTTATAAGCCAAAGTCCAAAGCTTCGTGGCCTGGGCTTTTCTGTCAAGAGGTGAGTGAGAAGGCGTTCAAGTCCGCATTGGATGACCGCCAAGGGAGAACTTGTTGATCTCTATTTTAATGCCTGTAAAAGACGAAAACTCACAGTTGTGGTGCTTGGTATTTTTTGATACGCATTGAAATTTGTTTCGATGTGAGTGGAGAAGTCTGGAATATATTTTCATTGACCAAGAGAAAAACTCACAGTCTGAGTCATAATTGCAAAAGTTTGGGTGCGAAGGCGAAGTGTCTGGGCGAAAGAGCTCTGGGTTTAGCGAGAGTTTGATGCAGTAAGAGCTTGACCCATGGGTCCAATCGGAGTTGACGGTTTTGAGAAAATTACCCCCTTTGAATGCGGTGCGGGCCTTTGAGGCGGCAGCCAGGCATGTGAGTTTTAGCAAAGCGGCCAAGGAGCTTTTTGTCACCCACGGTGCCATCAGCAAACAGGTCTCTTTGCTTGAAACTTGGCTTGGGGTGTCGTTGTTCAAACGCAATCAATCGCACTTGCTTTTGACCGAGGAAGGCAAGACCTTCTTGTCATCGGTGACCCCTGCTTTGGACCGCATCTCTGTGTCAGCGATGCAGGTGATGGATCAGACCCAACCCATGCTGCTTCGCATCAATGCGCCTCCCACGTTCACGATGCGGTGGTTGATTCCTCGCATCTCCGCCTTTCAAAGGCGAACAGAGGGCTTGGAGGTGAAGTTGACCACCTCCACAGAAAGCATTGATTTTGAAGCGCAGCATTGCGATTTGGCCATTCGCGCGGCCTTGCAACCCTTTGCAAATATGCAAAGTGTGCCGTTCATGACCGAAACCATTGTGCCCATTTGTCACCCCGATTTGCTTGATGCAGGTGCACTCAAAACGCCCAAGGGGCTTGATCACCAGACCTTGATCAGTTATGACACGGAGCCGGTGAGTTGGCAGCAGTGGCGAGGAGGGGTAGGCGTGCACAACAACTGGAGCGACTTGACGCAACACAGTACGTTGCAATTTGAGCAAATGTACTTTGCCCTTCAAGCGGCCATTGAGGGCTTGGGTGTCGTGTTGGTGCCTTTGTTCTTGGTGGCCGATGACATCCTTGCAGGCCGCTTGTGCGCGCCGTTTGGTTTGACAGGCAGCAGGCCGCGGATGTACTACGCCAATTTCCCAAGCAATTTGATGACGATGAGCAGCATAGAGAACTTTTGCGATTGGTTACTTAAAGAGGGAAAAGACACGGAGCAGTCGATTGAGCAACTCTCCATCAGCATGGGTTGGAAAAAAAGCTGACTCAAGGGTTTTCTCATAACCCCTACGTGGTGTCGATCGCCTTAGGGCAAAGGAGCGCGCATCTGTGTGAGTTTTTCTCAACAGAGCACCTGGCATTTAAGCGACAATAGAGTCAATGCATTTGCTGCCCATCCCGTCATTCATTTTTATAAAGTCTATGAGTCAAGAAAACACCGGATACCCAGATTTACAAGATCATTTAAAGTCACTGCAGCAGCACGGGTTGTTACAAGTTGTAGATCGCGCCATTGACAAGGACTCGGAGTTGCATCCCTTGGTCAGATGGCAATTTGTTGGGGGCATGGATGAGGCGGAGAGAAAGGCCTTCTTGTTCACCAACATCGTCAATGCACAGGGCAGAAAGTATGACATCCCTGTGGTGGTTGGCGCTTTGGCCGCCAACCGTGCCATTTATGGCGTGGGCATGGGATGCAGCGTTGAAGATATCCAAAAGAAATGGGATCAAGCCATTCAGCACCCCATTGCACCTGTTTTGGTCCATCAAGCGGTTTGTCAAGAAGTCATCCATGAAGGACAAGATTTGATCGGTGAAGGCAAGGGTCTTGATTTGTTGCCCATTCCGATTTCTACACCTGGTTTTGACAGTGCGCCCACCTTGACCGCAACCAACGTCATCACCAAACACCCTGTCACGGGTGTCCAAAATATGGGCACCTATCGCTGCGCGCTGAAAGCCTCCGATCGCATGGTTGTCAGAATGGCCACCCGTGTGGGTGGTGCGGGGGGTTATTTGCATTACCAAGAGTGGAAAAAAGCCGGTCACAAAACCATGCCATGTGCCGTGGTGCTCGGCTGCCCCCCTTTGGTGGCCTTCATGGGCCCGCAAAAGCTTCCCATTGGTGTTGACGAGTTTGATGTGGCTGGGGGCTTGGCCGGTGTGCCCATTGAGGTCATCCTTGCGCACAGCGTTCCCCTAAGAGTTCCCGCCCAAGCTGAAATTGTGATTGAAGGTGAAATTGACTTGGAGTTCTTGGAGCCTGAGGCACCCTTTGGTGAGTCCCATGGACACGTGGCTTTAGAGGAATTCAATTTGCCCATGAAGATCACAGCCATCACGCATCGCCTCAAGCCCGTGATCCCGTCTTACATCAGCCAAGTGGCACCTTCCGAGTCCAGTGTCATCAAGCGCGTGGCCTATGAGCCTTTGTTCTTGTCCTACCTTAAAAACACACTTGGCATTCGCGGCGTTCAAAAAGTCTCCTTGCATGAGCCTTTGACGGGTTTACTCAGAGTGACGGTGATCACGGTGGACAGAAAAATGCCCAAAACCGAAGTCTGGCGTGCTCTGTATGGTGCAGCCTTCTTCAAGGGAGATTGTGGCAAGATCTGCATCGCTGTGAACGACGATATCGATCCAGACAATGCAGACGCTATTTTATGGGCCATGGCTTATCGAATGAACCCGACAGTGGATGTGCAAACTCTGGACCACCGTGGGCAAGGTCATGGGCCCAAGAGAGAAAACGACGGCGAAGAGGATTCGACCTTGCTCATGGACGCCACCATGAAGTCGGACATGCCACCCTTGGCGCTGCCGACACGTGAGTACATGGAGAGGTCCAAAGAGATTTGGCAAGAACTCGGATTGCCCAAATTGCGTCCCCAAGCACCTTGGTTCGGTTATTCTTTGGGTGATTGGTTGCCCCAATGGGATGAGGCGGCCAAGCGGGCGGCGAGCGGTCGATATTTGGAAAACGGTTTGATCAGTTTAAAGCAGCAAAGAAACGACGTCAAAGCCGAAAGCAAGTTCAGACCCGATGAGCAATAAAGTCTAAGAACCCTTGGAGCATTACTTGAAAAGTCTGACCCCCAAGCCCAAAGTTGTCTCCTCAGGCACCAAGGGCAAGAAAAGCCTCTCGACCCAGGTCAAGACGGCGGCCCTCGCGTCTAAACACTCGTCCCAAGAGCCAAGGCGCTTGATTGTGGGCATCAGCGGTGCGTCTGGCATTGTCTATGGCGTGAGGATTCTGCAAGTCCTTCAGCACTCGGGCATTGAGACCCATTTGGTCATGAGCGACTCTGCCAAAATGACCTTGGCCACCGAGCTTGACATGAGCATCGAGGATGTTCAAAGCTTGGCCACTCAAGTTCACAATGCCAAAAACATTGGTGCAACGATTTCGTCGGGCTCTTTCAAGACCATGGGCATGATTGTGGCCCCGTGTTCAATTCGCTCTTTGTCAGAGATTGCCTATGGCATGACCACGTCTCTTTTGTCCAGAGCGGCCGATGTGGTCCTTAAAGAAAGACGTCGTTTGGTCTTGATGGTGCGAGAAACACCCTTGCATGCGGGACATTTGAAAGCCATGATGCAAGCCACTGAAAACGGAGCCATATTGATGCCACCCATGCCAGCCTTTTATGCCAGGCCCCAAACGCTGGATGACATGGTCAACCACAGCGTGGGCCGAGCGCTTGATCTTTTTGAGATTGAGACGTCCATGGTCGCGAGGTGGGCTGGCATGGGCAAGAAATAAATACATCGATCACACCACAAACCAAAGAACTGCCATGAAACATAAATTGATGACACCTGATGCTTTAAAGTCCATGCTCACGATTTGCTTGGGCCTCTTTTGGGGTTTAAATGCCTTTGCGCAAAATACACCGCTTTATCCAAATAAGCCCATTCGATTGGTCTTGGGGTATGGGGCGGGTGGGGTGGCCGATATCACGGCCAGGCTTGTTGCTCAAAAACTCTCTGACGCGTTGGGGCAGCAAGTGGTGGTGGACAACCGCCCAAGTGCTGGGGGCATTGTGGCCGGTGAAATGGTGGCCAAAGCAGATCCAGATGGCTACACGCTTTTGCACATGAACTATGGCAATGCGGTGAGTCAAGCGCTCTTTAAAAAACTGCCCTATGACATCAAAAAAGATTTTGTACCCATTTCTGCCATGGGCTTTTTTGATGTATTGATGTTGGTCGATAAAGGCTCAGACATTCAAAGTGTTCAAGACTTTATCAACAAAGCAAAAGCCAATCCCGAAAAGTACAACATCGGCTCTGTGAGCATTGGCAGTGGACAACACATGTCGGCCAATTTGTTTGTGAGCATGTCGGGGCTTCAGTCTACTTTGGTGCCTTTTAAAACCACCCCTTCTTTGATGATGGCTTTAAAGAGCAAAGATGTGGCCGTTGCGTTTGAGATCATCTCGCCTGCCATGTCGCTCATCAAGAGCGGAGAGATCAAAGCCATTGCGGTGTCCTCTTCCAATCGATTCAAGGGCCTGTCCGATGTGCCGACCATCAACGAAAGCGGTGTCAAGGGCTACGACGTCATGGCCTGGAACGGCATTGCCGCTCCCGCTAAAACACCCAAGGCCATCATTGAGCGTTTAAACCGCGAGGTCAATTTGATTTTGAACTCGCCTGAGGTCAAACAAAAGTTTCTAGACGTGGGCATCGACTCTAGAGGAGGCTCTCCTGAGGATTTAAGGGATCTGTTGTCCAATGAAATCGACAAGTGGAACAATTTGGTCAACACACTCAAAATGGAGAGAATGTGATTTCAACGCATTTTTTGGAAGTCACATGAATCAACAAACGCTATTTGTTTACTACAAGGTCCCACAAACGCAACGCGCTCAGTGGATCCCTGTCGTTGAGCGCATGCAGCAGTCGCTACTTCAAAAAACGCCAGTGGGTTTGAAGTGCTCTTTACTTAAACGCCCAGAGGTCTCTGCAGAGGGTCTAGAGACTTGGATGGAAGTCTACGAGCACGCCAATGGTGTCGATCAAACCATGGTGGAGTTGATCAATGAAGAGGTCAGATTGGCTGGCTTGCCTTTTAAGCGTGCCAGTGAGTTTTTCATTCCCCTGGGTCACTGAAAAGGGCTTCATGCGCCCATATTGAAGGCTTGGGGTACAAGCCCCCTTCGCTACTCCTCTTTGCGTGAGGTGCGTCTTCTTTTGGGTTTTTCCTGGGGCTCTTCTTCCTTGCCATTCTCGGCTTCTAGCAGCCTCTTGAAGGCCAGGTCTTGGAAATATCGCCAGCAAGCTTTTTCTGCAATGATGTCGCTTTTGTTGTTGAGGCAATACTGTTTGTGAACACGCTTGCGAGAGTCGGTGATGATGAAGCTGCGATAAAGGGTTTTATCCTTGATGTACATGATGACGGTGCGCACTTGGCTGCACTCGTCAGTCAAAACGCACTCTCGCATCATGTCAGGATTGGCATAAAACTCAAGCAAAAGGTAGGGGAGTTTTTTGCCCTTTTGAGAGGGCACCAGGTGCAATGCACAGGTTGAACCGGAAATTTTATTGAGTCCATTTTTTTCAGCCAACATGTTGAAATCGTTGGCATTCATCTCGCGGTACCATTCACCCACGTTGGCTCGACAAAGGAAGAACTCTTCGCCATTCTTCTTCTCAAAAGGCTGGGCATAAGGTCTGCGTTTATCGTCTAAATAAAAAAGCGGCTCAATGCCTTCAAAGGTGCGTTTGGGACGCTCGGACTTCTTCTCATCCTTGCCGGGTCCGCCGCCGCCCTCCGCTTTCTTGGGCGCCTCGGCTGGGGAGTTGGCCCAAGCCTTGGGTGAAAGCGTGCACAGGCTCATCGACAACACGCAAAGACACACCAACCACACAAAAGAGGTCAGTGCGGGTTTTGGCCGTCTAAGCAAGGAAAGAGTGTGTGCGTTCATTTAAAACAATTCGATTCACAATGATTCGACCACAACGCAAAAGTCTTGAGTCGCACGCTTACGCAGGTGTTTCATAGGACACGGCACATTCAAAGAGGCCAAGCGAGAAAAGAGCAAAGCCTTCGGGGGGAGAAGGCTTTAATTCACCGTATAGCATGTGGTATCGGAGTGAAGTTTGCCTTTGGACGTGACGCATTGCTGGGAGATGAGTTTGCGGTTCAAGTCGGATAGAAAGTAGCTTCGATAAACGTTGTCATTTTTGGAAATGAGGCTGACAGATCGAAAGATCGGACAGCGGTCATCTCGGATGCAGTCGTTCATTTGCCGCGTGCTTGCATAAAGTTGAACGTTGATGCGACCAGCGGTCAAACTTTTGAGTGTTCCAATGCCCACCACACAGGCTTGGCCATTGACCATGGGCAGCTCAACCAATTCGTTGAAATAATTCATCTCAGCAGTGAGCAATTCTTGAAACCAGGGCCCAAGCACACCTTGACACTCGTAGAAGGTCAAGCGGTCGTTTTCATACACGGGCTCTGTCAAGGGTTTTTGCTTGGAGTCCAGTCTGAGCATGGGCTCTTTGCCAGAGCTTGGCGGGCGATGCTTCAATGACAAGGTGGGCTCTACACCAAAGGGCTTGTTTGAGAGCATCGAGGAAGTGCTCGAGGAGCTGCCAAGGGCCGTAGACTTGGTGCTTGAGGGCTTGGCACTTGAGTCGTCTTCCGAGCTCTTTTTGGTGGGATACGGCTTGAATTTGGGCTCGGGCTTGTCTTCAGACCAAACCTGAGTGCTTTGAAGCAGCCCTAAAAAGGCCAATAGGAAAATAAACGTTCTCATGGTCTAATGTTTAGGGTCTTGGCAGTCGATACAATGTCTAGATGCGAAATGTGCGTGGCATGCTCTTGGGCCCTACTTTATCAGTAAGGCATTGCGCTGGTCAAAGCTTTTTGCTTTTCGTACAACAGTTCTTGTTCTTAACTGGTGCTTGTCACATCCTCATTGTAATGATTAAGAAGCCCTTGACCCGTCGATTTTTGTTAAACATTTTGCCTCTCGCCCTTTTGGGGTGCTGCACTTGTTTGCTCATCTCCTGTGGCTCGGGCAAGGGCACGCCTGAAGCGGATGTGTTGGTCTCAGACCCCTCTTTGGTGAGTGGCAGTGGCTCTTTGCCACTCGCAGTGAATGCACCCCCGTCCTCTGTTTTTTCCACCTCCTATGAGTACAAACAAGATGCCAGGAAATTGTTGGTCCCCTCCTTAAATGTGGCGAGTATTTTGGGCGTGCCGGTCACTGACTTGGACACCCGAAATGCCATCACCTTTGGGGACTTTTTTAGACAAGGTGTGGGGCAATTTTCTGCTTTTGTCATGGTCAACTCCAGCGCAGGTCTTGCCAGCGCGCGCTTTTTGCGTTTGGAGTCTGGAAAGTGGGTCGATCGAACGCCCCTTGTTTTGACGGACACGGTGGGTTGCCAGCAGGCCACTTTTGCCATCACGGCTGATTTCAATGGAGATCAACGCCATGACGTGATGGTCACTTGTAAGGGCAGTGTGGCCAACGGGAAAGAGGCTCAGTTGTTGTATTTGAGTGATGCCAAAACGGGTGTCTATCAAAAAATAGCACTTCACGATCGGAACATGACGCCCTATCAATTCAAGGCCTACCAAGCAGCTGCTGCGGACATCAATGCAGATGGTTTAATGGACTT
>Ga0114970_10003953_pt1 | contig 10801 bp, 11 predicted proteins | sample M_140205_XF_Meta_FD_87030 | JGI IMG/M metagenome (GOLD analysis project Ga0114970, IMG submission 87030) | Freshwater microbial communities from Lake Montjoie, Canada to study carbon cycling - M_140205_XF_MetaG | ecosystem: Environmental > Aquatic > Freshwater > Lake | place: Lake Montjoie... | reverse complement strand
TGCGACCGCCACCGCTGACTTCGCAGCGCGTCTTCTGCGCCTTGGTGCCGGCACGGCCGGCGTTGCGGTAGGCGACGAGAACCTGGTGAACCAGAGACTCGTTGAACTCGCGACCGAAGGTCGCGTCGTCCACTTGCACCTCGGAGCCTGCCGCTCCGGAGCCAATGACCTTGAGCTTCATGATGCGTTCCTGGGATTACTTCTTGGTCGCGGCGATGCGCACACGGCGCGCCTGACCGGCAACCTTCACCGAGGGACGAACGATCACCGTACCGCCTTCGGAGCCGGGGACCGCACCACGCACCAGGAGTAGGTTGCGCTCGGCGTCCACTTCGACAATCGAGAGGTTTTCAATGGTGACGCGGTCGACGCCCATATGGCCGGACATACGCTTGCCTTGGAACACACGGCCCGGCGTCTGACGCTGACCGATGGAACCGGGGGCGCGATGGGTCACCGAGACACCGTGGGTAGCAGGCATACCAGCGAAGTTGTGACGCTTAATGGTGCCGGCGAAACCCTTGCCGATGGTCGTGCCAGTGACATCGACCACTTGGCCGACGGCGAACAGGTCCACCTTGAGTTCACTGCCCGACTGCAGGCCTTCACCCTCGGCTACGCCGAGACGGAATTCCATGCTGGCTTCGCCCGCAGGCGTACCGGCCTTGGCGAAGTGGCCCTGCTGGGCCTTCGTGACACGGGAGGCACGGCGAGTACCCCAGGTGACCTGGATGGCGCGGTAACCGTCCGTCTCGCTGGTCTTCACCTGCGTAACGCGGTTGGGGAGCGCCTCAATCACGGTGACGGGGATAGATTCACCCGCCGGCGTGAAGATTCGGGTCATGCCGCGCTTGCGGCCTACCAAACCCAGACTCATCTTCCTGTTCCTCGTTAATGGGACAGAACCACTGCCACCGCCCCACTTTCGCGGACCGGACGCCAGGGCACTGCCCTCCACCACACCGACTGCAATTGGCCGGCGCTGAATAAGTTTTCCCGGCCCCGCTAGGCGGCAGCCGGAACCCGTTTCCCCCGGGAAGCCTTACCGCGGAAAACCCGCGAGACCGACGACCCGTTCAAAACGACCTTGGGGACTTTGTCCGACCTGCCGGTGGTCTCGGCAACTCAGTTACCGACGGACCGGAAGGGTTACCCGTTCAAAGGGCCCCGAAGAGCCGCGTACTCTAGGCGAAACCCTTGGAGTACGCAAGCCCCGTTCCAACTATTTTTATGGACCGGCTCAGTTGAGCTTGATCTGCACGTCCACGCCAGCCGGCAGCTCGAGCTTCATGAGCGCGTCTACCGTCTTGTCGGTGGGGTTCAGGATGTCCATGAGCCGCTTGTGGGTGCGAATCTCGAACTGGTCACGGGCGTCCTTGTCGCCGTGGGGGGCGACGAGCACGGTAAAGCGCTCCATCTTCGTCGGCAGCGGGACAGGTCCCCGGACCGTGGCGCCCGTGCGCTTGGCGGTCTCGACGATCTCGCGAGCCGAGGTGTCGATGAGGCGGTGATCGAATGCCTTTAGGCGGATGCGGATATTCTGATTAGCCATGTTGCCGGGCCCTAGGGCCCTCTCCTGTCGCTTCGGCCTCCCGGGCGGTACGCCCGGGCCTGCCGCCCGTTACCGGCCGGACTCTCTTGAAAGAGCCCAGCCGCGGGGTGGTTGCTGTGGTTCTACTCGTTACCGCTGCTTAGGCGACAATCTTCGAGACGACGCCGGCGCCGACGGTCTTGCCACCTTCACGGATGGCGAAGCGCAGGCCTTCTTCCATCGCGATGGGCGAGATGAGGTCGACGACGAACTTGATGTTGTCGCCAGGCATCACCATCTCCACGCCTTCCGGCAACTGCACGTTGCCAGTCACGTCGGTGGTGCGGAAGTAGAACTGCGGGCGGTAACCCTTGAAGAACGGCGTGTGACGGCCGCCCTCGTCCTTCGACAGCACGTACACTTCGCACTCGAACTTGGTGTGCGGCTTGATGGTGCCCGGCTTCGCCAGCACCTGACCACGCTCCACGTCTTCGCGCTTCGTGCCGCGCAGCAGAACGCCAACGTTGTCGCCAGCCTGACCTTCGTCCAGCAGCTTGCGGAACATCTCAACGCCCGTGCACGTCGTCTTCACAGTGTCCTTGAGGCCAATGATCTCAATTTCTTCGTTGACCTTCACGATGCCGCGCTCGATACGGCCCGTCACCACGGTGCCGCGACCCGAGATCGAGAACACGTCTTCGATCGGCATCAGGAACGGCTTCTCAACGTCGCGCTTCGGCGTCGGGATGTAACGGTCCATCTCCTGCACCAGCTTGATGACCGACGGAACGCCAATCTCCGAGGTGTCGCCTTCCAGAGCCTTCAGCGCCGAACCCTTCACAATCGGGGTGTCGTCGCCAGGAAACTCGTACTTCGACAGCAACTCGCGGACTTCCATCTCCACCAATTCCATCAGCTCGGCGTCGTCCACCATGTCAGCCTTGTTCAGGTAGACCACGATGTAAGGAACGCCTACCTGACGGGCCAGCAAAATGTGCTCGCGCGTCTGCGGCATCGGGCCGTCAGCGGCCGAGCAAACCAGAATCGCGCCGTCCATCTGCGCCGCACCCGTGATCATGTTCTTCACATAGTCGGCGTGGCCCGGGCAGTCCACGTGAGCGTAGTGACGCTCCTGCGACTGGTACTCAACGTGCGCCGTCGAAATCGTGATACCACGAGCCTTCTCTTCCGGCGCCTTGTCAATCTGGTCGTACGCGCGGAACTCGCCGCCGTTCGTCTCGGCCATCACCTTCGTCAGCGCCGCCGTCAGCGTCGTCTTGCCGTGGTCAACGTGACCAATCGTGCCGACGTTTACGTGCGGCTTGTTGCGGTTGAATTTTTCCTTGGACACGCTGCGTACTCCCGAAATTCTGAAATTTGCTTCAAACCGAAATGACAACGAACCTAAAGACTGGAGCCCACGACCGGGATTGAACCGGTGACCTCGTCCTTACCAAGGACGTGCTCTACCGACTGAGCTACGTGGGCCTTCAAACCTGCGGCAAACCTCAACCCCGACGGCACGCCCGACTGACCCAGGCCCGGCTAACCCAATGGCTGACCAGTTCTGGAGCGGGTGATGGGAATCGAACCCACGCCATCAGCTTGGAAGGCTGAGGTTCTACCATTGAACTACACCCGCCTGACACCGGCTTGCGCCGGCCTTCCGCTGACTGTTTTCCGCCTGGACGACCCGCTTGCTCGGGGATTGAACTCCGCTTTGACCGTTGAAACCGAAAAAAATCAACAAATTCAACAATAATTCAAGTGGTGGAGGGGGAAGGATTCGAACCTTCGAAGGCATAAGCCGGCAGATTTACAGTCTGCTCCCGTTGGCCGCTTGGGTACCCCTCCGGTAAAGAGCCGCGTATTCTCTTCCCTGAAGCAGTTGATGTCAACTCCCCGGCCAGCGCTGCGCACGGTCGGCGTAAACACCTCCAAGCCAACCCCAATCAACCGGAACGAGCTCGCCGCCAGCCCGCGCGGCACGGGCGGCTTGGACGACCGACAGCTTCGACGAAATTGCGCTCAATTGGCGGCTTTTATAAGCAGAACGCTGCTTTCCGAGGGCAGTACCGCAGCCTCAGGGAGTGGCCTGGCTGGGGTTTCCCTAACCGCCGGCAAATCGCCAGTTTCCGCGATCCCACCCTGGACTGGAGCGCTCCCCGCGCGTAGTTCACCGTACTGACGGGGCGGTAGCGCCCAGCTATTGGTCGAAGCAGGACGCAGTTCGCTGCCCTCGGGGGCATGGCGGACCAGAAAGGCGTGCCAAATGCCCGTGGTCGGGTCCATCAGGCCAAACAGGAACTGCACCACCCGAGTCGGCGCGTCCGATGGATTCAGGCGGCGGTCGCAAACGACAAACCAACCAGCGTCAGGCCCGGCTGCGCGCCCAGTACTGCGCGCCAGCCACTCACCCACCTGGCGTGCCACCTGCCGCCAAACGACGTTGCCATCGGGTTCAGAGAGGAAGAGCACCCAGCGCGTGCCCTGGAGTAGCGCCTCGCCCAAGACCTGCAGGCGCCGCTGGTGCATCAACCGCCCCGCGTACGGCGACCGACTCGCCGGCGCGGCGAGTGTTACCTGCGGGGGGCACTGTCCTCGCGGCACCCTGACCACGGACGGCACATTGACGCCGAGTGCGCCCAATCGCGCGCGGGCCACAGGGGATACCGACAGTGACAAGCGGTATTCGGCACGCAAGGGCGGCAACGCCAGGGTCATCGACGCCTCATGCCAAGGCGGGTTTTGGCTTTCATGCCGCGACAAAAGGCCGGCCACGGCACCGCTCGGCGGGAAACGCGCCGAACCGCCGCGCAGCGGGTCCGGAGCTTCAATCCAAGGAAACCACATGGCAGCCGCTGCCGAACGCAGCGGCCACGCGGCAAGCCCAGCCGAAGCCTCAGGCAAACTCCGCCATTCCTCCGGAGGGTCCACCAACAGCATCGCTTGCCGCTCGGCGCAGAAGCGGGCCGCAACCCACCAGGTGGCGAGGCCGACCGGCAAGTCACGGGCCCGCGGCGGCAGCACCAGCCACTGGAAATTCGACTCTGCTAGCGCAAACAGGCCCGTACGGACCTCGGGGCTCCCTATCAGGTCGTGGTCCGAAGGCGGCAGGCCATCGTCACCGTCAGGGCGACTGCAGCGCCACTGGCGAACAGGTGTGACCGCAGGACGCTGCCCCGGGCACGACCGCTCACAACATATCAACGCCGAATTCTCCAGCAATTCTGGAAGATACCGGGGCGTTCCCGGCACGGCACTGGCGCGCGGGTAGTACTCCTGCGCCTCTACGACCTCACTGCCGGGGGAGCGCACGCGCTGCAAGAGCACGTTGAACTCGTCCGTCTCGTCGGGGCCCAAACCGTCGTAATCCACTGCGGCACGAAGACATTCCCGCGTACCGGGCTGACGAGCAGCCAGTAACCAAGAAGAGGATTGATGCGCAGCAGTGCTTTCTGGATCGTCGGTATTCGCCGGGAGGATTAGCGTGGCAGGCTGGGCCGCGTTGACGACACGGACCACCACCGCTTCGCGGCCGCCGTTGCCAAAAAACTGCGCGAGGGCAGACGGCAGCGACGCCGGTTGCCAGAGTCCGCCGAATTGACGTTCGAACTCACCGAAAGAGGACACCGTCACCGGCTGGTTGACGGGACCGCGGAGAGTACGACCCACGAAGGCAACAACGCCAACGGGCGCCGGCTCAAGCAGGGCCTCCGGGGCGCGCTGCTCTGTCACGCGGATGCCTTCACCAAGAACACCGCCAAGGCCGTCGCCAGTCTGATTCAAACCCGGGCAACTCCTAGCGGCCACCACGGCCACCGTTGGTACGAAGCCTAACACGAGGCATCGTCGACTCCGGTAAGCTTCGCGACCACATGAACGACACCGCCCACGCGCCTCGACGCGGCTTTGTGCTCGCCCTGCTCACTGCCTTCAGCTGGGGAACCCTGCCGCTGGCGATGGCCCTGCTCGTGCACCAACTCACGCCTTGGACGGTGACTTGGTGGCGACTGGCTGGCAGCGCACTGCTTCTAGCCGGTTGGCTCGGTTGGCGTGGCCGACTGCCAGCCATGGGGCCGGTACTGCGTCAGCAAAGCGCCTGGCTCGTGCTCGCCACGCTCGGCCTGGTAGGCAACTACGTCTGCTATGCCACCTCACTGCGCTTCACCACTCCTTCGGTCAGCCAAACGGTCATTCAACTCGCGCCAATGCTGTTGTTGTTGTCCGGCTTAATCCTGTTCGGCGAGCGCTTCTCCCGCGGGCAATGGGCAGGCTTCGCCCTCCTCCTCGTTGGCTTGCTCCTGTTCTTCAACCGCCGTCTGCCGGAAATCGCTAGCTTGCATGGCAACCTTGCTATGGGCGTCGGGGCGGTGATGCTCTCTTCCGTGCTGTGGACAGGCTACGGCATCGCCCAGAAGAAACTCATGGCCAGTTTGGCGCCGGCCCAGATTTTGCTGGTGCTGTTTTTCGCCGGAGCCGTGGTGTTACTACCACTGGCCGAACCGACCGCGGCCCTGCGGCTAGATCCATTGGGCGTGGGCCTACTGCTGTTCGGAGTGGCCAACACCATGGTTGGCTACGGATGCTTCGCCGAAGCGCTCGGGGTTTGGGATGTGACCCGCGTCAGCGCCGTGACCTCGATAGCGCCAATCGTCACGCTCGCGTGCATGTCAGTCTTGAATCGGTTCTCGCCAGGCACACTACCCGTCGAGCGACTGAACTGGCTGAGTATCGCCGGCGCCGTCGCCGTGGTAGCCGGCTCAGCCGCCTGTGCTCTCTTCGCGCAATCGAAAAAGTCGCTCCCTCGTCGGACGCGCCAAGCCTGAAGGCGCCAGCGTTCGCGTCGATGCCGGCGTTCGAGTTAGCGCCGACGTTCGCTTTCGGCAACGGCAGCGCGAGCCGCCTCTTCCTTGCGCTGTACTTCTTCGGTCATTACCTGCAACCACTCGGTCAACGGCTGTACGGGCACGCCCTGCGCCACATAGGGGGCGGCGATGGGCCTGGACTGAGACTGAGACTGGGGCTGTGACTGAGACATGGAAGTACCTGAAAACCGAACCCGCGAACTAAGCCGCAACAAGTCGAATTATGCACTGCCGCACCTCAGCGCGGCGTTGCCCCCGCCGGCGGAGGCAGAGCCGGAACCGCAACAGGCCTAGTGGGTGCCTCAATTTCCGCCTGCATCTGCTGGAACTGGGCCTCGTCCACCCGCAACTCCAGACGGCCGCTCCAATTGGCGCCAGGTGGCACCGCATTACGCACCGGCTGCGCTGCCTGCAGGAGCTGAGCAATAGGCGCCACGGCGGCGGCCGGCACGGCTACCGGCTGCTTCATCACGGAAATCGGCACGCCGAGCGGCTTCAGGGACACCTGATGAGTCGCTTCCCAATCCAGCTCAGCGTCGTGCGCACGAATACGCTTCCATAACGGCGAAGCGGCGTTGGCGCGCTTGCGCAAGGCTTTCGGGGCATGCCGCCAGTCGCGTTTGTCGTCTTCCAAGACCTCGTAGGCCTGAGCGTGCAAGTATCCACCCTCCCAACCAAGGACCAGCGGCTGGTTCACCACGGTGACCTTCGTGCCGATGGGGAGTTGCTCGTAGAGCTTGGCTATATCCTCGGGGTAGAGCCGCAAGCAACCATGGCTACTACGCATGCCAACGCCATAAGGCTTGTTGGTGCCATGAATGAGATACCCGGGCCAACCTAAGCGGAACATGTGCGCGCCTAACGGGTTATCCGGACCTGCCGGCACCAGTGCCGGCAATATCTCGCCGTTCTCGGCATGTTCCTTGCGCACCGACAAGGGTGGGCGCCACGCCGGGTCCTTCACCCGCGTCAAGACGCGAGTGCTTCCCTCAGGAGTCACCCAGCCAACCCGACCGATGCCGATGGGATAGGTGTACACCACCTGCAACTTGCCGGGCTCGCGCTTCGGGAACCAGAACAACCGCATGGCAGCCAAATTGACGACTAGGCCCTCGCGTGGGGCATCTGGCAACACGAAACGGGTGGGCAACAACACCCGCCTGCCCTCGCCCGGCAACCAAGGATCGACACCCGGGTTCGCACGAACAATTTCCTCGTAACCCAAATTGAAGCGCCGCGCGATATCCGGCAATACATCTTCCTTGCCGACAACCGTCGACTGCAACGTGCCCACGACGTCGGTCATGGCCGGATCGAACTCGAAGCGGTGCGTTGGCACACCGAGCGGGTCCTCGGGCGGCGGGGGCGGCGGCAACTGGACCACCAACGGGGGTGGTTCAGGGGCCCGCTGTGGCGCAGCGCATGCCGCTAGCAGCAAAACGGGCAGCACCAACAGGCGCAGGGGAGCAGAGACCAATCGTGGCAGCGACATCTGCCGATTATGGCCGCAAAAAGCCGCCAACGGCACGGCAACCAGAGACAGATCGCCTAGAGCAGAACAGGACGATCCGGCAATTCATTGGCCTCGCTAGCATCACCGGGCTCACGGGGGAACTGTCGAGCCAGCAAAACCGACACCACCTCAAGACCGGCCACCCCCCCGGCGATGTAACGGCCAGTAGCGAAAGCGTCCCGAATGCCCTGGGCGACAGCGCCCCACTCGCCGGCACTGATGCGGCCATTGCAACCGCGGTCGGCAACGATTTCGACCGCGCGGTCGGCAAACTGCACGTACACCAGGACGCCGTTGTTGGCCGCCGTGTCCCACAGGTGGTATTGCGCAAAGAGTTCGAGAGCCCGCTCGCGTGGCGTTTGCCCGCGCCACACAGCCAGCAGGTCAAGATCTGCCTCGACGATGAAGCGCACCTGCGCGGTATGCAGTTCCTCACCGGCCGCAATTGTCGACTGCAAGTGGTCCAGCGCCCCCGGTGGCAGCGCGCGACGCAGTTGCCAGTCGGTGACCCACAGATGGCGCCAAACACGCGCCCATCTGCCGGGCAATGCCGGCGCAGGTGCTACAGGGGAGGACGGATCTGGGTTGCTCATGTGTTGCACTCCTTACCAGCGCCCGGAGGCGCCACCGCCACCGAAACTGCCGCCACCACCACCACCAAACCCGCCGCCGCCGAAGCCGCCACCACCAAAGCCACCACTGCCGAACCCGCCGCCGCCAAAGCCGCCGCTACGCCAATGGCGCCCACCACCCGGTCCACCCATGCCACCACCGATGCCGCCCAGCAAGGCTACGAGGAAGCCGACCACGCCGGCGGCCAGACCCGCCCACAGCAGGCTGGTGAGCGCCCAGCCAGCAAAACCCACTACGGTACCGGCGACCGTGGCGCCAATGGCGCGACCAAACATGGAACGCAACACATTGCCTGCCACCAGCGCGACCATCAGCAACAGCATCCATGGAGCGCCTTGTTCGCGACGGCCATGCGGACGCGACGCGGGCGCCGGCAAGGGTTCACCATCTATGAGGCGCACGGTGGCCTCCACGCCTGCGGCGATGCCACCCGGAACATCGCCGTCGCGAAAGCGCGGCACGATGATGTCGTCCGTGATGCGGTTGGCGTAGATATCGGGGATGGCGCCTTCCAGACCGCGACCCACTTCCAGCCGAACCGCGCGGTCTTGCAGGGCGACGATGAGGATGGCGCCGTCGTTGACGCCCTTGCGCCCCGGCAGCCATTGGCGCGCGAGCCGGATGCCGTACTGCTCAATCTGTTCCGGTGCCGTGGAAGGAACCACCAGCACCACCAACTGCGCACCCTTGCGCTGCTCCAGGTCCTTGAGGCGTGCCGTCAACTGCGTGCGGTCAGCCTCGGGCAAAGCGCCAGCGAGATCGACTACGTAGCCCGAAAACGCCGGCAGGGGCGCCAACGCTGCCGCCGGCGCCGCGCTCGGCCACCAGCACAGGGCAGCCAGAAACAGCAGCGCAGGCAGCCGCACCTTCAGGGAAGTCACGGCTTGGCAGCAGGGGCAGCGCCGAAGTCCACTTTCGGGGCGACACTAATAGCCGCCTCGTTCTCGACCGTGAAACTCGACTTTTCCTTGAGGCCGAACATCATGGCAGTGAGGTTCGACGGAAAAGAACGCACAGTCGTGTTGTAGCTACGCACCGCCTCGATGTAGCCGTTACGGGCTACGGTGATGCGATTCTCCGTGCCTTCCAACTGCGCCTGCAGATCACGAAAGCCTTGGTCGCTCTTCAATTGCGGATAGTTCTCGGTGACCACGAGCAAGCGCCCCAGCGCACCGGACAACTCACCCTGCGCCGCCTGGAAGGCACGCAGCTTGGCCGGGTCGTTGATGCTGGCGGCGTCGACCCGGACGGACGTTGCCTTGGCGCGCGCTTCGGTCACGCCGACGAGCACGGCTTGTTCCTGTGCAGCGAAGCCCTTCACCGTCTGCACGAGGTTGGGAACGAGGTCAGCGCGGCGCTGATACTGGTTCAGCACCTCCGCCCAAGAAGCCTTGATAGTCTCGTCCTGACTTTGCATGGCGTTGTAGCCGCAACCGGAAAGCAGCAGGGTACCGAGCAGCGTGGCGGCGACGAAAAGCTTGCGCATGAAATTCCTCCTGATAGCGCGCTCAGGGGTGGCAGCACGCCGATGGGTGCTAGTGTGCGTCCACGCACCGGGGAATCAAGACCAAATAGCGACAAGACATAAAAAAACGCCTCGCCAGGGTTAACTGGCGAGGCGTTGAAGAGCGGACTTATATGAAGGGAAGGAAGTCCGCCAGGGGATACAGCGAGGTTCAATCGAACCGGAACACCGCACAAGCTTCCGTGACCTGTCGCACAATTCACGCTGTAGGAAGGAAATGCACCGGTGGGCAATTGGAATGACTATGCGCTGCCGACCCCCCTCGACGTAGGTGGACGCACCCCAACGCGGCCTCAGGAATTCCCTGAACCGGTTGGCAGACGTAACAAGGAGACGGACTAAAGATGGGACGCTGGAAACCGCCCACACAGCCCGGTTCGAAATACATCACGCCGGAGGGGGAAACCCGTTTGCGCGGAGAACTCGAGCAACTTTGGCGGGTGGAGCGCCCCCAAGTGACCCAAGCAGTTAGCGAAGCCGCTGCCATGGGCGACCGCTCCGAGAATGCCGAGTACATCTACGGCAAGCGCCGGTTACGCGAAATCGACAGCCGCGTCCGGTTCCTGCGCAAGCGTCTCGACGGCATGGTGGTGGTTGACCGCCCGCCGAGCGACCCGCAGCGCGTGTTCTTCAGCGCTTGGGTGGACTTGGAAGACGAAGCGGGCGACATCCACTGGCACCGGGTGGTCGGGCCTGACGAATTCGACGCCGACCCGCGGTACGTAAGCATG
>Ga0114970_10003952_pt1 | contig 10803 bp, 10 predicted proteins | sample M_140205_XF_Meta_FD_87030 | JGI IMG/M metagenome (GOLD analysis project Ga0114970, IMG submission 87030) | Freshwater microbial communities from Lake Montjoie, Canada to study carbon cycling - M_140205_XF_MetaG | ecosystem: Environmental > Aquatic > Freshwater > Lake | place: Lake Montjoie... | reverse complement strand
GTTGCCCATGCCAGTGCGCTTGATGCCCTCTTCGTACTGTTTGTCGCGCTGCTTGCGGGCGTTCTTGTCCTTCTCGATCAGTTCGATGTAGCGCAGGGCCAGTCCGTCGATCTCAAAGGAGTCAAAGTTGTCGCTGTCGGCAAGGTTCTCGTAGAAGTCCTCGTCCTCCATCGGCCCTTTGGTCGCCATGTGGACAACGACAGAGCCGTCAGGAAGCTCTTCCAGTTCGGAGTCGTCAAGATCAGGCGCTTCTACCTCAACGCCTTCCTCTGGAATCTGGTCGGTCGGCTCGTTGCGTCCGAACTCAGGATCAATTGGGAACTGTGTTGCCATGTCGTGCTACTTTCTTTGGTTTCTTTGCTTGGGCCAAGCCGCCCTTTTTGTATCCCTGCTTTTGCAGCCAAGTCAGGTAATCCTCGCTTACAAACTGGCTGGGCGCAGCACGAGACATTGCCCATGCATTGATTGGCTCATTTGGCTGAATGTTTCTTGCTTTGATCCAATCACGCGCGGCAACCCGCATCGGAGCAAGCTCATACCGCACGCCAAAGTCAGTGCCAGTTGCTTGAACAGGAAACGCTTCATTTAAGTCAGGTCGCGTGATGATTTGATTATCAATGCTAAACAAGTGTGGCCCAACATCAAAAGTATTTGCACCAAGCATAACTGGATCGGTCTCACGCTGGAGTATCGCATCTATATTGGCTGCATCTTCCCACTTAACGCCGGGATACTTTTCCTTGAACTCCTTCTTGACCATTGGGCCTTTTACGCCCAAGCCCATCAGGGTATCGCTGATTGCCGCTCTACGATCAAACGTGGTTGCATATTTCAGAGCTTCAGGGTCGGTAATGTCAAACGAATCTGGAAACAGTAGCCCTCCATTTTGGCTTCGTGCTTCCCGAATACGGTCGTTTATCAGTTCAATTTGTTTTGGGTGGATAGCGCCTTTTTTATCCGCCTCTTGCAATGTCTTTATTGCATCCTTGACAACAAGAGTGTTTGACTTGTGCTGGTTAGGAGATCCAGCATAAGTTGTCCACACAGTATTCTCTGGGTCATTGATGTTGAGCTTCTTGGTGGCAACTGAGTCTTTGCCCCAGCCCCAAACAGTTCCAGCTTCCTTGTGTGGCAAGGAGTAGTGCTGAAGCGCAGAGAATCCTGTTCCACCACGGTTCGGGCCAAACACTCGTGACCGATCAGTCTCGGTGAAGTTCAACGTCTTGCCCTCAGAGCCAGTTATTCCAAGCGCTTCCGACATCTTCATCGTAGGCGGCTTGAGCGGGTCAGCGTAGTGGACACCGGGCAGGTACTCAGCCGCCTTCTCCGCAGCCTTAGCCGCTGGCTTCGCCGCCTTAGCAGAGAACTTTGCCATACGACCACCGATGCTCATATGCACTTCGCCGCCTTGGGCTTTGCTCAGGTCAGGCTTTGGCTCACCTATCGCATCCAACGCAGCGTTGTAATGCTTCTGGAACTTGCCATAGTCCATCTGGCGGGCGCTTTCCATGCCACCTTCAGAGATATGCTCCAAGGCATGGCTGACCAACTGACCAGCGTGGTCAGGGTGGATTGGCCCAGCAGCCCTAACGGCAGACTCCATATTACTCACAGGCATGGTGTCCGCTAACTCTTCAATCTTGTAGACAGGAACGTCTTGCACGCCCAACTGGCGCAGCGCTTCCAACCTGTGCTGTCCTTCAATGACGTTGTTGTTCTGGTCAACGATGATGCGGCTGATGTATCCGTCGGGACTGGCAATCTTGTCGGCAAGTTGCTTTACCCGCTTTGCCTCAGTAGGATCGTTCAGCCGAACGCCGCCCGACAGTTCGCCAATCTTGACCGTCTGGTTGCCAACTGACTTGGGGTACTGAAAGTTGGCCTGACGCACGTTAAGTATGTTGTCGCTTGGCGGTTTGATCTTCAACGCAAGTTGCAAAGTCTTCTCAGCCGCCTTGGCGGACTTGGCAGACTTGGCAGCAATCTTCGCTAGATCACCGCCGATGCTCAGGTGCGGCTCGTGGAAGTGCTTGCGGTTGACTCTGCCGCCAGCTTTCATTCCTTCTTCTGGTGGCAAAAGACCAAGTTCTTTTTTAAGCTCTATATCGTATTCTTCTGGTGTAACGTACTTTAAGTCGCCTGAACCTTTGTATGGCTTTAATCCAGTGTTTTGCAAGTCACCAACATCAGACCAGTTGCCACTTTTCACAAAGTCCTGCACGAATGGCAGGTAATCTTCCTTGGGTGCGCGGTTGCCCTTGCCTTTGATCTGAGTGATTTCTGGCTTGGCTTCTAACTGATATTGTCTTGCCAACCTGTTTGCAGTGTCTTCATAAGTCTCGCCAAAATCAAACTTTTCATTTTCAATCAGTTCATGGAAACTCTTATTTTTTCCTGAAGGGTCTGGCATCTTGTCGGACTTGGTAAACCACCCTTGATGCGGTTTAACCTCCACCGTCACATGAGGCTCACCCTTGGCATCACGCAGGCTGTAGATGCGAGACTGGCCCGACTCAACATCAGGGCAGTAACCACCTACGCAGTGGCCCATTGTGTCGCCTTCGTACTTGAGGGCATCTTCAAGGCGTTTGTCGTGGTTACCGTTAAAAAATGACACCGCCTCATCTGGGGTATCAAACTCCATACGAGACAAAGGTTGCCCATTTTTATCAATAACTTGATAGCTTTGGTTTACTTCATTTTGCGCAACCTTGTAACCACTAGGCAAATCTTTTGGCGCAGTTAACTCAATCCACTTGTATCCCTCTGGATACTCCTTGTGGACAGGCATACCCTCGGTGACCTTGGCCTGCGTCTCACGCATCTTCTTTGCCATCTCTTGGTCGTACTCATAGGTGCGGCGTACAGCCTGCTCCATGCTGACCTTGCTCAGTTGCTCAGGACGGATGCGGCCTTCAGCTACGTCTTGCTTGAGAACATCAACGATGTGGTCAAAGCCAAGGTCGCGTGCGTCAAAATTGGAGCCAGCCATATGCAATTTGGTATTTGGGTCAGCCTTGTCCATCCAAGACTCATACATATGAGCGCCGGGGCCGTTAGAGTCTTTTACTTTTTTTATTGTTCGAACACTAACAGGTTGAATTACGGCATCCGAACGGTTTTCCCACTGCTGGGCAAGATCAGACTTAGACATCAGATTGCCGCCAGCTTCTTTTCTAGACGACTCACCCTTAATCGCCCAATACGTTGGGTCTTCAGCAATCGGGAAGTGAGTTATGCCCTCCTCAGCCAACTTGCGTACTGGGTCATCAGGCGTTGCCATCTGCTTCTTGACGTAGTTGGTCAGGTTGCGGTCGACCCAATTGTTCAGTGCGGCATCTTTTTCTAAAGTTGCAATGCTGTTAGTGACAGTTTGCCTTAAGTTTTCAGGCAAACTTGCAATTGCATCAGGGGTGTACCTCTGACGCATTTGATCAAGACTTTCGGCAGGATCATTGCCGCCACCAGTTCGCCCCTTTAATGGCTTTAACGCATCCTCCACGCTTCCACCAAGCCAATTGCCGCCACTGCTCTTAACAACATTTGACTTGGTGTTCTGCCCAAAGGCACCAAGCATTTCAGCGCCGATTCCTCCACGCTCCATGATCTTGGGCACAGCCTTCTCTGCGTACTGCTCACCAGCACGGGCTGCGGTCAGCGCTCCTTGCTTGACGGCGTTGCCAGCTTGGCGCTTGGCTGCTTCAGCCAGTGGTGCCATGCCTAGTAGCTCAGGCAGAACCTGCGGCATCTTGTACTTGGTCTCAAGCTGCTCAAGGAAGTCGCCCACGTTGCCGACGTACTCTGTCGCCTTCTCTGGCTGGAAGCGGGGCTGGTACATCCCCTTGCCGACTGCCTGCTCGTATGCCTCTTTGCTGTCAAGCAGCTTGGGTAACTGCTGTACGCCCTCGAACATGGCAGAGCCAAGCATCCCAGCAGCTTCCATCCCTGCTACGCCTCGTTGGGCTGGGGTTAGCTTCTGATCCTTGATGTTGCGCTCGTACTCGGCCTTGTCAGCCATACGGCGGGCATAAGCACGGCTAAGGTCAGAAGGTACGTCGGGTTGGAAGCCCTCCGACTCCACGATAGCCTGCGTCGACAACTTTGGGAACATCACGCGCTTGCGTGGATCACCACCGCCAGCCATGTTCACTGAACCACCCGCCTTCATACGCCGCTCTGTTCTACCGCCTGCGTATTGATTGCTGCCGTATTGATTGCCGCCGAACACGTTGGCTGACTTGATCTGGTCGGCAATGTATTGGCCCATCGCATTGCCATACGCTCCGTTGGGATGTACGCCATCTAGTAAGCCGCCTTGCGGTACAGGAACTTGTCTTACGTCAATGAACTGCACGCCGTACTTGTCTGCCAGCGCTCGGATGCCTTCATTGATCCTGTCTGCGGAAGCAATCATGCTGTCCGTGATGCCAGAGTTGATGTTGCCAGCGTTGAAGTCGCCCATCTTGGCAAACGGGGTTACGCCAACCAAGATTGGCTTGGTGCCGTTCTCGTTGGAGATTTTGACCATGTTCTCAATGTTGTTGAGCGTGGTGTCAGGGTCGTTGAGCTTGATGGCATCAGCCGCACCAAAGCGAAGCACCGCCACCTCTGGCTTGTGTTCAGTGACGTAGTTGGCAAAGTTCCCATACTCCAGCGGCAACTGCTGCCCGTCGTAGCTGACTGGCGTACCGTTCAGGGAGTCTTGCGTTGTCACGCCGCCCAATGAGTTGTTGGCGGAGTACACCCCTAAGTTGGAGCCAAGGTACTGGGCGAGGTTTGTGCCCATCGTTGTGTCAGATTGACCAGTCCCGTCTGGGTTCTGATTAAAGCCCATTGCTGCACTGATCGAGTCACCAAACACAGCAAGCTGCGGGTTGTCAACCTTCTGGATCCCAGCGTTGTTCAACTCTCGGGCGTAGTCTTCGGCAGTAGCATTGGTGCCGTAAGTCGTGTTGATCAACTGCACCGCTTGGTCTGGGCTGTATCCAGCGTTGTACAGCGTACTCAGGCTGTTCTGGATTATCTGTGCATCAGACGTAGTGTTGGCTGTCGTTAAGTCTCTGAACTGCGTCGAGTCGTAAACTGTAGTTGGTGCTGGTGTCTGTACGTTTTGGTTGACAACAGGCGCAGCGGTCGATGATGTGTCGTTGTACAGATCCGACGTTCTGACCGTGGCCCCTTGATTGGAAGGCAAGCCGTAGGAATTGAAATCTGCTGCGAAGCGGTTCTCGTCAAGGATGTTTGTGGAATCAGACAGGCCGCTTGGCACATAACCAGCCACGGGCTGCATATCTTGCTGGATGCTGGTATCAGCAGGCGTTAGCGCCCCCAGACCACCAGTCGTTGAGTTATCAACCAACCCGTTGTTGCCACTGAGTTGGTCTAGCGCCCCAAGAACTGGGGGAGGACTGCTTGGTGCCAGCATTGGGGCTGGCTGGTAGGCTTGCGTCTCAAACGAGCTATCAAAGGGCTGGTCTTCGAGGACATCCCCGCCACGGGCATAGCGCTTCACATGACTGTGCCAAAGATGCTCCTTGCCCTTGAAGCGGACGGGAACACCACCACCAGCGGCGTGCCATTCTTGGAGACTTTGACGATTGGCGCTCATATCAGCCCTCGGTAGACGTAGTACGGATCATATCATCCGACTCCTTTAAAGGGAAGAACGTCTCCATCCGCTTACAGGAGCGGCAGACCCACCTCACCCTGCCTCCTGTCAACTCATAGGAGTCGATCACTCCACCACAGCTACAAAGTCTCATTTTGGTGCTTTCTTTTAGTCATAGGTTCCCCAAGGGTGATAAGCCGAGGCTGTCATCCCCGCCCAGCGGGCGCATACTGCACCTGCCTAGCGCTCCAAGAAGGCTGCTATTCATTCGGTAAAGGTCTTGTCTCACCATGTTGCCCGTACCTTACCCAGTCCCTAGCAGACAGGCTGGGCGCACGCACGGGGTGAATCGTGGTACGGTGTTTCTTGGGTTCAGTCCATACAGACCATCAGCTAACGCGCCCTGACGGTTGAAGTAGAAACAGAAAAGCCGCTTACTACTGCCTCCTGTAGGAACCCCAGTAACTGGAGAAGAGGCATGAGTAAACGGCTTCAACTGTCGCTTCCTACGGCAACAAACAAAGTGTACCACAGCTTTTTCACATCGCATAGGGATTGCCTTTGCGCTGCTTGCCAGAGTCAATGAAGTCGTCCTCGTCCCAGTCATCCCGTGGATCAGGGTCGATGTTCAGCCAGCCTGAGTCCCGCAGGTAGCGCAGGGCTTGGGTGCAGGAGTCCACCAAGTCATCGTGGGTGGTGTTGGGGAAGGAGCAGATCTGGCTGACGAACACTTCGGCCCAGTCCTTGACGTAGCCCTTCCTGTTGTCCGACTCTGGCACCCAGACCCGCCCACGGGCAATGATGTTGGAGACAATGTTCAACCGCTGTACCTTGTCCGCTCGACCGGGGTTGTACGCCCGTACAGGCAGGTGGGCACGCTGCAAGTCTTGGATCAGGCTAATGCCAGCGCTCTTGTCCTCGATCAGCAGCAGGTCTACCCGCTTCTTGTCCTTGCCCTCGCCGTAGACGATCTCGTACTCGTCCAGCACCTTGGGCCGCAAGTCAGGATACTGTAAGCGTTCCTGCCAGCAGTCGATCACCATGACCGCCATCGGGCCGTCCAGAGGCTTGAACACCCCGAAGGTGATGCAGGCGGTCGGGTCGTTCTGCGTCTTCTCGCTGGTTGCCACGTCGTAGGACTGGAGGATGTACTCAAAGGCGGGGAAGGCTCTGCCAGCGGGCCACAGCTTGAACATATCGCGCTGGACGATGCCGCCCTCCTCGGGGTCGATGATCTCAGCGTAGATCTCCTGCCGCCCCAATTTGGTGCCCTCGTACTGGAGGATCTGCTTCCTGAAGTTGTCCGACAGGTTGCCCAAGTTGGTGTAGGTGGAGGCCGTAGTGACCGCCACATCGTCGCCATCCCTGCCCACCAGATCAATGATCAAGTCCTTGGGTTTGGGCGTGGTGGTGCAGATGATCTTGGTCTTAGTGCCCAGACGCACGCCGAACTGGATCTGATCCCACGCCTCTTGGATGTAGTCCCAAGCAGCAAGCTCGTCCAGCCATGCGCCGTGGAACTGTGGGCCACGAAAGCGCTCAGGCTCGGATGCGGGTATACCCTTAATCAGGGAGCCGTTGGTCAGCTTTAGCTCGTGCAGCGCCTTGTTGTAGTCCTCGATCAAAGCCTTAGGGATCACAGCCAGCAGGCCAGAGTCACCCTCAAAGCAGGTGGAGCGGACATCGGAGGAGGTTGGGGCGGCTACCAGCCAGCGGGTGTTGGGCTGCGTCCATGCCCACCAGCCGATCTGTTCTGCCGCTGTACGGGTCTTGCCAGCCCCACGGCCTGCCAGCAGGAGCCAGATGCTCCACCACTCACCGTGAGGCAGGATCTGGTGGTCATGGGCCTGCTCTAGCCACGTCAGCCGCCAAGCATAGGCCAGCTTCTGCTCTGGGGAGACTAGGCTGAACGCCTGCTGAACATCGGGGTTGGTCAGCAGTTCGGCTACGTCACTCATTAGCCTGTCGTTTTAGCTCGGCGTTCTTGATCAGCGCTGCCAGCATGGAGTCGGCCTCGACCGAGGCTTCCACCTTCAGCGGGTTCTCCTTGTCGCCGCCCACCTGAACCTTGTTCCCGTACTTGGCAGGGTTCCAGCAGGCCAGCAGCTTGAGGCGGGTCTCTATACGCAGCTTGCGGTGCCCAAGCATATCAGCGGTCGTTACAAGGGGGGTCTTCCCACCTTCAACGATGGTTTCACCGTAGTGCATCGTGTCGCTAATTTCCAACAGTTCCTCAGCCATAGCGTCGTAACCAGCTTCCCGCGCTTGTGCGACCCGTAGGGAAAGTTCTGGGTCTCGAGCCTTCCACTCATACATCTGCGTCCAGTGCGGCATATGCGCATCCCTGCATATCTGGCGTAGCGGTTCCCCTGCGCTGAGGCGTTCGCATATCTCTGCTGCCAGTTCTGGGGTGTACTTGGAGGGACGGCCCATCTTCTTGGGCAGTGTGACGGTCAGCCCTTGCTCTGTGGGCTGCTTTTTGGGGCGTTTAGACCCCTTGGCGGTAGTTTCTGGCATAGCACCTTATTCCTGTACCGAGGTTGAGATGGCGCTAGTTTAACGTAAAACTGGTTGCGGAGGTCGGAGTCGCACCGACTATCTCACGGTTATGAGCCGTGCGGGTTACTGTTTCCCCACTCCGCGATATAGGTTGTTGGTGGTTGCTCACATAAAGCAGTGTGTTTTAACCAATGAAAGGAACTTCACCGAGGCGGCGCTAACCCGCCTGACAACCACCAACACGACTGGGGACTGCACTTAAAGTCGGAACGTGTCCCACGGCTTCTAGCTGCCTCAATCCCCATGCGTGTTGGCAACGCCCGTTGAACCGATGTTCTTCAAGCGTTGACCGTTACTTAATTTGCTTTAAGCTCCATAAGTTGTTTCAGCAAATCATCTTCCTGCCGCTGCTTTATCCTCACAAGCATACTTTCCATCCACGTCCAGTCTTCTTCCTCTACCTTCCGTGTAACTTGGCGAGAATCAAAAAGCATATACAGTATTTTACTACGGCTTGGGTGCCGCAGCTTGCGTAATGCATGAGCCTCTATCTGGCGGATGCGCTCCCTTGTCAACTCAAACACATCGCCGCATTCGTCCAACGTCATGTCAAACCAGAACCTGAGCAGTATTATCTTCCTTTCCCTTGGGCAAATGGTGTCCAGCGCCTCTGGGATGGCCTTTTGCAGATCTAACCGAGTCTCGATGTCTATTTCCTCGTAGTGCATCCAAGGCGGGAGCTTGGCAAACTCCTGAGTTTCTGGCTCATCATCGCGGCTGCGCCAGAGGTTGCCCACCTCATAGTGGTAGTCGCTCAAACGGAAGTCAGGGCTTATCCTGTGCATCAGGCTTCTCCATCTTGAGGTGGGCCAACAGGCGATCGACGGGCCGAATGTCGTATGGCTGCTCGTTGTTCTTCTTGATCCACTTCTCAATCTCCGCAATGATGTAGTCGCAGCCGTGGTCAAAACCCTTGGCGTATTCGCTCATAGCTCCTCCGTGTTCAGATAGATAGTCACAACGTAGCCCAAGCACAGGCCACCCCACAGCAGGGCCAGCTTGTGGATCACTGCGTCCCCGTTGGCACCGAAGATGACTGCTGCTGTGCCCAGTGCAGCCACTGCCATGTCGGCAAGGATTACATAGCGGTTCATGCTGTCACCTCTTCTAATGATTTGTCCAATTCATCCGCGTAATGGTCACCTCGCCAGCTATTAACGCCAAACTCAATAACGCCTTGCGCGAGTAAATCTAAGTCGAAAACGGCGCATCTAGGGGCGCTAAAGCCCCCGTCTTTAGGGTCATCTTCAAAGCGAACGGCTACCATTCTTTTACCGTCATCTTGAAAGATAACCGCTTTGAAGGGTTCCCCGCATACGCCGTTGCGGTGATAGGCTATTTTTTCGATAGTGAGTTTCATGCTGTCACCTCTTTCCTCAATAATTTTTTGCGCAACTTCAATACTTCAGAAACCCCAACAACAGCCTCGGCTTCTGTACAAACACCAAGGCGAACCAAAGCGCGATAAACAGCAGGAACCGTACTCTTTGCATAACGATGTGGCCTGTCGCAAATGTTTTGGGCCATGTCCAGCACCTTGTCGGGGTTCACCCCCGTGAACAGTGAGTCTGCTGAAACCACGCGAATCCAAGGGCCGTTTGGGTCGTAGCTCATGCTGCCACCTCTTTTGCCAGTATCTCTTGCAGGCCAGCCACCAGCGCCAGCGCCTCTGTGCGGGTCATAACCGTACTCATGCTGGCTCCACGGCCTGCGAGGTACAGCCATGTGCCGCTATCGTCCCATTCGCATACGCTGACGCGCACGCCGTGTTCTGTGCTGATTGTTGTTTCGATTTCTTGTTTCATAATGTTCTCCTGTGAGGGGCCGTAGCCCCGTTTGGTTTATTTGGATGTGACTTTGACAGAAAACACGGCAGACACTTTGGTAAAGGTAGCATATGCCTCTGCGCCGTGGACTTTGATGAATGCATCCTTGTCAAAGGTGCTGCGGTTCGATTCGATGTAGGTGGCCTTGAAGAGTGCGCCTTCAACTACCTTGGCACCTCCTGCGCTTGCGCTGTCTTTGATCTGGTCTTTGATCTTTTCGGCCTGCTTTGTAAGGTCGGCAATCTGTGCCAGCAAAGAGCCGAGGGTATCTACATCGTTGAGTTTGAGGTCGTTGTTCATGGTCACTATCCTTCACTGTTATCGACTGTGCGGTATTGCTGTGCCGATGCGCTAGTGTAATGCCAAATTAAACGATTCCGCAAATAAATCAAAAATAATCATTAGGGATTTCCCTATGTTGTTGTAAAAAAACAACCCCTCTACACGCAAACCGTTGGGATACCGGGATCCCAATAAAACGCGACTGAACACCGTTTAATCGTGTTTATTCCCCCAGCAGGGAACGGGTGTCTTGCAGCAGATCGTCCTCGTCAAATCCCCAGTGCTTAGCGAATCCCTTGGTGCCCAGCCCATGAATTCCATCCGATCCTCGGTGGTGTTGTGGACATAACGGCAACACCTCGTAGTTGCTGGAACGCCTTCCAGCCCCTGTTCCAGCCCGTTTGTGGTGGATCTCCGCTGGGGTGCCCTCGTACCCCATCCTGCGGCAGACGGCGCAGCCAAGCTCGGCTACGGCGCTCAGGTGGCGCTTCTCGTCCTTGGTCATGGCGGTGGGCAGTCTTCTGGCAC
>Ga0114970_10003951_pt1 | contig 10805 bp, 6 predicted proteins | sample M_140205_XF_Meta_FD_87030 | JGI IMG/M metagenome (GOLD analysis project Ga0114970, IMG submission 87030) | Freshwater microbial communities from Lake Montjoie, Canada to study carbon cycling - M_140205_XF_MetaG | ecosystem: Environmental > Aquatic > Freshwater > Lake | place: Lake Montjoie... | reverse complement strand
GGAGCGAAGGGAAGCGCTTCGAAAGATAGGCGCGGAGAGCGGGCTCGTGGGGGTGCACGTGCTCGGAAAACCAGCGGGCCTGTTCAGCGGAAGACATTCGGATGGCGGCTCCGGCGGGGCCGAAGATGGGAGGGTTTTTATCTGTCTCGGCACGGTGGGTGTCGAGGGGGGTTGCGGCCACGACTGGCTGCCGAAAACTATTTTGAGATTGGACTAGGTCCAAATCGAAGGAGCTGCGTCTCACGGCAGGCGGGGCTGGTGGTAGGCCCCTGAGATTTTGGCGGCCGACACAGAAACGCCCGTCCGGTGAGGGACGGGCGGCAGGGGGACGTGGCGCCGAAAAAATCAGCCGAGATCAGAGATCGAGGCTCGTGGTGAAGACGAATTTGCGGGGCTCTATGTAGTAGAAGCCGTCGCGGTAGTTGCGACCGGCGAGCGTGCGGATGCCGGTGTAGTAGGGATCGTTGTAGTCGAGGAGGTTGTTGACGTTGAGCTGGAGGCGCACGTTGCGATTGCGGAGCTTGAGGTTGTAGCCGGCGGTCGCGGTGACGGTGTAGTAGGCGGGGGCTTTGAGGTAGTCGAAGGCGTTGGTGACTTGATTGCCGATGATGCGGCGGCCGACGACGGAAGCGCCGCCGCCGAGGCTGAGGCCTTTGACGCGACCGGCGGTGAACGCGTAGTTGCCGAAGACGTTGGCGGTGTAGTCGGCCTGGTTGTTGAGGGCACGGCCTTCGTTGCCGCTTTGGATGCGGGTGCGGAGGGCGGCGATGTCAGAGTTGATCTGCCCAACGTTGGTGGTGGTGGGCGCGGTGAGCGCGGCGGTCCAGACGGGGAGGTTTTCGTTGAAGTAGGCGATGGTGTCGGGGAGCGCGTTGGACTGTTTCGTGGCGGGGGTGCCGAAGCCGCCACGGAGGCGGAAGTTCTTCGTGAGATTCGCGACGAGATCGAGTTCGTAGCCCTGCGAGGAAATGTCTGAGGTATCGCGGTAAGAGGTGGGGAAGGTTTTTTCGGTGCGCTGGATGTTATTCCAGATGCGGTTGATTTCGGTAACGCCGAAACCGGTCACGCGATTTTTCTCCGTGGTGTCGTAGTAACCGAGGGAGCCGACGATGGTTCCCTCGCGGAGGCGGAAGCGGAGGCCGCCGGAATAGCCGAGGCCACTGGTCTGGTCGAATTGCTTGAGGAAGAGACTCGGGTCGCCGGCGCCGATGGGATTAAAGGTTTCGGAGACGTTGGCGTAGAGGCCGAGCGAGGGGATGGGGAAATAGGTGAGGCCGCCGGAGAAGACGTCGGTCTTGAGGGTCTTCTGGAGAATGGCGGTGGTGGCGGGGCGGCCGGTGGTGGCGCTGAAGGAGCCGACGGCGTATTCGTAGCTCTGGTAGCTGTCGCGGCGGATGCCACTGACGACGGTGATGCGCTCGTCCCAGATCTTCGCGACGGTCGCGAGCTGGAGCGTGTCGAGTTGCTGGCGCTGGCTGCGGTAGCGGGTCGGGACGTTTTCCCAGGTGATCGTGGCGGTGTCGGCGGGGCGCTGCGGGACAGTGCGGAGATCGTCGCTATACTGACGGAAGAAATATTGATTGGCGCCGTTGGTGAGGAGCGGGACGGCGGCGTTGTTGTTGCGCATCCAGCGTTGATCGAGGGCGTAGAAGTATTCGACGCGGCGGCTGGCCATGGCGTTGATGGTTTGTTTCCACCAGGAGATCGGCAGATCGTAGGCGGTGACGAGGCGGTTGTCGTAGTGGCGGTTGTCCTGATCGGCGGTGGCGGGGCCGACGTCGGCGTAGAGTTTGCCGAACTGGGGATTGGTGGCGCCGCCGGGCAGGGTGGAGTTAATGTCGCGCTGGAGCGTGCCGAAGCTGGGGGCGAAGGTGAAACGCTTGTAAGTGGCAAACTGGGACGCGAACTCGGAGAAAAGGCCGGGGGCCCACTGGTGCTGGTAGAAGCCGGCGAAGAGGTGGCGGCGGGTGTCGCCGTAGGCGTTGGACGGCTGGAGGCTCAAGTCGCGCGCGATGACGGGGAGATTGGCGACGTAGTCGGCCTTGCGCGGATCGATGGTGAAGCTGCTGCCCTGCGTCTGGCCGAAGTTGAGGAGATTCACGAGGCCGACACCGGGGAGGTCGATGAGGCGATCGGTGGTGAAACGGCTGACACCAGCGGCGCCAGCGGGGTTGGTGGTCTGCGCGCTGGGCCAGGCGACGCCGTTCCAGAGGGAGAGGCTGTCGGTGAAGTTTTGGCGGGCGTAGTTTTGTTTCAGGTCACCGGTCTCGACTTCGAGGCGGAGCTCGCCGCGTGTCCACGGGCGATAAGTGGCGGCGACGGTGCCGCCGACGAGATTGCGGAACGAGGTGTCGATCCACGTGCGGTCGCCAGACTTCACGAGATTGACGCGGAGGGCGGCATCGCGACCGAACGAGTAGTTGGCGTCGACGGTGCCGCGGAGGGAGCCCTCGGAATCGCCGCGGAGGCTGAGCTCGACGAAACGGCGGCCGGGCTTGGCCTGCTTGGTGACGGTGTTGATGACGCCGCCGACGATGCCATCGCCGAAGAGGAGGGCGTTGGGGCCGCGGGCGCTCTCGACGCGCTCGACGTTATAGAAATCGAGCGTGTTGTTGTGCTTGAAATAATTGCGGGTGGGGAAGCCGCCGCCGAGGCCGCGGAAGTTGTTTTGCGCGCCGAAATCCTGGCCGGAGGGAATGGTGGCGTAGGTGTTGGTCAGGTAAGCGGAAGCCTCGAGGTAGTCGGTGGCGCCGATGTCGTTGATGAAGTCGCGCGTGAGAACGGTGATGTCGCTCGGGGTTTTGAGGAGTTCGGTGGAGAGGCGACCGGCGAGGAGGGAATCGGCGGCGATGTAGCCCCGGTCCTTTTCGGTGTTCACGGTGAAGGGCGAGAGCACGAGGGTCTCCTCGGTCGCGGCGGGTGGGCGAGTTGCCGTAGGCGCGGTCTGGGCGCAGAGCGCGGCGCCCGTGGCGAGCAAGGCTGGCAGGGCGATAAGGCGGCGCAGGAGCGCGCCGGGATGGCGGGTAGTCATAGGTAGTTTAGGCTGCCACGAACACGAAGACTGCGCGGAGTGCGGAGTCTTCGGGGGCGGGGCTGGGCGCAGGTTGGGTGGTCGGGGCAGACGTCAATGGAGCACGGTTGATGGCGCAAGGCCTATGAAATTCATATCGTTCGATGAAAACCACCGCTCTGACCATGCGGGAGGTTGCCTGCCGGGCGAACGTCTCCATCTCGACCGTGTCGCTGGCGCTCCGCGACAGCCTGCTCGTCGCGGAGCAAATCCGCGCCCGGATCCAGGCGGTGGCCGCCAGCCTCCGCTACAAAACGCACCCGTTGGTGGAGGCCCACATGCGCAGCCGGCGCAAACCTGGCGCGGGTGTGTCCGCTCCCGTGCTCGCGATTGTCGACACGCAACGGCGGCGCCATGGGTGGCGGGACAACCGCACTTTTATGGTTCGGCAGATGCTCGCCGGAGCCAAAACGCGAGCTGCGGAACGGGGCTACGAGACGCGGGAGTTTTGGCTGCACGAACCGGGCCTGTCGCACGCGCGCTGCAGCGAGAGGCTGTACGCGCGCGGGATTCATGGACTGCTGATGGGGCCGAGCAGCGACCTCCAGTTGGAACTCGAACTGAAGTGGGAATGGTTTTCGCTCGTTCGACTCGGCTCGGCGCGTGTGACACCGGCCTTGCACCGGATGGTAGTTGACCAATTTTACGCTGGAATGCTCGCAGCGCAGAAAGCCTATGAGGCCGGATTTCGTCGACCGCTGTTGCCGGTGCGCGAGGCCTTCAGCATCGCGCACGACCGCAGGTTTGGGGGCGGGTTTCAAACCGGGTCGTCGAATTTGCCCGGGATGCGGGCGTTGCCACGCACGGTGACGGACGGTTTTCTCGACGCGGCGACGCTCAAACGCTGGATGCGAGCGCATCGCCCGGATGTGATCATCGATTCAGACGAGCGTCATGTGCTGGACTTGCTCGCGGCGGGCGGATGGCGCGTGCCGGAGGAGGTCGGAGTGATCTCGCTGTGCGTCGACCCGCAAGGCGGACCGCTGCGTGGCTGCGTGCAACATCGCGGGGCGATGGGGCTCGCTGGGGTTGATCAACTTGTCTCGCTGGTTGAGCGCAACGAGACCGGCCTGCCCGCAGCGCCCGTGACGCTCGCGACGGATGTGACGTGGAATGACGGGAAGACGTTGATCGTCGGACCGCCGTGAAGGCGGGGTGATCGCCTGATAGCGACCTGCTGTTGTGCGCAAAAAAACAGTCGTTTTTCATAGAGATTGTCACGTAATACGTGACAATTGATTTCGAACCGTTTTTGCGAAGAAGGTGACGGAGGAAGGCTAGCGGGCGGTGCGGGAAAGGGTGGCGTGTTGGGCCGCGTTGGGCCGAGGCGCGGACGGCGAGGGCGAGGATCAGCAGGACCGCGACGAGAAAAATGGGAGGATTCTCCTGGCGTCGAAGCGCCGAGGATTTTCCGACGACCAGGAGGCAAGTGGTTCACTGCCGGTCAGCGCGGGGGCGCGAAGAGTGCCGTGGCGATCAAGCTGGATGGCCGCGCCCGCCAAGCCGCAAACTCGCCGAGGGAAAGCGTGTTAGCGAGACCCTCGGGCATCATCGAGGCGCTCGGCGATTTCTTTGCCGGAGCAACCGTCGAGGTAGCGGAGCAGCATCACCTCGCGGCAACGCTCGGGGAGCACGCGCATCGCTTCGGTGAGGGTTTCGCGGCGCTGGCGACGCTCCACGGCTTGGCGACGGTGGGTGGGCTATCGAGGAGGGGCGGGCGATGAGGGCCTCGTGGGCCGTGAGGGACGAAACGCCCTAGCCGAGGTCGGCGGCGATCGCGCCGATTCGCCTATGGGGGAGGGCGGCCGATCTTTTGCTTACTGCGGAACCAGAGTTGTCAGGTCAGGAAAGAACTGCAGATCGGTATCGAACGAGGCAACTTTGTCACCCTGTTCGACGGCCGTGGCAGCCAGATACGCGTCGCCGAAATCGACATTCGCGAGGGTGACGCGTCGGAGCGCGTCGAGGATGCGTTTGCGGTGTTCCGCTTCGAGGGCGTTGGACTGGATGAGCGGGATGAGTCTGATCGCAGCTTCGACGCGGGTATGTTTGTAGACTCGGGCGAGGACGTAGAAGATTTCCGCGACCGTCACGGCCGAGATCGCCAGCCGGACTTGGCCTGACTTGGCGCGTGCGAACAATTTTGCCGACGCAGGAGATTGACGGGCGTCATCGTTCCGCAGGAAACGCAGGACGACGTTGGCATCGAGGTGGCAACAGGGTGCCATCAGGGTTACTTTTTCTTCTTCAGGGTCTGAGCGGCCCAGCCCGTTCGTGCCTTGGCTTTTTCATTGGGGTCACGCAATTGGGCGGAGCTGGCCGAACCAAACAGCGACAGGATATCCGGAACGGGTCGCACCAGCGCACTGCCATCGGGCAAGTCTTCCCAGACCCCTTGCGTGGACTTCCCGCGAGTCCGATCCTTTGCCTGAATCGTCGTTCGTCCCTTACTTGAGATCAGGGTCTTTACCATGATGCTCATCCTCTACTGCGCGTTGGCCAGGGTCAATAGCCTCCTCGGGCTGAACCAGAATCACGTTGGTGAGGAGCTCGGCGGCGGACTGATTTTCCCCGCCGGAGATGACTATTTCTTCGCCGCGAGAAAATGCACGAGGGCGGCGAAATCGTCGAGGGAGAGCGCGTTGGCGAGACCCTCGGGCATCATCGAGGTCGGGAGGTGTTTGTCTTCCTTCACCTCGGCGGTGAGCACGGTGGAGACGGCGCCGGCCATGTCGCGGAGGACAATTTTTTCCGAGGTGGTTTCGGTCGCGAAGCCGGTGCGCACCGAGCCGTCTTTCATGGTGAGCATGACGGTTTGAAAACCTTGGGAGATGGTATCGCTCGGGCGGAGAATGGCGGTCGCGATCTGCGCGGGATTCATGATGGAGCCGATCTGGCCCATGAAGGGACCGAGGACGGCGCCGCCGGTTTTTAACGCGTGGCAGGCGACGCAGCCCTGTTGCGTGAAGAGCTCTTCGCCGCGGGCGTGGTTGGGTTTCAGTTTGTCGATGGCGAGGATGATGTCCTCGAGGGCGGTGGTGGCGACGGCACCTTTCTGCGCGGCGATCTTGGCGAGATCGATGGTCGGGGCTTTAGCGGTGGTGGCGGGAGCGACGTCGCGGGTGCCGAGTTTGGCGAGACCGAGGCGGTGGGAGTCGTTGAGGCGGGCGAGAAAATCGAGCTGAGCCGGGGTCGCGCGCGCGGTCTCGGCTTCGAGGGCGGCAGCGATCCGGGGCGAGGCTGACCAGGTGATGGGGGTATAGTAAGGCCCGCGGGTGTCGGGGCGGGTGCTCCACCAGGTCGTGCCGTCGAAGGGTTTCTCCTGTTGGTAGAGGCGCGCGAGCGTGGTGAGGAGTTTCGCGCGGAGGGCGGGGGCCATGTCGGGCGTGAGTTTGGCGAGGAGGCCATCGACGACGGCGGGTTCGTGGAGGTAGGACAAGGTCCAGAGGGCGAGGTCCTCGTTTTTTGTGCCGACGGCGGCGAGTGCGGCGTCGACGGCGCGGAGGCGCGTGAGGGCGTGCGCGGCGAGGTGCGGGAGGACGATGGCGGAGTTCGGCGTCGCGTGGCGCGGAGCGAATGACGCTGTGGCATTTTCGAGTGGCCGGCCGGTGGAGGCGAAGAATTCCACAGAGACCTCGGCCCCGCTGCCGGCCGGGGTGCGGACGCGGGCGTCAAACTGCACGGCGCCGGGTGGCACGGTGTAGGTGACGAAGGGTGAGCCCTCGATGATCACGGCGGGGCCGGAGGGTGGGCGTTTGTTTTTATTGCCGGATTTCGACGCGGTGGCGTCGGCGTTCGGCGCGGGCGCGGCGTTGGGTGCAGTGGCGGGAGCGGCCTCGACGGTGGCGCGGCCGGAAGCGGGTTTCAACGAGCTGAGAGCGACGCGGGTGCGATCCGCGAGAGTGAAGGAAGCATCGAAGAGTGCGAGGCGCGCGGGCTTGTCAGGATGGTCGGTCGAGACGAGATGGAGGCGCAGATCGTTGCCGGGTTTGGTGGAGAGCGTGACGCGGCTTTCGCGCGTGCCCTTGAGCGTGTCTTTCTGGGTAAAGTCGCCGTCGCCGGAATCGTCGGGCTTGGTGAACGGCTCGGCGAGGAGCGCGGTGGCGGCGGCGGGAGTGCCGAGGCGGCCGAGGGCGATGGCGGCGGCGGCGCGCTGGCGCGGCGTGCCGGTGCGGAGAGTGTTGGTGAAGGGTTCGAGGGGGAGACGGGCGTTCTTGAGACGCGGCAGGCGGTCGGTGGCGGCGCGCAGGGCGAATTCGCGGAGCGGTTCCTCAACGGCGAGGGCGAGGACGGCGTCGGCGGATGACTCGAGTTGGGCGTAGGTCATCAGGGCGGCGACGCGCACGGCGAGCGTGGGGGTGGACGACTTCGCGAGCGCTAGGACGGCGGTCTTGGCGGCGGTGGCTTCAGCGGTGCGCGCGAGAATCTCCTGTTGCGCGTAGAAGCGCGTGGTGGCGCTGGCGGAAGCGAGGAGGGTGACGAGATCGGTGAGTTTCGCGGTGGCGAGATCGGGGAGGGCGCGGTGGGTCCAGCCTTTCGGCGTGAGGCGCGAGACGTAGCCTTTGCCGGGGTCGCCTTTGAAGCCGGCGCCGTCCCAAGCGCTGACAAACATCTGGCCGGAGGGATCGACGTCGAGGTCGGTGATCTGGGAAATCTGGGCGAACTCCTCGGCCTTTTGCGTGAAGGTCGGGCCGTCAGGAGTGAGGCGGTGGAGGTAGATCGCCTTGCGGCCCCAGTCGGCCATGAGGGGTTGGTTATTGTAGTGGGCGGGCCAGGTGGGCTCGGAGAGGAAGAACGCGCCTACGCCGGAGCCGCCGCCGAGATCTTCGAGAGCGGGCAAGATTTCCGTGGAAAAATTCTTGAAGAGGCGCGGGTATCCGTAATCTGCGGACTGGATGAGGTGGAGGAAACGGATGTTCCAACCGCCACCATCGTTGGTGTTGCCGCGCGAGAAGAGATTCATGAACGGGTCGATGGCGACATCGTAGTCGTTGCGCGTGCCGGTGGCGAAGAGTTCGAGTTCAGTGCCGTCCGGGCGGACCCGCGCGACGCCGCCGCCTTGGAGTGTGACCTGGGTGCCGTCGGTGCCGGTGGCGTTATGAAATCCGAAATCGCCGACGGCGATGTAGATCCAGCCATCAATACCCATGCGAATGCCGTTGGTGGAGTGGTCGGTGCCCCGGTCGTTGATGGCCTTGGCGACGCAGATGCCGGAGACGAGGATTTTTGCAGGGCCGTCGGCGATGCCGTCGCGGTCGGCATCTTCGAGCACGGCGAGGTTCATACCGGTGGCTTTGCCGTCGGGTCCGTGGGCGGTGTGCAGGACGTAGACGCGGGTGCCGACCGCGAGGAGGCCGCGGGCGTTGTCGATGGTGGCGAAGACGGTGTGCGAGTCGGCGATGCCGTCGTGATCGCGGTCGATGAGTTTCACGATGCGGCCCTTGCCGGGACCCTTGCCGAGGGAACCGTTGAGATCGACGCCGGCGTAGACCTCGCCTTGGGCGGAAACGCACAAGGTCGCGACGCAGGGCGTGAGGTCGGGGCCGGAGAAGCGGGTGAGGACGAGGTCGGCGGGGACGGTGTCGGCGGCGGAGGACGCGAGCGGGAGGGCGGTCGCGGCGGCGAGGAGGAGTGAGATGATGGCGACGGGGCGGCGAAAGGAAGTGAGGATCATGCGAGGGGAAGGGGCAGGCGGTGGAGACGGATCAGGAATGGGAGAGGAAGAGGGGTGAGGCCGGAAGATTTTTCGGAAGGCGAAGAGGTGGGGGGCTTTCGGCGGCGGACGGTGGGGCGGAGGAGCGCGATGACTCAGAGGTCTTGGATGCGGGCCTGTTTCTTGCCGGCTTTTTTCCCGTTCTTATTTTTCTTCGTGCCGTTGCGTTCGGCGGCTTCGGCTACGACGGCTTCCATGTAAGCTTCGCGGGCGGCGGGGTCGTGGCGGGCACGGAAGACGGAAAGCATCGGGTCGCGCGTTTGGACCATCCATGCGTCGAGTGTGGCGATGAGGGCGTCGCGTGGGCCGCGGTGGGCGGGGTCGGCGACGAGATTTTTCAGGGCGTCGGGGTCGATGGCGTAGTTGAAGAGTTCCTCGGGCACGCGGTGCTCGAAGAGATCGAGGCGTGCGGCGACGGCGTGATCGGTTTTCGCGAGTGCGACCATGCGTCGGTAGGTGGCGGTGCCCTTGGTGGCGGTGGCCATGGCGCGGGTGCCGTTGGACCACGGGTTGAAGAGGTAAGCGTAATCCTTTGTGATGATCGTACGCATGGGGTGGCGATTACCGCCGGAGTTTTCGTTGTATTCGGCGACGATGAAATCGCGGCCGGTTTGGGTTTCACCGCGGAGGACGGGGGCGAAACTGCGGCCGTCCATGCCGGCGGGTGCGGGCACGGCGACGATTTCGAGCAGTGTGGGCAAGAGATCGACAGCGGAGACGAGATGGCGGTCGTCGACGGTGGCGGGTTTCGTGACGCCGGGCCAACGCACCATCAACGGCGTGCGGGTGCTGTGGAAATAGAGCTGCGTCTTTGCGAACGGCAGTGGCATGCCGTGGTCGGAGAGGAAAATGATGAGGGTGCGGGCGTCCTCGCCGGATTCCTTGAGCGCACGGAAAATTGCGCCGAGGGAGTCGTCGCCGCGGCGGACGGTCGAATAGTAGAGAGCGAGCTCCTCGCGCACTTTGGGATCGTCGGGGAGGAAGCCGGGCACCGTGATTTCGGCGGGCGTATAGACGCGGCTCGGTTTGTTGACCTCGGATTGACCGTCCTCGTTGTAGAACGGTTTGTGGGGATCGGAGATGTTGAGGTTGAAACAAAACGGTTTGCCGGCCTGTTTCGCGCGCGCGATGCCGTGCTGGGTTGAAAGGTAATACGACTCGGGATTTTTTGGATGCGCGGCGGTGCCGTCGGGGAGTGTGTCGAGGATGAGGTCCCAGCCGGGGTAGGGCGTGTAGGGCGTCGAGTGACTTACCTTGCCGCGGATGCCGGTGAAGTAGCCGGCGGCTTTCATGAGATCGGACATCACGGGGTAGCCGGGATCGCGGACTTCGTAAAAACCCTCGACGCGGTTGTTGTGCGGATAGCGGCCCGAGAACATCACGTTGCGCGAAGGCATGCAGTTGCCGACCTGCACGAACGCGTGCGCAAAACGCAGACTTTGGCCGGCGAGACGATCCATGTTGGGTGTGAGGTCGCGGGGCTTCGCGCCGTAGACGCCGACGGAATCGCAACTCATGTCGTCGGTGGTGATGATGAGCACGTTGAGGCGCTCAGCGGCGGCGTGGGCGGTCGCGGCGACAGTGATGAGAACGGCGGCGAGCAGGACGAAGCTACGAGGTAAGAGGGCGAGCATGGGTGGGGCGGGGAGAAGGAGAGACGGAGAGAGGGGGAGAAGGGGAGACGGAGAGACTGGGAGAGGGCGGGTTCGGGGTATACGGCTTCACGAGGAGAACCGAGTGAGGGATCACCTCGTCGCTGCCTTACTGCGCTCGCGATGAAAAACGCGGACGATTGCTTCGCGGTTACGCGAGCTCCCAGCCCTTGCGGTAGGCGCGGCGGATGAGCGGAGCGGCTTCGGGGGCGTTTTTCGCGACCAGGTTTTTCGCGTCCCACTCGACGCGTTTGCCGAGGCGCAGGGCGAGGTTGCCCAGCAGCACGGTCTCGCTGAACGGACCGGACGAAGCGAAGTTGGAGAGCGCGGGCGTGCCGGTCTTGATCGCGCTGAGCCACTCGACGTAGGG
>Ga0114970_10003948_pt1 | contig 10806 bp, 19 predicted proteins | sample M_140205_XF_Meta_FD_87030 | JGI IMG/M metagenome (GOLD analysis project Ga0114970, IMG submission 87030) | Freshwater microbial communities from Lake Montjoie, Canada to study carbon cycling - M_140205_XF_MetaG | ecosystem: Environmental > Aquatic > Freshwater > Lake | place: Lake Montjoie... | reverse complement strand
TGCAAGATCATCGACACGGCGTTGCTTGGGCGCACCAAGGGCGCCTTCCAGCAACAATACTTTACGTTGATCAACAAGGAGTTCAACCAATGGGCGCCACGCGCTGGCGCGTTGGCGCAAGTGATGGAGCGCATCAAGCCGGCCACGTTTCTGTTGGAGTCCTACACGCTGCCAGACTTGAACGTGGTCGAGGTGCGCTGCTCGATGGACTTGGCCAAGTACAAGCAGATGAAGAAGGACATGGTGCTGGAGTTCCCCGACGCCCGTGCCATCGCGGTCAACGCTGGCGTGGTGACGGGCAAGCTCCAGCAGATGGCCTCTGGGTTCGTCTACGCCGACGGCGCGCCGCAGTGGATGTCACCACACAAGTTCGACGCGCTGGACGATCTGCTGGCCGAGAATCAGCGCGCCAACACGCTGATCGCGTACAACTTCAAGGCCGAGCTGGCTGAACTGAAGCGGCGCTACCCGCACGCGCAGACGCTGGACGACGACAACGTCATCGAGCGGTGGAACGCCGGTCTGGTTGAACTCTTACTGGTTCACCCTAAGAGCGCCGGCCACGGATTGAACTTACAGTACGGCGGCTGCAAGGTGGTGTTCCTGTCGCTGCCCTGGTCGCTGGAGTTGTACGAGCAGACCATAGGCCGGCTGCACCGCAGCGGCCAGAAGCACCCAGTCTGGGTTTACCTGATGATCACCGACAAGACGGTCGATGAGAAAATTTGGCGCGCACTGCGCGACAAACGAACGATTTCTGACATAGCGATAGAGGAGTTGAAATGAAGTTGACCTGGCGAAGCATGCACGAGGTGCTGACGAAACTGACTGAAGAAGAGGTGCTGAAGTTGTTGCAAGATGAGCAAGCTGGCGCCAACCGCATAGCGATCTTGACGCGGCTGCACCAGCGGTACAGCAGCTTGCGGGTTGAGCGCGAGCGCGTGCAACTCTTGCGCGGGGCAGCAACACTATGAAGCCGCCAAGCATCGGGTGGTGGCCGACCGGTGGCCACAGCCTCAGTTGGTGGGATGGAGAGCACTGGAGTTGGCCGTGTCTTGACACGGACAGCATCAGGCAAGTGGCGCGGTACAGCAGCAAGATCGACACCGCGAAGAACATCAAGTGGTATCCACGGCCAGCCAATTGGCCAGAGAGGAGCAAGACATGATTAGCTACCAAAGACACAACGCGGACAGCTTGGCCAAGCGAGTCTTTTTTGACGAGCCTGCCAGCCCGCCGCATCTAACGCCGAGGGCCGGTTACGTTCGCCCCTGCCCGCCAGAACTTAAATGGACGGCGCCGATGCCGAAGGAGGCAAAGAAGTGACCGAAGAAGACGATCTTAAATACTACCGAGCAATGTTCAGGAATAGCTTGTGGTGGTCAGCAGCAATTGTTGTGATGTTTGCACTTTTTGCTTTGCTGGCGTGAGGTGCCCAGAGTGCAACGCACCGACAGAAGTTCTGGCAACTCGCCATCAGCCCAACAACACAGTAAGGAGAAGGTACCAGTGCTACAACAATCACCGATTCTCGACGGAGGAACGACCCGTCGTTTTCCTCGGACGCTCGACCAAGCGTTTGGATGTGACGGCCATTGCATTACCCACTACCGCAACCGGTGGAGTTGGGTGAACCGCACCGCCGTGTTTGCCCTCTGGGTGCTGGCAGTGGCTTGGGGTACAACACTATGGATTTGAAACAGCAGTTGATCCGCGAGGAGGGCGCCGAGTCTTGCGCCTATCAAGACAGCCTAGGATACTGGACCATCGGCGTTGGGCGCCTGATTGACTCTCGCAAGGGCGGCGGGTTGTCTAACGCCGAGATTGATTTCTTGCTTGAGAACGACATTCGGCGCAACTACAAAGCTGTTTTGTTTGCCTTGCCTTGGATTGAGAAGTTAAACGATCCGCGCCAGGCTGTGCTCATTGGCATGGCCTTTCAGATGGGCCTGAAGGGGCTGCTCCAGTTTAAGCGAGCCTTGGGCAGCATTGAAGACGGCCAGTACGGCGAGGCGGCGGTGGAGATGCTGGATAGTCTCTGGGCACAGCAAACGCCAGAACGTGCGAAACGATTGGCAACGCAAATGGAAACAGGAGAATGGGTATGAGCCTTGACCCCCTCACCGCCGCGTTAGATGCGAGTAAAACAATAATCGACAAAATCTGGCCTGACGCAGGGGAGATGGAGCGCAGCAAGGTCCAAATGGCGCTAGCTATCTTTGCGGGGCAGGCAGAGATCGTCAAGGCAGAGGCGCAGTCTCAACATTGGCTTGCTGCTTGCTGGCGTCCTATCCTGATGTTGACATTTGGCGGGCTGATCGTTGCCCGCTGGTTGGGTTGGTCTGCGCCCAACATCTCTGAGGCAGAGATTCTAAAACTGTGGGAGATCGTACAGTTTGGCCTGGGCGGCTATGTTATCGGGCGTAGCGTTGAGAAGGTTGTCCCTGCTATAGCTGGAGCGATGAAGAAATGAACGACAACATCAAGCGGCTATGCACCGAGCTACTGCACTACGACGACATGATCTTTAAGTGGGAGGACACGGTAAACCGTGTTGCTGAAGGCATTGTGAGGGAATGTATTAGTGCAGTTGAGGAAGATACATACGATACATATGATGAATGGCTAATTGGTCACGCTGCGGGATTGCGAAAAGCCAAAGAATTGGTTGCTAAACATTTTGGGATTGAACCATGAACCCAAGAATCAAAGAGCTACTCGCCCGACCTGGGCTGGAGCGGTTGAACGATTGGGTCAACATCGGCCCGGTGCAGCGTGCGGCGTTGGAAGAGTTTGCCGAATTGATTGTTTGGGACTGCGCTAGTTACATACATGAATATGAGCTATTCATTGCGTTGTTAAACCGATACGGAGTGGACAAGCCGTGAAATACCGCTGCGCCAGATGTCACCGGTTATACGACAGAGACAGTAACAAAGCGTGGATCAAAAGCTATTGTTCCGCAATGGGCATCATTACCCGGCTTATGAAATATAAAGAAATTACAAGGAAACCGTAATAGGAGTTGAAGAATGAGTTTTAGGACAGCATATTCAAATGTGAAGTCGGGCAAAAAGCCCAGCCGGCCTCAGGGCTTGCTGCGTGACCCCACTCCCGAAGAGTGGGAAAAAAGAATGCAGGAATATTACAAGCAACAGTCACAAAGCCGATACAACGGCAATAAGCATAGGTGGTGATATGACTGAAATTGAACGCAACCTAGACCTTCTGCTGGGCGATGCCCTAGCGGAGAACGATCGGCTCAAGCGCGAAATCAAAGCGTTGGAAATGGTCAATATGCAACTGCTATTGGCGGTTCACGAAACCGGAACCTTGAGAGTGCGCGATGCGCAGCACAACGGAAAACCAAATGACTGAAATTGAACGGCAACTAGACCTTCTGCTGGGGGACGCCCTGTCAGAAAACGAGCGCCTCAAGCGCGCCCTCAAGTACCAAGACGACCGAGAAGGCCACATCGGTACGCATGGCCCGGACTGTTGGTCATGGGGGCCAAGACATTACGAGTGCGCGTTGCGCCACATAAGGGGCTCAAATGATTGACAATGTAAACAGCCCACCGCACTACACCCAAGGTTCGGTTGAGTGCATCGATGCAATTATGGCGGCGCTGACGGAAGAAGAATTTAGGGGCTACTGCAAGGGCAACGCGCTCAAGTACATTTGGCGCGAAAAGCACAAGGGCGGCAAAGAGTCACTGCAGAAGGCGCAGTGGTACTTGTCTGCTTTGATATGAGGCCGACCAAAGCGGCGATAGACGCCATCCGGGACGCCTACATGGCCGACGTCATGACGATCAGAGAGCACATCCTGGCGCTCAATGATCCGCACTTAGAAGATGCCTGGGCAGGCATCGAGACATTCGCTGCGGTGGCGCTGCGGGTGATGGCCAAGACCAACCCGTCTAAGCTCAAAAGCGAGATGGTGACTGTGGGTATCTCGGCGCTGCTATGAGCGGTCGACCTTACCGTCCAGTTTGTCAAAGATGCGCGCCAGCATTTCTTTGATTTCCTTTAGGTCTGACCGGTAATCGTCGCGAGTGACGTAGGTCTTGGGTAATTCGACTGACAGGCTTGTCAGGTCAGACTGGAGCAGCTTGACTGACGTCCACAGCTCTCTGGCAAGCCAACCGATTACGACACAGGCTAGGCTCAGGCCGGTGTTGATGAGAGACTGAGAATCCATCAGATCATCCTCGCAAGAAACGGAACGGCGCCGCCAGCGCAGGTCGCCAGGGCATCGAACCATTCTACCCCGTGCGTTGGCGCCGCGCCTGCTCTAATGGCGCGTTGGTTGGAGAGCCAGTCCAGCGCCTCCTTGCCCACTGCTGCAAGCACCACCAGACCGTAGGCAACGTCAGCGTGCCGGAAGGCAGCAAGCGCGGCCAAGAAGATCAAGCTGCCGTAGAAGAAGTGGTTGGCTTTATCTTGCGGGAGCGAGGGCATTGTTGTTCTCCGTGTTGGCAAGAATGCCGCCTGCGGTTGCAGGCCGAGCGGCGCGGCGCAGCAGCGCGTTGGTCATGTCTTGATTTGCGCGGTTGGCCATCGCCGACTCTATTTGCGCCGCAGCAAGCGCGGGGCTGGACATTTCACGCGCCAACTCTAGGGCGAGTTTGTCATCCATAGAACCAGAAAGCCGTTTGACAACACCGTTGAACACGGTGACAGCGCGGTTCAGCAGCGTAGGCAACGGGACGCCGCCTTGTTTGCCAATCTCAGTCGCAATACGTTCGCCAGTTGGCCCAGCCGGCCGGCCGGCTCTTGCTAGGCTTTCATACTCAGCCTCCCGCGCTAGGTCAGCCCGCACTAGGTTTACTTTAGCCAACTGTTGCGGCGTCATGTTTTTGGTGAGGTCAGCAATACGCTGCTCAACCGCAAGCGCGTTGGCGCCAGGCGGCAAAGGATCGCGCAATTTGTTGCCGCTGTCTTTTGCCATCTGGTTGATGCGAGCCAACCGCGCCGCGTCTTTGTTGATGACATCAAGGCGCTGCGTCAAGTTCATGCCAGCATCGTCAAGGATGCCCAACGGGCGAGCGTAGTCCTTCATAAACTGCGCTTGTTTCGACGGGATGACGTTGCCAAGTTCATCCGTCACCTTGCGCCGGTACAAGTCTTCAATACCTGACCGCGCCACCTTCATAGCGTCTGGGTTCTTACCAAAAAGATCTACAAACTGGCCAGCTTCACGCTCGCCGTCTTTGCTGAAGAACTTGGTGATAACATCGTCCGCATTGACCTTTGGCTCGTTTAGCGCGGTCTGCTTGAACAGGTTTGCGTTGACGCCAGTCTTGAAGCGAGGGACGTACTCGGTGCGATACAGGCCGACCGCTTTGGCATACGCTTGTTTGGCAGCGTCAGGAAGCGTAGTGCTTTTGCCGACCGCGTCGTCGATTGCGCCGTGGATGTCGTACAGGTTTCTCAACGCAGTTGGCGACATGGGCTGAGTGCCCAACTTGGCAGCAGCAATGTCCGCGTTCACTGCTTTGCGAAGATCGTCCAACTGCTGAAGCGTTGCCGTAGGCGGGCCAGCTTCTGGCGCTGCACCTTTGATGTTCTTGCTTACTAACCCGCTGCCAATTGCTTGCGCAGGCGGTTCAGTTGGTTTGAACGATAGCAATTTGCGAACGGTGTCAGGCGCCGATTCGGGGGCAAAGCTAGACAGCTTGCGCTCTAGGATTGATTCGGCCTTGGACACGACATTCGATACGTCGATGGCAGCATCACCGGCTTCTTTGAACGCGGCGGTGTAGGCTGGCTGGATCACGCCTTCTTTGACCGCTTTCTGCTCTGCTTTGGCGGCGCCCAACAGACTGTCGCCAACTTCGCGAGGGCTGACATCAGTCAGTCCACGGTCAATCTTTGCTTTCAGCCGATCCATTGCCGCACCAAAACGCGCTTGTGCTTGTGCTTCTTGCGCAAGCCTAGCAGCGTTGCTTTGCGCGGCTTGGCCGGCAAACTGGGTCGCCATCTCAGGCACTTCAGTAGACGCTTGTCCAAGCGCGGAGAACCGGGCGCTGCCTACTGGCGCGGCCACTTGCGCCGCTGTAGGGGCGCTGCCAGGCACAATGACCGCGTTGGGGCTTCGCAGCGCGTTGAGGATGTCTTGGCCTCTGCCCTCAAGTGCTTGCAGGTATGTGGCCGCTTTTGGTGCGGCTACTTTTCGGCCAAACTCAATGCCTATTTTGGCAACCGGCGCGGCTACCGCCGGGACTGCTGCGCCAATGGCGCCGCCCATGCCGGCGTCTTCTGGGCTCACCAATCCAGCAGAGATGGCGCCGGGGACAGCGCCGCCCACGGCGCGAGTGGCGACGTTTTTTACGCCGGTCAACCCGGTCTGGCCAAACCCTGATGTTTCCAAAGCGCCAGCAACTGGCGTCAGAAACCTAGCCAAAGACGGCGCCATCGTTGCGGCTGCTTTGAGTGGAGCGGCAACCAGACCGCCGACAGGCGCGGTCACAGCCATCTGGGTGCCCAAGCGGGCGCTGCTGGCAAGCGGCGACTGGCCGTACCGTTGCTCGTACTCGGCTTTTGCTTTTGCTGCCGCTGCTTCTGCCGGAGCGCCGCCGACTGCGGACAGCAGCGTGTCGGTAATGTCGCGAGCGCCTCGATATCCACCAGCCAGTATCTGCGCTGGGATAGACTGCTTCACGCCTTCAACAAACTGATCCATCCGCGACGGAGGCATTGCCGCAGGCGCTTGTGGCGCGCCAGCGGTTGGAATCTCACTCATTGCCGTGCCGCGAGTGGACGTTGAGGCGGCTTCTAATTTGCTGACATCATACCCGTTCAACTTTAGCTTGGCCGTGAGATCGGCCTTAGACATGTCATCGGGTACGCCTTTGATAAGCGTGCCATCGGGCAGACGAACGTCCATTATTTGAGGTCCCCAAAGTTGACTTCTTTTGGCGCTGTTGCTCTAGCGGCGTTTTCGCGAGTGGGCGCACCAGGCGAAGGCTTATTTGGCGGCGGTATCATGCCAGATCTGACCATGCGGTCCTTAGCCGCAGTCCAACCCGCAAGGCGTTCTTCCGCAGTTTTGTATGGGTTTGCAACATCGCCCAACGCGGAAGCAATGAAATCGCGGTCGGCGTTGGATATGCCCGCGCCAAGTTTTCCACCCGCTATGTCAAGAGCAATTTGATTGGCCGTTCCTGCTAATGCACTGATGGCTTTCATGCCCGACGTAGAAGAGCCAAAAAGAAAACCTTTGGCGCCTGCTGATGCCGCTTGCAAACCGCCGCTAGTAGATTCAGCAATCAGTTTGGATATGTTGTCTTCGCCGGTTTCTGGATTGTACCCCGCCGTTTTTAGTGCTTTAACCGCGGCGCGTTGATCTTGGGTTGCTTTAATTTCAGGTAACGGCGTAAACGCGCCAGCCGGTTGCGCCGCAGTAGGCCGGGAAACAAACCCTTGGCCTGCTTCATTAAACACAGGCCGGTTGGCAAGATCAAGCGCTTGTTGTTGGCCTGCCAGAGTGGCCGCAAGTTGTCCCCGCGACACACCCAACTGTCCTTGCGCAATTTGATTAGCGGCGATTTGCCCCGGCGTCATTGTTGTGGCGACTCTGGACCCAGGCACCTCAGTAGCGGCGCCACCAAGGCCAGGCGTAGACAGTAGCCGCACTTCACCACCAAGATTCTGCGGAGTAAAAGTAGACTTGTTCATTTCCATGAACTTTTCTGTGCCTAACTTGGACTGGTTGATTAGGTTTGCAAGTGCTTGCGGGCCTTTGGCAATAGCTTGTTCAATGAGTGCCCGAGACTGATCGGCCGTAGCTCCCCGCGCAGTGAGCGCCGGGCCAATGATAGGGTCGGCGTGGTTGGCCTCATGCCAAGCCAAGTACCGGGCGCCCGCATCAGGCGCAGCAGGATCAAGCGTATCTAAGAATCGACGAGATTGAGTCAGCTTGTCGTCAAGCAGTTTAACTTCAGCCGCAGACTTAGTGACGGGCTGAAGGTTGACGTCACCCTGTAGTTTTTGTTGCTCCAGCCGCGCTTTGTCAAGCTCCATCAACCCTTTCTCAACACCGGGGATTTTTGCCCCCGCGCCGCTTGACGCTAAACTTTGGCGCAAGCGATTTGGGTCTATCTTACCTGTGGCAGGGTCATAGGCGTTTTGATACGCCATGTTGAGCGCGTTTGTAGCGGCGTCTTCGCGCTGAGCAGATGAGAGTTGGTACTGCGCTAGCGCGTTCTGGTTCTGAGCAGCGCGCATCTGCAGCAACTGCGGCATGTTTCCCAACGGATCTACCGGCGGCGGGATGCGGAACTGTGCGCCTTGGGAGATGAGAGCGTTTAGATCAGCCATTAGATACCTTAGCCTGCGTAATTAGCGAAAGGAGACGTTGGATCGTTTATCATGTACGACCCACTACCAGCGCTAGACGGGAACAGTCGGTTGAAGTTGGCTTGGTTTTGGTTCGATTGCAGATAGTTTCCGTAGGCGCTTGCGCTAGAAGACAACGCATTGTTTATGCTGTTGGCCGTGCCCATTTGCCCCGCAGCAATCGACTGGCCCGCCTGGTTCATCAGGTTGCCCGCGTTAACGCCGTACTGACCTGCTTGACCAGCCTGGTTCGATGCTGCTGCTTGACCGGACGACATCAGGCTACCCAGCGGCGCCAGTTGATTGGCACGGTTGGTTTGGTAGCGGTTGAAAGCGTTCTGGTACTCGTTTGATGCCGAGTTCTGCCGATAGTCTTCTAGACCTTTCATGGTCTGGCCGGAGATCAGTCCACCCCTAGCACCAGCGGCATGGCTCATCGCTTTGAGGCCCTCGCCTAGCCTGAAGCGGTAGCCGGGGTCTTGCTGGTAGTCCTGCATACCAAAGTCGCGAGCGTACTGACCGTACCCCGCCGCCCCCGTGTTGCCGCCTAGCCCAAGCAGTTCCATCAGCCGGTTCTGACCAGTCAGGCCAGCCTGGCGGTATGGCTCTTGAAGAACCATCTGCTGGTCAAACTGTTGCTTTTGAAGATCAGCAGCGCGATTAGCTGCATCGGCTTGAGTGCGTGCGGCGCTCTGGGCGCCGCCAGCTGAGATAGCGCCGCCAACAATTGAACCCAGCGCCATCGCGCCCGCAGCGTACATAAACGTCATGCCAACTCCTTCACCTTGACTTTGTTGCCAACGCTGAACATTGCGTCAGGCGCGTCCTCAACCAGTTCTGCTTCCGCGTCTTCAACTGTGGTCGATTCTACGCGATGGAACGTCATGCACAGCGCGTCTGTCTCGGCGTAGACAGCGCGCTTCGTACCCGGCTTGCTGCATAGAAGATGCGGGCCGGTTACAAACTGCACCCCATCGTCTGTTGTGATTGCCACCGTGCCGCCGGCAATCAAGTAAAAGTGTTCCTTTTTGTGAACTTTGCCAACCACCAGCACGCCAGCATGTCGGAACACTTGGCGGCAGTACATGCCGCCATGAAACGTGTGGCTTGTGATTGGCTCGTACTGGGGCTGCTTTGAAAGCTCAACTTGAAGAGCCTCAACCTTTGCCCGCATGTCAATTTCGACTAGCATTTCCACTTCTTCAGCGCCAGTGCCTTACGGGTAGGCTCACCCTTGGCGTCCTTCATTGGCCCCGGTACGCCGCCCATCCGAGCGCAGAACGAGTCCTTGCGCGGCCCACCCTCGGGCTGCGGCGGCTTCAACCCGGGCTTGCCGGGGTTGGCCTTGTTGTACGAGGCGCGGCCCTTGGCGTTCAAGCCGCCCTCGGGGTTCTTGCCTTCGGCTCTTTGCCAAGCAGGAGTCTTCATAAGTTACACCGAGGTTATGGTCTGCCAGGCAGAACCAGAGTAGACGCACAGTTTGGCGAGCGTTGAGTCGAAAATTACCAGACCAGCAACAGGGCTAGCAATAGCGTTCTTCTGCGTGGTGGTCATCACCGGGAATTTGAAGCCCAGTGTCGTTGAGGTGACATCCACAATGGCGCTAGACGCCGGGGTGCCAGTACCGATGCCCATCAAACCGGCGCTGGTGACGCGGATTCGCTCAGTGCCAACAGTAGTGCCGGTGGTGATTGAGACTGCCGTAGGGACAGTGCCCGTCGAAACAGCGCCGTCAACAAAACCGGTGATGGCGCCAAACGCTTGGTTTGACGTTCCATCTGCGCCTAAGAAAGTTACCGCTCCAAGAGTGTCGCCGCTTTGCACCGCAGTGGTAGACGTTGCAGTTGTTCCGCGAGTTTTGACTAGTAGCAGAGTGGCGCCAGTGGTGGTGTCCGAATACGCGCGTTGCACAATGTTCTGCGCGCCAGTGGAGGCCAGTCCGTAGACTTGAACACCTTGAGCGCCTGCGCTGGTAGTCGGCCCACCAACAAGAAGTTTGGTGGTGACATTGACTTGCGGCACATCAGCCGAGGTCAGGCCGGTGATGGTGCCTGCGCCATTGATAGTTACGGTCATGATTTTTCCTTAGACAACAGAGTAAGAGGAGCCAGTGGGGACGGTGATCGATACGCCGGAATTGATCGTGATGGGTCCGGCGCTCATTGCGTTGTAGTTGGTGCTGATGGTGTAGTCGGTGGAGACCACCGCCAAGTTCTCGTACAAGTACAAGTTTGGCTCAACGTAGTCAAACAACTGCGCCACCGTGGCTTGCGAGGTGACGCCTCCTTGAACTACAGCAAGAAGCTCGGCGCCCGTCAGCGGTGTGACCGCTACAACGGGCAGATTTGAAATTTTAACGCCAGCCATGATTGGTCCTTTTTAGACTTGCCACCAGTTGCCGCCGGTGTCGGATAGACAGAAACGCACCACTTGGCCCGCTGCCAACGTCAGATTGACGCCGCC
>Ga0114970_10003946_pt1 | contig 10809 bp, 7 predicted proteins | sample M_140205_XF_Meta_FD_87030 | JGI IMG/M metagenome (GOLD analysis project Ga0114970, IMG submission 87030) | Freshwater microbial communities from Lake Montjoie, Canada to study carbon cycling - M_140205_XF_MetaG | ecosystem: Environmental > Aquatic > Freshwater > Lake | place: Lake Montjoie... | reverse complement strand
GGCTTCGGGATGATTCCTTGATTCTCGAGCTTCTCCACCTTCGGTCGGACCACCGCTTGGCAGTAGGGGTTCTTGTTCCCATTGATCCGATAGTAGTCTTGATGCCCCACCTCCGCTTTATAAAAAACTTTTAAGGGTTCGATCTGCGTGACAATCGGGTCCTTCCAATTTTTCTGCTCCTCCGCCTTGGACTTTTCCGCAGCTGCCTGCTGGACGGCGTCGGCATAAAGAATGATTGACCGATAACTATCTCCAACGTCGTGGCCCTGACGATTCAGCGTCGTCGGATCATGAGCATGCCAAAGCACATTCAAGAGCTTTTCATAGGTAATTTTTTTGGGATCAAAATCGATCAACACCACCTCCGCATGGCCCGTGGTGTGTGAGCAAACCTCCTCATAAGTAGGGTTTTCCGTCCGCCCCGCCGCATAGCCAGAGACCACATCCTTGACCCCATCCAGTCGCTCAAAAACCGCTTCGAGACACCAAAAACAACCGCCACCAAAAACGGCGCGTTCAAGACCGGGAGCGGGTTTAGGTAAAGACATAGACTTTATTTTTTCAGCAGATTGACTTCTCGTGGCAAGTGCCGCGAGCAACAGGATGGTCACCCCAACGAGGCTTAAAATAGTTTTCACAGGGATTAGAGATTGGATCAAATATCATTCACTTATACACAGCGATTCTCTCGTCTAGACCACCCTTTTGCCAAAAAGTTCAAAAGATGGCACTTTCTAAAACGATCATTGACTCGATCCTCCCGCCTCATCCAGCAGAATCTCCCATGGGCTCAATTTTAGGCCAAGAGCCCCTGCGCCACCTTGCCATGAACATCAGTCAGCCTAAAGTCTCGCCCTTGAAAACGATAGGTCAGACGCTCGTGATCAAACCCCAGCAAATGAAGAATCGTCGCTTGGATATCGTAAACATGCAGCGGGTTCTCCACGATATGAAAGCCTAAGTCATCGGTCGCTCCATAGGTTAACCCCGCCTTCACCCCACCCCCAGCCATCCACATCGTAAAGGCCTGGGGATGATGATCTCGACCCTGAAGGCGATTGAGAACCGGATTGGTTTCAACCATCGGGGTTCTTCCAAATTCCCCCCCCCAAATGACCAGCGTGTCATCGAGTAACCCTCGACGCTTCAGATCAAGCACCAAGGCCGCACTAGCCTGATCCGTCTTTGCACAATTGTTTCGGGTATTCCCCGCCACATCACTGTGAGCATCCCACCCCTCGTGATAAATATTCACAAAGCGCACTCCGCGCTCGATCATCCTCCGAGCCAGTAGACATCCCCGAGCGAAGGACGGTTTATCTGGGTCACAGCCATAAAGCGCCAGCGTCTCTTTGCTTTCACTCCGCAAGTCCATCAGCTCAGGAGCAGAAGTTTGCAGCTTAAATGCCATCTCATAGTTGGCCAAACGCGTGGCAATTTCTGGGTCACCATCTCGCGCCATTCGACGCTGATTGAGCGCCCCAATGAGGTCGATCGTTTCTCGCTGAAGATCTGGCCCCACCCCCGCTGGACTGGAAACATCCAGAATCGCATCCCCCTGCGTCCGCAACCGAACCCCGTTGTAAGCCGTTGGCAAAAAACCACTTGACCAAAGTGCCGATCCTCCACTCAAACCCGATCCCGTGCTCATCACCGCAAACGCTGGGAGCTCAGAATTTTCCGCACCTAATCCGTAGAGCGCCCACGAACCAAGACTCGGACGTCCAGGTTGCTGAAATCCTGTGTTGAAGAGAATCTGCGCTGGCGCGTGATTAAACTGATCCGTGCGCACCGACTTGATCAGGCAAATCTCGTCAGCAATCTTCGCCAAATGCGGAAGCATCGCAGAGAGTTCCATCCCGCTTTCTCCGTGCCTCGCAAACTCAAAACGCGGGCCCAAAACCGCGGCGTCAGGCCGAATAAAAGCGTAACGTTGCCCCGCAATCACCGACGGTGGCAGGGGTTGCCCCTCCAATTTAGTGAGGGCTGGCTTGTAATCAAACAGATCAAGTTGACTCGGTGCCCCAGCCATAAAGAGATGGATCACTCGCTTCGCTTTCGCGGGAAAGTGAGGCGGTCGCGGACCGAGGGCCCTGCTGGCACCAGAAGCCCGCGCGCCTGATGAAAATGCTTCGGTGAGCAAACTCGCCAGCGCCATCTTTCCAAGACCTACCCCGCAGTCGTGAAAAAAGTGCCGACGAGCAATCCGCTCCGCTGAGTTTTTAATCTGATTCATAATTCAACTTCGGGTGACCGCTTCATCTAAATTGAACAGGGCACGAGAAAGAGCCATCCAAGCAGCCCGCTCGGCCAACCCTCCCATCCCTTGACCAACAAGAGCTTCAGCGTCAGCGGGATGATTCGTAAATCGCCCTTTTTGCGCCTCAAAAAAACCTACCAACATCGCCGTTTCCTCCGCCGTCGGTGGCCGAGTGAGCACCCGACGAAATCCAAGCCTCACTCGGTCTTCCACTGTCCCAGGATGAACTGACAGAACTTTTCCAAGCGCCTGCGCCGCTTCGATAAAGACGACATCGTTCAGTAATGTCAGCGCTTGAAGTGGCGTGTTCGAAACATCCCGCCGAGCAATACAGGCCTCCCCCGTAGGCGCATCAAAGGTGTTGAAAAGTGCAAATGGCGCCGTTCGTTTTGCGAAGGTATAAAGACTTCGACGAAAACGATCTCCACCTCCACTCGCCGTCCACTTCGGTGAACCCCAAGCGACTTCCGTCACTCCAGCAGGCTGCGATGGCCGGACACTCGGACCACCAATCTTCTCCACAAGCAACCCACTCGCCTTCAAAGCGGAGTCACGAACTAACTCCGCCTCCAACCGAAACCGGGGCCCTCGGGCGAGCAAAGTATTTTGCGGATCGACCATCAAATCAGCAGGACGCGTAGCGCTCGATTGCCGATAAGTAGCACTGGTCACGATCAACTTGTGCATGTGCTTCATTGACCACCCATGATCCATAAACTCCACCGCCAACCAATCAAGTAACTCAGGATGCGTCGGGGCATCACCTTGCAACCCAAAGTCCCCAGTGGTTCGGACGATTCCCTGACCAAAAATCGCCGCCCACTCGCGGTTCAACACTACCCGAGCGGTGAGCGGATTCTCCCGAGAAACCAGCCATCGAGCCAGTCCAAGTCGGTTCCTCGGAAGATCCGCAGCCACTGGTCCGAGCGCAGAAAGAAACCCTCCATCCACTCGCTCCTTTGGTTGCAACCACTCCCCACGATGATGAAGAAACGTCGGACGCGGATTTTCAGGCGGGCGCTCTTTCATCACCAAGGTGGTTAAGTGCTTCACCGGTTTGCGCAACTCCTCAATTTCTTTTCTCTGACTAGCCAACTCGGGCGAATTCAGTAAAAACCAATCCAAAAGTTCACGTCGTTCCGACACCGTCAAACTGTTGTCTGGCCGCGCCAAAAGACCTCCAATCTCCGTCGGCAATTCTCTCGCCTCCGCGCCCCGGGGATCGGTCGTGACCGAAATACGGAACCGCCCCAAAGAACTACTGTAGTAGCGACCGAAAAAGAGCTTCAGGTCAAGAACCCCCACTTTACCAAGCGGAACAGCGGGAACAAAAACAGCCTCCTGAGATTCTCCAGATCGTCCAAAAGTCGACCACCCCGTTTGCCGATCTCCATCCGTGGCAAGCGCGGCGGAAACGGCTTTCGATCCCCCAATCTCATTGCCCGAATAACTCTGCGAGGCCCGTCCGATTTTCACTGCTCCACCATCCGCGCTCCACTCCAGTTCGTTCAGGAAAAACTCCCCGTTTTCACCCTCGTAAAAGGTCGTCCCCGGACCACCACCAGGGAGACGGGGATCAGCGATCGCCTCCAAACGCAGAGCCGTAATTCCTTCGGGAACCCCAGAAAACTTCAGCTCATAAGTATCACTCTTCGTAAAGTCTCCGCTCGCAAAAATCGAAAGATCCGCCTGCACCGCCAGAAACGGCAAATTACTTTTAGCCTCAACGGGCCGCAGAGGAATCCAACGGACGATCTTCTCCCGCTCTTGAGCTAGCCACTCCGCAAATTTACTCTGAACAATGGACTGCCGACGCTCCGCAATGGTCGGCTGAGGACCTAAATCGCCAACCGCTCCCGCATCATTCGGACACCCTGAACTATCTGGTGCCTCCTTCGGCACCGGCGGCACGGGAAACTTTTCTGGTAACTCTTTCAGCAACTTAGCCAAACGCTCTTTTCTCCCCGCATCCAGCGCCATCTCCTCTTGAGACGCCACTTCAAGCATCGGTTCGTCCGCATTATTCAAACTCGCCATAAACTGAAAATACTCTCGGTGAGGAATCGGATCGTATTTGTGGGTATGACACTGCGCGCACTGCACCGTCAGTCCCAGCCAAGTCGTGGCGGTGGTCATTACTCGGTCCACCACCGAGAGATAACGAAACTCCAAAGGATCAATTCCTCCCTCTTCATTAAGCATGGTGTTCCGATGAAATCCCGTCGCCACAATTTGATCGCGCGTCGGCTTCGCAAGCATATCCCCAGCAATTTGTTCGATGGTAAATTGATCAAACGGCATCCCCGCGTTGATCGCTTTGATCACCCAATCTCGATAAGGCCAAATCGTCCGCTCATGATCTTTTTCATATCCGTTCGTGTCAGAATAACGCGCCAGATCAAGCCACCGCCGAGCCCACCGCTCGCCGTAGTGCGGAGAATCAAGAAGCCGATCAACTAGCTTTTCGTAGGCTTGCGGTGAGGCATCATGAACATACGCATCCGCTTCCTCAGGCGTCGGAGGGAGACCGATTAAATCCAAATAAACCCGCCGCACCAAAGTAAACCGATCTGCCGGTGGCGATGGTCGAAGACTAGTCGCCGCAAGGCGCGAACGAATCCACAAGTCAATCGGATTAAGTGCCCCCACCAATGTCGCATCAGATAAAACAGGGAGGGGCTTCGCCTGTGGCTTTTGAAAAGACCAGTGAACCGCATATGGCGCTCCCTCTTTTACCCAACGATCGAGCATCGCAACCTGCTCAGCGGTCAGCTTTTTCCCAGTCTTCGGCGGGGGCATGACCTCATCCTTTTCCGTCGAGTGAATCCGCACGGAAAGATCACTCTCCTTAAGTTGCCCCGGCACAATCGCCCGCACCCCATCCAACTCCGCAAGCGCACCTTGACGCGTATCCAATCGCCGATCCGCTTTCCTCGTCGCAGGGTCGAATCCGTGACATTTAAAACAGTTCTCCGAGAGAATCGGGCGGATGTCCCGGTTAAAGTCTAGAGGCGACGGAACAGAAACATCTGCCGACCAGAGAGTGGAAAGACCTCCCCAACTAACCGCCAATCCAAAAAGAGTTCGGCAAACCAAAAAAGAAGTTGAGCACGACATGAACAGAATAGGTTCGCCCTATATAAACCCACTCGCGACAGAATTCTCGAAAAAATTCACCCACGTCTTCCCCCCTGGCAATCAGCGCCCAAATTTTTAGCGTAAGAATTTTTCCCTTTCGTTCGCCGTCCGCTCAAGTCGCCCCCAACTAACTGCCCTAACACCCAGGCGCTTGACCAAAGCCGCGCCCGCTCCATCAGCCTCTCTCGACTGCTTGCAAAATGGTCACCACGCTTCCTAATATCGTCCACCTTGAGCATCCCACAGACACTCGCGATTATCGCCGGAAACGGCATCTATCCTCAGGCGATGGCCCAAGCCGCTCGCCTAGCAGGCGTCCCCCGTTTGGTGGTCGCCGCCTTCCAAGAGGAAACCAACCCAACACTTGTCGATTGGGTCGACGAGCTCCTATGGCTCCGCGTCGGGCAACTCGGCAAAATGCTCCACTTTTTAAAGTCCACTGGCGCCACGCACGCCGTCATGTCTGGCCAAATCCATCCCCAAAATCTCTTCAATCTCCGACCCGACCTCAAAGCGCTCTTCTTACTCGCTAAACTCAAGCGCCGCAACGCCGAATCGATCTTCGGCGCCATCGCTGATGAAATGTCGAAAATCGGGGTGGAACTCCTTCCCGCAACCACCTTTATGGAAGAGCACCTCGCCCCTACAGGCCGATTTGCAGGACCAAAACTCAAAAAACGCGAAGAAGAAGACCTCCATTACGGTTTCCAAGTCGCCAAAGAATCCGCCCGACTCGACATCGGTCAAACAGTAGTCATAAAAAATGGCACAATCCTTGCCGTCGAGGCCTTTGAAGGAACAAACGCGGCCATGAAACGCGGAGGCGAACTCGGCCGCCAAGATGCTCTGATGGTCAAGGTTTCAAAGCCCAATCAAGATTTTCGCTTCGATGTCCCAGTCATCGGACCGCTCACCATCGAAGCCGCCAAAGACTCCCGCATCCGAGCGATCGGCGTCGAAGCGGGAAAGACCCTCCTTCTAGAAAAAACTCAACTCACCGCACTCGCCGACCAATATCGCATCTCCATTTTTGGCCTGAATCTATGAACCCCAAAATCCGCATCGGCGTCATCGGCACGGGAAGTATGGGAAAGAATCACGCTCGAATTTTTTCGAGACTAGACCACGCCCAATTCACCGCCGTCCTCGACCAACGACCCGAGGTCGCCAAAGAAATCGCTTTAACCTTTGGGGCAAAAGCTTTTACAGAACTCGCAGACTTTGCAGAACACGTCGACGCCGCCACCGTTGCCACCCCGACCAGCACCCACTTCGCTCTCACCAAAGCCCTCCTCGAACGCGGAAAACATGTTTTAGTCGAGAAGCCCTTTACCGAGACCCCTGAGGAAGCCAGAGAACTGTGCGCCATCGCTCAAGCTCGCGGCCTTGTCCTCCAAGTAGGTCATATCGAACGGTTTAATCCCGTGCTCTCCGCTCTCGAATCTCATCTAACCCATCCTCGCTTCATCGAAGCCACTCGCCTTTCCCCCTACCCAGGACGAAGCCTCGATGTCGGGGTGGTCCTCGATGTGATGATTCATGACCTCGAAATCATTCTCCATCTCGTTCGCTCCCCCGTCGCCCAAGTCGATGCCGTTGGCGTCTCCGTCCTCAGCAATCGCGAAGATATCGCCAATGTGCGACTCCGCTTCCAAAATGGTTGCGTTGCCAACATCACCGCCAGTCGCATTAGTCAGGATAAACTCCGCAAAATTCGCGTCTTCCAAAAAGACGCCTACCTCTCCCTCGATTACCAAAACCAAAGCGGCTACTTGCTTCGCCTTGCCGCTGAAGACGAAAAGGAAAGTTCCTTCCTTGGAAAAATCCTCGGCGTCGCCACCGACAGCACGATCGTCACCGAGTTTGCGGGACAACGAATCGTTCGGGAACCAGTTCCCGTTGCCAAAGAAGAACCACTCAAACGAGAACTCGCTGACTTTATTGCCTGCGCCAGAGCTGGCACTAAACCCAAAGTCGGCGGACGAGAAGCCACCGCGGCCCTCGAACTCGGATTGGAAATCACCCGACTGATCGCCACCGCTTCATGAAGCTCTACCTCATCGCTGGCGAAGCCAGCGGAGACGCCCGAGGCGCAGAACTCATCCGAGCACTATCAGCACGTCACCCCTCCCTGCAATTCTTCGGTGCCGGTGGCCCAGAAATGCGCGACCTCAGCGACTCCTCATTCGTCGACTGGGCCGGCGAGGCGGTGGTCGGCCTTTGGGATGTCTTAAAAAAATATCCTTACTTTCGCTCTCAATTCAATCGGATTCTCGCAGAAATCGCTGTGGTCCAACCAGATGCACTCATTCTGGTTGATTATCCAGGATTCAATCTGCGCATCGCTCAAGCAGTCAAGCGGAGGTTCCCCAAAGTGAAGATTATCAACTACATCAGCCCTCAAGTCTGGGCTTGGAATCGTGGCCGTATTCCTAAAATGGCCCGCTACCTCGACCTCATGCTCTGCATTTTTCCCTTTGAAGTTCCCCTTTACGCCCAAAGCGGATTGCCCGCTGTCTTTGTCGGCCATCCCATGCTCGATTCCCTCGAAACCAAGCGCTCAGGCGTGTCTCGTGACCCCAATCTTGTTGGTCTCTTCCCGGGAAGCCGAAAAAAGGAAGTGAGTAAAATCTTTCCCGCCATGGTTCAGACCATCCAAAAAATCCATAGCGCTCGCCCGCAAACCCGCTTCGAAGCCGCGGCCGCCTCCCACGAACTCGCCGACCAAATGATCAAGACGATTCATCAACTTGGAGAAAATCCTCAACTCTGCCCCGTGACCGTCCACGAATCGCACTCTCTCATGCAGAGAGCCTCCGCAGGAATCGTCTGTAGTGGTACCGCCACCCTCGAAGCGGCGTTTTTTGGTCTACCAATGTCGATCGTCTACAAGGTGGCGACCCTCACTTGGATCATCGGCAAGAGATTGATTAAGGTGCCTTTTCTAGGGATGCCCAATGTGCTCGCTGGCCGAGAAATCGTTCGCGAACTTTTGCAAAATAACGCCACCCCGGATGCTCTCGCTCAGGAAACTCTCCGCCTCCTTAATTCTCCAACCGCCCAAGCAAAACTCCAAGAAGAACTCGCCATGGTGACCTCTGCACTCGGCGACCACGGAGCCGCTGATCGAGCCGCCGAGGCGATTTTACTTAAATTAGAACGCCCCACCTCCCGGCCCAGTTAAGAACTCGCCGAAGCGTAGCGGCGCAGTGCAAACAACCAAAATAATCGCGTTGCGCCAAAAATAAAAAGCGCCGCCCCAGCCAGCCCAGCAAGCCCCAACCAAGGCGACTCCCACGGTCGACAAAGCATCCGCGCGGGAACATTTGCGACGAGGATCACCGGGATAAAGTAGGTGAAGATCACTTTAAACGCCCCGCCAAAGACGCTGTCCGGATAGCGCCCCGCATTGAAAATATTAAAATATCCAAAGATCATTCCTTGTGCCCGAATGATCCAAATTGCCCCCACCGAAAGCCCAAACAACACAGAATAATGTACTGCCACCCCGAAAGGAATCGCCACGCTAAAAAGGAGCAGGTGCAAAGAATCAGGAACAATCCCCAGCTTGGCCAAAGATAAAATCACGATCGCCATTCCCACCAAAGCATTGATCACATTATCCAGACCAAACTTCCGCGTCGAAACCGCAAACTGAGCATCCACTGGAAGCAAAAGCATCAAATCTAATCGCCCCGTCCGAATCAGGTCAGGAAGCTCCGCAAGGTTGACATAAAAGAATGCTTGAAAAATTTGCCCAATAATTTGGTGCACCCCAATCAAGAGGACGCACTCCCACTTTGTCCAACCTCCGATCGTCTCCACATGCCCGTAGATGACCTCGAGAAAAATCATCTGGCCAGCAAACCAGCAGATTTCCACAAGAATCCAGAGAAGAAAGTTCGCCTTAAAACTCATCTCCCGAATCAGGGAATTGCGGATCATCAGCCAGTAAATCTCCAAATAACGCCACACACCCCATGGAATACCGAAGTCCCCTCAACCCGTCCATCGCCTCTTCAAAATGTTTTTTCGAACGGCTCCCGCTTGACACTGTCATAGGGTTTCTTCCATGTGCCGATCTTTTACCATCTTCTCAGCTTTCCTCGCCTTGTCTCCACTCGGCGGCAACGCCACGGAGACTGCAACAGAGAGGCCGCCCGCACATCAAGCTGACGCCCCACTCCGTTTATTGAAATTACTCGACGAAGGTTTCTCCCAGGTCTTCGAAAAAGTTGCCCCCAGCGTAGTGATCATTGAAGCCACCAAGCGGCCTTCCAAAGACGAAAGCGACGAACTCAAAGGCTTCGAATACTTTCTTGATGAACGCCACGACGCCCCTGCCACCCCCGAAAATGACTCATCAGGAAAATCCTCGAAACTCCCCTTGCCACCCGCTCTCAGCGAAGGCTCGGGCTTCATCATCCGTTCCAATGGATTCATTCTCACTAATCACCATCTAATCGCCAACGCTGAAAAAATTCAGGTTCGCCTCAAAGACGGTCGCAAATTTCTCGCCGTCATTGCCGGGATTGACGAACCGACGGACATCGCTCTCCTCCGCATTGATGCCAAAGATTTACCCTCAGCAGAACTTGGCAACAGCAACGCCTTACGAGTCGGACAACTCGTTTGTGCCATCGGGACCCCCTTCAACCAAGAATACAGTTTCACCGTTGGGTGGGTCAGCGGAAAAAATCGCACAAATCTTCTCGGCCCCACTTCCCCCAATATCCTCTACGAAAATTACATCCAGACCGACGCCTTCATCAACCCAGGAAACAGTGGCGGCCCACTCTTCGATGTCGAAGGCAAAGTCGTCGGCATGAACACCCTCATCCACGGTCTCGGTCGGGGCCTCGCCTTTGCCATTCCCTCGTCAATGCTCACCGAGGTCGGAGAACAACTAATCGCCAGTGGCCGAGTCCAACGCCCATGGCTCGGAATCCGTATCGAAACCCTCAGCGAAAATTCCAAACTTCGCGAAAAATCTCCCAGCCCAAGCCAAGGGGTGGTCGTCGAGACGATCGAAGCCAACGCCCCAGCCAGTAAAAGCGATCTCCGCGCCGCCGATGTCATCACCGAAGCCGAAGGAATTCCCGTCCTCAACGCACTCGACTTCCAAAAGCAAATCCTCAAAGCAAAAATCGGTCAAGTCATCCAACTCACCGTCTGGCGCGACGGCCAATCCCTCAAACTCTCCGTTCCAACAGGTAAACTGCCAGAGACGATCAACAAAGCTTCCAACACTCTCCCCAAAAAGCCCGCAAAAAGACTCCCCAATAGTCTCAGTCGCCTAAACCAAGACCCCCAACCGAACAGGGCGCCATCCACGGAAGTCATCCTAACCATCCCCTCCGGAAAATTCGGCATGCTTCCTCAGAAGATCATTGGCGAAGTCGCTCAAAAAT
>Ga0114970_10003944_pt1 | contig 10810 bp, 13 predicted proteins | sample M_140205_XF_Meta_FD_87030 | JGI IMG/M metagenome (GOLD analysis project Ga0114970, IMG submission 87030) | Freshwater microbial communities from Lake Montjoie, Canada to study carbon cycling - M_140205_XF_MetaG | ecosystem: Environmental > Aquatic > Freshwater > Lake | place: Lake Montjoie... | reverse complement strand
CCAAAATTCCTCCCACAATTAAAGTAGTTTTTAATGGACCTTGGGTTTCTTCTTGTATTAAATTTTCGTCACTCATAAATTAATTTGGTATTGATTTAGGCTGCAAAGATAAGCCATTTGCAATGCGTGTTTGTCACTTAACTTGTTTGCCACTTGGGTAGTATCTATATCGCCTTTAAAGAATAACAATATCGGCAAAATATAATCATGCATTGGGTCTTCGGCACCAATACTGTCAGCTGCTTTGATGATGTCATCTACTTCTTCATCTACCATTTCTTGCAGCTCGATTAGGGAAGCATATATCTCATGTTCTTCACTAAATCCGTCTTCTTGGGTCAATAAAAATTCATCAAGGAAATCTTCTAACGATTGTTCCAAACCATCATGTTTGCATTCATCAATATATAATAACAAATTAAGCAGTTCGGTTCCTCTGTCTATAGTGTTTTCTTCTATCTGCAACCAGGCAGGGCTTTCAAAATAATCGGGATCAAATCTATTCGCATCCACCGATAAAAAATGCACCATCAGCAAATCGAAAACGGCTTCTTGCAAATCTATATATTGCGGATTGCGTAAAAATACTTCATCTAGTTTGGTCAACTTGTCCTCAAATCCAGCTTCATCAGTAAACGACTGCTGTATGGCTGCGACTAAAGTATGATAATCCTCGGGCAGTTTTTTTACGGAAGCATATCCTTCAAATAGTCCGAGCAGTGCAGCATTAATTGAGCTGGTTTCTTGTGTCATTATGTTTTTAATTTTTTCTTTTTGGCTGATGGGAATAGCACATTGTTTAATATCAATCGATATCCTGGTGAATTTGGAAACAAGGATATATCTGTTGGTGGTTCACCAACGATATGCTGATAGTCTTCTGGGTCGTGACCGCCGTAAAAAGTCCAGGTACCTTTGCCATAATCGCCATGCAAATATTTTGCTTCGCCCAACGATTTATTTTCGCCCATAACCACCACTGTGTTTTTGATAAATTCTTTATGGAAAGCAGTAGTTTGGCCCATAAAGCCTTTAACAATTTTTGTATGGTCTTGACATAACATCGTTGGCACAACATCACTCTTTGCACTAAAATCGAACAAGGTGAAATAATCTTCGTTCTCATTCACGTTACGCATCTCAGGGCGGCAGTCAATGCTTGAGTATTCATACACATAAGGATCTTTGAGCAAAGTAAATTTTTCGAAAGCAAAAGTATTGTTAAAGTTTAGTTTCTTGTCAGAGTTTGCATCTGACCCATCGCCGTCAAAAATACTCTCACATATATCAACACCATCGGCTGCCAATGCTATATCATAACTATCGGTGGCACTGCACATCGCAAATAAATAGCCGCCACCCATCACAAAATCACGAATTTTTTTAGCCACTGCTAATTTTAGTTGCGACACTTTTGCAAATCCATGCTTTGTTGCCATCGCTTCCGATTCTCTCACCTCGGTTTGATACCATGCAGCATTGTGAAATGATCCATAAAATTTTCCATACTGCCCGGTAAAATCTTCATGATGTAAATGTAGCCAATCGTAGGTGGGAAGTTTCCCATCCAATACTTCATCGTCAAATACTACTTCATAAGGAATCTCGGCGTACGTCATGGCTAGTGTTACTGCATCGTCCCAGGGTTGTTTGGTTTTGGGAGAATATACTGCAACCTTTGGGGCTTTATATAGTTTCACCACTTCCATATTTTGGTCGGGCTGCGCTATTTCTTCGCGTATACCTTGCGATTGGGCATCACTAATTTTCTGGTAGGTGATGCCGCGTATTTTGCATTCTTTTTCAAAACTTTCGCTGTAGACAAACATAAAACTACCGCCCTTGTAATTGAGCAACCACTCAGCTTCCACGCCTTTGGCAAGCACCCAATAAGTGATGCCATATGATTTGAGATGGTCTTTCTGGCTCTCGTCCATGGGGATAAAAATGAAAGATGCATGAGCCCTTGCACTAATTATGATAAGAAGTAGGATGATAATTTTCTTCATTTACAGTTTACGTTTTTTGTAGGCCAAAGGTTGCAATCACTACTCCAAAAATAAATTAAAAAACTTGACTTGCAATGGCCTTGGTAGCTTCACTCTGGCCCATGGTATAATAATGCAGCACGGGTACTTTTGCCTGTTTCAATTCTTTCGATTGCTTGATGGCCCATTCAATTCCAATTTGTTTTACGGCTTTGTCATCGGCTGCTTTCTCAATTGCATTGGATAATTCTTCGGGGATATCGATGGCAAATATTTTGGGCAGTATGCTCAGTTGTTTCTTGGTGGTCAATGGTTTCAGCCCAGGTATGATTGGGATGTCGATTCCCATTTCTCTGCACTTGGCTACAAATTCAAAATATTTATTATTGTCGAAAAACATTTGGGTAACGGCATATTTCGCACCTGCATCCACTTTGCGTTTTAAGAAATTTAAATCGGAAGTCATGTTGGGTGCTTCAAAATGTTTCTCAGGATAACAAGCAACGCCCGCACAAAAATCTGTGGGGAAAGGATTGGTAAGTTCTTGGTCCATGTAAATGCCATTGTTCATGTTGATGATTTGCTGTATCAACTCCAAAGCATTTTTGTTTCCATCAGGCTCTGGGTTAAACTGGGGTTCATTTTTTATGCTATCACCTCGCAAGGCCAATACATTTTCAATTCCCAAAAAATGTAAATCGATTAATGCATTCTCGGTTTCTTCTTTGTTGAAACCTCCGCAGATGATGTGCGGCACGGCTTCTACCTTGTATCGGTTCATGATGGCAGCACTAATAGCCACGGTGCCCGGGCGTTTGCGGGTCGAGATTTTTTCGAGTCCTCCATCGGTACGTTTGCGATAAATATACTCTTCGCGGTGGTAGGTAACATCCACAAAAACGGGTTTGAATTCCATTAGGGGGTCGATGCCGTTGTAAATACTGTCGATACTTTTACCTTTTAATGGCGGCAATATCTCGATGGAAAACAGCGTTTCTGTAGCGTTTTCGATGTATTGTGTAATTTTCATCTCGCCACAAAATTAAGCATTTGCGGTGGGTTGCGATAAATATTTAAAAATGATTTGCCAAATTTGGTTTATCGTGTTACTTTTGCAGCCCTTTTATTGAGGGTAAATAAATTAACAATACAGACATGAAAGCAGTAGCATTATTCGGAAACAAAAGAGAAAACACAGGCAAACGCGGTTCAAGAGATTTGCGTAACGAAGGCAAAGTACCTTGTGTATTATATGGTGGCGATCAAAAAGAGCCTTTGCATTTTTACATGTACGCTTCCGATTTTAAAGACATTATATACACCCCAAATACCTACAAAGCCAAATTGGATATAGATGGTGAAATGCATAATGCCATTATTCAAGAAGTACAATACCACCCTGTAAATGATACCATTATTCATGTGGATTTCCTTTCAGTATCTGAAGATAAGCCAGTTACTATGCAGATACCCGTGAATATCACAGGCAGCTCGCCTGGTGTGCGTGCAGGTGGTAAAATGGTGAAGAAAATCCGTAAAATGACTTTACGTGGCTTGATCAAAGACTTCCCAGATTTTGTTGAAGTAAAAATTGATGCTCTTGAATTGGGCAAATCAATCAAAGTACAAGATATTAACTTGCCAGGCATCACTATTATTGATGCACCAGCCAATGCTATTGTAACCGTAACTGTAACACGTTCCACCAAACAAGAAGCTGCTGCTGCTCCGGGCAAATAATAATTTTATAAATAATAAGTCGAAACGCTGCCCATTATTGGGTGGCGTTTTTAGTTTTTGAATTTTTGTAGTTACGCGTCATTCTGACGAGGAACGAGGAAGAAATTTTAATTCGACGCAGTCAATCCCATGGAGTGTGTGCTTGATATGAAATGCTCTCCGCGACCCCGTCTTTTACCGCCACAAATTATCATATAAATCCCTCCAATCTTTATTTAACGATTCTATTAATGCTACTTTCTTGAATCTAACCCAACCCTTAATTCGTTTCTCTCTAATAATAGCCTCTTCAGTACTATGAAAACTTTCATAATAAACAAGTTTCTGTAAATTGTACCTTTAGGAGAATGAATCAGGATGTTTTTTATTTTTGTGTTCGCTTATTCTATCTAATAAATTAGAGGTAACACCAACATAGATAGTGGTATTGTGTTTATTTGTTAGGATGTATATCGAACCTCCACGTTCCATGCTGCGAATATAAAGTTAGTGGAGCTTAATGTAAATTCAAGGCTGTAAATCTGATCTGCCCCAGCGTACACTCGATGGAATTCTTCGTTGGAAGCACTCCTCAGAATGACGCTTTAAAATTAAAATTAATGCAATAAAAAATCCCCTAAAAACATTGTAATTTGCAACTTCAAACCTATGAGTTTTTTATCCAACCTATTTAGCAGAAAAGAAAAAGAACTGCCCGCCGATTTTGTGAATCCTATTAAAGTTGATTTGCACAGTCATTATCTGCCTGGTATTGATGATGGTTGCAAAGAGATTGGTGAATCGATTGAGATATTGAAAATTTTAGAAAGTAAAGGATATACAAAAGCCATTACTACTCCCCATGTAATGAGTGATTTCTATAAAAACTCACCCGAGATTATCAATGCCAAATTAGAAATGGTGCGTGAGGAAATGCAGAAAGCAGGCCTCACCATAAAATTAGAGGCAGCAGCTGAGTATTATGTAGATGATAATTTTGAAAAGAAGGTGCTGGCCCATAATATCCTTTCGTTTGGTAAAGAAAAATATGTATTAATAGAAACAGGTTTTATGGATATGCCCATGAATTTGCTATCTGCCATTTTCGAACTCAAAACATCAGGCTATATTCCCGTGCTTGCGCATCCTGAGCGTTATCAATATTTCATCCCAGGCACTGATGATTATGAGCAGATAGTTGGCAGCGGCGTATTATTTCAAATGAATCTTTTATCCATTATCGGATACTATAATCCCCAAGCCAAAAAAGTAGCCGAGCATTTAATACAAAATCAAATGGTAAATTTTGTGGGTGGCGATATCCATAATATGAAGCACCTGTGGTTGGTGCAGGAAAAAGCTGTGAAGCATCCGCTGTATGGGAAGGTGGTGGATTTGCCATTATTGAATAATTCATTGTAGTATTATTTACGTTTTCTCTCTTTTCTCAATATTTTTTCTATTTCAGAAATACGTTGTAGTATATAATCAGTTTCTTTAAAATAAATAGGAAATGGTTTACAAGCAGATTCTGTAATAATTTGCGTAAATACATCCATATTATTAAGAGGGATTCTGATTATTTTAAAATACTGGCAATCTGTTCGGGGGTAAATTTACTTTGTTTCATTTTTTGTGAAATTTAATAATTCGCCGCGGCGAATTTATACTTTTAAATTGTACTGTTTTGGGGGGGTATTACACCACTACCACTCGTATTCTGTGATTCTATAAATTCTATTACTGCTTTTACAGATTTTGCCACTTCAGGACTAATTAATAATTTCATGCACCAGCAATAGAACTAAAGTCTATTTCGCCGCTTTTTTCTGAATCATTTAGCCAAGCTTCCATTTGTTCTTGACTAACAGTATAACCGGGCATCCCAAGTTTTTCTGATGAAATTTTTTCGTTTGAAATTTATTTAAGATTAACCCCCATATTTTTAATTGCTTCAAGCGTAGCTTTTCCTTTTAGACTCTGTTCGTTTAAATCAAAAACATATTTTATAAGGAAAATATATTATAAATTTTTCTGTATAAGAAGTATGAAATCTACTTCTTCAACGCCAAAATAGAAAAATCACTATCTACTTTTTTAATCGTATTAGATAATAATCCCAGCCCTGTTATTTCCATTTCTACCACATCATTTTCTTTGAGCCATTGGGGTTTGAATTCTTTGTCGTGGAGCAATCCAGTTCCATTTAGTTCGAGGAAGCAACCAGTGCCTACAGTGCCGCTGCCTATCACATCACCAGGCCAAATATCTACACCATATGCACAGCGTTCTATAATCTCGGCAAAGGTCCAGTCCATTTCGGCTACGTTGCCTTGGGAAACTTGTATACCATTCACCCTGCATATCATTTGCAAGTTGTGGCGATTGCCGGTATGGTTGGGTTTGGCTGGAACTACATATTGTTCGAGTTCATCAGGTGTTACAAACCAAGGACCTATCACCGTGCTGAAATCCTTGCCCTTGGCGGGGCCTAGATTCAAAAGCATTTCTTCCATTTGCAAAGTGCGGGCACTCATATCATTCATGATCATATAACCTGCTATATATTGGTCGGCATCGGCGGCTTTAATATTGCGTCCTTTTTTGCCAATCACTATAGCAATTTCTAATTCAAAATCTAGTTTTTGAAAATGGTCGGGCATGCACCACAAATCTCCGGGACCTTGTATAGCATTGTGATTGGTGAAATAGAAAATAGGATATTGATCAAACTCTTCTATCATAGGCACCCCTCTATTACGACGAGCTGCTGCTACATGTTGGCGAAACGCATACCCATCGCGGCACGAAGTAGGACGTGGCACAGGAGCTTGTAATACAACATCACTTAATGATATACTTTTAAAAGCATCGGCATTTTGTTGGATCATATCATTATAATAATGCACTTGGAACATGGCCTGTTCGCCTTCCAATAATAGTATACCCATATCATCCGGAATTTTTTCATCAATTTCGCTAATGGGATATATACGGTCGGTGTGGGCGAGTATACCCAAGTGCTCGGTGTGGTTGTGTTTGTAGGTTACTAGTTTCATGTTGTTATTATATTATATGTTTTTATTTCGGTCGTCATTGCGAGGAACCATAAATTTGTCATGCTGAGTTTTATCGAAGCACTGACAAATTTAAAAGTATGCTTCCACACGCCGCCTTCGATAAACTCAGACTGACATTTATTTTTTTATACTGTTTCAATCACTTCAATTGTTGTAGCTTTTTCTAATCGTTTGATTACGGTTTCTTTTCCCAAAAGTTCAGCCATTTCAAAAATTGGAGGTCCACCACCTACACCACTCAATGCCCAACGAAACGCTTGCAAAACATCTTTGCTTTGCAAATTCATTTCAGTTAAAGTTGTATGAAATGCTGCTTCAATTTCTGTATGTGTATAGTTTGTTAAGCCGTTTATTTTTGTTATCATACTTTCGCAGAAAATTGGCATGAAAGCCTTCCAGCGTTTCTTACGAACATCTTCATCATAGTTTTGTGGATCCGCAAATAGATAACTACAATAATCTGGAATTTCATTTACGAAGTTCACTTTCTCTTTTGCAAGCCCGCACACGGTTGCTAGAAAAGCGTCATCAACTATTATCTCTTTTGCATCAAGCAAAGGTTTTACGCTGGCTGCAAGTTGTTCATTAGTTTGCAAACGGAGGTAATGTTGGTTGAACCATTTGGCTTTTTGCAAATCGAATTTGGCCCCACTCTTGGCAATTTTATCTACGGTAAAAGCATCAACTAATTCTTCCAAACTAAATATTTCTTGGTTGCTGCTGGGGTGCCAGCCTAATAAGGCCAACATATTTATAACAGCTTCTTTATAATATCCGCTTTCTTTATATCCGCTTGATATTTCTTTGGTTTCAGGATCTTGCCATTGCAAAGGGAATACAGGAAAACCCAATCTGTCGCCGTCGCGTTTGCTAAGTTTGCCTGCACCTTCTGGTTTTAATAATAGTGGCAGGTGAGCAAACTTGGGCATCATATCTTCCCAACCCAAATATTTATATAATAATACATGCAAAGGTGCTGATGGCAGCCACTCTTCGCCGCGCACTGCATGGGTAATCTGCATCAAATAATCATCAACCACATTGGCCAAATGATAGGTGGGCATACCATCATGTTTCAATAAAACTTTGTCATCCATTGTTGCAGTATTGAAAACCACCCAACCTCTAATCTCATCATGAAATTTCACTTCATCTTTGCGTGCAAGTTTGAAACGGATTACATAGGGATCGCCTGCATCGAGGCGGCGTTTCACTTCATCTTCGGGCAAAGTGATTGAATTAATCATCGTGCTGCGCGTAATCGCATCGTACTTCGCCTCAATATTGCTGCTCTTCAATCGTTCACGCATGGCTTCCAAATCTTCGGTTGTATCGAATGCATAATAGGCATGACCTGCTTCAATCAATTGCTCGGCATACTGGCGGTACATGGGTTTGCGCTCACTTTGACGGTAGGGTGCATGCGGACCGTCGCCGAATCCAACACCCTCGTTAGGCTCAATACCCACCCACTTTAGCGAGTCGATTATATATTGCTCGGCACCGGGCACAAAACGGTTTTGGTCGGTATCTTCAATACGTAAAATAAAATCGCCACCACTTTTTTTCGCCATCAAATAATTATATAATGCCGTGCGAACCCCACCAATATGTAAGGGTCCCGTGGGACTAGGGGCAAATCTTACTCTCACTCTCCGTTCGTTCATAAATGTATAATTGTAAATAAGGACGCAAATTTCGTTAAGTTTGCCCCCTGTAAAAAATTTATTTTCAATCCATGAAATTTATTCTCAATACCAATACTATTTATTGCTTCATTATGTCGCTTGTGTTTGTGCTGTTCCCTTTTGTGGTGCACGATTCGAAGCCATCGGAAGATAATGCCAAAGAAGTTGCCACTGCTATTTTGCCATTGTGTCGCATGCTCGGTTTTTCGCTAGCAGCCATGGGATTTCTCAGTTTGATATCCGTTCGTTTCCTCAATAATCGCCCGTCGGTGCTCACGGCTTTGTTCACGCTTACAATATTTCACGGTGGTTTATTATTGACTTCTGGATTGGCAGCCGTGCAGGGAACTATATTGTCGCCAGTGCCTGTATCGCACGGCGTTTTGTTTTTGGCTTTTGTATATTTGTTGTATACCGACCTCAAAAAAGGCGGTGTGTGATTTTTAAGTGAGAGAAAAAAATTATATATATTTTTATCCAAGCCATCAGAAAGTTTTTTTTGATGAGGTCACCCAAATGACATTGCAAGATGATTTTCAAGAAGAGTTGTTGTCCTCAAATGAATATATATTAGCACTTGCAAAACACTGGGTTGATGGAGAAGAATTTTTCGAGTTCAAGACATCAGGGTCAACAGGAAATGCAAAAACTATTATAGTAAGAAGGCAGCAAATTGTTGCTTCAATAAATCATACCGCATCGGTAATAGAGTATATCCCTAATCAAAATTGTTTGCTATGCCTAAACCCACGCCATGTGGGCGGTGCGATGGTTTTGCTCCGTGCGTTGCAGTTGGGATTAAATATATATGTGTGCCCACCACAAGTTGAAAGTATTATCGCATTTTTTGATCAAAATATAAAAATTCATCATGCATCATTTGTTCCCTTGCAGATAGAAAAAGGAATAAAAAATAACCCTTCGACTACGCTGAGGGTGCAAATAGAAAATATAAAATCTATTCTAGTAGGAGGTTCGCCAATAAACAAACATTTAGAAGAAGTATTATATAGTTTTGAAAATGAAATATACCAAACATATGGCATGACGGAAACCTGTTCCAGCATAGCTTTGCGTAAGTTAAGCCAGGGTATTACAGAAAAATATTATAAGATTTTTGATGGAATAGAAATTGGAACCGATGAACGAGATTGTTTGAAAATAAAAGGAGATATCACAAACAATATTTGGCTACAAACAAATGATATCATAGAGCAGAAAAGTGCTAATAAAATTAAAATAATTGGTCGTGCAGATTTTGTAATTAATACTGGTGGAATAAAAATTAATCCTGAAATTTTGGAACAAAAATTAGCAGCTCAAATCCAAAATAGAAAGTATATCATATCCTCTAAACCTGATGATAGGCTAGGGGAGAGGGTAGTATTGCCCATAGAAGGTGATGAAAAAATTAATTTGAATTTTGATAAATTAGCTGCTTATGAAAAACCCAAAGAGGTATTATATATAACTGGATTTCCAAAAGCAGATAGTGGAAAGTTGGATAGGATTACTTTGAAGAAGTTATTATAATACTGCTATCCGTTGCTCCTCGCATTGACGATAACAAAACACAATGAAAAGATATAATTATATATTTATAGCAGTAATAACTTTAGTAATAGGCCTATCCTCCCGAAAATTTGGCAACTATCTCCCAAACTTTTTGCAAGAATACAGCGGCGATGCAATCTGGGCAATGATGATTTACTGGGGATTTCGTTTTATAATATATAGTAAATCATTATATCACGCAGCTATATATTCTTGGATATTATCCGTCCTCATCGAATTTTCTGAACTATATAAAGCTCCCTGGATGAAAGAAATTAGAGCAACCACCATTGGCGGGTTGATCTTGGGATTTGATTTTGCCTTGACTGATATGGTATGCTATTCCGTAGGAATTCTTTTGGTATTTTGCCTAGATAAATTTTTGTTTAACAAGCGCACTGTCAGATCTTGACCTAGCCCACTGATTACTGACCACTTCTTCGTAACTTTGCACCCACACCTATAATATATACATGAACAAATTCGATATCACCATTATTGGTTCAGGGCCTGGGGGCTATGTGGCAGCCATACGCTGCGCACAATTGGGAATGAAAGTAGCACTGATAGAAAAGTATAATACCTTAGGAGGCACTTGCCTAAATGTTGGTTGTATACCCAGCAAGGCTTTGCTCGATAGCAGCGAGCATTATAATAATGCCACGCATACTTTTAAAGAGCATGGAATTGAAACCGGAGCCTTGAAAGTAAACTTGGAACAAATGATTAAACGCAAAAACGAAGTGGTGAAACAAACCTGCGATGGTATCACTTTTTTGAT
>Ga0114970_10003942_pt1 | contig 10811 bp, 6 predicted proteins | sample M_140205_XF_Meta_FD_87030 | JGI IMG/M metagenome (GOLD analysis project Ga0114970, IMG submission 87030) | Freshwater microbial communities from Lake Montjoie, Canada to study carbon cycling - M_140205_XF_MetaG | ecosystem: Environmental > Aquatic > Freshwater > Lake | place: Lake Montjoie... | reverse complement strand
TCGACACCGCCGCCTCATGGCCGTGGGCAACCGCCGTGATGATGTTCTTCGGGCCGAAGGCCGAGTCGCCGCCAAAAAAGATATGCGGCACGCTTGACTGGAAGTTGTCCTGACCCAGCACCGGCAGCCCCCAACTGTCGAACGCAATGCCGCTGTCGGCCTCGATCCACGGAAAAGCATTTTCCTGCCCGACCGCTATCAACACCGCGTCGCATTCGATCAGCACATCGGGTTCTCCGGTTGGAATCAGGCTGCGCCGGCCCTTGTCGTCGTAAACCGCCTTGACGATCTCGAACCTCATTCCGGTCAGCTGGCCGTCGCGGTGCTCGAAAGACTTGGGGACATGGAAATTGATGATCGGTATGCCCTCGTGCTGCGCGTCCTCTTTCTCCCAGGCAGACGCCTTCATCTCGTCAAAGCCGCTGCGCACGATTACCTTGACCTCGGTGCCACCAAGGCGCCGCGACGATCGACAGCAGTCCATGGCGGTGTTGCCGCCACCGAGAACGATCACCCGCTGGCCGATGCGGGTAATGTGGCCAAAGGAAACCGAAGCCAGCCAGTCGATCCCGATATGGATGTTGTCCCGGATCTCGCTGCGTCCGGGCAGATCCAGGTCGCGGCCGCGCGGCGCGCCGCAGCCCACAAAAATGGCGTCGTAACCCTGCACCATCAGCGCCTTCATCGACGCGATGCGCTCGCCGCTGCGGAAGTCCGCGCCCAGGTCCAGGATGTAACCGGTCTCCTCGTCGATCACCGTCTCGGGAAGGCGAAAGCGCGGTATCTGGGTGCGGATGAAACCACCTGCCTTGCGCTCGGCATCGAAAATCGTGACCTCATAGCCCAGCGGCAGCAGGTCGCGGGCGACGGTCAGTGAGGCCGGCCCCGCCCCGACACAGGCGATGCGCTTTCCGTTGCGCGGCGCGACCTGTGGCATGCGCTTGCGCACGTCGTCTTTCAGGTCGGCGGCCACCCGCTTGAGCCTGCAGATCGCCACCGGTTCGGGCTTGCTGCCGTTGCTTTCCTCGACCCGGCTGCGCCTGCAGGCGGGCTCGCAGGGGCGGTCGCAGGTGCGCCCCAGAATGCCGGGAAACACGTTGGAGGTCCAGTTCACCATGTAGGCGTCCGAGTAGCGCCCTTGCGCGATCAGGCGGATGTACTCGGGAACCGGGGTATGGGCCGGACATGCCAGTTGGCAATCGACGACCTTGTGAAAATAGGCTGGATTGGCGATATCGGTAGGCTGCAAGAATGCTCTCCTGTGCGCTGGTTCACCTCCCTGGTTGGCAAACTCCGTTGGCCTACAGTCTACGCCGATAGCCGAGGGCTCAACTGCGGCTGCCTGCCAGGGCAGCAAAAGCCAGGATCACTTCGGCGGGCGCCTGCACCATTTCAACCAGCACGCCCTCGCCGGCAATCGGAAATTCCGCGCTGGCCTTGGGGTGCAGAAAACAGATGTCAAAGCCGGCGGCCCCCTTGCGGATGCCTCCCGGGGCGAACCGGACCCCCTGCCCGCTTAGCCACTCGACCGCGGCCGGCAAGTCGTCTATCCACAGACCCACATGGTTGAGCGCGGTGGCGTGCACCGCTGGCTTGGCCTGCGGGTCCAGCGGCTGCATCAGGTCGACCTCGACCTTGAGCGGGCCCGCGCCGATGCTGCAGATGTCCTCGTCGACGTTTTCGCGCTCGGACACAAAATGGCCGCTCAGCTCCAGCCCGAGCATGTCGATCCACAATCGACGCAGCCGCTGCTTGTCCAGCGCGCCAATGGCGATCTGCTGGATTCCGAGTACCTTGAATGGGCGTGGTGTCATGGCTTGCACAGGTAGGGGTAGAGCACGCTCCGGGGGGCGCGACGACAGGCCGCTTCCCATCAGGAAAACTCGACGATGGCCTGATCGACCACCAGCGATTCGCCTTTGCTCGCCAGCACCTTCGCGACCACGCCGTCGGCAACGGCGAACAGCACATTTTCCATCTTCATGGCCTCGATCACCGCAATCCGCTCACCGGACTGCACCTTCTGGCCGGGTTGCACCGCGACCTCTACCAGCAGACCCGGCATCGGCGACAGGATGAAGCGGCTCATGTCGGGTGGCGGCTTGTGCGGCATCAGGCTGTGCAGCTGCGCCATGCGGTGGGAGACGACCAGCACCTCGATGCGCGCGCCGTTGTGCTGTAGCCGCAGTCCGAGCGGATTGCGCGCCGATGCCCGCTCGACCTGCGCGGTGAAGGGTTCGCCGTTGACGCTTCCGCGCAGGCAGATATCGTTGAGTCGCCCAACGCAGCAGATCGCGTAGCGCTTGCCGCCTACGCCAATCGTCGCCGATCCGGTTTCGCCGACGAACTCGTCGACATGCACCGGGTGATAGACGTGCCGACCGTCCGATCCCAGCGCGATGACGGTGTAGTCCTTGCCGACCTGGACGCCGTAACCGGGCAACTGTCCGCTGATGCTGAGCGCGCGTTCGCGCGACTTGCGCCGCACAAAAGCCGCCAGCGCGAGCATGAAGCCGGGGTCATCGTGCACCACCTGCTCGGCCAGAAAGCCACCGGCGTAATGCTGCGCGATGAAACCGGTGTTGAAGTCGCCAGCGGCAAAGTCCGGATGCGCCAGCAGCGCAGACTGAAAAGCGATGTTGCTCGAGACGCCGCGGATCACGAAGCCATTGAGCGCGTCGCGCATCATCGCGATCGCCTGCGCGCGGTCGCGCCCGTGCACGATCAGCTTGGCGATCATCGAGTCGTAGTACATCGGTATCTCGCCGCCCTCGTGCACGCCGGTGTCGACCCGAACGCCGTTCCAGCGCCCGGTGTCGGCGGCGGCCATGGTCTGCTGCGGAGGCGCAAAGCGCACCAGCCTGCCGGTGCTGGGAAGGAAGTTGCGAAACGGATCCTCGGCGTTGATGCGGCATTCGATCGCCCAGCCGTCGCGCCGCACCTGCTGCTGCGTCAGCGGCAAGGCCTCGCCGGCGGCGACGCGGATCATCAGCTCGACCAGGTCCAGCCCGGTGATGCATTCGGTCACCGGATGCTCCACCTGGAGCCGGGTATTCATTTCAAGAAAGTAGAAGCTCTGGTCGCGCCCGACGACAAACTCCACCGTTCCCGCGCTCTCGTAGCGCACCGCGCGGGCCAGCGCAACCGCCTGCTCGCCCATCGCCTTGCGCGTCGCCTCGCTGATGAAGGGGCTGGGCGCCTCCTCGATCACCTTTTGGTGGCGCCGCTGTATCGAGCACTCGCGCTCGTTGAGGTAAATGATGTTGCCCTGGCTGTCGCCGATGAGCTGTATTTCAATATGGCGCGGTTGCTCGACGAACTTCTCGATGAAGACACGGTCGTCGCCAAAGCTGTTACGCGCCTCGTTGCGGCAACTGGTGAAGCCGTCGAAGGCCTCCTTGTCGTCAAGAGCCACGCGCAGTCCCTTGCCGCCGCCGCCGGCGCTGGCTTTGATCATCACCGGGTAGCCAATGCCGCGCGCTATCTCGACCGCCTCCTGCGGGCTCAGCACCGGCTCGTTGACGCCGGGTATGCAATTCACCCCCGCGGCGGCGGCGAGCTTCTTGGATGCGATTTTGTCGCCCATGGCGGCGATCGCATGGTGCTTGGGGCCGATAAAGACGATTCCCTGCTCCTCGACGCGGCGTGCGAACTCGGCGTTTTCGCTCAAAAAACCGTAGCCCGGATGTACCGCCTGCGCACCGGTTTGCTGGCACGCCGCGATGATGCGGTCGATCAGCAGGTAGCTCTCGCGGCTGGGGGCCGCGCCTATATGCACCGCCTCGTCGGCGAGGGCCACATGGCGCGCTTCGCGGTCGGCATCGGAAAAGACGGCGACGCTGCGGATGCCCATCTTGCGTGCACTCTGGATCACCCGGCAGGCTATTTCGCCACGGTTGGCGATCAGTATCTTTGTGAACATGGGCTTCCTAAAAGGGTGTTTCTTGCCTGCTGCAGCGCCGCGCCCGCATCACAGCGGAATATTGCCGTGCTTGCGCCACGGATTTTCGACCTTCTTGTCGCGCAGCATGAGCAGGCTGCGGCAGATGCGCTTGCGCGTCTCCGAGGGCAGGATCACGTCGTCGATGTAGCCGCGCGCGCCGGCGACAAAGGGATTGGCAAAGCGCGCTTTGTACTCGGCCTCGCGCGCTGCGAGCTTGTCCGGGTCTGCCTTGTCTTCGCGGAAGATGATCTCCACCGCGCCCTTGGCGCCCATCACCGCGATTTCGGCGCTGGGCCAGGCGAAGTTGACGTCGCCGCGCAGGTGCTTCGAACTCATCACGTCGTAGGCGCCGCCATAGGCTTTGCGGGTGATGACCGTGACCTTGGGGACCGTGCATTCGGCGTAGGCATACAACAGCTTGGCGCCGTGTTTGATGATGCCGCCGTACTCCTGGCTGGTGCCTGGCATGAAGCCCGGTACATCGACGAAGGTGATCACCGGTATGTTGAAGGCGTCGCAGAAGCGGACGAAGCGCGCCGCCTTGATCGACGACTTGATGTCCAGGCAGCCCGCCAGCACCAGCGGCTGGTTGGCGACGATGCCCACCGTACTGCCGTCCATGCGGGCAAAGCCGATGAGGATATTGCGTGCGTAGTCGGTCTGCAACTCGAAGAAGTCGCCGTCATCGACCACCTTGGCGATCAGCTCCTTCATGTCGTAGGCCTTGTTCGCGTTGGCGGGAACCAGCGTGTCCAAACTCGCGTCAGTCCGATCGGCCGGGTCGCCACTGGGGCGCACCGGCGCCTTTTCGCGGTTATTCAGCGGCAGGTAGTTGTAGAACCGGCGCAGCATCAGCAGCGCGTCCACGTCGTTCTCAAAAGCCAGATCGGCGACGCCGCTCTTGGTCGTGTGCGCCACCGCGCCGCCGAGTTCCTCGGCGCTGACCTCCTCGTGCGTCACCGTCTTCACCACCTCGGGCCCGGTGACAAACATGTAGGAGCTGTCCTTGACCATGAAAATGAAGTCGGTCATCGCTGGCGAATAGACCGCGCCACCGGCGCAGGGTCCCATCACCATGCTGATCTGCGGCACCACGCCGCTGGCCATCACATTGCGCTGGAAGACCTCCGCGTAGCCTCCGAGCGAGGCGACACCCTCTTGGATGCGCGCGCCGCCCGAATCGTTCAGCCCGATCACCGGCGCGCCGACCTTCATCGCCTGGTCCATTACTTTGCAGATTTTCTCGGCGTGCGCCTGCGACAGCGCACCACCGAACACGGTGAAGTCCTGGCTGAAAACAAAGACCAGCCGACCGTTAATCATCCCGTAGCCGGTGACCACGCCGTCGCCGGGAATCCTCTGGTCTTGCATGCCGAAGTCGACACAGCGGTGCTCGACGAACATGTCCCACTCCTCGAAGCTGCCTTCGTCGAGCAGAATTTCCAGCCGCTCACGCGCCGTCAGCTTGCCTTTGGCATGCTGGGCTGCAATGCGCTTCTCGCCGCCGCCCAGGCGCGCCAACGCGCGCTTGGCTTCAAGTTGTTGCAAGGTGTCGTTCATCGCTTGTCTCCGTCGTGTGGGCTATGGGGGTTCAGGCGCTGCGGCCCTGCGAGCGCGCGAAAAGGTCGAGCAATTCGCCTGCACCCAGCGAGGCGAGCATTCGGCCGTTGGCGACGTCGTCTGCGATGGCGCTAAGCCGGCCCTGAACCATGGGATCCTCGCGAAAAGCCCGGCGCAGGCCGGCGTCAACCCGCTCCCACATCCAGGCCAGCGCCTGGCGCTGGCGGCGCAGCGCCATGGCGCCGCTGTCGTGCTGCAGTTGGCGAAAATGCACCACCGCCGTCCAGAATTCGGCCACCCCCTGCCCGAGCAGCGCGCTCAGCTGCAATACCTGCGGGTGCCAGCGCTTCGGGTCGTGCTGCGCACCGGTTGGGCTGCCGTGCTGTCCGAGCAGCCGCAGCGAGGAGCTTATCTGCGACTGCGCGCGCATGGCGGCGGCGCTGTCGAGGTCCGCTTTGTTAACCAGCACCAGGTCGGCGAGTTCCATCACGCCCTTCTTGATCGCCTGCAGTTCGTCACCGGCATTGGGCAGTTGCATCAGCACGAACATGTCGGTCATGCCGGCCACCGCCAGCTCGCTCTGGCCGACGCCGACCGTCTCGACGATCACCACATCGTAGCCGGCGGCCTCGCACACCCGCATCGCCTCGCGGGTGTGCTCGGCAACGCCGCCTAGCGTCCCCCTCGACGGGCTCGGCCGGATAAACGCGCGCTCGTGCACCGACAGCTTGTCCATCCGCGTTTTGTCGCCCAGAATCGAACCGCCAGAAAGCGCCGAAGAAGGGTCGACCGTCAGCACCGCGACCCGCATTCCCTGCCCGATCAGGTGCAAGCCCAGCACCTCGATGAAGGTCGACTTGCCGACCCCCGGCACCCCGCTCAGTCCCAGCCTGAATGCGCGCCCGGTATGGGGCATCAGCGCGCCGAGCAGCGCCTGCGCGCGCGCACGGTGGTCGGCACGGGTCGACTCCAGCAGCGTGATCGCCTTGGCCACGGCGCGGCGCTGCGCGGCACCGGCGTCGTGCGTGATCGCCTGCTGCAGGTCTTGGGCGTCGGACATCGGCCGGCTTCAGCCGCGCTACCCGGCGCCGGACGACGCCGCATCGGCGAGCGCCTTGCCGATCTGCTCAAGCACATCGCTGGCCGATACCGGGATCGGCGTGCCAGGGCCGTAGATGCCCTTGACGCCGGCGGCGTACAGCATCTCGTAATCCTGCCGCGGCACGACCCCGCCGACGAATACCACGATGTCACCGCCCCCTTGTTTGTGCAACTCGGCGATGATCGCCGGCACCAGCGTCTTGTGGCCGGCGGCGAGCGTGGAAACGCCGACCGCGTGCACATCGTTTTCGATCGCCTGGCGCGCGCATTCCTCGGGCGTCTGGAACAGCGGACCGATGTCGACGTCAAAACCCAGATCGGCAAAGGCAGTCGCCACCACCTTGGATCCGCGGTCGTGGCCGTCCTGCCCGAGCTTGGCGATCAGCACCCGCGGTTGGCGACCTTGTTCGGCGGCGAATTGCCGGATCCTGCCCTTGAGCGCGTCCCAGAATTGCATGCTGTCGACTCCGGTGGAGGAAGCGTCGAAGGACGCTGCGTAGACGCCGCTGACCTTGTGCGTGTCGGCGCGGTGGCGCCCGAAGGCTTTTTCGAGTGCGTCGCTGACCTCGCCCACGGTGGCGCGCCGGCGCATCGCTTCGATGGATAACGCCAGCAGGTTGCCGCTGCCGTCGCTGGCCGCTGCCGTCAGCGCGCCCAGCGCCGCTGCCACAGCGGCGGGGTCGCGCGCCGCCCGGATCGCCTGCAGGCGCTGGATCTGGCTCTCGCGCACCGCGACATTGTCGATATCGCGCGCGTCGATCGCCTCCTCGCTCGGCAGCCTGTACTTGTTGACACCGACGATCACATCCTTGCCCGAATCGATGCGCGCCTGCTTGCTGGCCGCCGCTTCCTCAATCTTGAGCTTGGCCCAGCCGCTATCGACCGCCTTCACCATGCCGCCCATCGCCTCGACCTCCTCGATGATCGTCCAGGCGGCGTCGGCCATGTCCTGCGTCAGCTTTTCCATCATGTAGCTGCCAGCCCAGGGGTCAATCACCTGCGCAATGTGGGTTTCTTCCTGGATGATCAGTTGGGTGTTGCGCGCGATGCGGGCAGCGAATTCCGTCGGCAGCGCGATGGCCTCGTCAAAGCTGTTGGTATGCAGGCTCTGGGTGCCGCCAAACACCGCCGCCATCGCCTCGATGGTGGTGCGGACAATGTTGTTATAGGGATCCTGCTCGGTCAGCGACCAGCCCGAAGTCTGGCAATGGGTGCGCAGCATCAGGCTCTTCGGATTCTTCGCAGCAAAAGCTTTCATGATCCGGCACCACAGGAGCCGCGCAGCGCGCATCTTGGCGACCTCCAGGTAGAAGTTCATTCCGACCGCCCAGAAGAAGCTCAGCCGCGGCGCGAATGCATCGACGTCCATGCCCCGAGAGACCGCGGTGCGCACATATTCCTGCCCGTCGGCCAGCGTAAAGGCCAGTTCCAGCGCCTGGTTGGCGCCGGCCTCTTGCATGTGGTAACCCGAGATGCTGATCGAGTTAAAGCGCGGCATATGCTGCGCGGTGTAGGCGATGATGTCGCCGATGATGCGCATCGACGGCAGCGGCGGATAGATGTAGGTGTTGCGGACCATGAACTCCTTGAGGATGTCGTTCTGGATCGTCCCGCTCAGCTGCTCCTGCTCCACCCCCTGCTCCTGCGCCGCGACGATATAGCCGGCGAGCACCGGCAGTACCGCGCCGTTCATCGTCATCGACACGCTGACCTTGTCAAGCGCGATCTGGTCGAAAAGGATCTTCATGTCTTCGACGCTGTCGATCGCCACGCCGGCCTTGCCGACATCGCCCGTCACGCGCGGATGGTCCGAGTCGTAGCCGCGGTGCGTGGCCAGGTCGAATGCCACCGAAACCCCCTGCCCGCCGGCCGCCAGCGCCTGACGGTAAAACGCGTTGGATTCTTGCGCTGTCGAGAAGCCGGCGTACTGGCGGATCGTCCATGGCCGCACCGCGTACATGCTCGCCTGGGGCCCGCGCAGGTAGGGCTCGAATCCTGGCAGGGTGTCGGTGAACGGCAATGCCGCCGTATCGGCCGCGGTATACAGCGGCTTGACCACGATGCCCTCGGGCGTATGCCAGTTCAGCGCATCCAGATCGCCGTCCGGTGCGGATTTCGCCGCTGCGCGGCGCCATGCCTGCAGGCTCGGCGCTGCAAATTCCGTTGCGGGCGGGTTGGCCGGGATGCCGGCGTCAGGGGAATCTTGTCTCATCGCGTCCGTTCGGGTCCTTGTGTCGGTTCTTGTGCGTCTGAATACGCGGATAGTCCGCCACCATGGTTGTCAATTATTCACGCGCGACCTTGCCCACTGCTTACGCAAAAGGCCAGGGCGTGCCGGGGCAATTATCTCTTTCACGCGGGGGCCCGCGCGGCGCCGCCACATAAGCGTCGCGTGCTCGCCTGGCGCCGTCGGTCCGGACCGACGGCGGGCGAAGGCGCATCGCGTCCCAGCGCTTTGCCAAGCACACCCATGACAAAGCTACCGGCCACCACCGCAGATTGTCACTGGCGCGGACGACTGCCTTTTTTTAGCATGGGGGCGTTCATCCAGTGGACCGTTCTCTAGCAACAACCTTCTTATCCATCTTCAAAGGACCCCCATGTTGTCACACACAAAGTACCTGTCTTTGAGCGCCGCTCCAACGCATGTCAAACCCGCTGCATCGCAGCTGCGCAGCAAAATTTGGGCGCGGGCCTTGCGCAAGAAACTGTTGTCGGCCCTGGCCTTGGGCGCGCTCGCAAGTCTGCCTTTTTACGCCGCCGCCAGCGTGGTGTTTGCAACCGGCAACCCAGGCAACACCGGTACCGACAATGTTGTCTTCAGCCCCTGCGGCTTCGCCACTCCCGATGGCACCACGGTCAACGGGTGCCTGAACACCTCGCACAGCACCAAGGTTGACTTCACTGGCGACGAGACACTGCATGTTAACGGCGGGCAGGCCAGAGTCGAGGCGGACAATGGCAGCTTCAATTTCCTTTCGATCGCGATGGACGACCTTTATCTGGGCTTTGACAAGATCATCTTTAACATCCAAACCGATAAGGACAACGAAAACGGCAAGGTCGACATCACGGTGAAGCTGTTCTCGCCAGGCTCTCCGGCTACCCAGACCCAAAGCTTCACAGTCGGAAACGGCGAAAATTTTTTCAATATTGTCAGCGACGGCGGCAATGTGATGCAGTGGGTGTCCATTGCCAGCCAGTCCGGATCCTGGTCGGTCGATTTTGACGATGTCCGCCAGATCCGCATCGGCGTCGCAACGCCCCCGGGACAACTCCCTGAACCCGGCTCGCTCGCGCTGACCGGTGCGGGTCTCGGACTGGTGGCGCTGGCGGCGCGCAGGCGCAAGCAAAAAACCGGCTGGCTCGGCAGCCATGTCTGATGCAGTCCACGCCCCAATGCGAAGCGTGCCCCGGTTCGTGACGCCGCCGCAAGCGCCTGGCTGGGTGCTTGGTGTCCGCCCGGATACTTATCTGAACTTCTCATCCATCTCTTATCCATCTCTCATCCATCTTCAAAGGACCCCCATGCTGACACCCACAACACACCTCCCTCTGTCCGCGTTGAAAATGCAAAAGAGTCGGCGCCTAACCAAAATGGCCGCAGCGGTCTTCTTATCGGTGGCGGCGCTCGGTAGTGTCGGAACGGCTCAGGCCGTCCCGCTGCCGGTGGCCGTGGCGCTGGAGTTATCTCTGGTCATTGACGTATCGGGAAGCATCTCAAGCAGCGAATACACCCTGCAAAAGAACGGCTATCGGGATGCCTTCGACAGCAGCACCGTGCGATCCAACATCCTGTCCTTCGCGCCATCGGGCGGCATAGCCGTCAACGTGATCCAGTTTTCCGACAACGCGCAGCAGTCGATCGGCTGGACGCAGCTCAATTCGACGGCGAGCATCGATACCTTCGTCAGCCAGCTCGGCAGCATGAGCCGCCTGTTCAACGACAACACCGACGTGGAAGACGGCATGAAGGTCAGCCTGGCGTCGTTCCTGTCGAACAACTTTGCAGGCACCCGCAAGGTGATGGATGTCTCCGGCGACGGCGAGCAAAATAGCGATCCTGCCTGCGCGGTTGCCGCGCCAAATTACAACCAGGCCTGCGCGGCGGTGCAGGCGCAGCGTGATGCAGCGGTAAGTGCCGGCGTTGTGGTGAATGGTCTAGCGATCGAAGGTGACCTGGGCGCGAACGGGATCACGAACTGGT
>Ga0114970_10003939_pt1 | contig 10814 bp, 8 predicted proteins | sample M_140205_XF_Meta_FD_87030 | JGI IMG/M metagenome (GOLD analysis project Ga0114970, IMG submission 87030) | Freshwater microbial communities from Lake Montjoie, Canada to study carbon cycling - M_140205_XF_MetaG | ecosystem: Environmental > Aquatic > Freshwater > Lake | place: Lake Montjoie... | reverse complement strand
GGAGACCCGCTACCGACTGCTCTTCCAGATCGCCAGTGACGCCATTCTGGTGATTGACGCCGCCACGTTACAGGTGCTCGATGCCAACGCGGCGGCAGGTCAGGTGTTCGGGGATACCCCCGACCGTCTGATCGGACGCCTCTTCCCGTTCGGGACCGATGCCGAGGGAGCGCGCGCGCTTGACGAACTGACGATGACGGCGCGCAGCGCGGGGCGATCGGGCGACATCCTCGTGTCGATGGCGACCGGGAGCCGTTCCTATCACGCGTCGGCGTCGTGCTTTCGTCAGGAGTCGGCGTCGCTGCTCCTCGTCCGCTTCTCGGCAGCCGAGATCGCGCCGAATACCAGCGGCTCAGCCGACTCGTCGCTTCGCGTCATCGACCTGCTGGAACGCTCCCCCGATGGATTCGTGGTGACCGATCTGGAGGGCTACGTGCTCACGGCCAATCGGTCGTTTCTCGACATTGCCGGACTGGCGAGCGAGGAGCAGGTCCGCGGCACGCTGTTGTCCACCTATGTCGGGAGACCGGGCGCCGACTTCCCGGTCTTCACGAGCATTCTCAAGAAGAACGGCGTCGTACGCCTCATGGCCACGACCGCGCGCGGCCTGCATGGCCAGCAAAGCGAAATCGAGGTGTCGGCGGTCTGGGCGCCGCAGGGTGAGGAACCCTGCATCGGATTCACCATCCGCGATATCGGCCGACGCCTGGCGGCGAGCCCTCAGGGTGCGCGAGACCTCACGCGCGCCGTGGAAGAGCTCACCACGCTGGTCGGCCGCGTCTCGCTTCGGGATCTGGTGCGGGACACGGTGGACCTCGTGGAACGGCATTTCATCGAGGCGGCGCTCGAGCTCACGCAGGACAACCGCACCTCGGCCGCCGAAGTGCTGGGAGTGAGCCGACAGAGCCTCTACGTGAAGCTTCGCCGCCACCGATTGGCGGCGGCGGGCACTGCCGACGACCCCCCCGTGAGCTAGGCACAGGCGAGAAACGGCCGGTTGATACCGGCCGTTTCCCGTTCCCGCTGGATTGGACCGCACGGTCTGTCTCGCGGAACGAAGTTGACTCTGTTGCAAATGCGCACTGTCAACTAAACTAGACGCCTATGAGCGTCAGCTTTTCCGTACAGTCTGCTGCAGCGCGCCCGGACCCCAAAGCGGTCCTGACGCTGCTCAAGCCGGTGACGTGGTTCCCCCCGATGTGGGCATTCACCTGCGGTGCTATTTCCGCGGGTGTGCCCCTGACCGATCGCAAGGCGCTGCTCGCGCTTGGCATCGGCATCACGGGGCCGCTCGTGTGCGCGTCAAGCCAAGCCGTCAACGATTGGTTCGATCGGCATGTCGATGCGATCAACGAGCCGACCCGCCCGATTCCCTCGGGTCGTATTCCCGGTCAGTGGGGACTCGCGATCGCCATTTTCTGGACGGCGCTGTGCCTGCTGGCCGCGTTGCCGCTTGGCGCGTTCGGGGTGTCTGCCGTGGCCATCGCCCTGCTCTTCTCGTGGGGCTACAGTGCGCCGCCGTTCCGCTTCAAGCGCAATGGCTGGATCGGCAATACGGCCGTGGGCTTCACGTATGAAGGACTCGCGTGGGTGACAGGCGCCGGTATCATGCTGGGCAATCACGTGCCGCCGATGCCACTGCTGCTCCTCGCTACGCTGTACAGCATTGGCGCGCATGGCATCATGACGCTCAATGATTTCAAAGCGATGGAGGGTGACAAGCAAATGGGCGTGAACTCCCTCCCCGTGCTGCTTGGCGCGGTGGGCGCTGCACGGGTCGCCTCTCTGGTGATGTTGGTGGCGCAGGCGGTTGTGATCGGCCTACTGCTGTCGTGGAACCGCCCGTGGCACGCGCTCGCGATCGGCGTGCTCAGCGTAGTGCAAGCCGTCATGATGTGGCGATTCGTCCAGTCGCCGCGCGAACGCGCGTTGTGGCTCAGTGCGCTCGGCGTTCCGTTTTATGTGAGCGGGATGATGATCACCGCCTTCGCCGTGCGCACGTTGCCGATCATTGTGGAGGCCGGTCAGTGAGCTGGTGGCAGCTCTCGCGACTCGGCCTCGTGCAGGCGGCGATCGGTGCCGTCGTCGTGTTGCTCACGACGACCATCAATCGCGTGATCGTCGTGGAGCTGTCGCTCCCGGCCACGGTGCCGGGACTGCTCGTGGCGTTGCATTTTGGCGTGCAGCTGATTCTGCGCCCGCGCCTTGGCCACGACAGCGACCGCAGCGGCCGCCGGACCCCGTGGATTCTCGGTGGGCTGGCCGTGTGCGCAGTCGGTGGTGTGGGTGTGGCGGCCAGCATTCCTGTCATGGCCACGAACGTCCCCCTCGGGATCGCACTCGCGTCGATCGCCAGCGTCGTGCTGGGCGCTGGGGTCAGCGCGGCGGGTACGCCGTTGCTCGCGCTCATGAGTGAGCGCGCTCATCCGTCGCAGCGCGCTGGTGCGGCCGCGATCACCTGGATTCTCATGATCGTCGGCATCATCATCACGGCCGCGACGTCGGGAGCTCTGCTCGACCCGTTTTCGTACACGCGCCTGATCGCGATTGCCGGCGGGATCGGCGGGATCGGGTTGCTGGTGGCGATGGTCGCGACGTATGGCGTGGAGCGCGGCCCTCGTCCGCTGGCCTCACTGCCGACGTCACGCGACGCGACGCCGGACTCGTTTATGACGGCGTTGCGCACGGTGTGGGATGAACCCGCCGCGCGCCTGTTCGCGAGTTTCGTCTTTGTTGCGATGTTCGCGTACAGTGCGCAGGATCTGATTCTCGAGCCGTTCGCGGGCATCGCGTTCGGCATGACGCCGGGGGAAAGCACGAAGCTCTCCGGCATGCATCATGGCGGCGTCCTCCTCGGCATGATCGTCGCCGCGGTGTTGGCCACGAAGCGCGGCCAGCTGCGCCACTGGGCGGCGGCCGGCTGCCTGGCCTCGGCCATCACGTATGTTGCGCTGGCGGCCTCACCGGCGTTGGGCGATGTCCGGTTGTTCACCCTGATCGTCATCGTGCTCGGCTTGGCGAACGGCGTGTTCGCGATCGGCGCGATCGGTTCCATGATGGCGTTGACTGGCGACAAGAGCGACGGTCGCGCCGGCCTGCGCCTCGGCGTGTTCGGCGCGGCGCAGGCGCTGGCGTACGCGATCGGTACGATGTCGGGCGCCGTCGGTGTGGATACGGCCAAGGCACTGCTGGAGTCACCGATACGCGGCTATCTCGCCGTGTTCAGTGTCGAGGCGGTGCTCTTTGCCACCTCGGCGTTTCTCGCGCTGCGTAGTGCGTCCAGCGAGCGCGCCAATGCTGTGTTCCGCGAGCGTGCGGAGTTTCTGCCGGCGGTACTCCAGTGATGCCCATGACGTCTGCGCGTCAGCGCACCGTGTCCCTGCATTTGCCAAAGGATGTCGCATGAGTGACGTGCCACAGCTCGACCTGTACGACGTCGTGGTGATCGGCGGTGGTCCTGCCGGCGCGACGGCAGCGCATGAGCTTGCGAAGGCTGGCCGGTCGGTGATGCTGCTCGATCGCGCCGGGCGCACGAAGCCGTGCGGAGGTGCGGTCCCGCCTCAGTTGCTGCGCGATTTCGAGGTGCCGGATTCCCTGATGGTCGCCCGCATTGATACGGCACGCATCATTTCCCCGACGTCGCGCACCGTGGATATCCCGGTGGGCAACGGGTACGTGGGGATGGTCGATCGCGATGTGTTCGATGAGTGGCTTCGCACGCGGGCCGCGCGGGCCGGCGCCGAGCGACACGTGGGGACCTTCACGAACTTTGCCCGGGGAGCCGATGGCATCCCGGTCATCAGCTACACCGACGGGCGCTCGCGGTCGGGGGCAACGCGCACGATCCGCGCGCGGATGGTGATTGGCGCCGATGGCGCGCTGTCGCCGGTGGCGCGGCAGTGCATCCCGAATGCGCACAAAGCCAAGCACGTGTTCGCGTATCACGAGATTGTGAAGTCGCCGGTGGCTGGCGGCACGGAGAACTTCGGGGCGGCCCGCTGTGACGTGTACTATCAGGCACCGCTGTCGCCGGACTTCTACGCGTGGGTTTTCCCCCATGGCGCGACGACGAGCATCGGGACCGGTACCTTGCAAAAGGGCTTCGGCCTTCGGGATGCCGTCGCCAAACTGCGCCAAGACACGGGGCTTGACCATGTCGAGACCATCCGCAAGGAAGGCGCCCCCATCCCGATCAAGCCACTGCCCCAATGGGACAACGGCCGCGACGTCGTGTTGGCGGGCGATGCGGCTGGGGTTGTTGCGCCGGCCAGCGGAGAAGGCATCTTCTATGCGATGACCGGTGGGCGGTTTGCGGCGGAGGCGGTGTTGGAGGCGCTGGCCACGGGGAACGCGAAGGCGTTGCGCCGTGCCCGTCGTCGCTTCATGCGCATGCACGGTCCGGTGTTCGCCGTGCTCGACATCATGCAGGCGTTTTGGTACCGCAACGACGGCCGCCGTGAACGGTTCGTCGCGATTTGTCGAGATCGCGACGTGCAGCAGCTTACGTTTGATGGTTATATGAACAAGCAGCTGGTGAAGGCGAAGCCATTTGCCCACGTGCGAATCTTTTTGAAGAACCTCGCGCATCTGACCGGTCTCGCGACCGCATGAGCTCCAGCCCCGAATCCGCACTCCGATGCTGATATCGATCGCGATTGATTTTCGACAGGCCGACGTGGCGACGCGGGAGCTCTTCCATTTGTCGGAAGAGCGCCTCACGCAGCTGTATCGTACGGCACGCAGCGAAATCGTCACCGAGGCCGCGTTGATCTCGACGTGCAATCGCACGGAGCTCTACGCGTGGGTGGACAGCGACGAGCCCGCGGTCGTTGACCGTGCCGTGCAGACGCTGGCCCGCCGGTGGATGCGGACGCGAGCGGAGGGCGACCAGCTCCTGCAGACGGCCACGCGCCGCGTGGGGGTCGACGCGGCGCGGCATGTGGTGCGCATTGCGGCGGGACTGGAATCACAGGTGCTTGGCGACGGACAGATCCTTGGACAACTGAAGGCGGCGTACAAGCGGGCATCGCGCGGCCATACCGCCGGCCCGGTGCTGCATCGTTTGTTCGAGACCGCGCTCCGTGCCGGCAAGCGCGTGCAGACCGAGACGTCGCTCACCGCTGGCCGCAACTCGGTCGGCGCGGAAGCGGCCATCACCGCCAACCAGCGTTTCGGGAATCTCGAGAATGCGCGGTGCCTGCTGGTCGGTGCGGGCAAGACCGGTGCGCGCGCGGCGAAGCAGCTGCACAAGCTTGGCGCGCGCGATCTCGTGATCGTGAATCGGACCTTCGAGACGGCGCAGGAGCTCGCCAAGTTCGTCGGTGGACGCGCCGCGCCGTTCGAGACCCGCCATGTCGAAGCGGCGATGGCCGACGTCGTCATCGTCGCGACCGGCAGTGAGGTCCCGGTGATCACGGCGGAGGGGCTCGCGCGGGGGCGTGAAGCGTGCGCAGCTACGGGGTACTCGATGCTGCTGATGGATCTGAGCCTCCCCCGCAACATTGATCCGGCGGTGACGGAGCAGCCCGGGATCACGCTGGTTGATCTCGATACGCTGCACCAGCCGATCCTCACCGCGGAGACGATGCGTCGCGATGCGGCGCCGCTCGCCGCCGACATCTGTGAGAGCGAAATCAGTTCGTTCATGGAGTGGATCGCGAACATGCCGGCGCGCGACGCGATCAAGCCGCTCCGGGCCGCGCTGGAAGATGTGGCCCGCCGTGAGGTGGCCTTTGCGTCAAAGGATGCCGGCGTCGCCGAGCGCGCCGCGTCGCGGATTGTCGCCAAGCTCCTGGCCGGCCCGATGGCGGCGCTCCGGCGTGCCGTGAAGCGTGGTGAACCGCTTGATGCCCAAGCGATGATGTTGCTGGAGATGTTCTCACCGGCGGCGGCCCCGGCGCCCCGAGCCGTCCGTCCCGTACGCGCCGCCGCGCCCAAGCCCGTCGTGGTCGTCGAGCACGCGCCGACGCCGCCGGTTGCGCCCCGCGAGCGTCGCCCTTCGATGGTTCTTACTCCGGAGCAGTTCACGTGAGTGCTACGCCCGCCCAGTCGGTTCCTGCGAATGATCTGCTCTTGCGTGCGCTCCGGCGTGAAGCCGTGGAGCGCCCGCCGGTGTGGATGATGCGTCAGGCGGGGAGGTATTTGCCGCAGTATCGCGCGGTGCGCGCGAAGTCGGATTTCCTCACCATGTGCCGGACGCCTGAGCTGGCGGTGGAGGTGACGCTGCAGCCGCTCGACCTGGTCGGCGTCGATGCGGCGATCATTTTCAGTGATATCCTGGTCATTCCGGAAGCGATGGGAATGCACCTCACGCTCGACGAAGGGATCGGCCCGCAGTTCCCCTCCCCGCTTCGCTCGCTGAAGGATCTCGACCAACTGCACGCCGTCGATCCGCAGGAGCATCTCAAGTACGTGCTCGACGCGCTCAAGCTGGCCCGCCGCGAAATCGATGGCAAAGTGCCGCTGATCGGATTCGCCGGCTCGCCGTGGACGCTCGCGGCCTATATGGTGGAAGGCAAAGGCACCAAGCAGTTCGCCGTGGCCAAGCGCATGCTGTACGAAAACCCCGAGATGGCCCATGCGCTCCTTGGCAAGATTGCCGACGCCGTGGGTGAGTACTTGGTGGCGCAGGTCGCTGCCGGTGCTCAAGTCGTCCAGCTGTTCGAATCGTGGGCCGGTGCGCTTGGCCCCGACGAGTTCCGGACGTTCGCCCTGCCGTATCTCGCCCGCTGTGCGCAGAAGGCCCGTGAAGCCGGTGTGCCGGTCATCGTGTTCGCCCCCGGCGCCGGTTGGGCCCTCGCTGAGATCGCCGCCGCCACCAATGCTGACGCGATCGGTGTGGACTGGCATACGTCGCCGCTGGACGCGCGCCGTCAGCTCGACCCGTTCCGCGTGGCCATGCAGGGCAATCTCGATCCGTGCGCCCTGTACGGGCCGCCGGCCGAGATCCGTCGTCGCACGCACGCCATGATTCGCGCGTTTGGTCCGATTGGCCACATTGCGAATCTGGGGCACGGCATCCTACCCGACGTGTCGCCGGCACACGCGCGCGCGTTCATCGACGCCGTGAAGGAGTTTTCGTGGACCGCGGACGAGATCGCCGCGCAGCCGGAGGCGCAGTCGTCGGGGTGGACCAACCAGTTGGCGGCACATCGGTGAGCGCGGCCGTGCTCCCCGCAGCGGTGCTCCCGGCGGCGGTCGTGCCAACCGCGCCATCGGTCGCGACACGTCGAGGCGACGCCATTCGCTGGATCGCGGGCCTGCATGATGAGCTCACCTCGTTTTTTGGTCGGCTCGACCGTGGCGGGACCTTCGCGGAGGACCGGTGGGAGCGCCCCGGTGGCGGCGGTGGTGTGGCCCGCGTGATGACCGACGGCGTCACCTTCGAGAAAGCCGGCATCAATCGCTCCGCGGTGATGGGTGAACTGCCGGAACTCGCCGCACGGCGGCTGGGTGGACAGGGGGCGGCTGCCGGTGCGACGCACTTTTTCGCGACCGGTGTGAGCCTGGTGGTGCACCCGCGCAGCCCGAAGGTCCCGACGGTGCATTTGAACGTGCGCTACTTCGAGCTGACCGACGAGCATGGCACGCTCACGGACAGCTGGTTCGGCGGCGGTACGGATCTCACGCCGTTTTATCCGCACGTCGAAGACGGGGTCACGTTCCATCGTGCGCTCCGCGACATGGCCAATCGCCATCACGCGCGCTTCTATCCGGATTTCAAGCACTGGTGCGACGAGTATTTCGTGAACGTGCATCGCGAGAATGAAGCGCGGGGTATCGGTGGCATTTTCTTCGACCATCTGCGTCCCGACGACAGCACGCACGGCCTCGATCATGACGGCGTGCAGGCGTTCGTGAGCGACGTGGCCCGTGTGTTGCGGCATGCCTACGAGCCGATCGTCGAGCGTCGTCGCGACGAAGCGTTCAACGACGCCGAACGCGAGTTCCAACTGGTGCGTCGTGGGCGCTACGTGGAGTTCAATCTGGTGCATGATCGCGGCACGATCTTCGGGCTGCAGACGAACGCGCGGGTAGAGAGCGTCCTCATGAGCTTGCCGCCGCTCGCAATGTGGCAGTATGCCCCGCGGTACACCCCGGATTCCTTCGAAGATCGACTGGTGCGGATGCTGGCGCCCCGCGACTGGGCCACGGACGTCGCCGGAGCATGACCCATGCGCGCGTTGGCTGACCGTCGCGACATCGCGCCATCGCGCGATCAGGACGCTGGCGACCATCGATCGGTCGCGGTCGTTGGCGCTGGCATTACGGGACTCGTGGCCGCGTATGAACTCCGCCGTCGCGGGGTGAACGTCACCCTGTACGAAGCCAGTGGCCATGCCGGTGGTGCCATTCGGACGTCGCGCACCGACGGCTTTCTGGCGGAGCACGGCCCCAACTCCTTCGTGACATCGGCCTCGGTCGAGGCGCTGATCACGCAGCTCGACCTGCAGGATGAGGTCGTCGAGGCCAATCCCTCGGCGAACCGACGATTCATCGTGCGCGACGGGATGTTGCGCGCCTTTCCGATGACGCCACCGTCGATGCTGACGACCCGGCTCTTCTCGCTGCGGGCGAAGCTGCGGGTACTGTTGGAGCCGCTAGTGCGTCGGCGCATCACGGACGGAGATGAATCGGTCGCCTCGTTCGTGCGACGACGGCTCGGGCCCGAAGTGCTGGACTACGCAGTCGATCCGTTCGTTTCGGCGATTTTCGCCGGCGACCCCGAAACGCTGAGCATGGTGCACGCCTTTCCGCGGCTGTTCGAGCTCGAGCAGCAGCATGGGTCGCTGTCGGCGGGGCTCATGGCGACGCGCGGTCGGAAGCCCGCCGCAGCCGCTGCCACGGATGACGCCAAGGACGAAACCTCTGACGAGGGCGCGTTACCGGAGACCGCTCCGGCCCCCGCAACACGCGCGCGGTTGATTTCGTTCGTGGATGGCATGCAGACGCTGACCGAGGCTCTTGAGGCATCGTTGGCGGGTACACTGCGCTTGGGATGCCCCGTACGCCTGCTGCATCGCGACGCGGGACGGTGGGTGGTGGAGGCCGGACAGGATGGCGGCGCACGTTCCCGCACCGTGGATGCTGTGGTGATGGCCACGCCGGCACACGTGTTGGCCGCGATGGAGTTACCCGCCGCGATGCGCAAGCACGCCGCGCTCGTCGAGCGTGTCGAATATCCGCCGGTCAGCACGCTCACGCTTGGATTTGCCCGCGCGGACGTGGCGCACGCGCTCGACGGGTTCGGCATGCTGATCCCGGCGAAGGAGAAGCGCAGCATTCTCGGCGCGCTCTTCAGTTCGTCGCTCTTCCCCGAGCGCGCCCCTGATGGCCACGTGGCCATCACCTGCTTCGTGGGTGGTGCCCGTATGCCCGAGCGCGCGCGCGAAGACACCGATATGCTGGTGGAGCGCGTGTTGATGGATCTGCGTCAACTGATTGGTGTGCGCGGCGAGCCGGTCTTCGCCAAGCACGTGTACTGGCCACGGGCGATCCCGCAGTACACGGTGGGCTACCAGGCGGTGAAGAATGCGGTCGACGAGACCGAGCTGGCCAACCCAGGGCTGTACCTCGGCGGGAACTACCGCAACGGCGTCTCGGTGGGCGACTGCGTGGCGAGCGGACAGCAGATCGCGCAGCGAGTGGCGAGCTACCTCACTCGCGCGGGCTGAGCGCTCCGCGGGGCTACGGAGTTGCGGGGCCAGCACGCCGCACGGTTGCCCACGGCTCGGCGACCACGTAGCGTCCCTGCATGTCCGCACTCGATCTTCTCTGTATCGCGCCGCACCGTGACGACGCGGAACTCACCTGTGGCGGCACCCTCATCAAGGCGGTCGACGCCGGCCACCGCGTGGGTGTGCTCGACCTGACCCAAGGCGAGATGGGCACGAAAGGCTCGGCCGAACTGCGGGCCGCCGAGGCCGCGGCTGGTGCCCGGGTGATGGGGCTGCACGTGCGCGAGAATCTCGGGCTCCCGGACGCCGGGATCAGCAATACCGACGAGACGCGCGGCCTCCTCGTGCAGCTGCTGCGTCGGCTGCGTCCGCGCGTGGTGATCATCCCAGCGCCGCGCGGCCGGCACCCTGATCATCGTCGCACCACCGAACTGGCGCGTGATGCCTGCTTCCTGAGCGGACTCGCGAAGTACCAGCCGGGGGACCATCCGGCGTTCCGTCCGTTCAAAGTGCTGCATGTCGTGACGTATCGCGAAGACGCGATCAAGCCGTCGTTCGTGGTCGATATCAGCGCACAGTTCGCCCGCAAGCTGGAGGCGATCCGATGCTACGGATCGCAGTTCGACGGGACGACGCAGGCCGGCGAAGTGTACCCCAATGGTGAACCGCTCTACGACATTGTCACGCATCAGGCGGCGCACTATGGCTCCCTCATTCGCGTGCAGTACGGCGAGCCGTTTTACACTGATGAAACCATGCAGATCGAGGACGTGACGTCGCTTGGCGTATCCACGTTCTGAGTGCACTCCCCTACCAGCAGGCCATTGCCATGAGTGACAGCGCGCACGGACACACGTCGAGCATCGACTACGGCAGCTACCTGCGCCTGCCGGAGCTGCTGGAGCTGCAGACGCTGCAGTCCACGCCAGAACACCCCGACGAACTGCTCTTCATCGTGGTGCATCAGGCCAGTGAGCTGTGGTTCAAGGTGCTGCGGCACGAGATGGATACGATGATCACGGCACTCGAAGCGTTTGACACTATGCGGGCGCTGCTCGCCGTGCAACGCATCAACGTGCTCACCGAGATCATCGCACAACAGCTCACCGCCCTCGACACGCTGCCGCCGCAGCGCTT
>Ga0114970_10003938_pt1 | contig 10814 bp, 8 predicted proteins | sample M_140205_XF_Meta_FD_87030 | JGI IMG/M metagenome (GOLD analysis project Ga0114970, IMG submission 87030) | Freshwater microbial communities from Lake Montjoie, Canada to study carbon cycling - M_140205_XF_MetaG | ecosystem: Environmental > Aquatic > Freshwater > Lake | place: Lake Montjoie... | reverse complement strand
GCTGCTGCCCGACCTTGATGAGGCGGTAAGCAGCAAGGTGCCCGGGGCCGGGTTCGACAGTGCACACAACCGCAGCGTCACCTGGATGCAACTGCTGCAACAAACCAGTGCATGGGAGGGCGAATGTTTCGGCGTGCCCGACCAGGTCGACCGCTACCGTCACCTGCAATACCAGCCATCGCGCGACCTTCAGGGACACAGCAAGGGCGACGCGCGCGCGCTGCAGGCGCCGGGCAGCTACTGGGAGTACAACGACGTGCGCATCAACGCGCTGGCGCTGGCGCTGCTGCACCTGTTCCGCCGGCCGCTGCCCGAGGTGTTCCGCGACACCATCATGCAACCCATTGGCGCAAGCGGCGACTGGCGCTGGGTCGGCTATGACAACAGCTGGGTCGAGATCGACGGCAAACGCATGCAGTCGGTACCGGGCGGCACGCACTGGGGCGGCGGCATGTCGATCAGCAGCGCCGATCAGGCGCTGATCGGACAGCTGCTGCTTGATCAGGGGCGGGCCAAGGGCGCGCAGGTGCTATCGGCGGAATGGGTCAGACGCATGCAGACACCCTGCGCCATCGCACCCTGGTACGGCACGCTAGTCTGGCTCAACCGGCTGCGCGGTGTGTTCCCCAGCGCATCGGCATCGAGCGTATTCGCCATCGGCGCCGGCGCCTCGGTGGTCTGGGTCGACCCCGACCGGCAGATGGTGGCGGTGGTGCGCTGGATAGACGGCGGCCAGATCGACGGCTTTTGCCGGCGCGTGGCCGCCGCCATTCCCACGGTGAGTGGCGCCGCGGCATGAAGCTGCGGCCCTCCGCGCGCGCCCAGGACCGATACGGCCAATAAGGCCGATACGACAAAAAATAAGCTACTCACTTCAACGACAACAAGGGAGCAACAGGCATGGAAGGATGGCGAGCAAGACTGGGTTTCATGATTCCGCCGGGAACACCGACAGTCGAACGGGAAATGGTTGAGCTCGCGCCAAAGGGCGTGTCAGCGCATTTTGCGCGCATGGTCGCACGCGGTCCTGTGGGCACGCTCGCCAACCTGCAGTCGCGTGCGGCGAGCCAACTCGAGCACATGGACGAGACAGTCGATTCCATCGCCAGCGTCGAACCCGATGTGATCGTGCTGGCGCACACCGCCACCAGCTACGTGCTTGGCCGGGACGGCGACGAGAAGCTCGCACGGCGCCAGGAGGAACGTACCGGCATCCCTTTCATTTCTGCGCTGGGCAGCGCCGCCGCGGCGCTCGCGGCCCTGGGCGTGCGCAAAATTGCCATTGGCACCCCCTACGACCAGGCGCTCACGCTGCGCAGCAAGGCCGTGCTGCAGGAGTACGGCTTCGCGGTCGTGCATGCCGAGTGCCTGCCCGATGTGAAGAACATTTTTGAGGAGACCCAGCGCCGGATCTACGGTCTGGTAAAGGGCGTCAACCGTCCGGATGCGGATGCGGTGTTCATCAGCGGCGTGGGACTGCCGACGCTATCGATACTGGGCGCTGCGGAAACCGACCTGGGCAAGCCGGTGCTGTCTAGCGCCTTGTCGATGATGTGGAACGCCTTGCGCACCACCGGCATCGGTACACCGATAGCGGGCTATGGCCGGCTGCTGCAAGATCCCCAATACCGGCCGGCATCAGCTTATCGTCCGCCAAAACGCCAAGGATAAGAAAGCCCTGATCAAGGCCTGCAAAGCAGAGCCCTTTGACAAGCTTCCCTCTGCCGTAAGGGGTATAGGGGGGGCTTACCCCCTTGTGCGGTGAATCCCCGAGACTGAGCCTAAGCTAATGCTAGTGCTAAGACGCGCCTTGCTTACTCCGCCTTGATATTGGCGGCGCGAATGACACCGCCCCAGCGGGTCAATTCGGCTTCGAGAAATTTATGGAAATCCGGCGGCGACATCGGCGCATAGGCATCAAGCCCGATCTTTTGCAACATCGATTGCGTGTCGGCTGATTTGAGCACCGCCGCCATATCGACGGCGAGGCGCTGCCCGATCGCCGGAGGCAAACCGACCGGCGCGACAAAGCCGAACCAGTTGGCGAAATCCATACTCTCAAACCCCTCCTCCCTCAGCGTGCTGACATCCGGCATATCGAAAAAACGCCCGTGGGTTGAGACGGCAAAAACCTTGAGCTTGCCGGCTTTGCGTAGCGTCGCCGCACTGCCAGCGGGCAGCATCTGCAAATCAGTCTGGCCGCCAAGCAAGGACGTGATCGCCGGCGCCTGCCCCTGAAAAGGAACGTGCAGGATGTTCAGCCCGGCGAGGCCCTTGAACGTCTCCATGGCGATCTGCGAGGTGCTGCCCAGTCCGGCCGACGAGTAGGTGAACTTGCCCGGCTGCGACTTGATCAGCGCCAGCAGCTCCCTCGTCGTGTTTGCCGGAAAATCCGGACGCGCCACCAGCGCGAACGGGTTGATGGCGAAGGGCATGATCGCAACAAAATCCTTCAGCGGCTCGTACGAGAGCTTGCTGCGCATGTTCGGCGCGATGGCATGGGTTTCCGCGCTGGCCAGAAGCAGGGTGTAGCCATCGGCGGGGGCGCGCGCCACCGCCTCGGCGCCAATGGTGCCGGCGGCGCCGGCCCTGTTCTCGACGATGACCGGCGCGGCCATGCGCTCGGACAGCCGCTGCGCCATCACCCGCCCGACCGAGTCGGAGGCGCCGCCGGCAGGCCACGGAACGACGATCCGGATCGCCTTGTTGGGGTAAGCCTGCGCAAGGACCGGTCCTGAGACGAAACCGGCGACCCCTGCCAAGGTGGCGAAGCAGGCCATTGCAGCCACGAACCTCAAGGCGCGCGTGGGTTTCAGCGCTGCGTTACCGCTCTTGCCGTCGCTGCTCTTTTTCAATTCAATCTCCCATATGAGGATTATTTTTCAAGCGATCGCACACTGACCGACGCCGCTATTTTTGTTCGAGGCGGATGTTGGCGCGATTAATCACCTCGCCCCAGCGCACCACCTCGGTCGATACGAACTGCCGGAACTCATCCTGCGACAGCGGGAAAGCCTCAACACCGGCTGCGCGCAACTGCGCCTGCACCTCGGGCGACTTCACCACGGCGACGATGTCCTCGACGAGGCGTTGCACCACGGCCGCCGGCGTCTTTGCCGGCACCATGATGCCGAACCAGTTGGCGACATCCATGCGCTGAAAGCCTTCGTTCTGCAGCGTCGGGACATCATCGAGCAGGTTCGACTTGGAGGCGGTCATCATGCCGTAGACCTGGATCTTTCCGGTTTTGCGCAAGGCCAGCACACGACCGACCGGCAGCACCATGAGATCGATCTGGCCACCGAGCAGCGCCGTCTCGGCCGGTGCGGTTCCCTGAAAAGGCACATGCAGGAAGTCGACGCCCGCCTGACCCTTGAACATTTCCATTGCAACCTGGCCGGTGCTGCCTATGCCCCAGGTGCCGTAGGTGAGCTTGCCCGGATTGGCCTTGGCGAAAGCCACCAGCTCAGCCGTGGTCTTGGCTGACAGTGTCGCCCGACCGACCAGCACAAACGGATTCTTGGCAAAGGTGGCGATAGGGATGAAATCGCCAATCGGGTCATAGGGCGGCTTGCGCCCGGCGCCCATGCCGATCGAATGCGTCTCCGCGCTCGCCACCAGCAGCGTGTAGCCGTCGGCCGCAGAACGCGCCGCCGCATCGGCACCGATCATGCCGTTGGCGCCACTGCGGTTCTCGACAATCACCAACCCGGCGAGTTTCTCCGAAAGGCGCAGTGCGATGATGCGCGACACCGCGTCAGTGGTGCCGCCCGCCGGCCACGGCACAATGAGCTTGACCGGCCGTTCGGGATAAGCGGCTGCGGCTGATGCGGCCAGAAAAACCAATGCTGCGCCCATCATCCCAGGCCGAAAAAATGAACGGCATACCGATTTAATCCGCGCAAGAAAGCAATGACTTGTTCGATGCATGACGCCTCCTGTTATTGCCGCCGGTTTTCCGGCTTTGTTTTAACTATTCACTGAACAAGGGGGCAAGCCCCCTTGTATATCCCCAACTTCAGAGCGAAGCTTGTCGAAGCGGGCTCATTTTCAGGACTTGATCAGCGCTGCCTTAATCTTACGTACGAACACCGTTTCGCCACCGCTTCGGCCCGCTCAAATACTGTTCCCGGCAGCATGACCCTCGGCGGTCGCGCTAAGCACATCACGCGCGCATTGGCTGTCGCCGATGCAATGCACCTCCATGCCCGCGGCGCGAAGCGGCGCGCACAGCGAATCGTTAGGCGCGCGCGGCGTCGACCAGGCCAGAAAGGCGACCTCGTCGATCTCTGCAACATCACCATTGTATAGGTTCGCGTATCCAAGTCGGCCCTGCTCGAAACTGTCGGCGAGGCGCGGCTCGGACAGCACTTTAATGCTGACGCGCAGCGCGCTCATGCGCCGCAGGATGCCCTGGCGCGTCACCAGCGAGGTGAAGGTCGCAATGGTGTCGCGCGGTGTGATGAGGACGACGCGCTCGAACAAGGCGTGCAGCCACTCCGCCGCGGCGTAGGTTCCCTCTGTGTGATCCGTGTCATAGATGACCGCCGTGCCCGGCTGCCTCGTCCTGAAACGCAGCAACTGGGCCATCGCCGCACGCAGATCGGGCACCAGACCGTCTTGGCGCAACGCTGCCGGCAGCCATTCCGGGGCGAGCATATGGGCGCCAGCGGCGATCACCACCGCGTCGGGCTTGAGCGCAGACACATCCGCCAGCGAGGCCGTCACACCGAACTCGAAGACAACGCCCTCGCGCAGCGCCGCAGCATGTTGGTAATCGTAAATACTACTGAGCGACTCGCCGCCGGGCAGCAGCGCGTGCAGGCGCGTCTTGCCGCCCACCTGGGCTGATGCACCCAGCACCGTAACCTGGTGGCCGCGCGCCGCCGCCACCCAGGCGGCCTCCAGGCCGGCGATACCGGCACCAACCACCACCACGCGTTTTTTTTGCCTCGCGGGCGCAGGCCGCCAGGCCAGCTCATCGGCTTCGCCGACGCGCGGATTGTTGTCGCAGGCAAGCGGCAGGCGCAGGCCGGTGACGCGCTCCCAGCAGGTGTTGCATGACACGCAGTAACGAATGTCGTGGGCGCGCCCGGCAACCGCCTTGTTGAGCCAGGCGGCATCGGCGATCAAGGGCCGCCCAAGGCCGATCAACTCCGCATCGCCGCGCGCGATCAGGCCCTCCGCCTCGGCCGGATCGGTGATGCGCCCCAGCGCCATCACCGGCACGCCGTTGAGGGCGCGGCGCAATTCGCGCATCAGCGACACGTAGGGCATGCGCGGCGCATGGCCGTCCGGCACATGCTGCTCCAGCGAATGCGCATGACTGCCGTGCGCAAAGCAGACATAGTCGACATTGCCCAATGCGGTGAGTTGCGCGGCGATGGCCGCCGCCTCCGCCGGACCGACGCTGCCGGCCACACCATCGTTGCCTGGCAGCTTCAAGCCGATGATGAAACCTGCGCCACAGGCGGCGCGGATGGCGGCGACCAGTTCGGCGACAATGCGCGTGCGGCCCGCCACATCACCGCCATAGCGATCAGTGCGCAGGTTGGAGCGCGGCGACAGGAACTGGTTGAACAGGTGACCGTGCCCGGCGGATATTTCCACGCCGCTGAAACCGCAGCGCTGCAGTCTGGCGGAGGACCCGGACATTTCCACAACCAACTGCTCGATGTCGGCAATAGAGAGCGCGCGCGGCACGCTCCAGCTCAGGTCATCGGGCAGCACCGAGGCGCTGGTCGCATCAGTAACCCGTCCCGGAATATTGCGGCCGCGACCACGATCGACAATCTGAGCGAGCAAGCGGCAATCCTGCGACTCCACCGCATCGGCCCAGCGACTGAGGCCGTCAAGGTTGTCGTCATTCCAGGCGCGCACGCGGCTGGGCACATCGAAACCACGCCACATACCCAAAGGCTCGGCCACGATCATGGCCGCGCCGCCCCGGGCACGGCTGGCGTGGTAATTCACCAGACTATCGGTGACGCGCGCCGCCGCGGCGAACTGGGTCGATATTGATGCGTGCACGATGCGGTTGCGCAACAGCCGGCCGGCGAGCGAGAACGGCGCCATCATCGCCGGGTAGGCTGCGGCGTCAGGGATGCCTCCCGGTGACTGCAGCCCCATGCTTATCCCGGTGCGCCGCGCCGCGGCGTCACCCGCGCAGTCGTTTTGGGCCGCAGGATCAAGCGAACACCTTGGCGTCGCCGCGCGTGTGCGCGAGCCAGTCGAGCTTGCGGCTGAAGTAATTCCAGGAGTGCTCGATGTGCACCGGTGCCATGATCTGCCCGCGGCGCTTGAGCCTGGTGGCGGCGTCCGGAAAAATTGGCGTGAGGTTCGTGCTGCTGCCAAGGATATGAATACGCGCTGCGCGCTCAAGAAAAATACCCATGCACACGGCGTGTTCGATGGAGGTGCCGCAAAAGGTCACGCCGTGATTGGCCATCAGCACGGCAAACTGCGAACCGAGCGAGGCTGCCAGCGCGGCCCCCTGCGCCTTGGTCTTGAGCAGCGCGGCGTCATCGCGATGACAGGGCAGACATTCAAAATAATCGGCATCCAGCGTGAAAGGCGCCAGCGGCGCGGCAAACGCGGACAGCACGCTCGCATGCAAGGGGTGGGTGTGCGCCACCACCCGGACATCGGGACGCATACGCAGGATTTCCGAGTGGATCGGCCACTCGGAATGGCGCCCGCCCTCGCCTTCGAGCTTGTTGCCCTCGCCGTCGACCAGCACGAAATCGGCGGCCGAGGTGATTTCCCCCAGGCCATAGGCGTTACGCTTGAGCCAGTATCCGCGGCCCTGCGGGTCGCGCAATGAAAGATGCCCCAGTGTCATGTCGCCGTGGCCTTCCATCTCAAGGATGCGGCAGGCGCGGGCGAGTTTATCGAGGTCTTCGGTTAGCTGCATGGCTGGAAATGCGCTTTCACGTTCAGGGAGTCGGCGTCGCCTCGATCGCCTTACTTGGCTTATTCATGTTACGTTTCACTCAAGGTGGGACGAACGCAGTACGCGGGTAAAACGTCATTGTAAGGGTGTAAGGGTGTAAGCGCCCACGCGCCCATCAGTCGCACCACCGCATTCGGAAGATGACGCAAGCGGGCTGCGCTTGCGTCACCGCTTCAGGCCGGCAAGCGGGCCACCACGTGCAGACCCGCCACCGGCTTGCCAAGCTCGCTGCGCATCACCATCTCATGCACTTGCGTCAACACAAAGCCGTGCGGCTGCAAGGCTTTTTCAAGCAATGCGAGCGAATGGGTATAGCGTCCACTGACGTGAAAGCCGGAAGTCATGCCCTCGCCCTTTTCGACGTCAAAAACAAACCGGCCACCGCGGCGCAAGGTATGCGCAAGGCCCGCGACAAGCGCGTCCAAGTCGCCAAAGTACATCAGCACGTTGGCGCAAACCACAAGGTCGGCCACGCCCGCGGCGCGCCCAAGGTACTCCAGAATCTCGCCCTGCACCAATTCGTCATAGACGCGTTTTTCAGCTGCCAGCGCCAGCATGCGCGGCGAGAGATCGACGCCGACCAGACGGCGGGAGAAGGGACGAAACAGCGGCCCGCACCACCCGCTGTCGCAGCCCAGGTCCAGCACATCCAGCAGGCCTTCTTCGCTCACGCCATCGGACCGCAACAGGTCGCGCAAGACCTCCGGCACGCCATAGCCAAGGCTGCGCATGTTGGCATCGTAAGTGCCCGCATTACGGTCAAACACATACAAGACGACGTCGTCAGGCAGGCGCGGCGGCACCGGGGCATGACCGATGGCCACCAGCCCCATCATTGCGATGGAATCGGCGGGCGCAATCGCGAGGCAGCGTTGATACCAGGCCGCCGCCTCGTCGATGCGTCCGGCTGCACGCAAAAATCTGCCGGCTGCGCGGTAGACCTCCAGGTCGCCGGGTGTTTCGAGCAACGCCAGCTCCAGCGAGGCAATCGCCAGGTCAAGATTGCCTTGCTGCAAAGCCTCCATCGCCTTTTGGCGATGGTTCTCGGGAACAGTCATGGTATGGAGCTTACGTGACGCCGACGCTGTGCCCGCGCCCGCAGCAGTTTGCGGAATTCAAAAAAACCTTCGGTCATTTTCACCCCTTAACCAGCGATCACCCACGCCACCACGCGCATTGCGCGTCGCATGCCATCTGGCGCGCCTGCAATATCGTAATTGTACCGGCGGGCACATGCAGCGGCCAAGCCGCTGAACGCGCCCAAAGACAGCAAAGGACGCCAAAGGATCTTTCGGCAAAACCATATCGATGCAAAGAGCAGTGGTAGGATTCTTTTCTTTGCTCTCGCCCCCCTCATCGTCTCACCCACGGAGTCCTTGCGATGAAACAACTGCTGTTATGTGCCTGCCTGCTCTGGTCGCTTGTCATGGCGCCTGCGCATGCGCAGGCCCCGGCCTACCCCTCCAAACCGGTACGCATCATCATTTCCTTCCCGCCCGGCGGCAGCACCGACCTTCTGGCCCGCCTGCTCGCCGAAAAACTGCAGGCCGGGATGCAGCAATCTGTAATTGTCGAGAACCGTCCAGGCGGCAACTTTGTGATCGCAGCCGAGGCTGTAGCCAAATCCCCGTCCGACGGTTACACACTGTTCCTCGCGGTGGACTCGACCATGTCGGTCAATCCGATGCTCTACTCAAAACTGTCTTACGACCCGGAGCGCGACTTCGCGCCGGTGTCCCTGGTTGCGCTGCAATCGCTATTCATGGTGGCCGGCCCCAAAGCCCCGGCACGCGACCTGCCCGGCCTGATCGCCTATGCGCGCGCCAATCCGGGCAAGCTGACCTACGGCAGTTCCGCCATCCTGCAACAGCTGACTGGCGAAAAAATAAAGCTTGATGCCAAAGTCGACATGCTGCACGTGCCCTTCAAGGGCTCACCGCCCATGCTGCAAGCACTGCTCAACGGCGAGATCGACTTTGCCATCACCGTGACAACGCCCTACTCCACCTACGTCAAGGACGGCCGACTATTCGGCCTGGTGACCTCCGGCGCGAAGCGCGAGGCCGCCCTCCCGAGCACCCCGGTGATGGCTGAGGTGGGTTTCCGGTCGCTGGAGTTCAGCAACTGGACCGGGCTGTTCGCCCCGGCCGGAACGCCCGACGCAATCATCGAAAAGCTCAACGCCGAAGTCAAAAAAGCGATGAACGATCCGTCGGTGGCCGCCCGCCTCACGCCGACCGGCATTTACCCCAGCACCGGCACACCGGAACAATTGCGCGCGCTGCGCAAGGGTGATGTCGAACGCTGGAGCGGGGTCATCAAGGCGGCCGGAATCAAACTCGACTGAGGCGGGAGACGGCACTACCGCAGGGAAAAGGCTGGAAACCCGCTCCTGGCGCGGCTTTTCAGCTATCGTGCCGGCGACTAAGCCGCCTGCAACACCCCGTCCTGCAGGCGCAGCACGCGGTCGGCATGGCGCGCCAGCTCGGCATCATGGGTAACCATGATCAGGCTGGTGCCGCGCTCGCGATTGAGGCGGGTCATCAGATCGAAGACCATTTGCGCGTTCTGGCGGTCGAGGTTGCCCGTGGGTTCGTCAGCCAGCACGCAGGCCGGTTTGGTGACGAGGGCGCGTGCCAAGGCCGCGCGCTGGCGTTCTCCGCCGGAGAGTTCGCCCGGCGTATGCGTCAGGCGCTCGGCAAGTCCGACCTCGGTCAGCACCGCCTTGGCGGCGGCATAGGCCTCCTCACGCGGCAGGCGCCGGATCAGCAGCGGCATGGCGACGTTCTCAAGCGCACTGAACTCACCCAGCAGGTGATGGAACTGGTAGACAAAGCCAAGGGCGCTGTTGCGCAGGTCGCCGCGCTCGGTTTCAGACAGGCTTTGTATCGGCCTGCCCTGCACGCGCACTTCGCCGGCGGTAGGCGCATCGAGGCCGCCCAGCAGGTGCAACAGCGTGCTCTTGCCCGAACCGGATGAGCCGATGATGGCGACAATCTCGCCGCGCGCCACCTCGATGTTGATGTTCTCGAGCACGCGCACTTCGCTGCGGCCCTGCTGGTAAATCTTTGACAGCCCGACGCAGGCGAGCACCGGTGTATTCGCCCCCTCACTCATAGCGCAGCGCCTCGGCCGGGTTGACGCGCGAGGCGCTCCAGCTCGGATAGATGGTGGCAAGCAGCGACAGCACCAGCGAAACGATGGCGATGGTGATCACATCGCGCACCTGCAGGTCGGAGGGCAGCTCGCTGATGTAGTAGACCTCCTTGGCAAGGAACTGCATACCGACCACGCGCTCTATGAAAGGCACCACGACGTCGATATTCCAGGCAAGCAGCACGCCACCGGCCACGCCGATCAGCGTGCCAATGACACCGATCAGCACACCCTGCACGATGAAAATTTTCATGATGCCGCCGGGGCTCGCGCCAAGGGTGCGCAGGATGGCGATATCGGGTTGCTTGTCGGTCACCGCCATCACCAACGTCGAGACGATATTGAATGCCGCCACCGCCACGATCAGCGTCAGGATGATGAACATGACGTTCTTTTCAATCTGCACGGCGCGAAAGAAGTTGGCGTGGCTGCGCGTCCAGTCGCTGACGTACACATCGCCCAGTGCGCGGTCCAGCATCAGCTCGCGCGTCACCTGACGCGACTGAAAGAGGTCGGTCAGGCGCAGACGCACGCCCGACACGCGCGCCCCCATCTGGTAAAGCCGCTGCGCGTCCTCGATGTGAACGAGGGCAAGGCCGGAGTCATATTCGAACATGCCGACCTCGAAAATGCCCGAAACGGTGAATTGCTTCAGGCGCGGCACCACGCCGGCCGGCGTCACCAGGCCCTGCGGCGCGATCAGCGT
>Ga0114970_10003934_pt1 | contig 10824 bp, 1 predicted proteins | sample M_140205_XF_Meta_FD_87030 | JGI IMG/M metagenome (GOLD analysis project Ga0114970, IMG submission 87030) | Freshwater microbial communities from Lake Montjoie, Canada to study carbon cycling - M_140205_XF_MetaG | ecosystem: Environmental > Aquatic > Freshwater > Lake | place: Lake Montjoie... | reverse complement strand
TGTTGATGATGATAATATAAAGCTTGCATTGACACAAGATGATGCAACCCTTGGTGTAACCGATACCGCTTACGTTTTAAATTTAACCAATCCTGGTAATGAAGATCAGATTTTTAAAAATACAGTTTTGAACGCTAACGTTATAGTAAGAACTGTCAGTTCTGTCGATAACGATAATTCTTTTATACTTACTGAAAAACCTTCCTGGGCGAGCGCGAACGCAAGTTCTGGTATAATAACAGGGACTGGTTCAATAAGAAATTTCGATTATGTTACCGGTAATGTTGTTATTTCTAATTCTTCCGCCCGTAAGGTAGTTATTCCTGCAGTTGGCGCAATCCCAGAAGATGTCACACTTCCTATAGACTATCTAACATCTGATCACAAAATAATTGCTTCTACAACTCAGGCTTCAACAGTAATCACTTCATCTGACGATGTTAGATATTGTATTACTGTAAAACCATCACCTGTTAAAAATAGTGCTAATAAAATTGTTTCTTATGAAGGTCATAATTTTGTAAACAGAGATACAATTAGATTAGATTATATACAGGGCGTTGAAAATCTTAATATTCAAACTTATGGTTATTATGTAAAGGTTGTAAATTCTTACGCTTTTGAAATATTTACAGATTATGATCTTGATTTAACTACGTTAGGAAACGACCAAGTTCCTGTTTTAGATAATCCTACTTTATATTATATTCCTAATTCTGGTTACTCTTATCAAAATCCAGGCGGTACCGGAGCCACGTTTAAAGTTGGTAGTATCGTAAATAAAGAAATCTATAGACTCAATACAGATCATATTAACGATTATACTAGCGAGAAAATGGAGAGTGATGCACAAGTAGGTGGTGGATTTGAAATTTATGTTTCCGATGTAGTTGGAACATTTAGTTCTGGCGATATCTTAATAATGGAAGATGCGGTTGGCGCTAAACAATTCGATGCTGGTATAACCACAGTCGAAACACTTATGACTAATACTGAATTTTTAGATAATGTAAGTTTAGGTATTCATAATTTAACAGTAATAAACACTGATGGAACATATATCGAAGTTAAATCTACAGATCCTACTATTTTAGATGACGGTATTAATCATCCTAGATTATCTGGCAGAATAGATCGTTCTTGTCCAGTTGTTTCAACAGTTGCAGAACTTGATATCGATCTAGATCCTGGAACAAGTGAAATTTATATATTGAATCATGGTTATATTTCAGGCGACCCAATATACTATAAATCTAATGGCGGAACCCCAATACAAATTGATGAAACAAATCATCAAACATTTGAAATTGATACAGTAAACGGTTATCTACTTGATGGCGTTTACTATGTATACGCTGTAGATGGTTCTCATCTTAAACTAGCACTTACAAAAGATAATGCAATTTATGGGTTTACTTTTGCATTGATTGGTTCTGGTAATGATGCGCAAACACTAACAGTAGAAAATCTATCACGTTATTATTTTCCAGGAACCATTTTAACTAGTTCTGGAAACGAATTTTCCCAACCTTCTAGTTATCATATCGATGCTATTTTCGACGATAAGGTTATAAGTTTATCTGGTGGCGAGTGTACCTCGGTAATTGGTAATATTGTAGAATTACAAGAAATAGAAGTTTCACCAACTGTTATTGGGTATCCTATCGTAGGCGAAACATTAAAATCAATTGGACATAGATTTGTTCAATATAATAACGAGTCTCCGAATGACGGATTAGGGATCTCAATTGGAACTCCTACAATAGTTTATTTGCCAGCTTTTTCCGTTCCACCGATCAATACCCCAGTTTATTTTAAAGTATATGATAATCAAGAATATCCTATTCCAACTTTACCATATGGACTATTAGAAACTGACCCAGATACTGGTGAAAATAAAATTTATTATACTAAATTTGTAGATACTTTAGAAGGAATTTTACTTCAACACCAAATTCATTTATCTGAAACCCCATCTGTATTTTTAAATCCTGCAAATGTTAATATTACAAATAATACAATACATATGCCAAATCACGGATATATAACAGGCGATACTATACATTATATAAGTAAGAGCGAAGCCGATCAAATAGTTACAGGAATAACATACAATGATGGCGCAGAACACGAACTAGAAGACGAAAAGGGCGATGCACTTTTCCCATTGATTGATCCGCCATACGGTGTTATTCGTGTAGATGATGATTATTTTAAACTTGCTGTGTCTCCTGCACTCGCTTTAGCAAGTGATGATAATTATTTAAATTTGACTGGAACAGGTAATATTTACCAAAGCTTTAGAAAAACACCTCTTATTGGTTGTGGTATTGAATACGACCCAGAACATATTGCAGATTATGCAGTTTTACCTTATGATGGTTCAGATCCTTATCATCCAGGAACAAAGTACGAAATATATTTTGATAAAGCACAGGGAATAATTGAAAAAACTAATAGGTTGACTCATTATGATTTTCCAAAAATTTCAGTTGCTCCATATGATGACAGAGAAAATCTTGATACGAGTATTGAAAATGCATTAACATATGTTGATAAGGAAGTTGGCGATATCGCAAGACTTAAAAATATCAATACAGGTGAAGGTTATGGGGAAGATCCTAAAGTTATAATAATCGAACCATTAATTTACGAACTAAGAGAAGTTGGTAAAAATGGCGGTTATAAGGGATTTAATGCGAACGTTTCAGCCAGCGCTGGCTACGCTGGTGGTATTGTAACTGCTATCGAGATCGTTGATAGTGGATATGGTTACGAGAGAGATCAACAGGTAGCTCTTACAAACGAAAACAACCCATATGGTATTATTGGAACGACAGTAGTCGATCTTGGTGGTAAGAGTAAAGGATACTGGAAAGATAATAAAGGATTTTTGAGCGATCAAATTTATCTTGAAGATAGTTATTATTACCAGAAGTTTTCTTATGAGATCGTTGCTTCTAGAATGTTAAATACGTATGAAAAATATGTAAAGGATTTAGTACATCCTTCCGGGATGAAGCTTTTTGGAAGGTTTGTAAATAAGAACGAATTGCAACAAGAAAATGCAGAAGTTATTTTTAGCAGCTTAAATAAAGATGTCATTACAATTATAGAACCGCCAGTATTTGTGCCTGATATTCTTACTGTTGATAATACTCGTGAAAGTGATGATGAAACGGTGTTCACTTCTGATCAACTATTAAAACCTTACAACTAACGAACTTCTATTATTTAATAGGGAAATAAAAATGTCGCAGCAAATAATTAATGTTGGTACTTCTCCAGACGATGGCACAGGTGATCCACTTCGCACTGCAATGATTAAAGTGCAAAATAATTTTAGTGAGTTTTACACTGCGATTTCTCCAACTGGCAGAAATGTTGGTATTGGTACAACTACACCTTCTGCTAGGTTAAATGTTGTTGCTGAATTAGATTATGATGCGGTTAGAATCACACAAACTGGAACAGGAAACGCTCTTGTTGTAGAAGATAGTACAAACCCAGACGTTACATCATTTATTGTTAATAAAGATGGCAATGTAGGCATTAATAAAAATTTACCAACTTTCCCATTAGACGTTAACGGTGACATTAATACTTCTGGCAAATTACGTTTTAACGCAGGAACGAAATATATTGGATTTGAAAATGGCTCATATGTTTTACCCGCTGCCGATTTAAACATAAATGGATCAAAGGCGATTACAGTTGGTAATTTTAACACATACGCACCAACTTTAACAGGAACTGGCGCTACTGGACTTTGGAATATTTCAGTTGCTGATGCAACATATTCTACTGGATCAAGAGCAAATACATTTACAATCGGTACAGCTTCGACTTTTGTTGCTAATGGTAATTTCGGAATTAATAAAGCTTCGCCACAGGCTAAATTACATGTTGGTGGCGATTCAATTGTAGATAGAACTTTAACTGTTGGTGCAATTAATTCTTCTTATGAAGCAATTATTGGTCTATCAATGAATAAACGTGCTATAAGTGGGTCATCGACTTCTAATACTGGTGTTTATGGTTTTTCTTCTCATACAACTGGAGTTGTTGGTATTACTGATAGCGATAGCGGCGATCTCGGTATAGGCGTTTATGGAGAAGCTACTGATCTCGGTCATGGAGTTTATGGAAAATCAGAAAGAAAACACGGAACAGTTGGTACGACAAATGCTCCATTAAATAGTTTTTATGCTGGTGTTGCTGCCGTAGCGTATCAGGGCGGTGTTGGTATTTCTGTAGAATCAAATACAGGAATAGCAATTAATGCAAAGGCGAATACTGGGCCATTAGCTGTATTTTCAAATAATACAACTTATGGTATAGTTACTATTGATAATTGGGGGCGCACCGGATTAGCTAATAATATCCCAGCTCATAGATTATCAGTTAATGGTCCTTCGTATTTTGGTTCTACAGTCCAATTAACAAATTCACTACTTGTCGGCGCTTCAGCTTCCCCTGGAACTTCTGGACAGGTATTAACTTCTGTCGGAACAACTGGCGCTCCAATTTGGACTACTATTTCTTCTGGAAGCGGTGATACATATAATATAACTGGTGTTCAAGGTGATGGGCAAATACATTCTCAGTTGTTTACAACTTCAGGAACTTGGACTGCGCCTCATGGCGTAACTAGAGTTAAGGTTTACGTTATTGGTGGCGGTGCTGGCGGTGGTGGTACAGTTCAAGATTTAGTTAACGGGACTTATGGCGTAGCAGCTGGCCCTGGTGGATTTGCAGTTGGTGAATATACAGTTGTGCCAGATCAAGAATATACAATAACTGTTGGTTCTGGCGGTTATGGTAATAATTATGTTGGTTCATCAAGCGACAGTAGTCAAAATAAAGGATCGTCTGGTAGTGCTTCTTCATTCGGGCCAGTTGGAGGTTCTGCATTAATTTCCGCATCTGGGGGGCAATCTCTTGGGGCGTCTACTCAAGGCACTTCGGGCGCTGGCGCTGGCGGAACTTTAAGAAATTCATCGATGAATCGTTATAGTTATGGCGGCGCTGCTGATAATATTACAAAATTTCAAATAGATTTTGCTGCTGGTATATTTAATGGTAGCCATAGATCTTATTCCTTGGATTCTAGCGTTCGTAATCCAATGGCGTGGTCAGTTGATTCTGAAACAGCTCCAGGTATTGGAGGTATTGGTGCAGGCGATCAGGGCGTTGCACAAGGCGGCGTTGGTGGTATCATTTACCTTGAATGGGTAGAAGCCAGAGTAACTCCAGTTGCTAATCCTTATGTTACTTTAGGTAAATTAGGCGTTACTGGCGACCAATATTATTGGCATGTTGATTCTCCAAGTGGAGGAACCTATCACTCATTCCCAGTTGCCGCAAGTACTGAAACTGTTGTGCCATTTATTGCGGACACTGATAATAACGGTTGGCATGTTAGCGGTAATAAATTCCAACCTACACAAGCTGGGTATTATGATATTAAATCAGCTATATTAGTTTATTTTGTCGAAGCTATTGATGATCTATCGTCAGATTTATCAGTTCATAGTGTAAATTACCAAATGGTTAAAAATGGAACCCAACGTATTGTTGGTGATTCGTTATATGATGACTTGAATAAGGATAGAGCTTACACGCAAGATATTACTAATAATAATAGAGCTAAAACTTTTCAAGTATCATCTGTTGTGTATATGAATGGCACGACAGATTATATACAGTTTAAAGTTTATTCTTACTTACTTGCCTGTCGTGTAATGGGTGAATATATTGCTGCAGATACTGTTACTACTATTAATTATTCAAAATACTCTGCTAATTTCCTCGCATATGGCGGCGGCAGTGGCACTTCTTCTACTGTTGGTTCGTCTATACCAAATATGTCAGTATTTTCGACTGCAGGGTCTCAAACATTTACTATTCCATCAGGTGTTTCGAAAATTAAAGTTACTGTAGTCGGTGCTGGCGGTGGTGGGCGTGGCGCAGCACAACCAGGATCTGGCCAAGAAGGATTTGGTCATGGCGGCGCAGGAGGTGGTACTACTTTTAAAACTTTAACAGGATTAACACCAGGCGCAACTCTTTCAGTTATTATCGGAGCTGGGGGTGCTGGTTCTACTGGCCCAAACCTAGGAGTAACAGGTGGTACTTCTAGCGTTTCTTCCGGAACTCAAACAATATCAACTATCAGTGCGACTGGTGGTATAGGCGGTCAGGGAGCTTGGTACGCTGATGTAAATGGTGGAGTTTCTATTGGTAATGCGGCAGAGGGCGGAATAGGTACAGGTGGTGATTTAAATATTAGAGGCGGTGCTGGTGGGTTCGCATATGAGGCAGGTGCTGGGGCGGGAGGGTCTTCTCATTTCGGTGGTGGTGGTGTATTAAAATTAGTTAGTTATGTAGAAAGTTATACTCCTCCAACTTATGGCGGTGGTGGTGCGGGTGGTATATATCAAGGAAACGGTCGTCCAGGCGCATCTGGTTTAGTAATTTTCGAATACTAATCATATAAATATAAAAAAGCATCGGGGATAAGAGCAAATAAATGGCAGTTTTAACAATAAATCAAAAACTTGATCAAGTTAATAACTTTATTAATTCAATCAAGGATAGTAAAAATTCTTACTATTTCTTTGTTGGTAAGGCAGAGCCATGGAGAGACGGAAATGGAAACGTTGACGAAACTCAAGTTCCCGCTGCAAACAATTCGTTAGCGCAAGTTGAACAGAGCACATATAAAGATATAGTATATGGTAAATTAATTGAATCTTCTGATGTTATTTCTATAGCAAGAAGATATAATTGGACCAATAATACGATTTATACCCGCTATAATAACAACGATCCTGATATTTACAATAAGAATTTTTATGTTGTTACTGACGCAAACGAAGTATATAAGTGCATCGATAACGGTCGCACACCAAATTATCCATTCGGTGTTCCATCAGTTGTAAAACCAAGTATAACACAAACTAGTGGTACATTTAGAACATACGATAATTATACTTGGAAATATATGTTTACTTGCGACCCGAGTCAATATAATAAATTTCAGACAAAAGATTATATCCCAGTAACGCCAAATAATGATGTTATTACGAATTCTGTAAATGGTACTATTGACTCAATAACATTGATAAATGGTGGTGAAAATTATCAAGTTTTTGAAACGGGGTTTCTTAATAATTTTATAAATTCTCAAGTAGTTCAATTAGCCTATAACGCTTCCCCACACGATGATCACTATAAAGATTCTTCAATTTATCTTAAAGCTGGTTTTGGTGGTGGCCAGGTTAGAGAAATTACATCATCAAGTGGTCTAAACAAAACAATTTCTGTCAGCCCTCCATTCAATTATTATGAAAATTTAAAACTTAAAGATCTAAATGGCATTTTTACAATTGGTGATCTTGTAACACAATATATCTACAATATCAAATATATTTACGATGTTGGGTTTTATAACGTTGGCGATACATTGGTACAATCAGATACTGGTGCGTCTGGTACAATAGTTACGTCAAATACATCTGTGTTGAGAGTAGAAACCGATTCTGAAATTGATTTTAATGTCGATTACCCGCTAATTGATACTGTTTCTTCTCCAGTTCAAAAAAATGGATTAGTGGACGTTATTGATGATTCTAATAAATCAATCGATTATAAAGGTAGATTGACATCTGAAATAATTGCAAATAGCGGTTGGTCTAAAACAACTGCATTTTCTCAAGAATTTACTGGATTTGTAACTAAATTCCAAGACGATTTTAGTGTTGGTTCTTTTATTCAAGTAAGTAACGAAGATTATAAAAATGTTCGTAGAATTACAAGAATTGCAGATCCAAATTATTTTCTAAGAGCAGCTACTGCAAACACTTTTGGCGTTGATGTAGATAACAACAAAATTAAAATTTCAAACGCTAATACTTATTTCCGTTTAAACGATTATATAAAGTACATAGTTCCTACTAATAACACCGCAATAAAGGCTTCATACACAGACCCCAATGGTGTCGTTAGAACAAGATTAGCTAATAATGCATCTTTCTATATTTCATATGTTGATTCCACTCACATCGCTATCTCGACAACATATAACGGCGCAAATATAAACTTAACAGAAGATAGAGAAACTCCCGGCGAAGCACACACTTTTAAATATACAGTTGTAAATAGAGAAGTTTTTGCCAATACGATCGGCGCAAATGCTGGTGTATTAATTGATTCGGGATCTGGTACAAATCACATTTATTCTGTTTCTTCTGCTAATGTATTTTTAATGGCTCGCGCGAACACAATGTTTAGCGTTCATGATAAAGTATGGTATACTGTCCCAACTAATTGTAAACCATTAGGAAGTTTGGTAGGTAATTCTTACTATTATGTTTCTTTTGCTAATACAACATCCTTTGCGCTTGCCGAAACTGATAGTTTAGAATCAGGTTTATCTGCAAACGTATCTTTGCAAGATAGAAGATTAAGACTTGTTAAACCAATAAACGGTCATCATGATATAAATGGAAATCTTTTAATAGAACCAAACGATGTATCATATCAGGCATACGATATTGATGCAAACACAACTGGTGTAAATTCTACCTCCAATACGATTAATTTACTTTATGCGAATTCATATTATGAAATAAATTATAAGGTAAAATATACAACAAAAGGTAATGGAACCGCTATTAGTCCTCTAGTAAATAATTCTATATATTATATTTCATTTGTTAATTCTTCTTCTTTTGCCCTTTCATCAACATATGATGGTGCAAATTTAAATTTAGAAGAATCTAGAGAAACTGCATGTACACATAACATTCAATATGTACAAGACGAACCACACACATTAACTGTTTTCCCTTATATGTTTGTTAATGCTCCATTCGAAAATGGTATTGATAATAAGAAAATTTATAGTGTACCAACAGCAATATCTATCGATTCGTATAATAGAAGCAGTTCACTCGGTTCAATCACTTATGTAAACTTAAATTCGGCAGTTGTAACATTCGCTGATATTCATCCCGTTGACCAGAGTTTTCTACTCGGCGAAAGCTTATCTGTTGTTGATAATGCTAACAACAATCTATTTACAAATGGTACAGTTTCCTTTACGAATAATTTTACTGTGATTCTTTCGGATGTTCAAGGAAGTAATTTCATTCCAGTTAAGGAAAGTGCTCGCCCATCGTTTCTTTACGGTACAACTTCTAAGATTAAAGCCAGAATTGTGTCACTTGATACAAATCCAAATATAACTGTAGAAACACAATATGGTGGATTCGCTGCTGGCGGCACTATTTTCGTCTCAACTGCCGATGGTGTTCCTACAGCAAACGGAAAAATTATTTCAAAATACTCTTCACCAAACGACGTAACTGAATATGTAATTGGCCCAAGAGTAAATATTGATGGTGACGGTAATGGCGCTCTTGCTTTTTGTACTGTTGATCTTAGCGATAGAAACCCAACAAGAAAAATCAATGCCGTTGAATTAATTAATCATGGTCAAAATTATACAAGAGCAAACGTTTCAGTTTCAAGTAACACTCTTTATGGTCATGGTGCCTCTTTTGAAGCTTCTATTTCTCCAATTAGAGGACATGGTTTTGATGCGTATTCGGAACTAGGAGCGTTCTATTCTGGCGTTTCAAAAAAATTCGATACTGCTATTAACGAATCATATTTCTTCCCAACATATGGTTCATATAGAAAAATTGGAATTATTAAGAACCCATTCATAAACGATGCTATTTTCGAAGTTGATAATTTTGATAGAGTTACGTTAAAGTATGATAACTGGAATTCGATTTATTTTGCCGATAACGAAATTTTAGTTCAGCCTGGTTCAAACGCTGCAGGAATTATCGTTTCTTCAAATTCAACAACTATTGAATTGAAGAGCGTAAGAGGAACTTTCGTTTCTGACCCAGATCAAATTGGAAATACAACAACTACGATTTATGGTTGGACTTCTGATGCAAACGCTCACGTTACGGATGCACAAGTTAAATATTTTACACTGGCTTCCGATTTAGAAAATGTTTCCGAAGAAATTGCGGGCGGCACTGGAAAAATTAACCAAGTGTTTATGGATACTGGAGAAGTTGTAATCTATAGAAATATAATTGCAAATACATATTCTTCTCAAAATCCTTTGGGAATCGACACTGCCAGAACTTTTGACGCTACTTCAATTGATCCAGAAACCTCAAGAATAGAAATACAAAACGCTAATGTTTATTTTAGTGTTGGCGATAAAGTGCATTATTATACACCAGACAATTTTTATGGCGCTATTGGTGGTTTAACTAATAACTATTTTTATTATATTCGTACTGCTAACTCTTCCGGATTTGATCTTTCAGAAGAACAGGGTGGTGCGCTTATAAACATTTATCCATCAGAATCTCCAACAGCGGTAAATCATTATCTAAGATATGTTAATTCTGGAAAAACTAATCTTGATAATAATTTCGATACTATCAAGGTAGAATTAGCGAATACTATTTACAAAGTTAATGATATTGTGAATTACATTGTTCAAAATAATGGAACTGCTATTACTGGTTTGGTTAATAATAGAGATTATTATATCGCATTTGTTAATTCTACTTCTATAGCTCTTTCTAACGATCCAGTTGCGCCGCTCGGATCCGGAACTATAATCCCTATTTCAGAATCAAAAATTACAACACCCAGTACGTATACAATTTATGCAAATACAGAAGGGTTTGATTCTTCAAAAGATATAATTTATTTAGAAAACGTTTCAGCGAAACTAGCTGTAAATGATATTGTTCTGTATTCGGTTCCCGAAAGCAATACTGA
>Ga0114970_10003933_pt1 | contig 10825 bp, 11 predicted proteins | sample M_140205_XF_Meta_FD_87030 | JGI IMG/M metagenome (GOLD analysis project Ga0114970, IMG submission 87030) | Freshwater microbial communities from Lake Montjoie, Canada to study carbon cycling - M_140205_XF_MetaG | ecosystem: Environmental > Aquatic > Freshwater > Lake | place: Lake Montjoie... | reverse complement strand
GCCTCATAAAAAGCCGAGCATTCCCCATTCGCGCAGTTACTGCCGATGCCTCGGGCGCCCTCCCCGCGACACCATCACGCGCTCTCACCGTTTGGTACCCAACTTCCCCACCTGAGAAAACAAGCGACCTGTGGAACGTGCCTATTGCAAGCTATGTACGTGGTCGAGATGTATACCCCACAGATGCAACTCTTCCGAGTGCTGAAACTGCTGCCTGCGAGCAAGCTACAAAAGTGAAACAGGGAGTAATCGGACTCTTCTTTGGTAAGCAAGTAGCTACAGGCGGCAACGGCTTTGGCATCACCATCGCAAATTCCGACATCATCAAGGTGGTGCAAGCCTGGGCAAGTGGATTAGCGCGTTGTGCACGAGGTCCGTGGGAACTCACAGTTGGCACCAGCAACTCGGGTGGCGCAACCACGTTCAACGGATACTTTGGTGGCATCGCTTGGGCGCAATTAGTTGAAGCCGCAAGGGCGGTATCTGACTCGCGAATCATCATCTCAGGGGCGAATGACCTAGAGCCTGGTTGGGGTCCTTCTGGCCAAGCACGCGCCTGGGTTGACGGCTTTGTTGCAACTACTTCGCAACGCCTGTGGAACTACGGGTCAGCAGATGGCTGCCCGCAAAGTGTTGGTGGCATTTTGTGCAACAACGGCTGGACTATTGACGACCTTATTTGGGTTTCATCGCAAGCCGGACCAAATGTCATTGCGCTTCCCCAAGTGCACACCAACGGTGGCGCACAGTCAAAACAGTGGTCTGTTATCGCCGCGCGGGCCAAAGCACTCGGTGTTCCCTTTCGCCTAGCGGGAATGTCGGTGCAAACTGCGGCTTGCAAGCAGGTCAAAGGCGGATGCCCCACCACAGGTATCTCTGCATGGAATGCATGGGCACAACTGCGCAAATACATTTACCTACAACCCAGCCTGGCAGGTTTACCACTTGCCGCGCCCACAGATATTCGCTGGGGTTGGGGCGGTCCATTTCTGAGCCCCACACCCACCACAACTACGACGACAACGACTACGACAGTCGCGCCAACAACCACGTCGACGTCGACAACAACTTCACCTACAACAACTACTTCTACAACGACCACTGCTTCGCCAACAACTACAACGACAACGGTTGCCCCAACCACCACCTAGTAGCAGTTAGTTCATAAACCGTCCACCGTTGAGGAAGATGGTCATACCGGTGACGTATTCGCCGCCTTTGCTCGCAAGCCAAACCACCCAAGGTGCACCGTGCTCTTCTGGTTCACCCACAAAACCAAGTGGCATTTTGTCTTTCAAACCCTGAACAAACTCTTGGTTGTTTGCTTCCCAGTTATTCCATGCATCAGTTTTCAGTGAAGGGTTCACTGTGTTAACAGTGATTCCGAGCTTGCCCCACTCGCGCGCTGCAGTTCGCGTGAGAGCACGTATTGCCTCTTTTGTTGCGTTATACGGAGTGTTACCTGGGAAGCCTTCCATGCCAGAGCCCGAAGCAAAGTTCACAATGCGGCCGTATCCAGCTTTTTTCATATGCGGAAAAACTGCTTGCATACCCCACAGGGTTGCCGTAGCGCCGGTGCGGAATGTGTACTCCCACTCAGCATCATCGGTGTCTTCCATCGGTGTAGGAATAGTCGAGGCGCGAGGTTTTTCTGCGGTGCCAAAACCTTGAGCATTGTTGACCAAAATATCGACGGTGCCAAACTTCTTTACCGTTTCGGCCACCATGTTGAAAATTTGTTCTTTATTGCTCACGTCTACAACAACACCAAAAGCTACGAAACCCTCAGCTTCTATTTCTGCAACAACACTGGCAACAGTTGCTGGTGTTCTGCTAGCTACGACAACTTTTGCTCCCTCTCGAGCAAAAACTTTCGCTATTCCTTTACCGATGCCACGACCTGCGCCAGTAACAATTGCAACTTTTCCATCGAGCTGACCCATTGCGTTCTCCTCTACGAGTGCTTTTGGGAAACCCTAACGACTATGTGCCTTTCGCCGACAGGCGGAGAAGCTAATCGGCAATCGTTGCAGGAACACCTTGTTCAGTTCCGGTGATGCCACATTTTTCGAGCAGGTATTTCTTCATTGCCGCATCAGATTTCTCAAGATCATATTGCACACCCAGATCCTTGATTTTCTCTATCGAAGTTTCATCCGCCTGCACCTTGACTAAATCGAATGCACTCTTTTCAAAGATTTGGAATATTTCAACTGATGCAACGCGCAAGTTCTCGGCTGCATCTTTAATTTCTGGTGGCGCAATTGCAGCCAAACTCGTTGCCGAAACCACTTGGTTGGCGTAGTACAACTTGATGGCGTCGCTCTTACCATCACCTGTTCCCAATTCAACTTTTTGCGAAGAAATGGCAGTTTCACAAAATGTCCTGGGTTTCTCTGTTCCTGCCACAGGCAAAATGGTTTCACTAGTGCTGCTATCGCTTGCACCACATGCGGCAAAGCTCACTGTGGCGGCAACAATTAAAAACAAGTGTGTCGCGATGTGATTCTTCATTAATCGTTTCATGAGACTCCCCAGACATCATCTGCAGTTGGCAGATACGTAAAAATACTCCAGTAATGGAGCGAAACCTAATAACCATCGCTCCTAGCCCCTGTTCCCGATACATTTTCTGTATCGATACCACCAAAATTATCCTTTTCTATACGTTTGCCCCTATTGGTGACCCCGACGCAGTGCGGCTTTGGCAAAGATCCCTGTGCGAAAGCCTCGGGCTCAAAGGACGCATCATCATCTCGCGCCACGGTATTAATGGAACTGTTGGTGGGCCACTTGCTGCAGTGAAAAAGTACGTTCGCACCACTCGTGAATACGGCGCGTTCAAGAACATCGATTTCAAATGGTCCGACGGCGACATTGAAGATTTTCCACGGCTTGTTATTCGTGTCCGCGACGAGATCGTTACCTTTGGCGTGTCCGACGAAATTCAAGTTGATGAAAACGGAATCATTGGGGGCGGCAAACACCTCTCACCCACTCAGGTGCATGAACTCCTTCAAGAGCGTGGGGAAGAAGTGGTGTTCTTCGATGGTCGCAACGCCTATGAGGCAGCCATCGGTAAATTCAAAAATGCTGTTGTGCCCGATGTAGAAACAACACCTGGTTTTGTAGCTGAACTTGAAACGGGAAAATACGACCACCTGAAGGACAAACCGATTATCACCTATTGCACTGGCGGTATCCGCTGCGAAGTGCTGTCAATGGTCATGAAGAATCGCGGATTCAAAGAGGTCTACCAAATGGCGGGCGGCGTGGTTCGCTACGGAGAAAAATTTAAAGATGCCGGATTATGGGAAGGTTCTCTGTACATATTCGACAAACGAATGAATATGGAATTCAGCGACGAAGCAAAAACCATCGGCGTATGTCAGCTATGCGAGTCGCCTGCAAGCATATATTACAACTGCACCAATATTGAATGCCGCAAGCTCACCCTCGCTTGTGATGACTGCGTAGAAGACAACGAACGCGTTACCTGCTCCAAATGCGCACCAATAAACGCAGACGGCTAACCCTGGCTTCCGTCGGGCATCCTTGCCCCGCTGAAGTCAGCTTTCTCTAAAGCCCCTTCATCAAAAACTGCGCGCAACAAGTGCGCATAAGAAAAGCTTGTGCCTTCGATTGTTGCACCGGTGAAAATTGCTTCTTCACCATTTACACCCAAGAATGAAGCGTTAGTGAGGTTCGCCCCGGAGAAATCGGCCCGATACATGTTGCTTCCGCCTACATCGGCGCCTGTGAAGTTGGCATTAACGAGAATTGTTCTGCTGAGGTAGGCCTTGTTGAAGGTGGAACCAGAAAAATTTGCTCCTGTGAGGTCGAGATCGGAGAGATCTTCACGCGAGAGGTCCATATTCGACAAATCTGCGCCAGGACCCGCGGTTTTCCCCTGAATGACGCGCGTTGCACCCGATTGAGTAATCGGCTGTACGCCCGTGGTTCGCGGCGGCTTAGCAGGAAGACCACCACATGCCATTGTTGTTGTGCAAAGCGCCGCTAGAACGACTGCAGAATAGATAGACCGTAAGCGCATCAGGTCAATTTACACGCTTCTTGACTTCGTACACCTATGTGCAGACAAACTACTGTTTCAATAACATCGTTCAGTTAGGGGTATTTATGATCAGCAGTGGTCCAATAGAAGATCGTCTCGCCATTCGCGAATTAGTTGACTCTTACAACGATGCAGTGATGCGTCTCGACGGCGAGGCTTGGGCCAGCAACTGGACCGAAGATGGCATTTGGTCTCTCCCAGGAGTGGGCGAAGTTGCAGGCAAAGCAAAGTTTTACCCCATGTGGCAACAGGCAATGTCGGCTTTTTCATTCGTCGGCTTTTTCGCTTCTGCAGGTCCCATCATCGTCACCGGCGATACCGCCCATGGCACTTGGTACCAACAAGAGTTCTTGCACATGAAAGCTGGCGGCAAGCAAACCATCACAGGCCAATATGAAGATGACTACGTCCGCAAAGATGGACGCTGGTATTTCGCCAAGCGCGTGTATGCGGTGCTTGACCGTCAAGTAGCTGAATAATCCATCAAGAATGGGCTCATTACACACCTGTTGAGCATTCGTACAGTATTGTTTGATCATGGCATTAACCCCAATCAATAGCAATGGTTTAACAAAAAAGCGCAAGCAACTCATAGGTGGTGTTGCCGCCCTCGTTGTTGTCTTTCTGGCGGTCATCAGTTCTTACAACGGTCTCGTCAATAAGGAAACGCGCGTCGACCAAGCAAGCGCTGACCTTGAAGTGCAGTTGCAGCGTCGATTTGATCTCATTCCGAACCTTGTTTCTGCGGTAGAAGGCGCAATGACACAAGAACGCACAATATTTACAGCTCTTGCCGAAGCGCGATCCAAATATGCAGGTGCCACGTCAAGCAACGACAAAATTGCCGCTGCGTCTCAGGTGGAGTCGGCTCTCGGTCGTCTCCTAGTTGTTGTTGAGAACTACCCCACGCTCACCAGCACGCAAAACGTTCGAGATTTACAGGTACAACTTGAGGGCACCGAGAACCGAGTGGCTCAATCACGACGCGAATACAACGAGTTCGCCACGGCGTTCAATAGGGCCCTTCGCACCTTCCCGCGCTCCATGATCTCAGGAATCTTCGGCTTTGAGAAACGAGCACTTTACGTAGCCGACCCTGCAAGCCAAACTGCTCCAAAAGTAGACCTCACGCCTTCCGGATCATGAGGTTTCGCTACCTTATTGCGGCGCTGAGTGCCACAACTTTCGCGCTCAGCGTCACGGGGCAACTGGTAGTAGCCGCATCCGACGTTCCTAATTTCTCTGCACCCATAGTCGATAGCGCGAACATTTTTTCCGCAAATGTTGAGTCTGCACTGAACCAGTCTCTCGAAAGCTTTCGCCAAACGGCGGGCCCACAAATTGCTGTCCTCACCGTCGACTCAACAGGAAGTCAGTCAATTGAAGACTTCAGTATTGACGTCGCCCGAAAGTGGAAACTTGGAGACAAAAAGCGAGACGATGGTGTTCTTCTTGTTATTGCTTTTGAAGATCGCGAACTTCGCATCGAAACGGGTAGCGGCATAGAAGGTGAGCTCACCGATATTGAGGCTGGACGCATCATCGACAACATCATTGCTCCACAGTTGAAGGCCGGCGATCCTGATGCAGCAGTACGCGAAGGCACAACTGCACTTATCAATGAACTCTCAGCGGAAGCAGGCACTACCGTTACTGCAGAAGTAAGTGGCGCTAGCAACGCAACTTCAACCGGGGGTAATCTTCTTTTTGGAATCATTTCGCTCCTGTTCTTTTTGTTCGCAATGGTGATGTTCATCATTCGTGGCCGTCAACGCGGTTTTGGCAATGTGGCCGGCAATGCGCTCTTCATACTCGCCACCATTCTTCGTTCCGGTGGCGGCGGCGGCGGTAGCGGTTTTTCGGGTGGCGGCGGAGGTGGCTTTTCAGGCGGAGGGGCTTCGGGATCATGGTGAAAATGTCAAACAGACGTAAAGAAGCTGCGAACTGGTGGCTTCATCAAAAGCCTCAAGTAGCTACAGCTATCAAAGATGCTGAAGCCGCAACTGGTCATCAAATAGTTGTAGTCGTCGCTCGCCTCGGCAAATACCATGCCAAGCGAGCAACCCAAATTGCACGCAAGAACTCTGGCGCCTCACTCGTATTTTGTGTAGATGCATTGCAACGGCGTTATGAACTGCGTTGGCAGAGCAAAGTGACCTTGTCTCAATCGGTACTCGATAGCACGACAAAACTTTTCAGCGAACAGAAACTGGCTGAAGCCATACTTCTCGTGGCGCAATCACTCCCCGTGCACTCGCCGGGCGAAAATCTTCCCGACATTATTGACGGATGATGATGCGTTGAGGTAACTCCATTATTTCAGTAGGGTTGCCATTGGTTACCAATTGAAACACCTCGTTTAGGGAGCATGCCATGTCAGCGAAGAAGTTCACCACTGCCCTATTAGCCATCACGGTTGTTATTACAGCGACCACGCTCAGTACGAACGCTTCAGCGCCTCCTAACTCTTCTAACGCCACAACAACGACAACAACTATTCCGACTCCAGTTGTGGCCGGTTGTGCCAGCACCGTTTCTGGAGCAACTTCCACCACCGTTGATGAAAACTTCATCAACCTTTGCGACGTTGTGCTGACCAGAAAAGACGAAGGTTACGACGATGCCGTCACACTCAATGGCGCGACATTTAAGTGCACTTCCATCCCTTCGGGCGCCACGACAGACTTCAACCGTACCTATTTCGAAAATCAAATGACTGAGATCTCTCGTCAGGTATCTTTTTGGAGAAACTCCAATCCACGACCCACTTGGGCACCTGTTAACCCTCCGAAGCAGAGTTGCAACTTCCCGTTCACCTCGAAGGAAAGCAATACTGCTGCCACATTTCCGGTCTCTTCCACAAAGTTTGGCGCAGGTTCCTTTGCCACCATATGCACTACCGAGTTCAAAATGGATACCACTTTCATTTATGCAATGACGATCCCCACCAGTAATCCCGAGGGCAACTCCATGGTCCTCCCTGCTACTAAAGCGTGGCCATGGACTCTTGGCTTTAGCGGCACACGTAACTGCACGTGGAAGTTAACTTTGGGTACCACAGGAGAACTTTCTGGAACTATTGCGCAGAACTTCGGTGACTTACCACGGACCCAGGCGAATGTTGCTTGGAACTGCAAAGAGGGTTACACAAAAGTCATCTGTGTGAGTTACACAGTGACATCAGAAATAAGTGTGACCGGTGGAACAAACACCTTTGAAGGAGCCAGTGGGTCGGGAATACAAACCGATGTTCGCATTTTGCCTGCATTACTTATCGACATGCCCTTTGAAGCCGACGGCACAGTCTTAGCTGCTTCATCAACTGGGCGATATCAGTTGCCAGTCTTGAAGCTTGCAGGAGAAAAAATAAAGCCTAAGTCTTCGTTGTCTCTTCGGTTTAAGGCGAAAACTCCCACAGCAAACAAGAAGCTTTCGTACACGGTCTCTAATGCCCGTCTAGCATTGTGCTCCATTACTGGTAAATCTGGTTCAAGCAACGTCACGTTGGTGAAGTCAGTGAAAAGCAACTCAAAAGGACTCATTAGCACTTCGCTTACATCTTCAACGTTGCGCTCAAAGTTGAAGTTGGCCGCTGGAAAAACAGCTTCTTTGGCCATTACGTGTGCGGTTGGCAAATCAAAGGTTGTGCGCCGGGTATCACAAGTTCTTAAATGAATAAATGGAGAATTCTCTTCTAAATATTTAGTAATGATTTCGTGCAATTATACGTTTTTGCTATGCTTAGTTAATGAGTAATGCACCTGTAACCGTTGTACCAACTTCTCAAAAAAGTCGCCGCATTTTCCCTATGCGATTGAAGCTTCTCGTTCTATTCGGCGGTTCGTTCACTGTCGTTTTTGTCTTTATTGCAATTTGGATCTTGAACTTCACCACAGGGCAAGCAAGCACACGCCTCGAGACACAACTAGCAACAAGTACCGAAGGTGCCGCATCAACCTTAAAGCCAGACCTTTTCAAAGAGCTCATCACCACTGTAAAGGAAGTTAAGGACCCAAAGAATGAATTCGGATATGGTTACCCCACAAGTCCTTTGTATGCCGAAGCGTCGGGTGAACTTCTCAAGATCAACAAGATGGTTCCAGAAGCACTCTCCTACAGCTACTACAAGGACACAACAGATGGAAAACTGTATTTTGCTGCATCTTCCGGCTTCCTACTAAAGCCGCAATTTGGTGTTCCTTTCAGAGTGCCCGTTGCAAAAATTGTTAACGCTTTAACTTTGTCTTTGATGGAAAAAGGTCTATCAGTAACGACGGCGCAACCGCAGTACACCGACGCATACGGTACGTGGATCTCTTCTTATAGCCCCGTAGTTGATGCCAATGGCAAAAGCGTTGGAGCCATCGGAGTCGATTATCCAAAGACTTATGTCGATAAATTGGATGCGCAAGTAAAGCGCAAGCTGTACCCCATTTTGGGAATCAGCTACATCTTTCTTATCGGTCTCATCGTTCTCATCAGTTCACAACTAGTTCGGCCTCTACGTCGCCTCACAGATGCCTCTGCTCGCATTGCAGAAGGAGAATACGACCTCAACGTACGGTCCCTCATCTCCTCTGTGTTTCCAGACGAGATGTACACGCTCGCAGAATCTTTTTCTCAAATGGCGTCAAAGGTTGACAATCGTGAAAAGACCTTGACACAGGAAGTAAAACGACTGAAGGTGGAAATTGACCAAGCGCGAAGGGTTGACTCTGTAAGGGAAATCACTGAATCTGACTCGTTCAATGATTTGGCGCAAAAAGCTGCAGAAATGCGCAAACGTATGCGTGGTGAAGAATAAACCATGCAAGATCCCGGCCTTGCTCACCTCAGCGGGGCGACAGGTCTACACATTGTTGAACTCATCTCTCATGATTCAACCGACTCTCACTTATTACAACTGAGTGAAGTTCACAACACTTTTTTTGATTCATATACAAACGTCGTTTCTGAAATTGAACAATTTCGTAACGAACTAGACAAGTCTTCAGTTACACGTCATGTGTGGTTAGTTTTAGATGGCGATACAGCAGTTGGAGAGATCATTTTCCACACCTCACTCCAGTTCAAAATAGGTGTAATGCATTTTGTTGCCATGCAAGAACAAGTAAGAACACGCCTGAATCTAGGTTGGTTTAACACCCTCATAGAGGCTGTTGAGCTTTCTGCGCAGTTCGATCTACAAAGAGGTGGCTTAGAACTATCGGCATTGATAGCCGAAATTCCTTATGAAGACCTATCTCGCTGGGAACGTGTTGGCTTCCAATATGTCGACGTTGACTATCTCGAACCACATCATGGGCGCAGCTGGAGACTGCATGGAGAACCAACATTTTTCTCCATGAGTCCGGTTGTGAAGATAGGCGCTAAGGCTGCACCAAGCTCATTTGCGGACATCGCTATTTCGGCTCTTTCGGCCTTCCTAGTTGAGCATTACGATCTTGACCCCAAGCATCCAGAGGTAGCAAGAATTCTCAACGCCGCAACTCTCCTTGGCGGATAGTTTTTAAAAGTCGAGCACTTTATTTTGTTTGCGTCGACGCAAACGCCAATTCAAGAGGCTTTCTTCCCAACCTTGACGCACTTTCCAAGCGGGCCAAAGAGCGGCAATTGCAAACACAAGAGCAACAATCGGAACCAACCAGTGTTTGCCAGTGATGAATCCGATGGCCGATAAAGGAGCCGCCAAAACGAGCCCAATTGCTACCGGACCAAGATCGACGATGAAAGAGACGCGTGCCCGTCGCTCATCGGGAACCAACGCAAGTGCAGCCCTTCGAGCATTTTCATCGATACTCCATCTTGGCACCAGCCATATGGAGATACCTACAAGGATGAACCAAATTGAGTCTGTTGCGATTCCGATTGAAATGGCACCCGCTGCAATCATCGCCGCAATGGGCAAAATAATAAGGGCTCCAGGTATCCCAATTTTGTCTTGAATCTTTTCAGAAGCAAGTTTCTGAATGATCCAGCACAAGGAGAACGACACGAAGGTCACGCCACCAAGATGCATTTGAAGTGAGCCAGAATCTGCGCCAAGCAGGCGATCTGCACCACCGAAGTACGCAAGAAATGACGTCATACCTGCAACAAATGTAAGCACCGAGGAAAGGAGAAATTTTTTCCACACGGGAACACCCTGAATGAAATCCCAAGCACTCTTCAATGATTCAGAACTGGACTCTGCTTTGTTTAGACCAGTTGCTGCTGCGCTATTTTTCAATGATCGTGGCAACCAAAAACCGATAGCAAGCGTGATCACAGGGACAACACAGAGAACTACTGGTAAATCAATATCAAAGTGGTCAAGAATGCCCGGAGAAACGACGGTTGCAAGAAGACCTAAAACCTGTCCCCCGTAGGTCCAGGAAACAATCCATCCGAATATTTTCCGCGCCTCAGCCACGTTGAACTCGTCACCGGCCAAGCTCCAAATGATGAGCGGGAGAAGGAAGTTCAGTTGATCACCGAGCAGCACCACAGCAGTAGTGGCAGCCGTTTCTGCAACGGAAGACAATACAAGGGCAATAGCGAGCGTGTAAATGACTCCAAAGCCCACTGTGACAGATCGCAGTAGCGGTAGCCGAGCGCTCTGGTCAATGAAGCGAAACTGAAGTGCTGCAACAGCTATGAGTCCAAGCCCACCAAGAGGAAAGACAATAGAGAGCGACTTTGGCCCCGCAACGGTAAGAAGGTGGCTCGTTGCAACAATTTCTGTGAGCATTCCCGAGAGAGCAACTAAGG
>Ga0114970_10003932_pt1 | contig 10825 bp, 15 predicted proteins | sample M_140205_XF_Meta_FD_87030 | JGI IMG/M metagenome (GOLD analysis project Ga0114970, IMG submission 87030) | Freshwater microbial communities from Lake Montjoie, Canada to study carbon cycling - M_140205_XF_MetaG | ecosystem: Environmental > Aquatic > Freshwater > Lake | place: Lake Montjoie... | reverse complement strand
TGTTTTACCTTTCTTTCAACAGCTACTGTAACGGTTTTATCCATTTTGTCGCTGCTTACAACACCTGTTTTGGTCTTACGAATTTGTCTATCAACCATTTCTTTTCGTTTTGCTTTCAGTCCAAAGACTGAATGTTTAATATTAATACATCGGCTTTGCCTTTATTAAGCAGTAGCCCTTTTCTTAAATTCTGTTTTCAGTCTCGCAATGTCCTTTCTCAACTCTCTGATACTCATAGGGTTCTCCAAAGGAGTAATTCCGTGAGCAAATTGCAGCTTTTTAAGGCGCAATTCATCTTCAACAATCTTGGATTTAATATCCGATTGACTAAGTGAAGGGAGGCTTTTTAAAAAATCTAATTTCTTTGACATGGTTAAATTATTTTTCTTTCAATTTTACTATGCTACATAATCCCTACGGATAATAAACTTGGTTCTGATTGGAAGTTTTGAGGCAGCAAGCTCCATTGCTTCTTGAGCTACCTGTAAAGAAACGCCTTCCATTTCAAAAAGTATCCTTCCTGGCTCAACTACAGCAGCCCAAAACTCTAGATTACCTTTACCCTTACCCATCCTTACTTCTGCAGGCTTACGGGTAATTGGTTTATCAGGAAATATTCTTATCCATACATTACCTTCTCTTTTCATAGCACGGGTCATTGCTTGACGTGCAGCTTCTATCTGCCTGCTTGTCATCCACACTGGCTCAAGTGCTTTCAATCCGAAAGAACCAAAAGAAAGAGATGCGCCTCTTTTGGCAACTTCTCTAATTCTTCCCTTTTGCGCTTTTCTGTGTTTCGATCTTTTTGGTTGTAACATGTTGAAGTATTTATATTTAATACTTGATTTAAATTAATTATCCTCTACGATCTCTTCCGCTTGATGCACCGCCGCCTCTTCTATCGCCACCACCGCCACCTCTGCGGTCATCACCACCTCTTCTATCATCACGACGTGGCTCCCTTCTTTCACCAGCACCTTCAGCTTTAGTGCCACTGATGATATTTGGATTCAAGTCACGCTTTGCCAAAACCTCACCTTTACAAATCCATACCTTGATACCGATTTTGCCGTATACTGTTTGTGCAAATACTGAAGCATAATCAATATCCATTCTGAATGTATGCAATGGCACTCTTCCTTGTTTAATTTCCTCCGAACGAGCAATCTCAGCACCACCCAAACGACCACCTGCTTTTATTTTAATTCCTTCAGCACCCAAACGCATTGTAGAAGCAATTGCCATATTAATAGCGCGTTTGAAATTGATACGATTCTCGATTTGCTTAGCGATAGTTTCACCAACAATCATCGCGTCCAATTCTGGTCTACGGATTTCAAGAATATTAATTTGAACATCCTCTTTACCAGTAAGCTTCTTTAATTCTTCTTTGATGCGATCAACTTCGCCACCACCTTTACCGATAATGATACCAGGCTTAGAAGTGTGAATGGTAATAATTAACTTATTTAATGTACGCTCAATAACGATCTTAGAAATACCACCTTTATTTATACGTGCATTGAGGTAACTGCGAATTTTTGTATCCTCAATCAACTTATGCGCATAATCTTTCTTGCTGCCGTACCAGTTACTTTCCCATCCGCGGATGATGCCTAACCTGTTACCAATTGGATTCGTTTTTTGACCCATTATAAATGTATTTGAAAATTTTCTTTAATTGTTTGTGTCAACGATTACAGTTACGTGATTGCTACGCTTTCTCATACGATACGCACGTCCCTGTGGTGCAGGCAACATTCTTTTGATACTACGAGCTCCATCTACAAAAATAGTTTTAAGAACTAGGGCTTCCACATTAGCTGCTTCATTCTTCTGCTTCCAATTGCTCACGGCAGACATAATCAATTTGCGAAGAGGAATGGCGCTATGCTGAGGATGATGCTCTAAAATAGCTACCGCACTTTCAACTTTCAAACCACGTACAAGGTCTGCGAGCAAACGCATCTTTCGAGGTGAGGTTGGATAATTTTTCAATTTTGCTACTGCTTCCATAATATTATTTTATTGTTTCACTGATGTTAACCCGTTGAAACAAGTTTTATACTTTTTTGCTTGAATGTCCTCTAAAGTTTCTAGTTGGTGAAAATTCACCAAGTTTATGCCCTACCATAAATTCTGTTACATAAACTGGGATAAATTTATTCCCGTTATGCACTGCAAAAGTATGCCCAACAAAATCTGGAGTAATGGTGCTACGACGGCTCCATGTTTTCACAACAGCCTTTTTAGCTTTTCCGTCATTCATTGATTCTACTTTCTTCTCTAACTTGACCGCTACGTACGGACCTTTTTTTATTGAACGAGCCATAATGTTTGTTTCTTGTTATGTGTTCTTTTCTTACTTATTTTGCCAATTTTGAGCCATTCTTACGTTGGATGATCAACTTATCGCTGCCCTTACCAAGTGTTCTTGTTTTTTCACCCTTTGCATACTTACCCGTACGGCTTCTTGGATGTCCACCTGAAGCCCTACCTTCACCACCACCCATTGGGTGATCTACTGGGTTCATCGCAACACCACGTGTACGAGGACGAATACCTCTCCAACGATTTCTACCTGCCTTACCCATACTTTGCAAGTTGTGATCAGAATTAGCCAATACGCCAACAGTTGCTGCGCAATTAACTAAAACCTTTCTCAATTCACCAGAGGGCATTTTAAGAACAGCGTATTTTTCTTCTTTATTGGTTAACTGTGCAGAAGCTCCAGCGCTACGTGCAAATTTACCCCCTTGTCCAGGTTGCAATTCGATATTGTGCACATTAGTACCTAGTGGCATGTTTTTCAACAAGAGAGCGTTTCCAATCTCAGGAGCTACCGTAACACCACTTTCTACTGTCATTCCAACAGTTAGACCTTGCGGTGCAAGGATATAACGTTTTTCACCGTCCGCATAATGCAATAGTGCGATGAAAGCGGTTCTGTTTGGATCATATTCAATTGAAGCAACTTTTGCAGGAATGTCATGCTTGTTGCGTTTGAAATCAATGATACGGTACATTTTTTTATGACCGCCACCAATATAACGCATAGCGCGACGTCCTTGGAAGTTTCTGCCACCGGTAGACTTAACCTTCTCAACAAGGGATTTTTCAGGAGTTGAGGTTGTAATCTCTGCATAGGCGTTTCCTATTCTCCACCTGGTTCCCGCTGTAATCGGTTTGTACTTTTTTAGTGCCATTGTTTTATTTTTTTCGCCTAAGGGCTCTTTTCAATTTGAGGTTAAATGTTTGCGTATAGATCGATTGATTCACCTTTACCCACTGTTACATACGCTTTTTTGTAACCAGGCTTTCTTCCACTAATGACCCCTGCTTTTGTCATGCGACTTTTGCTTTTTGCAGGTGATACAGCAGTACGAACATCATCTACACTCACACCATAGAAATCCTCTACCGCTTTTTTTACTTCCAACTTGTTGGCTGCACGAGCAACTTTGAAGCAATAAACACCAGCTTTTTCTGAAAGCTGATTAGCTTTTTCAGATAAAATTGGTTTAATCAAAACGTCAGCAAGTTTCATATCTCTTTTTTAATAATTATTAATTTTTTACTCAGTACCTAGAACAACTAGGCTTCAACTCCTTCTTCCTCTTCTGAAAACAACTTCGCAGCTGATTCTGTCAACACAAGTACATCAGAATTAATCAAATCATATGTATTAACATCCGATAAAATCGAAGTCAACACAGATGATATATTTCTTGCACTCATGAACACATTTTCATTGAAATCAGCCGTAACAAAAAGCGACTTCTTATCACTTAAGCTCAATGCGTCTAGCATGGTAGCGAATACACTTGTTTTGGGTGCATCAAAAACTAAGTCTTCGATTACCACTACTGCATTTTCTTTGCCTTTATGGCTCAATGCGCTAATCTTTGCTAGGTCTTTTACTTTACGGTTCAATTTGAAGTCGTAAGCATGTGGCTTTGGACCAAAAATTGTACCACCACCTTTATAAAGTGGGTTACGAATATTACCCTTTCTAGCTCCGCCAGTTCCTTTTTGCTTGTGTAGCTTTCTGCTCGCACCTTGCACTTCAGCACGGGTTTTCACCTTATGTTTACCATGACGCTGAGCAGCTAAAAACTGCTTTACGGCTAAGTAAACAACGTGGTTATTCGGCTCAGTAGAAAAAATATCATCTGGCAGTTCAATTGTTCTGCCCGTTTTACTTCCTTTTATTGATAATACGTCTAATTGCATGGTCAATTCGTTAATTTAGTTCTGAATGAAAACAATGGAACCATTATGACCTGGAACTGATCCAGTAACAAGAATATAGTTCTTATCAGGGAAAATTTTAATCACTTTAAGACCTTTCACTTTCACGCGATCACCACCCATACGGCCAGCCATACGCATTCCTTTGAAAACCCTTGAAGCATCTGATGAGTTACCGATAGAACCTGGAGCACGTTGACGATCATGCTGACCGTGAGATTGCTGCCCAACACCAGCAAATCCATGACGCTTCACAACGCCCTGAAAGCCTTTACCCTTGGTTGTTCCAACCACCTCGACACTTTCGCCTTCAGCGAAAATCTCACATGTGATGGTTTCACCCAAGTTCTTATCAAGTGAATAATTCCTGAATTCTTTTAAATGATTTTTTGGAGAAGCTGCTGCTTTAGCAAAATGGCCTTTTTCTGATTCTGAAGCCTTTCTTTCTGCTTTCTCACCGAACGCTAACTGCAGTGCAGTGTAGCCGTCGTTGTCTGAAGACTTTACTTGTGTTACAACACAAGGACCTGCTTCGATCACGGTGCAGGAAGTCTGCTTTCCGTCTGGTCCGAAGACGCTGGTCATCCCGATTTTTTTTCCGATAATACCTTTCATTGTTCTGTTTTTGTTCCCTCTCGGTTAAATGGACAGTGAGGAATGACCTCGCTTCAATCCCAGTTTGCCAACGACCTTTTCCTTTTTATGTAACCCAAGCTACATTCAGAAGTACCGATGGTAAACAAACCTCGAAGGGCTTGTTTATATTTCAGCTCTCATATGAGAGAAAAAATTAATTTTCAGCGCTCCTTTTTTTCATGCCAACGGCAATCGATTAGGAGATGAAATGAGAAAAATCTAGAACGTTAGCCTCTGCTAACATCCACCCTATCAGGCTTTGATTTCAACATCAACACCACTTGGTAGATCAAGCTTACTCAGCGCGTCTACAGTTCGTGAAGATGAAGTATATATGTCTAGCAACCTCTTGTGCGTACACAATTGGAATTGCTCACGCGCTTTCTTGTTTACGTGTGGAGATTTCAACACCGTAAAAATTCTCTTTTGCGTTGGCAAAGGAATTGGACCGGTGATTACAGCCCCTGTGCTACGTACCGTTTTCACGATCTTTTCAGCTGATTTATCAACCAAATTGTGATCGTAAGACTGAAGTTTTATTCTGATTCGTTGCGACATAGTATTTATCCCATTTTTAAACGGGGATGCAAAAGTATGAATTAGTTTTCTACTTGCAAAAGAATTTGAGTGATTTTTACCTGGAAAAAGAAGAAAAATTAAATAAAAAAGGCCTCGGTATCCCGGGGCCTTCTATTCTTAACGCTATTTTAGTCTTTTGCCTTACCCTTAACCCTAGCAATTACTTCCTCAGCAATGCCATTTGGTGCAGGATTGTAGTGCGAAAACTCCATGGTTGATGAAGCTCTACCTGAAGAAAGGGAACGAAGCTGGGTTACATAACCAAACATCTCACTCAACGGTACTTTTGCTTTGATAACCTGAGCACCTGCTCTGCTATCCATACCCTCAAGCATACCTCTTCTTCTGTTCAAATCCCCGGTAACATCTCCCATATACTGCTCAGGAGTAATTACTTCAACCTTCATTATAGGCTCCAACAATACTGGCTTTGCCTTACGTGCTGCTTCACGGAAACCGCCTTTAGCACAAAGTTCAAATGACATAGCGTCAGAGTCAACTTGGTGGAAACTACCATCAAATACCCTCACCTTCATGCTTTCAACTGGATAATTCGCTAAAACCCCAGTAGACATGGATTGCTCGAACCCTTTTTGAATGGCTGGGATGAATTCACGTGGAATTGATCCCCCAAAAATATCATTGATGAACTGCATGTGTTTACCCGGATTTTCTTTCAACCACTCTTCATCAGCTGGTCCAAAATCAAATACGATATCAGCAAATTTACCACGTCCACCTGTTTGCTTTTTCAACGTTTCGCGATGCTGAATGGTAGCTTGGAAGGCCTCCTTGTATGCAACCTGTGGCGCACCTTGATTCACTTCCACTTTAAATTCCCTACGCATCCTATCCACAATGATCTCAAGGTGAAGTTCACCCATTCCACTTAATATCGTTTGCCCAGTTTCCTCATCAGTCCTTACGCGTAATGTAGGATCCTCTTCAACAAGCTTTCCAATTGCCATACCCATTCTATCGACATCAGCTTGTGCCTTAGGCTCAACAGCCACAGAAATTACGGGCTCAGGAATAAACATATTTTCGAGAACAATCGGATGGTCTTCATCACAAAGCGTATCCCCCGTTTTAATCTCTTTGAAACCTACCGCAGCACCGATATCACCAGCTTCAATAAAATCAATCGGATTTTGCTTATTGGCAAACATCTTCATGATACGGCTAATACGCTCTTTTTTTCCACTTCTTACATTTAGTACATATGATCCAGCATCCAAATGCCCGGAGTATACTCGGAAGAATGCTAAACGACCTACAAATGGATCAGTCATGATTTTAAATGCAAGCGCAGCAAATGGTTCTTTGGCTTCTGGCTTACGTTTTTCTACTTCTCCGGTATCTGGGTTAAGACCCTCAACTGCATCAATATCAACAGGAGAAGGGAGGTAACGACATACCGCATCTAGTGCAGTTTGAACACCTTTGTTTTTGAATGATGATCCACACATCATGGGAACAATACTCAAATCAATAGTTGCTTTGCGGATTGCCTCATGTACTTCGTCTTCTGTTATCGAATTTGGATCAACAAAGAATTTCTCTAATAATTTATCATCATATTCCGCTACAGCCTCAATTAAACTGGCCCTCCACTCATTTGCTTCTTCAAGCATATCGGCTGGAACAGGCACCTCGTCGTAGGTCATCCCCTCGGTCTCCATATGCCAAAAAATTCCTTTCATCTTAATCAAATCCACCACGCCTGTGAAGTCATCTTCAGCACCAATAGGCAACTGCAATGGAACTGCTTTTGCCCCAAGCATTTCTTTCACCTGACGAACAACCATCAAAAAGTCTGCACCACTTCTATCCATTTTATTTACAAAACCAATTCTAGGCACCTTGTACCTATTTGCTTGACGCCATACCGTTTCACTCTGAGGCTCAACGCCATCAACAGCTGAAAACAAAGCAATCAAACCATCCAATACACGCATTGAACGCTCTACCTCTACAGTAAAGTCAACGTGTCCGGGAGTATCGATGATGTTGAAATAATAATTTTTTGTATCAGGAGTTACCGTACCACGCAAGGTTGGAAAATTCCACTGACAACTAACTGCTGCAGAAGTAATGGTGATACCACGCTCTTTTTCTTGCTCCATCCAATCAGTTGTAGCTGCACCATCATGCACCTCTCCAATTTTATGAATCATTCCTGTATAGCGTAGGATACGCTCTGTAGTAGTTGTTTTGCCTGCATCAATGTGTGCCGCAATACCGAAATTCCGTTGAAACTTTAAGTCTGCCATGACTGATTAAATTGTTTGATGTTATGTTATTCGTTACAAATGAAAAACTCCTTGTAAAGTCATGCTAAACTAAGAAATGACTTCAAAAACAGCGTCCCTTTTGCGGGTGCAAAGTTAGGAAATAAAAAGCACCATATACAAAATTTTAAGAAAATGAACTCAGGATATTTTAAATAAAAAAGGGTTGCCGTATTGACAACCCTTCACTTAAAATTAGTTTGATATTAGATGCGGAAGTGAGCAAAGGCCTTATTTGCCTCAGCCATACGATGCGTATCTTCTTTTTTCTTAAATGCTCCACCCTCACCTTTGCTTGCAGCAACAATTTCATTAGCAAGCTTGTCTGCCATGCTACGACCATTGCGCTCTCTAGCAAAACGCACCAACCATTTGATGCTCAATGATATTTTCCTATCAGCACGAACTTCAGCAGGAATCTGAAAGGTGGCACCACCAATACGACGGCTTCTTACTTCCACAGCTGGAGTTACATTAGACAAGGCTCTTCTCCATGTTTCGTACCCATCCTCACCGGTCATTTTAGCGACCTTATCAAGAGAATCGTAAAATATAATCAACGATGCGTCTTTCTTTCCTTGCCACATTACATTATTAATGAAACGAGTTACCAACGTGTCATTGAATTTTGGATCTGGGGCTAGGGGTAATTTTTTGGCTCTTGCTTTCCTCATGTATAATAAATTTCTTAGTTATGCTTATTTTTTAGCTTTTTCACGCTTAGTACCGTATTTAGAACGGCTCTTCTTACGGTCTTTAACACCGGCAGTGTCAAGACACCCCCTTACAATATGGTAACGAACACCTGGCAAATCTTTAACACGACCACCTCTAATCAAAACGATTGAGTGCTCCTGAAGGTTATGTCCCTCACCTGGGATGTAGGCAATAACCTCGATTTTATTTGTCAGACGAACTTTTGCAACTTTTCTAAGTGCCGAATTTGGTTTCTTTGGTGTAGTAGTGTAAACACGTGTACATACTCCACGGCGCTGTGGACATGCATCAAGAGCCCTTGATTTACTCTTAGACTTGATGATCTCTCTTCCTTTTCTTACTAATTGTTGAATTGTAGGCATTCTACCCTTTTTTTAACGGGACGGCAAAGGTATGGGGAAATTTCCAAAATCCAAAAGCAGACACCTAAAAAATTATGAAACCCCCTAGTTTTCTTCTAGGCTTAGTCAACATAAACGATCCATTCATGGGAATCTGGGGCCTCTCCTTCTTTTATTGACGTCAATTTAGCCTTGATTTCATCTGCCCAAGGCATCACTTCAGGATCGAAATTCATAATGAAATCCTTATACCCCAATAACGAGATTTTTGAAATGGTAGCAGCTGTTCCAGTTCCAAATGCTTCTGTTAGTTTACCTTTTTTATAGGCCTCAACCAATTCGTCGATTGAAATAGCCCTTTCTTCCACCCCTTTTCCCATATCCTTCAACACCTGAATAACACTATCTCTAGTAACTCCTTGCAAAATTGTACCATTGAGAAGATCAGGTGTAACAGCCTTGCCATCGATAACAAAGAAGACATTCATCGTACCACACTCTTGTACATACTTATGTTCAACTGCATCAGTCCACAATACCTGATCATAACCTTTCTCCTTGGCCACTGCAGTAGGATGCAATGATGCTGCATAGTTTCCAGATGTCTTTGTAAACCCAACCCCACCTGGAACCGCACGCACAAATGTTTCTTCAACATGTATCTTCATCGGGGCTGAATAATATGGCCCAACTGGACTACAAATAATAATAAACTTATAACTAGATGATGGCGCAACGCGCATGGTCGTTTCAGTAGAAAACATAAACGGTCGAATGTACATGGCATGATCATACTCTTTCGGAATCCATTGATTATCCACTTCGAGCAACTTCTTCATGCCATTCATAAATAAACTTTCTGGTACCTCTGGCATTTCAATGCGGCGAGCTGATTTATTGAACCTCAAATAATTATCCTTCGGCCTGAAAATAGCTGTACGCCCATCATCCATTCGATAGGCCTTTATTCCTTCAAAAATAGACTGCCCATAATGTATCGCAGAAATAGAAGGATCAACACAAATCGGACCATAGGGAACAACTTCAGGTTCACCCCACTTTCCGTCGGCATAATCAGCCACCAACATATGGTCTGTGAAATATTTACCAAATTCAAGATTCTTAAAATCAACAGCACCTATTTTTGAAGCAGTTGCTTTCGTTACCTTTATGTTGTTGTTGCTTGCCATAACAGAAAATTTATACAAAGTAACGAAAAGCAATGCGCTAGACAAAGCCGTTTTTATAATTCATGAATAATAATTCTTCTTACATACTGCCCGCTGAACTTATTGCCTCCTTATACAAGGATATTTTAATTGATGGCCCACAAGTTCAAAAAGATGAGAAGAAGGTGGAACAGGTTAAACCTAAAAACACCCTCATATTAGTTAATCATACCGAGGGCAAGCTCAATGAAAAACAATCCGCTTTTCTATCAGCCATTCTAAAAGCATGCAAAATGGAGTTACACGAGGTAAATTTAAAGTGCTGCAAATCCAACAGTTGCCCTCCATACCAAGAGCTGGCCGCTACGTTATCTCCAAAAAATGTTATTGCCTTTGGCTTAACCCCTACAGATATTGGGCTCCCGATGCTTTTCCCTACATTCCAAATACAGTCATTTGAAAATGTAAAATATACGATAGCCCCCTTGCTTGAAGAAATCGAGCAGGACAAAAGCCTTAAAATGAAGTTATGGGGAACACTTCAACAACTTTTTTAAGTATGCGTAAAAAAATAATTTTTGCTTCCAACAATCAGCATAAAACTGATGAAATAAGGAGAATACTAAGCAGCGATTATGAAATTGTTACATTAAAACAAGCCGGAATCGATATCGATATCCCAGAGCCACACGATACCTTTCAGAAAAATGCGGATGAAAAATCAAGCACTATTTATAACATGTTGAAGACCGACTGTTTTGCAGAAGATAGTGGGCTAGAGGTTGCATCCATTAATGGATTACCTGGCGTTTACTCAGCTCGGTATGCAGGAGAGCATGGA
>Ga0114970_10003929_pt1 | contig 10830 bp, 12 predicted proteins | sample M_140205_XF_Meta_FD_87030 | JGI IMG/M metagenome (GOLD analysis project Ga0114970, IMG submission 87030) | Freshwater microbial communities from Lake Montjoie, Canada to study carbon cycling - M_140205_XF_MetaG | ecosystem: Environmental > Aquatic > Freshwater > Lake | place: Lake Montjoie... | reverse complement strand
TTTTTATATATAACATACGCGAATGAAAACACGTTTGGATAAACTAATTTTATGAAATAATACCGATGGATACAGTATTATTTCATAATATATTTCATAATATATTTCATAATATATTTCATAATATTTAACTCTTGTTATGCTATGCTACATACGTCAGGTACTGCCAAATTAATCATTTGTCCACCAGTTGGCAGTTAAGTATGGTGGATTTTCGTTGCTTTCTGCAACGGGCATCAAGTTGGGTCCCGCTTTATTGACAGCATCTATTTCACTATAATTGAGGGCATAGTCATAATAGCGCAAGCGCGACAAATATCCTGAGAATCCACCAAATGCATTGATATAAACATCGCCATAGTTTTGTTTAGGAATACTATTTAATTTAAGGGATTTTTTAACATTTCCATTGATGTAAATATCCATAGTTTGACCACGCATAACCATTATAAGACTAAACCATTTATTAATTGGAATATTTTCAATATCAATGTATTCGGCTATTTCATCGTAGCTATTCATATATACGCGTAAAGCATTCTTGGTAGGATGGAGCCATACACCGGGAGCACGAAGAGGCCAACTACTGTCATTTCCTTTATGAAATACGTGTTTCCATTGACCTAATTTATAATTATAATTATCAATAAATAACCATGTGCTATAACTAAATTCGATACCCCCTTTTTCGTTAGAACTACGTGGTAATGTAACACTACCTTCTTTATTAGGATTTTGAGATATAATGACTCGGCGACGAGCATCTTTTGTTTTTTCAAATATATATGGTGAGCCTTTGCGAAAACTATTAATACTACGGTACATTTTTGAACCATAGAAATACACCAAATAAATCGCTATAGCACCAATAAAACATAACCCAATAATAAATATGGGGTCTCCTGATTGAACTTTTTCCGTTATTGTTCCAGGTGCGTTTATAATTAATTCTTTAACAGTATCAAAAATATTCGAATCACCGGATGGAGCAATTGGTGTAGATTGGGTGGGTAAAGGTGGTTGTGCCATATTTAGTATTTATTATATATATTATATGATAAAGAAACAAATTTATTGAGCAACTGTTTCATAACACGGATTATTTAAAATAATTCGATATATTAGATAAAATGATAAATATACAGTTGGAAATAAAGCAGCATATAATACAAATATATATTTCATAAAACCATCACATAAATAATTACAATCCCATGCAACTAATACTGCAATAATCATTATAGCAACATCAAATATACGCATTGATACTTTTGCTGCTAATTTAGAACCGTGTTTTGCGTCATCTTTTGGAATTGTTGTAGATGGACGAATTAATTCAAATATCAATTTCTCTAAAAACATTATATTAATCTTAGAGAAATTTATTTACTACTATTAATAGACTTCGTTCATTAAATTTATCCATACTGTTATTATTTTGATATAATCATACGTAATACGCGATATGATAAATAGAAAATCCAGAAGATAGCACATCCAATAACCTTAACCCATAGAATGATTTTATTATCCCCTTCAAATTCATAATATGCTAAATATCCGGCGAATCCTGCTAAAAAAAATAAAAAAAGAACCATATGTCCAGCAATCCATTTTAATGCCCATTTAAATATATTCATTTTCATTTGACTCTTTTTATTTTTTGTTTCCATAACACTACTTGATGAACCATTTGGTCCAAATATTCGTATAGGAAATCCATATTCATCATAATATACTCTTTCACCAACTGAATCACTAACACAATTACCACTTTCGTTTAACTGTTGTCCTTCTGGACATGACATTTATTATAATGGTGTTATTATATTATATTTTAACAATATATATCATGAAATATGTTTTAATAACAATTATAACAGTAATAGCATACATTGTATTATATAATTGGGCAAATGATATTCAAATCCACGTATTTGATAGTCAAAAAGAGGGACCTCGTATATTTATGATTGGTGGAACACACGGAAATGAACCAGCAGGAACATTAGGATTAGATCAATTAATGGTTCAATTTCGTGCTGGAAAAATTAAATTAGAATCAGGTTTCATAGCAATTGTATCACATCCTAATAAATTGGGGTTGTCGTGTAATAGCAGATGGTTATTACATCGATTATGGTATCGTGATTTGAATCGGAACTATCAAACAACTGATTTCGAACAAGCAGATGAGCCAATTAGTCGTCGAATAACAAACTGGATTAGAGACTATAATATCAACTTTATTTTGGATTTTCATGAAGGATGGGGATACAGTATTGTACAGCGTGATAGTATGGGCAGTGGTATTTTCCCAGGATTGATGCATAATTCAAAACAAATTGCGGAAGATATTGTTGTATCATTAAATCATTCCATATCAAATCCGTCAAAAAAATTCACATTACAATTGAATAAACATCCAACGATTCGGTCGTTAAAAAATCACGCAAACTATAAAAAAATAGACTATATACTCGTTGAAACTAGTGGACAAAATGATATTCAACCTAAATCGGTGCGTATTGAACAAGTGTTGCACATCATTCACCATATTTTACAGCGATTCCAAATGGTGTCGTATATAAAATGACATATTACACAAGTTTAATAACAATACATTGTCGTATTCCATTACGTAAACTACGCACACGGTGAAGTTCACGTGCATCAAAAAACACAACATCGCCACATTTTGGATGAATAGTTGTTCCATTTAAAAATTCAAATTCACCACCGTGAAAATGAATACCATATGATGTAAAATAAACAATGATGGTATATTTGGGCACAACACCATTATTCCATAAACTATATACATATTTATCATCTCTACCGATGATTTGTAAATCGTGTAATTGTGGTTCCATTTCTAATGGATGTCGATATGGAATATGGTTGTCCATATGCCATTCAATTTTGTATTGATTATTTATCGCGTGTCGTATAACAACTGAACACTTTAATTTTGAAATATGGTTTTCTAAATTGGATGCGTCAATACTTTGCAAAATTTCAGTTAGATTTATTTGACAGAAACGTTCTATTTCTTCTTTCGTATAATGATTCGAACCATTTAGGGTATTTAAATCCTGAAACCATTGATGAAAATAAACATTACATATTCGGCGTTTTTGTGTAAGTTCGTATTTATCTATGATATCTTGACCATATTTTAGAAATATCGTATTCATATATTATTCATACTATTATATCAATACTATATTTAAAATAAAAACATACAACAACATACGACAACCCAATTCGTGCTATAAGCATCTATTTTATTTCGGCATTTGTGCTGGGTCCCATTTCGCAATAATTAATTTTGGTATGCGAGGGGTTATAGCGCAAGATTGGCTTCGCATTAATAAACTTCCATCACATTTTTCCTCACTGTCGTTGTCGCTGTCGTTGTCACTGGAAGTATCGGATTCCAACACAGATGGATCAACAATATCCAGTGTCATTGTCGGGTTAATCATTGCGAGTCCATGCGACACGATACTCGCAATGCGCGCATCAGGCATATCCCACGTCGCCTCTATTTTCGTAGTGTCTATCATATCAATAGCGCATTGTACTAATACAGACAATGATTGTGAATCCAACAAACTACAATATATTTCTAGAATGCGCTGAATATTTTCGGGCAACTTTCTAATAGACGACATATGATATTTGATACGCTTGAACTTATGTATAAACAATACTTGTACATAATGTATTATCAATTTTTTGTGTTCAGTTGAAGAATATTCATATTTTCTATTATATCGAATATTTCCGGGGAAGATGATAATTCTAAATAATCACGAATAATATAGTTCCGTGTTGTAAAAAAGCCTCGCGTTGTAGCTATATTATAAGCTATTTCGTTATAGATTGTAAATTGTTGATTTGAGTAAATATTCGATAATAAATTCCATTTTGATTCATCAAACACAATATTTCCAACACCATATCCATTTTTCATTTTTGTTGGCATACATTTTTGTATTTTAGCAACGATACGATTTCCTTTAGGAAACAATTCATCACCTATTTTCAATTGTGAAATAGGTTTCCAATTCATACTACTTAATAAAATTTCAATATCGGCGCGTAATACATTTTCATTTGGTTCGTGATGGTCTTGTTGGTATTGTTGGTATTGTTGGTCTTGTTTTATGTCGATGTCGATTCCCAATTGGCGACCTATCATTTTCTTTTGAAGTGGTAATGTTTCAGTGGTCTCGTCATAATCGGCGAATTCTATATCATTGCTAAACATTCTATGAGTAGTAGTCCATATACTATAGATGTGTTGAATGGATGATGGCGTTTTTATTTTAATAGCTATAGGTGATTGCTCTACTGGACGCCATATACCATCAACATCTTTGACGAAATGCCCACCTGCAACGATGATATTCTTATAGTTATACATATATTCTGGAGAATCAGAGCATAGTAGTCCATATACTCGAGATGATTCATATAATTCATCCCCAATAACTAATTGTGAAATATATTTATGTTGTCCAGAAAGCATCTTAATAGGTGTTGAAGCAGCAAAACAAAAAAAATCAATAGCAGGTGCCCAAAAACGCGTCATTTCACCAATAGGACCATTCCAGGTAGATGTTAGTGTCATTTGTGTTGCTTCTAATGTATAGACCATTAATCGAAAATTGGCAAATACGCGTTTTAAAATATCGTTCATTTTCAAAAATGTGAACATAACTACATTCATTAGATTTTCCGTTTTTTTAAATACGCTTTGTGCTGCAGATTTCACAAATTCACGAATAGGGGCAGTTAAATTACGAATAAAATTCAATTGTGTTACCAGATTTCCAAGTAGTCCGGATATCATTGACATCATTCCATTAAATGGTGCCATAAGCATATCAAAAAACATTTTAAAGGATACAGATAAACACCCTTCTAAATTCTCAGACGCATTATGTCCAAAATAGGAAGCAAATGGCATAACGAGTGGATTGCATCGATAATTTTCCCAATCGTCGATGATTTTTTGACGATTTTCTACCAATAACATGTATCCCAAACAAGATAAAAAAATAATAAAATAAAGTAGAATTTGACTTAAATATTTAATTATATTAGTCCACATATCTAAACTCTTATGAGAAAAAATATATAGGTTTTTCTCATACGTATTTAATTATTATGTATTCAATTTTTATACGCGGAATTACGCGATATATTTTCTTCCACCTGCATGAAATGTTCTTATTTTGTTTCTAAATCGATAATTTGTTTATTTTGTTGTTGAATCTCTTCTAAATATTTTTGATTTTGTAATTTTATATTATAGCATTTTATCATCATTAGATATATACAATTTCGTTTTGTCATTCTAATTTAGAATCACACTTTAGTTATTCAGTTGTGTCAGTTTTAGATTTAGAATTAACCCTTATAGCGTCAGACATATTTCTTGTTTTTTGTATAAAAATCAAATATTTCCTTATGTAATCAAGAGATAAATAATGAAATATCCGTATCATGTTTGATTTTAATGAATTCTAGGACACCTCCAGGAGGTGTTAAAACGCGGTAAGGGTTAAACAACTCATTAATTCTTAGATAATTATAAAGAAAATAAATAATATCATATCTGTATATTACTTGCGATTATATTTTGATTTTCGACGTATATTTTTATGCTGTTTATATGATTTATGGCGTTTGTAACCGCCAGCAGTATTAATTACTTTTTTTTGAGAATGATCATAACATTGCTCCAATTCCTTTTCATTTAAGAATTGAAAATCTTTTTTAAGTTTATACATAGTGACAGGTCTACTCCCAAGTAGAATCTCTTGTTTATTACCATCATCAGTGAAATAATATGTGACTTTTGTCCAAGACTCCGGAAGAGTCCCATCATTATGTTCATGCGATTCGGTTAGTGAATCTATACGTAATTTTCCTATAATAAATTTAGGAGGAGTTGTGCTTGTATCTTTTCTATAATATGTTTCATTATTTTTTAAATCGATTATCTTATCATAATTTTGTGGGTCATTAATATCTGCCGATATAATCCATAATTTTGAATCAATTTTTGCTTTTAAAATAGTTAGCTGTTCTAAAAAATGATCAGTGGTTTCTTGTTGAATATTAATATAGGTGTTTGCTTTTGTTATCAATGTGTCAATTTGTTTAAAAATTGCGTGTTTATTTTCTTCATCGGATTTTAATTTATCATCATATGTATTTATACCCTTTATACCTAAATTTTTTATGGAAATATCAAGTTCAGATTTTATTAGGGTTTTAAGTTGGTTGATTTCTTCTTCTAATATACTATTTGTATGAGTTAATTCGGTTTTCTGATTTTCAAGTATATGTTTCTGATTTTCAAGTATATATTTATTCTTTACTAATGCGTCTAATTGTTGTTTTAAATCCGTATTCATACTATTTAATTGTTGCTCACGAATCTTACGGTCATTGTTGATTATTTCACATTTTCGAATCTCTTCTGCACATGTTTTTACTTGGATGTCATACGATTCTTTAGTTAAAGCAGCGTTAGCTTTACATTCATCAAGTTTATCTGTTAAAGAAAACATTATATAATATTATAATATTATAAATAATATGGATGAATCTAATTAAATATTAACAGTTACCGTGTTATGTGCTTAAGTAAACTATATGAGTATTACTAAGTGTGCTAAAGCACAAAAACAATGTAATGGTTAAATAATCATTTACTACAATAATGAATCACATAACTCACTATAAGGGTTAATTTTATTTAACACTAACATCGTCATGCTTAAGCACATATTTCTTGTTTTTTGTATAAAAATCAAATATTTTATTATTTACAAGCGATAAATAATAAAATATCCCTAAATGTGTGATTTTAAGGAATCCTGTGACACCTGTTGGTCTAAAGACCATGTCAAAACGCTGTAAGGGTTAACACTAACATCATCAGGCATATTTTGTCTTTATTTGAAAGTCAAATATTTGTGCTTTAGCACGTTTATGCTTTAGAAAAGCTAAAAGTAAGAAAATATTTCTAAATTGTGCGATTTTAAGTGCTTTATCACAAAAACGCTGTAATGGTTAATTCATATATAACGTTGTGCAACCGATTTTTATCGACGCATAGAACGAATACCTTGATATTGAATTGCGCGATTACTTCTACTTCTACTTCTACTTCTACTTCTCGTTAGCGTTGTTTGTTGTACGTTAGACATTTTCATATAATTCTTAACAATATTCAATGCGTGTCTATACATTCGCATTTGTTCCGCATTTTGCTTTATACCATTCGCTAAAGCTTCAGCAAATTCATAAACAAGTTGTAAGCTCCAGAAATAATCGGGTGGGCGTATAGTTATACCTTTTTTAAGATTATCCTGACTAACCGAATGATATTGATTTTTAGCATTTCTAAATTCTGTTAGCTGTTCATCTGTCAATTGAAAATTGATATTTTTATCTAATAATTGAACGTAATTTGATATGCTAGCTTCACTACTTTTATTTCGTGTTATATAGTCTGTATTAATATACCCACGTATTTTTCCATCCCGATTCATAACCCGTATATATTTAAACTTACCATCAATAATAACATCACCTACTATCATAAGTTCCATTCCTTCTCTAACAATTCCAGCATTCGATGAATCCACTTGTTTAGGATTGTTTCGCAATTTGACGGATGCGATTCCATTTTGTTTGAATGGAGCATTTTTATTAACTTTGCAATTTGGAATAAAATTCATAGTATATAATATGTCAATATTTTATATTATGGCTAAATTCCATTATTAATGGTATATACATACGCTTTAATTCTTTATAAACGCACGATGTTTTCGAAAATAAATAATTCATCAAATAATCATTATATATGATATCAAATCCGTGTTTTGTATTGATATCATTTTTAATATAATCATAAAAAAAATCATTTGGATAGTCGGTTTTATCTAATAAATTGATAAATTCCTCATTTGAATGGGGAGGATGTCCCCAAAATAAGGTTTGAATTCCTGATGTACATTTTTCTATTTGAGATATACGATTCATAAATGTATCCATTTGGTCGTTGTATCTATCAATTTCATCATCTGTTGTAGTAAACTGTGTATTTTCCATTATATCTATTTCTTTATGTATGTCGGTTATCATATCATTTCCTATTTTTTTATAAATACGAATCAACATTTTATCAAATGTCTCTACCCAATTTGTTAATATTATAGATCGTTCCATATATAGTATGTATATGCATTTAACTAATATATTTCTTATACCAATTAAAGCCTATATGAGTGTTATGAAACAAAATAGAAATAATCTAAATACATATCTATGGGTCAATCCACATAAACATTTATATAACAATATAATATAATATATTGTTAGTAATGTCATCACGCTTAATTATTAATCCTATTGAACCACCTCAGCCACCTGTTCCACCTACGCCACCTACACCACCTACCCCAGTCATACCTACTCAAAATGTATATTCATCTCTAGGTAATTTTATAACACAATCGTCATTTAATCGTTCGAGTAACAACCCTAGTCCAAACCTATTACATGGAACATATACCACCCGCAACATAAACCCATTAAATAACAATGTTATATCAAATGCTATATTATATTTACCCCGATTTACATCAGGTATAATTAAAAATATTGTATATACTAAATCATTAATAACAAATGGTTCTCTATCATTGGTGGAAAATTATTCGATCCATTTTTGGATATACCCTATGACATTATCAAACATGTCGAATTCTATTAATCTAATAACGAAGGGGAATTCATCTATAAATTCGTATGGTGAATATACGGTTCAAATTGGTGTTGATGGTCGTATTTTTGTAGGTTTTACGTCAAATTCGAGTAATATTATATTACGTTCAAATCGACAATTATTATCGAATCAGGCAACATTTATATCCATTGTTAAATCTATGTCATCGATAATTATTTATTTTAATAACGTCGTTGATAATCAAATGACATTAACAACTATCCCAACACCTACTACAAATCCTGTTGTTATTGGTTCGCAATTATTAAATGGATATATAGATAATATAATTATAACCAAGTCAATTGATAGTAAGTTTAAATCTCAAATATATACATACATTCCTACAACCTATATATTTACATTTGAGAATGGTGGTATAACATACAATGGATATAATACGGTGAATAAAATAAATGCTCTATTACCATCAAACAATCCCAATGCTAAATTTTTTAATTATTTATTAGAAAATCATTCGAATGGATTCATAGAACAACCTGATAATAAATTTATATATTTTTCATTTCCAACGAAAAATACAACATTGATTACCAATGAATTGGGTAATATATATAATAAAATTAATGTATTACGAATTGGTAGTTTTGATTTTGTAAATCTTACTATAGAATTGATTGAAACTAGTGATATACAATTTAATACGTATTCACTTATGGATGGATATTATAGCAATTTCAACGGAGAAACCTATTTTTTTTCATCAGGTATGGTTTATGAATATGATAATACTACTAATTCTATAATTGTCGCGGTATTAACCAGAGAAAGAGTTAATTATATATTATTATCGATAACGGCCGCTTTAGCAGTTAGGTATTCGGCACAGAATACATATGTATTCTATAGTTATTTTAAAGATATGTTCTTGCCGAAACCATCATCAATACAAAATCATTCTGTTTTTATTCAAAAAGTGTCTCATTTTACAATTGGTAATAGTTGTAGTATAACTGATATTGTAGGTAATGTTAATATAGGAACATTTAATTTTACATGTGAAACGAGTCCTAAAATATTAGAAAAACCATATTCAAATGAAAGGTCATTGAATGAAGATACGCACGATATATCCAGAAATATATTCCAAGCTCATTTGTCGAAAAATGATACGCTAACACATATTGATGTTATTGAACCAGAAAATGTATTGAAAATTACACAGAATATTGATGATGCATATGCTAGATTTCCTATAAATTCAAATAATAAAATTTTTATTTATAATACAAATGGTATGGATTTGCTTGCTATAACAAATACATTTAGTTCTAATTTTGTAAATACAATTCCTATTTTAGAAAATTCGTCTACGTTTGATTTTAAACTTGGAACTGAAATGGATTTAATTGATATGCTTTTTAAAACAATCGCTCCATTATCATCATATATTGTATTCAATATGAGTAATAATATTCAACCTGGTATGTACCAGTTGTCAATTATGTCAAATACACCTATTAAAATAATATTAAATGGTAAAGAGTCATTGATAAATTCACTTGTTCCACAACATATGGTATTTCATCATAATGGAAATTTATTATCTATGGAAATACAGTTTTTTTATAGAAGAGTAACTCAAATAACGAAACTATTATTATTACAATCGTGAAATACATAATTTATATACTGAATTTATTTGAAATCATTATATAAATTACTAAACCCTGTGCCACCTAATATTCGAAATACAATGTAAAAATTAATATGATACCTTTGATGACTTTACACATTATTGGTATTTGATGGGCGTTTAACAAGACATCGTCCTACACAAAAAATAAAAAAAACACTACCGATGATAATAAATACTACGTAAGCTATTGCCATATATTATAAATTAAGATTTTGAATTATACTAATAACGATGAGTATTCAAGTTATTATACTAATAACGATGAGTATTCAAGTTATTATACTAATAACGATGAGTATTCAAGTTATTATACTAATAACGATGAGTATTCAAGTTATTACAATAATGGCTG
>Ga0114970_10003925_pt1 | contig 10834 bp, 8 predicted proteins | sample M_140205_XF_Meta_FD_87030 | JGI IMG/M metagenome (GOLD analysis project Ga0114970, IMG submission 87030) | Freshwater microbial communities from Lake Montjoie, Canada to study carbon cycling - M_140205_XF_MetaG | ecosystem: Environmental > Aquatic > Freshwater > Lake | place: Lake Montjoie... | reverse complement strand
ATTTTTTCTTGAGCTTTTAATTGAATTGAACTACAAGCAATAAAAATAAATAGAATGAGCAATTTAAATTTTATAGACTTAATTTCCATAGAGAGCATTTTAGTTATTTTGGTATTTATAATATTTTTTTTAACCACGAACACCCGTTGCAGCAGTTTTAGTTTTTTTGTATAATTTATTTGGTTTATTTAGCTTATTTTCCTTGTCTTGATAATCTTTAACTTTTAATCTTATAGTTTTCTTTGCGCTACCTATAGCTTCATCCATTAAACTTGGACTTGTAATTTCAATGGACATTTCTTTGACCATAATAAATTTATCCGTTTCATTTGTATTGGTAATTGTTCCTTCTGGCCATAATGTGATGTTATAGTTACTATTTGTAGCGGCATATATTAATTTAAAAGATTCCGTAACAATTTTCCCTGTCATTTTTATACATTTAACCACAGCAGCCTTACCCTTACTCACAATTAATCGACTAACATACACTTCCGTATTTGCATTGTTATTTGAAAATTTTGATTTCCATTTATTATAATCATCATCACTAATCGTTTTGGATTGTAATAAAGCATTTTTAATGGTTTTATTTCCAGCAGCATCCTTGTTATAAAAAACAGTTGCAATAAAACTTTGATTATCTGTTTTTATTTCAAAAGTGTTCTTATCAACTACATCATAACCATTTTTTTCAAGCCAATTCCAATCGTAAGCACTTAAATTTATAACAGCAAGTTTTTGGGCTATTTCATAGCTAGTTTTACTACCCCCAATACCATATGATATCAATTCACCATTATAATCTTTTCTTATACATTTTACGATAACATAAAAACCGCTTTTCAAAACATCTGCATCGATATTTGCTGGTTGCCTATTAATATTATTTTTATCATAACCCTTTGCTTCTAATAGGTTTCTTCCATCAAAATTATTAAATGCTAATTCATAAGAAATGGAACTGTAGTTTTTATTTCTTACAGTAAATATTTGAAGTTGTGCAGATAAACGTAAAGAAAAAACCAACAGTACAAATAGAAAGGTTAACTTTTTAGAAAATGTGTTTTTATTATTCATAAATGTAAGTCTTTAAACTAATTTGAACTTTTTGCGAAGAGAGTATTTCTATCAAAAATATAGAGGGAAATGTTTTTATATTTCTTATAAACTAAAGAGGTGTGTTGATTTTATTTGTAAATTTTTACATATTTAATCAATAGCTTCCTAAATAAATAAAATGGGAAATGGAAATTTGTTTCTCAAGGATAGTTATCTTTGAGATGCAACACAAATCCCCTTTCTCCCATGGCAAATGTAACAACATTTTCTCAAATAATAAGAAAATAAGATCCCTTAAAGTTCAATAAGCTTGTTAAAGATAAGCAGACCGACGTATAGACCTCTGCCAAACGTAGTTTCCCAATATGCTTCAAGCCATCCGCCTCTGTCCGCATTGCCTAAACGATACCTTTATGATACCCCAAATGCATCGCCAAAAAAAATTTGAAAGCTTATTGACGTATCATAGCTGATATAAAATCTGTGGGTGTATATTCATTGGCTTCAAAAATTCAAACCTTGAATGGTTCAGCTAAAAAATGTAACACTGCGTATTAGACTATCGAGATGCTGCGATTAACGTATCTTTTTTAAAAAATTCTCTAAACAGGAAGGGCCGACGAACATCCCCCATTTTATTATCGGGTCCTCTCCTCGATTAACAAAAATCCTTCTTTTTACCGCCGACTTGGATAATATTGATCTCTAATGCTTAAAAAATATTTTTCGATTTTGAAGGTCATTGCCATACCTATAAGGATACTGCATGTCGAAGCAATAAGAAATTCAAAATAGAGATTAGAATTCCATCTGAAAAGATAATGCATGCCCCTAATTGAATAACTTAAACAAAACAAATGTATAATATAAATTGAATAAGAACAGTAACCAATTTTGCTTATGATATTTACAATCTTTTCTGTAAAGATGTTGTTCAGTATATTATTTATATTGTTCTTTAGCAGAAAAATAGTTAATAAAGCGCCAAACGAAAGGTAAAGAATGGAAAAACCTAAAGTCTTAACAAAAAAAGAAGTGGCAGGCTCAATAAATGGAGTCCACAGCAAACCGCAGAAAGAAACAAAATAAAAAAGATATGACCTTTTCGAAAATAATTTATCTAGATAATTTTTTTTAAAATGATAGAAATATGAAATGAGAACGCCAAATAAGAGAGAATCAATTCTTAAATGTGTCATTGTTAAATTTTTTACAACCTGCAACGGAAAAGCGTAATTACTGAACACGCGTAAGAGTAATATAATTATCAATAATGATATGAGAATTAATTCGAATTTTTTTTTACTTGATGGATAGTTTATATCTTCTTGTAACAGATTTTTTTGGAACTTTAAGCCTAGCCATAAAAATGATGCAAAGCCAAAATAAAAATGTTCTTCAACCGCTAATGACCAACTTGCAGCATTAGCATAACCCCAATCCCATAAATAATTTTGAGTAAATGTCATATCTGCTATGAAACCGATGATGTTGAAATTGTGTTTTATAATTAATGGTATCAAATACAAAAGGTAAAAAATAAAATAAATTGGATAAATTTTAAATCCACGTCTTATCAAAAATAGCTTAGGCTGGATGTTGCCAAATCTAATGTACTCCTTAAATAATACTCCTGACACTAGAAATCCGCTCAAAACAAAAAATAAATCTACTCCTATCCAACCCATTTGTGTTGTAAAAGAAAATAAGGGAATGTGTCTTAACAAGACCAATAATATTGCTATTCCTCTTAAAAAATCGAGTTCTCTTAATCTCCTCATTTATATTGTTTGTTTTGTTTTTTCAGCCAACGCGGCTATAGATTGCTTCTACTTTTCTATCGTCAAATTTTTAAATGCCAAAGAGCTAATTCCGTTATTGATATCGTATTTCGTTTCTTACTTTATCCTCTTTATATTTTGAATTGAGATCACAAATGAAGTGGCAGGCTTCTTTAGAACAACTTTTCAGTAAATATAAGTATATTTTTAGTACTCGTAATGATTTTAACAGGGGGGGCTTTGGGAATAGTCATAAATTTATTTTGGGTACCCATTTAGGCAGCATTTCGGCAAACCATTGCTGGCAGGCATTTTCCTTTAGTTGAATGGGTTCTTTTGAATTGTAAAAGCTGATAAAATTCTCTGTTAATCGCAGTGATCCATAGGCTTTAACCCTTCGGCCTCTGCCCTTATTACCTAACCAATACCTATTTGATATCGCCTTTGCATCGCAAATAAATATTTTAACACTTATTTTAATATTATAGCCCCCTTCTTTTTCCTTGCGGCCGGAAGTCTTAAAGAAAAAAGCGTATTGTCTCATTGCACTTTAAACCATCGAGCCACTATACTCAAACATCTTTTTTTAAAATCCCTCAATAAGGAAAATTGAAAATTTAATCCCCACAATTGATTAAAGATAACTAGTTGAGGCTATATGAAGCAAGAGAGCTAGATACATACATGGAAGTTTATGCGGGGTAGAATACTAGAATTACCACTGAAACCCTTATTGCATATCGCCTTTGTTACCGACAGCTGCTTTATTATTATCTTTTGTAAACCAATCGTAATTTTTCGAGAAAGAGCTCATTTTCTTAGTCGTAAGTTCATAAAATATTCTCGAATACAATTCCTGTCCCTTTTTATTCAAATGATATGCTTCAGTATAGTTCTCCTCATCACCCATTTTATCTAATTGGTCAAATAAGCCAAAAATTGGTGAATTAAAGCCTACATTTGAAAGCTTTATTAAATATTCATCGTGAATTAAATGGCATTTTTCCTTATATACTCTAGAATAATCAGATCGCTTGGGAGGAATAAAAACAGCAAATTTTATGTTTTTTTCTTTACATAATTCTGCTATTTTTTGTATGTAGTCAAACTGCAAATCAGACCAGCCATATTTGTCAAGTTGAAACCATTCATTTATTGGTTGGTCAAAATTTACTGCTTTTCCTCCCAATACAACTGAACCAAAGTCTAATGGAGTGGTAATATTTTCATTGGATGTATTGTGTTGTTTCTTGGATAAAAGATACTTAAAAAAGCCTTTATACCTTTTAAGAAAAGAGCTTTTGTCATGTTCTTTACTGAAATTCAAACTCTCATTAAAACTAAAATCTAAATATAAATAGCTATTTCTATACATGTAGTATCTCTTCGTGTATATCCAAGGGTCTAACCCAAAATATACTGCAGAAACCTTTTTAAGATTTAAATTTTTAATGATAAAATATGTTTGAATTGGGTCTCTTGCATCCATCGCGATATTCACATATTTATACTTGGCAGAAGACATATCATTAAGAATCTTACATGATAACCCATATCTAACACTCGAACTACCTGCTAATACTATTAAACTATCACTTTTAAGTGATTTAATCCAATCATAATCGTTAGCTTCTGAATTACATATACTTTCAAGATTATTTTCAGAAAATACGCTTACTTTTAATGTATAAATACTAATTTCAAGTGAACCAAAAATGAATAATGGTACAATTAAGAAATAAAATAAATTAATACAAAACTTTCTCATAATTGCCTTTAAAACTGAAAATAAATGAATTGTTGTTCTTTGCCTCCAAACCAAAATATGGAAATAATAATCCCATAATACATCGCCCATCTTACAGGTTTATACCATTTTACTCCTAAATGTGCAATTGCGTATTGTTGTTCTCTCCCAATCCATTCAACGATTAAAAATATACTTGTCAGAAAAACTATTGGTACTGCTATCCCAATACCTGGGAAATGGGGTATTGTTAACAATGAACTGGAAAATATTTTAGAGATATAACGAAGAGCATGTGTAACATTCGCAGCACGAAAGAAAATCCAAGAAAATACCGTTAAGCTAAAAGTAATTCCAATAGCAAAAAACTCTCGTATTGATGGTAGATATTTACCTCTTGCTACAATATCAAGGTTGTTTCTGTTTGTGTTGAAAATAATAGACGGCATGATATATAAGGCATTTAGAAAACCCCAAACAATGAAAGTCCAATTCGCACCGTGCCAAAAACCACTTACAAGAAAAATGATAAAGGTATTGCGAATCTTCATCCACATTCCACCTTTACTGCCACCTAATGGGATATAGAGATAGTCTTTAAACCAAGAGGAAAGCGAAATGTGCCAACGTCTCCAAAATTCGGCAATGTCTCGTGAGAAATATGGAAAAGCGAAATTCCTTAAAAGTTCTATACCAAATAATCGGGCTGTACCTAATGCAATATCAGAGTAACCTGAAAAGTCACAATAGATTTGGAAAGTAAAAAATAATGCTCCCAAAACAAGCGTACTTCCTGAATAGTCAGCTGAATTGTTGAAAATTGTATTTGCAAACTCGGCACAGTTGTCGGCTATGACAATTTTCTTGAATAAACCCCACAATATTTGTCGCAAACCATCAACCGCTTTTGAATAATCGAATTCCCTTTTTTTGAGAATTTGAGGTAATAGATGCGTTGCTCTTTCTATTGGTCCAGCAACAAGCAAAGGAAAAAAACTAACAAAAACAGAATAGTCAATAAAATTTCTTTCGGGTTTTATTCTGTTTTTATATATGTCAATAACATAGGATAAACCATGAAAAGTATAAAAAGAAATACCAACAGGTAAGATCACTTGTAAAGAGCCTAAATTTGCTTCAAATCCTAAAAGTGATAGTCCATCTGCAAATGAAGCAGCAAAAAAATTGCAATATTTAAAAACTCCGAGAAAACCTAAATTCACACCTATACTAAGCCATAACCAAAATACTTTCTTTCTCTTTTTTGTAGCCTCGTGAATTTTTATGCCAGTAAAATAGTCTAATAAGGTCGAGAAGATAAGTAAAAACATAAACCGCCAGTCCCAACAAGCATAAAAAAAGTAACTTGAAACGAGAAGTAAAATATTTTGGAGTCTTAGATTTCCTTTTGTCGTAAACCAGTAAAGGATAAAAACAATCGGTAAGAATATCGCAAAGTTTAATGAGTTAAAAATCATATTGTCTGTCTCTTTTGTAATTTCTTATATTGTGAACTGTCTGTCTTCTCGCATTGGCAAAAACAACTCAATTGCCGCATTCACAAAGCACCTCATGAGTCGGTCGTGAATATTGATAGTTGGGAAGGCTCACCTCTTTCATATACACCACTTTCAATTGTGTAAGCAGTTGTTCAGGATGCTGAAGATTCCACTTTTGAAGGGCATAATGGCAATAATAGGGCCGCAGATAGCTATTGCTGATAAACAAAATGTTTTCAGAATATTTTCGCCAGCGATCATTCTTAAAAAGTGAAACGATTTTTGCCGGCTTCGCATACTGCAAAGGCTTTCCTTTTTGATTGATGTCAATCCATCCTCCATTCATTTTTTTTGCTTCCAATACAAACCAACCATCATCCTTAAATACCGTTGGGGCAAACATCCCCCAATTTTGATCAATACGCAGCAAGGTCCCTATCCAGCGAAAATGACTATCAGGCCCATAACCGATGCGCTGAACTGTTCCACAATTCGACATTAGCACATAAAACAATAGAAAAGCCACAAAAGCATTCTGTATGCTTCGGTAATATGCATTGCGTGCCAAAAGCGGAAAACGAAAAACAAATTTGATATGTACATGCTTTAAAAAAAATATTTCCACCGCCTCAAAAGCATCCATCGCCAGCTCTTTAAAGATATTGGTATATCCATACCATCTATCCATGACAGATGAAGGAATGAGGCCCAAAAGGGTTACCATACCTATCACAAAAAACAAACCCACATACAAGGTTAAACCAATACCCAAATTCAATATACACAATAAACAAATCGCCAATACCCTGAAAAATGAAGTGTAAAAGGGAATAAAAAAAAGCAGGGGGCCAAAGCATTCAAGATAATAAACACCAAAGGTTAAGAAACGAAGCCATTCAGCATGTGGATATAACAGTTTACCCAGAGGCAAAACCATCTGATCCAAGCTCAAGGCATAATATATAGCCGTGCCTTCTTGTGTCCATTCGGCAGAGTCTTTTAGCAAAGCAGAAAAAAAATATACAGAAGCAATTTGAATTAGATAGGCAGCCCCTGCCCATCCGATATACTTTGCTTGACGAAGCTTCTGCTCCGGATGCCGCAAAGAACGAAGTGAAAAATAGGAACCCCAAGGCAAAAACATCCCCCAAAATAAAGTCATACGCAATAAATCATCCCCTCCTTGATTCAACATGGGGTTGCGATTTTGCAATGACAAAAGCAGAAACCAAGAGGCAAAGGTAGAAATCCGCACCTGATAGCCTACCAGCAAACAAATGGCAAAAAAACCTGCTATCACAAACAAAAGCGCCTGCACCTGCCATAGTCCGCTCATCGTATGCAAAGAAACCCATCCCCCATTCCAAGCATTAGAAAACAAAACCTGCAAGGGCAGCACCCCCTCATCGGAATAATGTGCTTTGAGATCAGAAAAACGAATGATCAAATCTGCCCATATCAAAAGCGCAACACCTATGCGAAGCAATGACAAGGCGCGCAAATCCAATGCAAAGATGTTGAGCACGCGCTCCCGCAACAATTTGTATGTGGTTACCATAAGCAGCTAATTGACCTTAAATATATTCATTTATTCACATCATTTCAAATACTTTTATTAATTTGCCTCTGTTATCTAAAAACCAATGAAAAAACTACTGATTCCTGCCCTTATCTTTGCAAGTGCAAGCTATTCCTGCTCGCAAACAAAACCGGAAATCAAAAATACAATATCCCCTATGACCGAAAAAATCAATACATCCGAAGAAGAATGGGAAAAAATACTCTCCCCTGAACAATTTTATATCCTAAGAAAAAAAGGTACGGAAAGGCCTTTTTCCGGCAAATACGAGAAGTTTAATGAAGAGGGTGTATATGTGTGTGCGGCCTGTGGAAATCCACTTTTCAACTCCCAGGCCAAATTCGACGCCGGCTGCGGATGGCCTAGCTTTTTCAAATCGCTTGACTCAACAAAAATTACCTTGAAATCCGATGTTTCTCTTGGCATGGAAAGAACAGAAATCATGTGCGCCCGCTGCGGTGGACACCTCGGCCATGTTTTTGATGACGGACCGCAACCCACCGGCTTGAGATATTGTGTAAACTCCATCTCCATCGATTTCAAAAAAATCAAACTGGAACCTCAAAACCAAAAATAAAAAAATTTAACGCTCAGGATATTGGCATCGCTTCCTATGCGCAGTGCAATTGATACATCAGAATAGAAAGGGATTAAATCATTCCTTCCTGCCTTTGTATATACTGCACCTCTAAAACTTTTTGGTAATCCAGCCCCGGCGATAAAAATAATAGGTCAATAAAATCACGATAAAAAGCATTCCCCCTAGCACCGCAGGATAACCATAGGCAGAATACAATTCAGGCATGTTGTGAACAAGCACCTTGCCGGTATTGGGATCCGTGCGGGAAAAATTCATGCCGTAAACGCCCACAATAAAAGTCAGCGGAATAAAAATGGTTGAGATGATCGTCAATACTTTCATGATCTGATTCATCTTATTGCTCACACTCGACAAATAAATATCCATCATACTTGCCGTGACTTCCTTGTAGCTTTCAATCAAATCCAAAAGCTGTATGCTGTGATCATAAATATCGCGATAAAATATTTTAGAATCTGCACTGATCATTTCTGTTGGCAGACGAATTAGTGAATTGATTTTGTCTCTTTCAGGCCATATGGAACGACGAAGAATGATCAATTCCTTTTTAATCATTTGTATTTTCTGCATCGTAAAAACATCTGGATTGGATAACAACTCATCTTCCAACACATCCAAACGATCCCCTATTTGCTCGAGTATGGGAAAATAATTATCTACAATCACATCCATAATGGCATACGATACATAAGACAAGCCTGCGGTCCGGATCTGCCCTTTCCCCTTGCGCAAACGCTCACGCACCGGATCAAGTACATCTTCATAATGCTCTTGAAAAGTAACCAAAAAATCAGCAGCAAGAAAAAATGCCAATTGCTCATTGTGCAATTCTTCATCTCTGCGAAATATCATCCGCGAGATGAGAAACAAATGGTTATCGTATTCTTCTATTTTAGGCCTTTGATAGGCATTCACCACATCCTCCATTTCCAGGCGGTGAATAGACAAATAAGAACCCAGGCTTTCCAACAATTCACGATCACCCAAACCACGGATATCAATCCAGCATTGTAAGTTTTGAGATTCATACTTCTTCATGTAAAGCTGCAACTCATGAAAATTGGAAACCTGTTTTTCTTCAAAAAAAGTGGAAGAAAAAAAATACACAAAAATCCGAGGCATCAATGCATCATCAGCAATATTTAAATATCCCGGAGAAGCGCCCAGTGGCGTGCGACGCATGCTGTGTTCGTGATTTGAAAGAACACCCCGATTTTTATTCCTCTTTTTCATGCTAAATAGGTTATGAATGGTAAAGTTAAGATATTTTTTGAGCATCTGAATCACTGCGGCCTTTGAAAATAAAATTTCAGCAAAAAAGATATATAAGTATATTTGCTTGAAATCTTAAAACCGCTTCTATGCACTTAGCTCTTGTTGATTGGCTTATTATTATCGCCTATTTCCTTATTTCTCTTGGTATCGGATTGTATTACCGCAAAATGGCAGGAAAAAGCATGACCGATTTTTTCCTCAGCGGAAGAAACCTCACCTGGTTCATCGCCGGCATCTCCATGGTGGCAACGACCTTCGCTGCCGATACGCCCCTAGCGGTCACGGAGCTGGTGGCCCGCAATGGCATTTCTGGAAACTGGCTTTGGTGGAATGCCTTATTCGGCGGAATGCTTACGACCTTCTTTTTTTCCAAATTGTGGCGAAGAGCAGAAGTGCTCACCGAAGTAGAACTCATCGAACTCCGTTACAGTGGCAAGGAGGCCGCTTGGCTCAGAGGATTTAAATCTGTATATCTCGGATTCTTTATGAACTCTCTCATCATTGGTTGGGTGAATGTGGCACTGATTACCATACTCCAGGTGTTCTTCGGCATCAGCGCTGAACAATCCCTCTATTATGCAGCGGCAGCCATGTTGATAACAGCAGTATATTCAAGTATTTCAGGCCTTTGGGGCGTAGCCATTACAGATGCTTTTCAATTTATCATTGCCATGACAGGAACCATCATTCTGGCCGTCATTGTGGTAAATTCTGATAAGATTGGCGGCATTGACGGACTAAAAGCCAAACTTCCTGCCTCCTCTTTTGATTTTTTTCCCCACATCGGCAAAAGCGGTGGCATCAATATGTTAGTCATTTCAGCATCAACCTTTTTTGCCTATATCGGCATACAGTGGTGGGCGAGCTGGTACCCCGGCGCCGAGCCCGGTGGTGGGGGTTATGTTGCACAAAGAATCATGAGCGCCAAAAACGAAAAACACGCCGTATATGCCACCCTATTTTTTCAAGTAGCGCATTATTGCCTTAGGCCTTGGCCATGGATTATCGTAGGCCTTTGCACCTTGGTTCTGTATCCTGATTTGGGCTTCGATGAAAAAAGATTGGGTTATGTGATGGCCATGAAAGATTTTTTACCCATAGGGCTCCGAGGACTTCTGCTGGTGGCTTTCCTGGCCGCTTACATGAGCACCATTTCTACCCAACTCAATTGGGGTGCTAGTTATTTGGTAAATGATTTTTACAATCGCTTTATCAACAAAAATGCTTCCCAAAAACTACTCATCAAAGCCTCTCGCATCTGTACCATGTTGCTGATGGTGATTTCTTTAT
>Ga0114970_10003924_pt1 | contig 10836 bp, 3 predicted proteins | sample M_140205_XF_Meta_FD_87030 | JGI IMG/M metagenome (GOLD analysis project Ga0114970, IMG submission 87030) | Freshwater microbial communities from Lake Montjoie, Canada to study carbon cycling - M_140205_XF_MetaG | ecosystem: Environmental > Aquatic > Freshwater > Lake | place: Lake Montjoie... | reverse complement strand
GTGCAGTTCAAGCCATTTTACATTTTCGCTAAATACTTGTCAACGCAGATTGGCGTTTTATGCGGTATTAACCCCACCGCGTAGCGGCTAGAACCCGCATCGGACTTCTGTTAAGGAGAAAACAAATGGGTCGTCCTCTAAAAATTCAAAAACGTTCTACTGGTTCGGGCAATGGCGGTGCAGCCGTTAATGTCGATATCGGTTATCCAAATTTCGGATCATTAACTGATCCAGTTTACAACTCACCTGTTCAAACTCTGGACAGCGCACAATATGTGGGTGTGGTTGGTGGTGCAAGTTCTGCTGCTACTTCGGCTACTAATCCTCGTACATTGGTAGAAGTAAACATCACACTGGCTTCTGGATCAGGCGCTGGTTCAGCAGCTGGTTACATTATCCGCCAAAAAGGCAGCCACAAATATTTGGTTGGTGATAGTACCAGCCGTAGTGCTCTTGTTGTGGGCAATGCCTATCGCATTACCACAGTAGGCGACACAGTCTGGACATCATATGGTGCTCCTTCTAACTATGCAGTAGGCACAATTTTTACTGCCACTGTCGCAAACGCTAACACCGGCACAGGTCGTGTGAACTTGGTTGGTGTTTGTGTTCTTAGCGATGCTGCATCACCCACAAGCGGTAATATGAGCATTGCCTACATTAATGATGCCAGTTCTGAAGTGTATGTTTCTAAATTGACCAATCGTTTTATGCTAGGTTGGGAAGGTGGATCAAACTACGCCGCTACTTCTGTTGTTGCAGACGTTCGCGGCCTGGCCAACTTCTTCACAGACGAAGGTACAATGATAAAATCAGGCACCACCGGTGCAGCAAATACTGGATCTGCGCAAAGCGGACAACAGAACTTGTTGAACTTGACCTTGATACAAAACGCTACAAGCTAATTTGTAGCAACTCACAATCCTCCCGGATATATACTGGGAGGATTTTTTATGGCCGCAGCATTTGTATTAGGTAACGGAATTACTCGTAAAGGTATCAATTTGGAACATTTGCGCACACACGGCACAATCTATGGGTGCAATGCGTTGTACAGAGATTTTACACCAGACGTGTTGATTGCTACAGATCGTCCAATTAGCGAGCAAATACAGCACTCAGGTTACCCACTAAAAAACAAATTCTACACTAGAAAACCTCTTGACGGACTTGGCGCACATCTTGTGCCTGACCAATATTGGGGGTACAGTTCTGGACCATTGGCCGCAGCAATTGCGGCAGCGGATCAGCATCTAAATATCTATCTGTTGGGATTTGATATGGCCGGTATCAATGATAGATTTAACAATGTGTATGCAGACTCTGAATTCTACAAACGCAGTGGAGCAAACCCAACTTATACTGGCAATTGGGAACGTCAACTGCTCAAAGTCATGCAAGATTATCCTCACACAAACTTCATTAGAGTGCATGGTGCAGTCACAGCAGATGTGCCTGAATTTGCTAAACACCCACGATACTCACGCCTAAACATTGGAGATTTCCAAAGCCTGTTTGGTGTTTGATCCAAAGTTAGCATAGTACAAGCCCTGGTAAATATACAATAGGGCCAGATTCAGCATGACACAACAAGTAATCAACACCGGTGCGGTGGCAAACGATGGCACGGGCGAAAGCCTGCGCAATGCGTTTGATGCAGTTAACAATAACTTTGCCAACATCTGGGCAGCCGGACCTGTAGATTCACAAGTTGTGATTGGCAACAATCGCATATCTACCACAGTAAGAAATCTAGCATTGGTGCTGGCCGGCAACGGCGTTGGTACCATCACAGTTGACAGCTCTGTTGTTCCTAGTATTGATTCTGTATATGATCTAGGAACAGCAAACACAAGATTCAACAGCATCTACAGTAGATACTTGTATGGTAATGGTGCTTTTTTAACAGGGATCAGCAACAGCAGCGGCAGTGCAACGTCTGTGACATTTGCTGCCACACCGCCACTGGCAGCCAACATTGGTGATGTATGGATACAAAGTGACACTGGCATACAGTATCTTTACTTTAACGACAACACCAGCAACCAATGGGCTGAAATGGAAGCCTATCAAAGCTTCAGTTCTGGCGGAACAGGCAATGGCAATGTTGATCTCACAAATGTATCGTCGGATATCATTCCCAGTACCAACAACAGTTACAGTTTGGGCAACAGCGTGCGACAATGGAAAGACCTTTGGGTCAGCAACAGCACAATCTATCTGAACAGTTTGCCAATCACAGCAGATGGTGCCAACTTGAAAGTGAATGGCAACACTGTGCTCACAACCAGCAGTCCACTCAGTTTCAGTAACCTGAGTGTGACTGGCAATGTGACTGCAAATGCAGTTTACACCAACAACTATTTTTATGCCAACGGTGCACCGTTTCCACAAGGCAGCAACAGCTTGCCTGGCACAAGCATCTCAATTAAAGACAATGTGATCTCCACAACCACACTCAATCAAAATTTGGTATTGAGTGCCAATGGTGTGGGCAATGTTCAAACCAACAGCAGTATCATGCCTGGCATCAATGGAGTGTATGAAATTGGCTCGCCTTCACTAAAATATGATTCAGTATATGCCAGCTATCTCTATGGCAATGTAAGTGCCACCAACATCACAGTAAACACCGGCGGATTTATGAAACTGCCAGTGTATACAGCAGCAAATTTAAGAACTTATGTTGGTCAGGCCGGATGGGCAGCCACAGTATCAAATAGTTCGGCTCCAGCTGGTAAAATGGCATTTTGGGACACCACAAACAATCGTTGGAGTTATGTCTGTGACAATACCGCAGTTTAAAAATTAAATAAGTATTAGATTAGACGTAAAAAAATGCCAACATTAAATTTTCCAGCCAATCCAGCACTGAACCAAACCTATAGCTTTGGTGGAAAAACCTGGGTGTGGAATGGTCAAGGTTGGCAGCTGTCTGCATCAGGCGCAATCAACAACATTCCCATTGGTAACATCACACCCTCTTCTGGTGCGTTTACCACTCTGTTGGCCAACACTTTCTTGGCCAACAGCATCACAGTACTGGGCAATATTACTGGTGCAAATCTAAATGCCACCGGCAACCTCAGCGTTGCTGGCAATGTCAATTCGCCACTGAATGTTAGAGCCAACGTCACTGCCACAAACTTCGTCACAGCAGGCACACTTGCTGCTGGTGTTGTATGTGCCACAGGCAACGTAACTGGCGCATACTTCATTGGTGACGGCAGCCAGCTTACAAATCTTCCAGGTGTTAACTATTCAAACGCCAATGTGGCTAACTATTTGCCCACATACACGGGCAACTTACCCAATTTAACAGGGCCTGTAACAACCACAGGCAACCTAACGGGTGGCAATGTTGCTGCCAGTGGATTGGTTACAGCCACAGGCAATGTAACTGGTGGCAACTTACGCACCGCAGGCAGCATTACTGCCACAGGTAACATCACAGGCGGTAATATTGCCACAGGCAATATTGTTTCGGCCAGCATCAACAGTTCAGGATTGATTTCTGCTGCGGGCAACATTACCGGTGCGTACATTTTTGGTAATGGCAGTCAGCTGACTGGATTGCCAGCCACTTATTCAAATGCTGATGTGGCTGCGTACCTGCCCACATACTCTGGTAACTTACCAAATTTAACAGGCTCAGTCACTACCACTGGTAACTTGACCGGTGGTAATATTCTCACAACTGGAGTGATTAGTGCTGCTGGTATTGTCACAGGCGGCAATGTCAACACAGGTAACATCACTGCTGGCAATGTCAGTACCACTGGCAATGTTCGCGCCAATTACTTTTTAGGTGACGGTAGTCAACTTACCAATCTACCAGCTGGCAATTACTCAAATGCCAATGTGGCCAACTACTTGCCGACTTATACTGGCAACTTGGTCAGCTTAACTGGACCAGTAACTACCACAGCCGACATAACTGGTGGTAATTTACGCACTGCTGGCAGCATAACTGCCTCAGGTAATATCACAGGTGGCAATGTTGCTACTGGCAATATAGTTGCTGGAAATGTAAACACGGCTGGCGCAATTAGTGCTGGTGGTAATATTGCAGGTGCTTACTTTTTGGGTGACGGAAGTCAACTTACAAACTTGCCGGCCGGCAATTACTCAAATGCCAATGTGGCCAACTACTTGCCAACTTACACAGGCAACCTTGCAAGTTTAACTGGCCCAGTTACAACCACAAGCACAATCACTGGTGGAAATTTAGTCACCGCTGGATCAATTACAGCTACCGGGAATATCACAGGCGGCAACATTGCCACTGGAAATGTAGTTGCTGGCAATGTTAGCACAGTAGGCAATGTCAAAGCCACATACTTCCTAGGTGATGGTAGCCAACTTACCAACTTACCAGCAGGCAATTACTCAAACGCAAATGTGGCCAACTACTTGCCCACATACTCTGGCAATCTATCCAGCTTGACAGGGCCTGTCTCGACCACAGGAAATCTTTCGGGTTCAAACATCCTAACTGGTGGCTTGATATCAGCAACTGGTAATATCACTGGTGGTAATGTTGCTACTGGAAATATCACAGCTGGTAATGTAAGTACAGCTGGCAATGTTCGTGGTACTTATATTTTAGGTGATGGTAGTCAATTAACAAACTTACCAGCTGGCAATTATTCAAATGCCAATGTGGCCAATTACCTGCCAACTTACACTGGCAACTTGATTAGTCTGACAGGACCAGTTACTACTACTTCAAACATAACTGGTGGTAATTTAGTTGCTACTGGATCAATCACAGCCACAGGCAACATTGCTGGTGGTAACATTGCCACAGGCAATTTGATTGCAGCAAACATAGCTTCGTTAGGCACAGTTAGCGTCGTGGGTAATATTGCCGGCACATACTTTATTGGTAACGGTGCTTTCTTAACTGGTATTGCCAGTGGAAATTCAAATTATTCAAATGCTAATGTTGCTGCCTACTTGCCAACTTATACTGGTAACCTGGTCAGTTTAACTGGTCCAATTGTTACTACAGGTAACATCACCGGCGGCAATATATCAACTTTGGGCAACGTCACTGCTAATAATTTAATTGCCAACAGTCGATTAAAAATTGGCCAAGCCAACATCTATCCTAATAATATTGACCCAGCAGTATTGACCATTCAAGCTGATGCAGTTGGGTTCTCTGGACTGATAATTGCCACAGGTGACATATCTGGTAACAATTTGTCAGCTGGCGGTAATGTAATTGGCAGCAACATACGTACCTCTGGTATAGTCAGTGCTACTGGTAACATTTATGCTGCTAACTTTGTTGGTAACGTTACTGGTAATATTACAGTACCAGGTGCTAACACACAAATTTTATTCAATGATGGCGGACTGGCTGGTGCTAGTGCTGGCCTTACATTTAACAAAACCACACAAGTTCTTTCGGTAACTGGCAACATTCAAAGTGGTAACCTACGCACCGCTGGATTGATCAGTGCAACTGGTAATATCGCTGGACAATACTTTGTTGGTAACGGTGCTTTACTGACTGGCATTGTAGCCACAGCCGGCGCTGCCATCACAAACGGCAATAGTAATGTTACAGTTTCGGGCAATGGTAATGTCACAGTTAGTGTAGCCGGAGTTGCAAATGTTACTACGTTTGCCTCAACTGGAGTTTATGTACCAGGCATAGTATCTGCTACTGGCAACGTTGCTGGTAGTTATTTGTTGGGCAATGGTGCATTTATTACTGGACTACCAGCTGGCTATAGCAATGCTGATGTGGCTGCATATTTGCCCACATACTCGGGTAACTTGCCAAGTTTGACTGGCTTGGTTTCTACCACCGGCAACATCAGCGGCAATTACGTTTTAGGTAATGGTGCTTTGTTAACTGGTGTGATTACATCAGTGGCCAATATCAACAACGGCACATCAAATATTACAGTTGTAAGCTCAGGTGGTAATATCACTGTGGGTGTTGGCGGCACAGGCAATGTGGCTGTGTTTGCCGCCACAGGCGAATACGTTACAGGTGTAGTAAGTGCAAGCGGTAACATTACTGGTAGCAATTTGGTCACTAGCGGATTGGCAACAGTAACTGGTAATGTTGATGCAGGTAACATAAGAACTGCTGGAGTGGTATCGGCCACAGGTAACATCACAAGTGGCAATGTTCTAACTGGCGGAGTAATATCTGCAACTGGTAATGCAACAGTAGGCAATCTGGCCACTGGTGGGTTGGTCACAGCAATTGGCAATATAATTGGTGGTAATATATTCACTGCCGGATTAGTTTCAGCAACAGGCAATGTTGTTGGCAATTACTTTATTGGTAATGGTAGCCAATTGACCGGTGTTGCGGCATCTAGTGTAAACGCCGCAGCATTAATTGGTAACACATTAAGTTCAAATGTTTTATATTCAAGTTTAACCACAGTTGGCAATCTAGCCAACTTGAGTATTGTAGGCAACACAACCAGTGGCAATTTGTTGACTAGTGGATTGATTTCATCAACTGGCAATATAGATGTAGGAAATATTAACACAGCTGGCCTCACATCAGTAACTGGAAATATAACTGGTGGCAATGTACTAACTGGTGGGTTGATATCGGCAACTGCTAACGTAGCAGGTGGAAATATTACTACCACAGGATTGATCACAGCAACTGGCAATGTAATTGGTGGAAATTTACAAACAGCAGGTTTGATCACAGCCAGCGGCAACATTTCTGGCAACAATATTTTTGCTACCACGCTGATCAGCGCGACTGGCAATGTAATTGCTGCCAATGTTAACACCAGTGCAATTAGACCAGTCAGTGGTGAGTTGACAATCACCACAGCTACAGGTAATTTGAATCTGCAACCTGCAGGCAATATTGTTCTGGCCAACACTATTATCAATAGTTTGGCATATCCATTACAAGATACTGACGCCGCAACTAAGTTGTATGTTGACAACATGGCATCAACTGGTATTGGATATCACGCAGCAGTGGCCGCCGCTACTACAACCACATTGGCCAGTACTACCAGCGGTACAATCACCTACACACAGCCAAACGGTGCAGCTAATGGTATTGGCGCCAAACTGACCACAACTGGGTCGTTCAACTTAATTGACACTGTCAATGTACAGTCATCTGGCACACGTATCTTGGTCAAGAACGAAGGTAATGCAGTATACAATGGTGTGTATACTTGGGCCAATGCCACAGCAATTGTACGGTCAACAGATGCTGACGAATATGGTGCAGACAGCGCCAACACAATAAGTGTTAACGATTATTTCTTTGTTTCAACTGGCAATGTCAACGGTGGCAGTGCTTACATTGTTAACGCACCTGCTGGCACCATTACGTTTGGCACTAGCAATATTACTTTTGCTCAGTTTAGTCAGGCTACCCTTTATACTGCCAACACTGATGCTGGCCTAAGTTTGATTGGCTCGCAGTTTAATGCCAAAGTAGACCAAAATACCACAGCATTTGATGTGACTGGTAACATCATTGTCAAAGCAGGTGCAAACTTAACCACACCTAACATTGGCGCTGCAACTGGTACCAGTTTGAGTTTGGTAGGCAATGCAATCAGTGGCAATGTGCTAACTGGTGGATTGATATCATCAACTGGCAATATTACTGGTGGGAACATAACCACAGCCGGTGCTATCACAGCAACTGGCAATGTACAGGCAGGCAATCTTGTCACAGCAGGATCAATCACAGCCACTGGTAATATTAGTGCTGCTTATTTTTCTGGCAATGGTGCTGGTCTTTCAAATGTTGTTGCAGCCGGCGGCGTAGGTAACACAATTACATTAGGCACGCCAACTGATGGTAATTTGGTTGCTAATGGTGCCTATCAAGGTTGGACTACTGCTACATTTGTAACAGACGGCCTCGATGATCTAAACCAAGTTGCATTCAACATTGCCAACAGCACTTATGTTGGCAATACATACATTACCGCTAACGTGTATTCGGGACCAAGTCCACTATCAGTATCATTTACCGGCCGATACATTGGAAACCCCAACAGCTATTTGTGGCAGTTTGGTGACGGCACAGCCAACGCAACCACAGCCAACGCTATCCATACATTCTCCAATGCGTTAGGTGGCACATTTACTGTGTCATTCACAGCCTACAACACCAATGGAACATTCAACGGTAATGCTGCCAACGGAGCCAAAGGATCAACTAGCACTGCAAGTATCTCAAACATTGTGTTGTACACACCAAGTCCAATTCCATCATTCACACTCAGTAGCAACAGCTTCAACTCTGGCAATAGTGTCACCATAACCAATACTAGTCAGTATGTGACTTGGTATGATTTGAGCTTTGGTGATGGCACAGCTAACTTTACTGCTGGCCCAGGACTGGGCAATACTTCATTCACCACAGTCAATCACACTTACAACTCTGCTGCTGCCAACACTGACAGTTTGTACAGCGTGATTCTAAGTGGTACCAGCAACACAGCAGGTGCCAGCAATGTCACAGTGGTATCATCGGCCAGCAATGTTAAATCTTATTCATCACAAGCCAGCAATGTAGTTGTTACTGCCAACGTGACCACAGTGATCAACGGCCTTGGAGTAGTGAGTTTTAGAAATGATTCAAACGGTGCACCGGGCAACACAGCAAGTTTTGGCAGCCAGCAGTTCTACAACTACAACTATGGTGATGGCAACATTGCCAACGTTAACGTTGGATCAGGCATTGCTGGCAATCCATCTGCTGCCAACGTTACAAATACTTTTGTGTTGTCAGGCGCTAACCAAGCTGGCAATGCTTATCAACAATTCACAGCCAACTTGTTCTTGTACACTGGCTACAGCACAAGTCCAGCCAAATCTAGCAATATTACTATCACAGTGAATCCACAAGTTCGTGCTAACTTTATTGGTACTGCGGCAAACACCACCACTGACGCCACTGCCAACACAGGCAATGCTCAAGTGGGTTACATTTACACAGACTACACCGGCAACAACCGTGCTACATTTACTTTCCAGAACACCAGCCAGAACAGCAATCTAGCTAACTGGTCGTGGGGCGACAGCACATTTAGCAATGGTGTAAGCAATGTGGGCAATACCCTACACACTTACACTTTGACTGGTGCCAAAACTGTAGCTCTAACTGCTAACGGCACACCAAATGGTATTTCAAGCACTGCTCAAAGCAATACCTCAAGCATCACAGGTTACATCTTTATTGCAACCAATCCAACTGCACCAACCAATTTAAGTGGCTTTGCTAATTTGGCTATTGCCAACACCAGCGAAGGTACCAGCCCATTACTGGCAGCAGGTGCAAGAGATGCCACAGGCGGCAACATTGTTGCCAACGGCGCAAGCGTAACACGTTTTGCTACCACAACCACAATTGCCACAGCAGCCAACATTGTAAATGCCAACACAGCCACAACTGGTACACTGAGTGCGTATGTTAATAATGGCATCTCTGGCAACGTGACATTTACCACCACAGGCAACACTGTGGGATCCAATGCTGCACTGGTCATAAGTGCTGACAGAGACTTGCACGTGGCCAACGCCGCAGTGCCCAGCTACTTCTACAAAGTTTTTAACGCCAACATCAGCTGTGCTCTCAGCAGTCTTGAAACAGGTTACAATAACTACAAACTGGTACACACAGTATCTGGTAATACTAACTATGTGGGATTTGTCAAAGACAATTTAAACACAGCACCAAGCCTGGTTACCAGCAACATAGCCATAGTAGAAGGTACAGCAGGAACCTACAGATACATTTCTGGCATTCCTTATTACAACACTGGCTCACCTACAGTGACCATTGCCAATTTAGCGGTAGCAAACTTGTCTGGGCAGACCTTTAGAAGTACTGATCCGTTTGTGTTGGCCAGTGGAACAGTATCTGAAGGAACTGGCGCTTTGGTATCTGCAACACAAACCAAATCACTCAGTACCATTAACAATTCTGGCAACAGTTTCTTGACAAGTGCAAATTTAAATGCCAACGTGGGTATTGCTTCAAATTACACACTTGGCAATATAACAGCCAACTTGACAGGTGCCAACAATGTTGTGGCTACCCTGCAAGCCAACATATTCAATGTGATAGGAACCAGTGCCACAGTTCAATTGCCTGCCAACATACAGATGTATGCCGGTGCAAATTCAGGTGTGAATGAACAGTCAATCACTGCATCAACTACAGGAAACACACAAGCAGCCATACGTGTGGTAATGAGCACTGCGGGCAACACTCCTGCGTTCTCTAACTCTACTAACTTCTACACAGCCAATGCTTGGTCTGGCGCACAAACCATTGCTGGCACGCCAGAAGCAGTGGTACGTTATGGTTTACTCAAACAGTATGCAGTTGATTTAAGCACTGGGTATTTGCCGGTGGGACCAAATTTGTCAGTCACTGGTGGTCGCACAAGCACACAATATTTTACTTTTGCATTTGCAAGACCCAGCCTGGCTAACTTTGACATTAGAATAACTTCAGCCACAGGCGTTGCTGGTGTTTGGATTGCAGCACCGGGAACAACCATTGACAAGAGTGGATTCACATCACCCACACCAGGATTCCCGGGACCTACCAGTACCATCAACGGCTGGTTGGAAGGATTCACACAGTATGCCGGTTCAGGAGTTCCGGGCGCTAGTGGCACAGGTGGTAATGGATCAAATGGATGTGCTTTGACAGGTGCGGATGTAATACCGTTAAATACAGCAATCTCTAACGTAGCATACACAATGACCCTTGGATCTCAAAACGCTGCCAATAGCACTGGCACTAATATTTTAATTAGAATAGCATTGGCTAGTGGTCAAACCATATCAGACGTGCAG
>Ga0114970_10003923_pt1 | contig 10838 bp, 11 predicted proteins | sample M_140205_XF_Meta_FD_87030 | JGI IMG/M metagenome (GOLD analysis project Ga0114970, IMG submission 87030) | Freshwater microbial communities from Lake Montjoie, Canada to study carbon cycling - M_140205_XF_MetaG | ecosystem: Environmental > Aquatic > Freshwater > Lake | place: Lake Montjoie... | reverse complement strand
GTTCAAATTTCACAAAAGTTGCTTGATTTGTTGCAGAGTTTGCTGATACCCTCATACTTTAAGTTTCATTCTTGAGCACACCATGACCGTTTATGTGATTGACGACCATCCGCTGATGCGCGACGCCCTCACCATGCTGGTTCAACGGGTTCGACCCGGTTTGAAGGTGGTTTCGGTGGCCAAACTGAACAATTTGGAAGCCACGGTTGAACGTCAAGGCACGCCTGAATTGATTTGTCTTGACCTGAAATTGCCTGACACGCTGGGCTTGTCAGGCGTGCATGCTGTGAAGGCAAAATTTCCCGATGTCCCTTTGGTGGTGGTCACAGGCTCTGAAGCCAGCGAGTGCGAAGCTGCTTGCTTGGAAGCAGGTGCCAATTTGTTTTTAGAAAAAGCCAGCCCACCCAACACGATCATTGAGGGCCTGCGTACTTTCCTTCCTTCACCCAAGGAAGAAGCTGCAGCCGAGGGCACAGTGGCCGCGCCCACCAAACTGTCCAAGCGACAGAAGCAGTTGATTTTGATGTTGGATCAGGGTCTTAGCAACAAAGACATTGCCGACAAGCTCACCATCAGCGAGCACACTGTCAAGGTTCACTTCTGGCGTTTGTTCAGAAGACTGGGCGTCAACAGCCGCACGCAGGCTTTGCACTTTGCCCGTACCAACGGCTGGCTCGGTATTTAGTCTTTTTTCTTTTTGTTGACGATGTCAGGTGTGACAGCGTCAATGACATTAATGACCGTCTTGCCGGTGTAAATGACGGTAGCAGCCACCGCATCGGCCGCGGCCACAACAGCGCAGCCTTGAAGGCTAAGACAAGCAAAGATGGCTAATGCTAATTTCATAGACTGTTTCTCCATCGAATTGATTGCAATGCAGCAATTCTAAGGGCTTTAGCTTTCGACAAATATTCTGGCCTTGCGCGGTGTCAAAACCAAAGTTTCGCCCTCTTTGTATTGCTGTTCAGCAAACAAGTGCGCAGACAACTGGGCTTCAATGACGGTGTCTTTGGCAAAGTCGTGGTGGTCTACGGGTTCAAACTCCAAGCGCGCAATGGGGCCTACCACAATGGCGCGGGTGAGTTTGGCTTTGATGCCGGCATCGCCTGAGGTGTAGCGCTTCACTTCGATATCGTGAGGACGCACATAAGCGAAGGCTTTGCTGTCTTGAACATTTTGGTGTTCGGGACTGTTCAGGCTGACGGCATTGTCGCCACCGATCAGCATTTCGCCTTCGTGAGCGCGGCCATGGAACAAGTTCACATCACCCAAGAAGCCATACACAAAGGGACTGGCGGGATGATCCCACACTTGTTGCGGTGAACCAATTTGCTCCACACGGCCGCTGTTCATCAGCACTACGCGGTCGGCTACTTCCAAGGCTTCTTCTTGGTCGTGCGTGACAAAAATACTCGTGACATGCAAATCGTCGTGTAAGCGGCGCAACCAACGTCGCAACTCTTTGCGAACTTTGGCATCTAGCGCGCCAAAAGGTTCATCGAGCAACAACACTTTAGGCTCAACGGCCAATGCGCGTGCCAAGGCAATGCGCTGACGTTGACCACCCGAGAGTTGAGAAGGATAGCGATCGGCCAGCCAATCGAGTTGCACCAGATTCAACAGGTCGTGCACTTTTTGCTTGATGACCGTTTCTGTTGGACGCTGGTTGCGCGGCTTCATGCGCAGGCCAAATGCCACGTTTTCAAACACGGTCATATGACGGAACAAGGCGTAATGCTGGAACACAAAACCCACTTGGCGCTCGCGCACATGCACATGGGTGGTATCTTCGCCACTGAAAGAGATGGTGCCGGTGTCGGCAGTTTCCAAGCCAGCAATGATGCGCAGCAAAGTGGTTTTGCCGCAGCCTGAGGGGCCGAGCAAAGCCACCAACTCACCCGAGTCAATGTCGAGACTGACATTTCGCAGTGCGTGAAAATCGCCAAACTGTTTGTGAACGTTTCTTATTTCAATGCTCATGATGCGGCTTTCAATGACAGATCTAAAGGCGCTGCCTTGATGTTTTCTGGCGGTAAATTGCCAATGGCTTTCATCTCGCGTTCATGACGCCATTCGGCCACCGACTTGATCACCAAAGTGACCAGCGCCAGCAAGGCCAACAAAGACGCCACCGCGAAGGCGGCCACCGATTGGTATTCGTTGTACAAAATTTCAACGTGCAAAGGCATGGTGTTGGTTTGACCGCGAATATGGCCTGACACCACCGACACCGCACCAAACTCACCCATGGCGCGCGCGTTGCACAAAATAACGCCGTAGATCAAACCCCACTTGATGTTGGGCAACGTGACATACCAAAAGGTTTGCCAGCCTGTAGCGCCCAACACAATGGCGGCCTGCTCTTCTTCATTGCCCTGCGCTTGCATGAGCGGAATGAGTTCGCGTGCAATGAAAGGAAACGTGACAAAGACAGTGGCCAACACAATGCCAGGCACTGCAAAAATAACTTTGACATCGTGTTCTTGCAGCCAAGGACCAAACCAGCCTTGGGCGCCAAACATCAACACATACACCAAGCCAGCCACCACAGGTGATACCGAGAACGGCAAGTCCACCAAGGTGGTGAGTACCGATTTGCCTTTGAACTCGTACTTGGCAATGCACCATGCGGCGGCAACACCAAACACCAAATTGAGGGGTACCGCAATGAGGGCCGTGATCAGTGTGAGGCAAATGGCAGACCACGCATCAGGCTCTTTAAGCGCTTCACAATAAGCGTCAAAACCTTTGCGCATTGCTTCTGCAAAAACAGCAGCAAGAGGTAACACCAAAAACAAAAACAAGAAGACCAGCGTAATACCAATGAGGGTGTAGCGCACCCATGCGGCTTCTGTGGTACCAGCTTCAGCACGGCGAATGATTGGAGAACTCATACAGGCGCTCCTGAGTGGCGGCGCTGCCAAGTTTGCAAACCATTGATCACCAAGAGCAAGATGAAGGAGATAACCAACATGACAGTGGCCACTGCAGTGGCACCCGCGTAGTCGTATTGCTCCAACTTACCAATGATGATGAGCGGCGTGATTTCAGAAATCATGGGCATGTTGCCCGCAATGAAAATGACGGAGCCATATTCACCCATGCCACGCGCAAAGGCCATGGCAAAGCCTGTAAGCAAGGCTGGTGCAATGGAAGGGAAAATAACGCGCGTAAAAGTTTGCCAACGCGATGCGCCCAAGCAAGTGGCGGCTTCTTCCAATTCTTTTTCAGCATCTTCTAACACAGGCTGCACAGTGCGAACCACAAAGGGCAAGCCAATGAAGATGAGCGCAATCACAATGCCGTTGGGGTTGAAGGCCAATTGAATGCCCATAGGCTCAAGGTACTGCCCCACCCATCCGTTGCCTGCCAGCAAGGCCGTTAAAGAAATGCCAGCCACTGCGGTGGGCAAAGCAAATGGCAAATCAACCAAAGCATCCACCACTTTCTTCCCGAAGAACTGGTAACGCACCAACACCCAAGCCACCAACAGGCCAAACACCACATTGACCAAGGCCGCAATCAAGGACGCACCAAATGTGAGGCGATAAGAAGCCATCACACGAGGGCCTGTGACGGCTGCCCAAAACTGATCCCACGTGAGCGTGAATGTTTTGAAAACCAGTGCAGACAATGGGATAAGCACAATCAAACAAAGGTACATCAAGGTGTACCCCAAAGTGATTTTGAAACCGGGCAAAACCCGGGCGGGCGCCCTGCGCTTGGCAGGCGCCGCCGCAGCGGAACTAGAGCGCATGAATTACTTAACGGTGTACAACTTGTCGAAATTGCCGCCATCGTTGAAGTGCACTTTTTGAGCTTCAGCCAAAGAACCAAACACTTCACTCACAGTGAACAACTGCAAAGGCTTGAAGGTCTTGCTGTATTTTTTCAAAATGGCTGGGTTTGTGGGACGCAGCGCATGTTTGGCTGCAATCTCTTGCGCTTCGTCAGAGTAGAGATAGTTCAAATAAGCCTTGGCTAAATCGCCCGTACCTTTTTTGGCCACCGTTCGTTCCACCACTGCTACTGGGTTTTCGGCTACGATGCTGATCGAAGGATGCACCGCATCAACTTTGCCTGCACCAAATTCATTGTCAACAGAAATGACTTCGGATTCAAAAGTCACCAGCACATCACCAATGTTGCGTTGTAAGAAGATTGTGGTGGCATCGCGGCCACCCTTGGCCAACACTGGCACGTTTTTGTAGAGCTTGGCCACAAAGGCTGCGGCGTCAGCTTCGCTGCCACCCTTTTTACGGACATAGCCCCAAGCCGCCAAATAAGCCATGCGGCCGTTGCCACCTGTTTTGGGATTGACCACAATCACTTGGATGCCCGGCTTGATGAGGTCGTCCCAGTCTTTGATGTTTTTGGGATTGCCATTGCGAGTTAAGAACAGCATGGTGGAGCTGGTGGGCGATGAGGCGTGTGGAAAACGTTTCGTCCAATCAGAAGCCACGATGCCTTTGCTGGCCAAAAAATCAATGTCGGTGGTGGTGTTCATGGTGACCACGTCGGCATCTAAGCCGTCATTGACCGCGCGAGCCTGTGCGCTTGAGCCACCATGGGCTTGGTCTATCTTCACATCTTTGCCTGTGGTCTTTTTGTAATTGGCAATGAAGGCGGCGTTGTAGTCTTTGTAGAACTCACGTGCTACGTCGTAAGACGCGTTGAGCAGAGTCTGGGCGGAAACGTTCAGGCCTGAAACAGCCAGCAAAGAGGCTATGGCAATGGATTTGATCTTGTTCATGGAGCGTCTTAATAGAATAAGGACGCGATTGTGAAACCTACTCTTCAAAACTCAAACGAATCATTTGTTGTTTGTTTATACATTTAAGGCATATCAATGAACTTGATCGTTTCAATACCTACAAAGCAGGTGAAATAGGCATCAGCAGCATTGCCGCTTCCGAGCTAGCTTATGGTGTTGCTAAATCTGGTTCTATCAAGAATCGAAAAGCCTTGGACATGTTTTTAGCACCTCTGCAAATTCTTCCTTTTGACAGTCAGTGCCTCTGGTTTTATGCCGACCTCAGAAGCTCATTAGAAAAGAAAGGTTTGTCGATGGGGCCAATGGACACCTTGATTGCAGCACAAGCACTTAGCATCAACGGAACACTGGTGAGCAACAACTTGAAAGAGTTTTCACGTGTGCCCCAACTCAAACTAGAAAATTGGTTTGAGGTCCCTTGAATGGTTTGATCAAGCCACCAAGGCTACAGACTTCACTTGCGCCCAAACAGGCATGCCAACTTCCAAGGCCAATTCGTTGACGGCGCGCTTGGTCACCCTGGCAAGCACTTCTTCAGCACCGCACTTCAAAACCACCATCACTTGGGATGGATGCGGGTCTGGCGTGATGCTTTGAATGCTTGCGCGAAGTTGGTTTTGAATGCTGGTGTTTTGAGGTTCAGAAGTTGCCAAGCTGACGTCGCGTGCCAATATGCGAATGCGCACCGCCTTACCAACTGTGAGACCCGCATCGCGCATCCAAACAGAACCGCCCTCAAAGTCAACACGCGACAAATGCCATAGCGCATCAACGGCGCCTATGTGACCGGCGATCAATGCGCCAGCATCCTCGCCCACCACAACTGGATTCACCACTTGTGTGAGTACTTGGTTCACAGGGCCTTGCGCTTTGACTTGCCCTCTGTCCAACACAACCAGGTGATCGGCCAAGCGAGTCACTTCTTCAGCAGAGTGCGTGACATACAACATGGGCATCTTCAACTCATCACGCAACCTGGCAAGCCACGGGAAGATTTCCTGACGGCGCGCAGCATCCAATGATGCCAAAGGCTCGTCCATTAATAGCAATTGAGGCTGCATGGCAATGGCTCTGGCGATGGCCACGCGCTGACGTTCACCACCCGACAATTCATCTGGCATGCGTTTCAACAAACTGCCAATGCCCAACAGTTCAATGGATGCCTCTAAAGCTTTGTTCGCTTCTGTCTGCGAAATATTTGAAATCTTCAATGCGCGCTTCAAGCCGAAGTTCAAGTTCTCTGCAACACTGAGATGCGGCAACAAGCTTGACTCTTGAAACACATAACCCAAGGCCCGCTGCCAAGTAGGCAAACAAATTCCTTGCTGGGTGTCTTGCCAAATGTTTGCGCCTATTTGAATTCGGCCTAGTGGATTGCTTTCCAAACCTGCGACTGCGCGCAATAAACTTGTTTTGCCAGAGCCAGAGGGGCCAAAAATGGCCGTGATGCCTTGCCCCGGCAATTGAAGTTCTACGTTCAACTCAAACGCTGAACGGACGATGCTAATTTGCAGGTGAATCATCTTCACACCACCTGCCTTTGACGCCGGTTCATCAAAGCCAAGGCCAAAAGCACCACAAAAGAAAAGACCAACATACCTGCCGCCAACACATGCGCTTGCGCATATTCCATGGCTTCCACATGCCCATAAATTTCTGTCGATACCACGCGTGTTTTGCCAGGAATGTTGCCGCCAATCATGAGCACCACGCCAAATTCGCCCACCGTGTGTGCAAAAGTCAAAATGGCAGCGGTGACCATGCCAGGTTTGGCCAAAGGCAATGCCACTGAAAAGAAAGCATCCAAGGGACTGGCTCGCAATGTAGCTGCCACTTCCATCGGCCTTGAACCTATGGCGTCAAATGCGTGTTGAAGCGGCTTTACCGCAAACGGCAAAGAGAACAAAATGGAGCCAATGAGCAAACCTGTGAATGTGAAAGACAGCACGCCCCAGCCCATGGCTTGGGTGAATTGCCCCAAGGGCCCTTGAGGCCCCATGACAACAAGCATGTAAAACCCCAGCACCGAAGGAGGCAAGACCAATGGCAGAGTGACCAAGGCATGAATGGGTGCACGCCATACGGATTGCGTTTGCGAGAGCCACCACGCCAAGGGCGTGGTCAAGATCAGCAACACAAGAGTGGTCAAGGTGGCTAACTCGAGCGTGAGTTGAATGGCTTGCCAAGATTCGGGCGTCAAATTCATGCGTGTAAGTTTACGACGAAGTGCCTTCAATCTGGTACTTTGCCTATATTCGACATGTGTTGGATATAACCGACACCACAAATTCCTGAGCGCGTTATCTTTGCGCCTCATGAAAAAAATTTGGGATATTTCCCCACCCATTGACGCTGACAGCCCGGTCTTTCCAGGAGACACGTCCTTTCAACTGCACTGGACAGCCGAAATTTCGCCGCAATGCCCGGTGAAGGTGAGCGACATTCTGAGAGAACTCTGAAAAGCCTTATGACCAAGACAAATACCGCCAATACACTCGCTGAATGTCAAGCGCTAGACCAAGAAGATCCTTTGCGTTCGCTGCGTGATTTATTTCAGGTGCCTGAAGGCATGATTTACCTTGACGGCAACTCTCTTGGCGTATTGCCCAAAGCCACGCCCGCACGCGTGGCAGCGGCTATGGCCCAAGAGTGGGGACAAGACCTCATCCAAAGTTGGAACTCTGCTGGCTGGTTTCAGATGCCCCTTCAAGTGGGCAACAAAATTGCAAAGCTCATTGGTGCAAAAGATAACGAGGTGGTGGCCGCTGACAGCACCTCTATCAATTTGTTCAAAGTGTTGAGTGCCGCGCTGTCCATTGCTCAAGCAGATCACCCAGAGAAAAAAATCATTCTGAGTGAACGCACCAATTTCCCCACCGACCTCTACATTGCAGAAGCTTTGTGCAAAGAACGCGGCTTTACCTTGAAATTGGTCGAAGCTCAAGCGCTGCCGTCTGCTTTGCAAGCAGACGTTGCAGTGTTGATGTTGACGCACGTGAACTACCGCACGGGCGCCATGTTCAATATGAAAGCCTTGACGGCCTCAGCGCACAGTGTGGGTGCCTTGACCGTGTGGGATTTGGCACACAGCGCCGGTGCTGTGCCAGTTGATTTAAACGATTCGCATGCAGACTTTGCGGTAGGTTGCGGCTACAAATACCTGAATGGCGGCCCTGGCGCCCCTGCCTTTGTTTGGGTCCATCCCAAGCACACCGATCGCTGCTGGCAACCTCTGAGCGGTTGGTGGGGGCACGCAGCACCTTTTGAATTCACACCCGATTACAAACCAGCCTCGGGCATTGCGCGCTACCAATGCGGTACGCAACCGATTCTCAGTTTGACCGCACTCGACACAGCCCTGGACGCATTTTTAGAAGCAGAAAAACTGGGGGGCATGCAAGCACTGAGAAAAAAATCCTTGGCACTCACCGGTCTGTTCATGCATTTGGTCCAGACCCAACTGGCAGCATCTGGTTTTGGCATTGCGACGCCGCTGGAAGATGATTTGCGCGGCTCACAAATCAGCCTGACTCGCAGTGAGGGTGCCTATGCCATTGTGCAGGCCATGATTGCGCGAGATGTGATTGGCGATTTTCGTGCGGGCGATGGCAAAAGCCAAGCCGATATTTTGCGATTTGGTTTGACACCTTTGTACACAAGATTTGTCGACGTATGGCATGCCGTGCAGCACTTGAAAGAAGTGATGGACAGCGGCGAGTGGCAAGCGCCGCGGTTTTCACAAAAAAATACCGTGACTTGATAATGACAAGAGTCAGTCCGATAAGGCCATTGCTCACGAAAATTTACTCAACCAGAACAAGCTTATTAAAATCAGTCATTGACATCTCATGATGTAATACGATTACTTTTGTCGCAGTTGGAGTTTCCATGTCGCGTTCCACTCGTTTGGGTCGTTTTCCCTTCGCTTATTCCACTCTTTTTTCTATGGCTCTTTGCCTTGGACTTAGCAGCGCTTTGGTGGCCTGCAAAAAACAAGATTCAGAAGCCGATAAAAAGCTTGAAGCTGTGGCAATCAGTTTAGGCAATGAAGACATTTTGCAGTTAGGCACTTCAGAGCACGGCACTGGCCCTGTCATCTCAGGTTCGCTCCAGCCTGAAATTCGAGCCGACCTGCGGGCCGAGGTTGCCGCCATGGTGATCAAAGTACACAAAGAAAATGGCGAGCTGGTCCGTAAGGGCGACTTGCTAGTCAGCTTAGACAGCTCGGTGTTGCGCGACAACTTGAATTCAGCTGACGAGTCGATGCGTGCTGCTGCGCAATCCTTAGATGGTGCAGAACGTCAATATCAACGCATGAAATCACTTCAAGCGCAGGGCATGGTGTCCACGCAGGGATTGGAAGAATCAGAAAATAAACGCAACAGCGCACAAAGTGAATTTGTAGCCAGTAAAGCGCGTATGGCTGCCGCAAAGCAGCAACTTGATCGAACGGAGGTTCGTGCTCCGTTCCAGGGCGTTGTGAGTGCACGGAAGGCTTCGGCAGGCGACACAGCTCAAATTGGCAAAGAGCTGATACAAGTGATTGACCCCAGCAGCATGCGATTTGAAGGCCAAGTCTCTGCAGATCAAATGAGCGTCTTGAAGCTGGGTCAGCGGGTCAATTTCCGCATCAATGGCGTGGCGCAATCGGGCGATCAACTGGGCAATCGAGGCACCATCAAACGCATTGATGGCGCAGCCAACCCTGTGACGCGACAAGTGTCTGTGATTGTGGAGATCAGTGGCAAAGATCGCCCGCCTGTGGTGGGCCTGTTTGCCGAAGGTGTCATTGAAACCTCAACCAAATCGGTCTTGATGATTTCTGAAAGCAGCCTGCGACGCGAAGGCGACAAAGTTTTTGCATGGGTATTGGATGGCGACAAAATTGTGAAGCGCAATATTCAACTGGGAGACCGCGATACGCGCTTGGGTGAATGGGTGGTGAACTCAGGCTTGGTGGCCGGTGACAAAATATTGCGCACCACAAGCAGCTCCTTGAAAGACGGACAAGCCTTTACGCTGCGCGCAGACACTGCCGCCAAAGTAGGTTCATAAAACATGTTTCTGTCCAATTTCAGCGTTAAGAAACCGATTGTCACCATCGTCATTTTGCTCATGCTGATGGCCATGGGTCTCATGGCGTTGAAGAAACTCAAAGTCAATCAAATTCCAGATGTCGATTTGCCATTGTTGGTGATCGATATCAATTACCCCGGCGCATCTCCTGATACGGTTGAACGTGAAGTGCTCAACCGGGTTGAAAAAGCCATGCAATCGGTCAATGGCATCAAAGATCTGCGCGGTACGGCCAACGAAGGCAACGCCAACATTCAGGTGTTCTTCGAATTCAAGAAAAACATGGTGGAAGCCACCGATGAAGTCCGCAACGCCATTGGCAAGGTTCGCTACAAACTGCCCACCGAAATTCGCGAGCCTGTGATTCTTCGAGTTGACCCCGGCGCTCAACCCATCATGCAATTGGCTTTGTCATCTTCAAGTCAAAGCCATGCTGAAATATCACGCATCGCAGAAGATCAAATTGCCGATAAGTTTCGCGGCATTTCAGGAGTGGCACAAGTCAATGTGAACGGCGCACTCAAACGTGAGTTGAGCGTCTTGCTGCACTCTCAAAAACTTCGCGAAGTGAATCTTTCAGTCACCGAGGTGGTGAACGCGCTCAGAACTCAAAACGCAGCTGCACCCGTTGGAAAAATTAGAGGCACACTGGAAGATCAAAGCATTCGCTTGCTAGGCCGCATTGAAACACCTGCTGAATTCAACCAAATCGTGATCAAGCGCAGTGGCAATGACCTGATTCGGCTCGGTCAGGTAGCCACCGTGTCCGATGGTTTTGCCGAACTGACCACCATGAGCGTGAGAAACGGCAAACCCAACGTGGGCTTGGCCATCACACGCTCACGCAATGCGTCTACTGTGAGCGTTGCCAATGAAATACGCACTTTGGTGGCAGAAGTTAGCAAAACTCTGCCTGAAGGCACACAGCTTGAAATTACACAAGACGGTGGCGTTGAAGCCAGAAACAGTTTGAACAATGTGGTGGACG
>Ga0114970_10003922_pt1 | contig 10839 bp, 8 predicted proteins | sample M_140205_XF_Meta_FD_87030 | JGI IMG/M metagenome (GOLD analysis project Ga0114970, IMG submission 87030) | Freshwater microbial communities from Lake Montjoie, Canada to study carbon cycling - M_140205_XF_MetaG | ecosystem: Environmental > Aquatic > Freshwater > Lake | place: Lake Montjoie... | reverse complement strand
TGATGAGGCGGCCGCACTGTTCGCGGCCAAAAAGAACGTACGCCTGTTGACCACCGGCGCCATGGCCGATCCGCTCAGCGTGGGCCTGACCGTCAAGTCGGTTGCTGGGGGCTTCCTGGTGCAGGACCGCGACGCTGCGCGCCTGACCGCGGCGGACTTAAAAGTCGTGACCAAACGCGCGCCGACGGACGAAGAGATCCAAGACATGCTCTTCGCTTTCACTATCGCCAAACACGTCAAGTCCAACGCCGTCGTCTATGCGCGTGCCGGTCAGACGCTGGGCGTGGGGGCTGGCCAAATGAACCGCAAGGATAGCGCCCGCATTGCCGCGCTTCGGGCCGCCGATTTCGGCCTCGACCTGAAGGGCAGCGCCTGTGCTTCGGAGGCCTTCTTCCCGTTCCCGGATGGCTTGATTCAGGCCGCAGATGCGGGCTGCACCGCGGTGATCCAGCCCGGCGGTTCCATCGGGGATCAGAATGTGATCGACGCCGCAGACGAGTACGGCCTGGCCATGGTGTTCACTGGCGTTCGGGTCTTCCGGCACTAAGCCGCGGCGCAATCTCGATACCAAAACGCCGCCGGCCAGGGGGGGGGCCGACGGCGCAATATGGCGTCTGAACGTGCAGAGCCTTTTTAGGACGGACATGTGCTAGGGCGGCACCCGCCGAACCGGCTAAGTCCAAGATGTGACTTGGTACAACTACTAAATAGGAGTGCGCGGCCTCAGTTTAAGCCCAGCACCATCACACTTTCGTGACGGAGCGCCTTTTCTGTGGTCTGTCTGGCGGGGCGGGCGGCACCAGCGGTGCTTCGCCGGGCTTGTATCCAACCCGGCTGCGGCCTGCGGATTCAGGATCGCCATTGCCGGATAGCAACACCGCGATCCACCGCGACGCGGGGAACTGGGCCAAGATGATCATAGCCGTGACTGTCAGGGGGGTGGATAGAAACGCTCCCGGCAGGCCCCAGATCGCCGTCCAGAACGCTAGTGACAGCAGCAGGACCACGGGGTCCATGTTCAGGCTCTCGCCTTGCATGCGAGGCAAGATGATGTTGCCGACAACAAAATGGATGACAGCAAGGGCGCAGATCAGCACCACCGCCGGCCCGTAGGTTGGAAACTGCACCAGGGCGAAGACCGGCGGCAGTATGACCGCCACCGCGCCGCCGATTATTGGGATGTAGCAGACCACGAACATCAAGAAGGCCCAGAACAGGGCGTTATCGAGGTGGATCAGCGACATCACCGCCCATGCCGATGCCGCGATGATCAGGCCGGTGACGGTTTGCACATAGAGGTACTGCTCAATGCCGTTGCGGATGCGCTCGAAGGCATGGATGGCGTTCTCTCGCGTCGCCCGATTTGGGAACAACGACACCAGTTTCCGACGGAACCCATTCTGCGAGGCAAACAGAAAGCCCATATAGACCAGGACGAACAGGGCGTTGGCCGCAAACCCCTTGAGGCCGGCAGCCGCAGGCGCGATGAATTTCATCGGGTCGAGCTGCTGGAACAGCTCACCCAGCGTGGGCGGTACGGCGATATGAAATAGTCCCGCCGCCTGGGCGATCACGGCGTTGAGCTTGGGGCCATAGCCGAGCAACTCGTTGACGAACCCAGCCCCGCTATCTGCGATCACATAGAGGGCCCCGCCAAAGAGTAGCGTCGACAGCAGTAGCGCCACGGTCAGGGCGACCTGTGCCGGCAGCCGGGCGCGATGGCTAAGCACTCGCACAAACCCGTCGATCAGAATGCTGAGAAACACCGCCAGGGCGAGGGGCGTGAGGATATCGCTCAGGGCATAGGCGGCCGCACCCATCGCGATGACCGCCACGATCGCAATGCAATGACGAATAACGGCCATCGAGTCGGATTCGTCCATGGTCGGCAAACTCAATTCGGCTCAGGTTAGCGACGGATTGCTACGACCGAGGTCTGCACTATTGGGTCGCCTCAACAAGGTTTGCGTAGCACGGGCTCGGACAGTTCGGAAATCATCGCACCCCGAAGTTGGCCTCCAGCGCCGCGAGATGACGGTGTCGAACGTCAGGCGACGTGGCCCTTAGGGCCGCTCTACCGCACCGATGCGGAGTGGTACCGGTGCCCTAGGCCATTTCTCCTTAGGACAGGTCGGACTAATTTCGGTGCCGCCGGGTTGGAGTTTTTCTAAGTCCCACGCCAAGCTCCCTATCGAGACGCCGTTGCGTGCAACCCCTATAGGAGCGCCCCTGTGGTTCGCTGCACGCTTTTAGGAAAACCCTTGCCTAGTCTTACCCACCTGCAGCGCCTGGAAGCCGAGAGCATCCATATCCTCCGCGAGGTTGCGGCGGAGTGCGAGCGGCCGGTGATGCTTTACTCGGTCGGTAAGGACAGCGCGGTGATGTTGCGACTGGCCGCCAAGGCTTTCTACCCGGCCAAGCCGCCGTTCCCGCTGCTGCACGTCGACACCACCTGGAAATTCCAGGCGATGTACGCGATGCGCGAGCAGATGGCGAAGTCGCTCGGGTTCGAGCTGATTGTGCACAAAAACCCCGAGGCCGTGGCCAGAAACATCAACCCGTTCGACCACGGTAGCGCCCTGCATACCGACATCTGGAAGACGCAGGGGCTCAAACAGGCGCTGGACGACGGTGGGTTCGACGCGGCCTTCGGCGGGGCCCGCCGCGACGAGGAAAAGAGCCGCGCCAAGGAGCGCATTTTCTCTTTCCGCTCTAAGGATCACCGCTGGGACTCGAAGAACCAGCGACCTGAGCTCTGGCGACTCTACAATACCAAGAAGCGTCCGGGTGAATCGATCCGCGTCTTTCCGATCTCCAACTGGACCGAGCTGGACGTCTGGCAATATATCCACCTAGAAAACATCCCGATCCCGGACCTCTACTTGGCCAAGCCGAGGCCTGTGGTTGAGCGCGACGGTCAGCTGATCATGGTCGATGACGACCGCATGCTGCTAAATCCGGGCGAAATCCCACAGATGAAGTCGGTGCGGTTCCGTACCCTGGGCTGCTACCCGCTGAGCGGGGCGGTTGAGAGCGACGCCTCCACCCTGCCGGACGTGATCCAGGAAATGCTTCTGGCGACAACCAGCGAGCGCCAGGGCCGGATGATCGACCACGACCAGGCCGCCTCGATGGAGAAGAAGAAGCAGGAGGGCTACTTCTGATGAAGCCGGTTGCCCGCTTCCGTCATCCCGGCCTTGAGCCGGGATTCAGCTTGAAATGCGCAGGCATGTGGGGCTTGGCGCCGCGCGGTGCGCTCGTCGGGGTTACGGGGTAATGGCCTATAAGCCATCTGACCTGATCGCCGAGGACATCGGCGCCTATCTCGACCTGCACCAGCACAAGAGCCTGCTGCGGTTCATCACCTGTGGCTCGGTGGACGACGGCAAGTCCACCCTCATCGGCCGACTGCTCTATGACTCCAAGATGATCTTCGAGGATCAGCTGGCGGCGCTGGAGGCGGACTCCAAGCGGGTTGGCACCCAGGGCGGGGCGCTTGATTTCGCCTTGTTGGTCGATGGCCTGGCCGCCGAGCGCGAGCAGGGCATCACGATCGACGTCGCCTACCGGTTTTTTGCCACCGACAAGCGCAAGTTCATCGTCGCCGACACGCCGGGGCATGAGCAATACACCCGCAATATGATCACCGGTGCCTCAACGGCGGACCTGGCGGTGATCCTGATCGACGCTCGTAAGGGTGTGCTGACCCAGACCCGCCGGCACAGCTTTCTGGTCAAGCTGGTGGGCATAAAGTCTGTGATCCTGGCGGTCAACAAGATGGACCTGGTCGGCTGGGACCAGGCACGGTTCGACGAGATCGTCGCCGACTATAAGGCCTTCGCCGATAGCATTGGCCTGACGGATATCCTGGCCATTCCGATCAGCGGCCTGCAGGGCGACAACATCGCCGCTCCCGGCGTAGCCTCGCCCTGGTACAGGGGCCCATCCTTGATGCCCTATTTGGAGACCGTCGAGCTCGACGCCGACCGCCAGCAGGCTGGGCCATTCCGCCTACCGGTGCAGTGGGTCAGCCGGCCCGACCTGGACTTCCGCGGATTTGCCGGCCAGATCGCCCGCGGTTCGGTCAAGCCGGGTGACGCCGTCCGCGTGCTGCCCAGCGGCCGTACCAGCGTGGTTTCGCGCATCGTCAGCTATGACGGGGACCTTACCGAGGCCGTGGCTGGCCAGTCGGTGACCCTGACCTTGGCCGACGAAATCGACTGTTCGCGCGGCGATGTTCTGGCCGCCGCCGCCGACCCGCCGGAAGCCGCCGACCAGTTCGAGACCACCCTGGTGTGGATGGCCGATGAGCCACTGCTGCCGGGGCGGCCCTACTGGCTGAAGATCGGTGCCAAGACGGTCGGTGCCTCGGTCACCGAGATCAAGCACAAGATCAATATCAATACGCTTGAGCATCTGGCGGCCAAGGATCTGACTCTCAACGAGATCGCTGTGGTCAATATCAGCCTCGACCAGACCGTGGCCTTCGACCCCTATGAAGCCAGCCCCGATATGGGGGGCTTCATCCTGATCGACCGCATCAGCAATGCCACCGCCGGCGCGGGCATGATCCGATTTGCCCTGCGCCGCTCGCACAATATCCACCGTCAGGCACTGGATGTGACGCCATCCAGCCGGGCGGCGGCCAAGGGGCAGACGCCTGCCGTGGTCTGGTTCACCGGCCTGTCGGGCTCAGGCAAGTCGACCATCGCCAATGCCCTGGAGCGCCAGTTGCACGCGGCGGGCAAGCACACCTACATCCTCGACGGCGACAATGTCCGCCATGGGCTGAACCGTGACCTAGGGTTCACCGACGCTGATCGGGTGGAAAACATCCGCCGCGTGGCTGAGGTTGCGGCCCTGATGGCTGACGCCGGCCTGATTGTGCTAGTCAGTTTCATCTCACCGTTCCGGGCCGAGCGCCGCATGGCGCGCGAGCGCGTGCCGGAGGGGCAGTTCTTCGAGGTGTTCGTCGACACCCCTCTCGCGGTGGCCGAGGCGCGCGATGTTAAGGGCCTCTACAAGAAGGCGCGCGCGGGCGAGCTGAAGCATTTTACCGGCATCGACAGTCCTTATGAGGCCCCGGAAAAGGCCGAGGTGACGATCCTGCCCGGCCAGACGCCAGACGACGCGGCGACGTTGATTATCGCTAAGCTCGTCCCGTAGCTCCAACCACGCTTCCCCCGGGACGACATTCGACCCGTTGCGGGGGCGTTGCGCGCGCATCGTGACGGGTCCGTTTTCCTTCCCTAGAGGTGAATGGCCGTCTAAGGGTACCGCCGTGAGAGTGAGACGAGGATGTCGCCAGACCCAAGCTTTGACCTCAATCTCGAAGGACTTCGTCGGGCACTAGACTTGCTCGACGCTCGGAAGGACTCGGAGGGGCCCCGCTGCGGCTTGCCGAATCTATTGCCAGAGACAGGACTGGGCGAGGCAGAAGCCCTGGAGCGCCTTGCGCCAGATGTTCTTGGCCGCGCCGCAGATCTCGGCGCAAGCGAGGCGATGGCACACATGGACCCGCCGACGCCCTGGATTACCTGGGCGCTGGCTCTATGGAACGCCCGCCTAAACCAGAACCTGCTGCACCCCGCGACGGCGCCGTTTGCGCGACACGCTGAAGCGTGCGTGGTCGATTGGCTGACACCGTTCTTTGGAATGAACGGCGGCCATATGACACCGGGCTCTAGCGTCGCCAATCTAACCGCCCTGTGGGCCTCGCGTGATCTGCGGGGCGTGAAGACGGTGGTCGCATCCTCGGCGTCACACCTCAGCGTGCGCAAGGCAGCTCGGATTTTAGGACTCCCCTACGTCGAAGTCGGCGTCGATCGGGGCCACCGATTAGATCCCGCGGCATTGCCGCATGACCTTTCAGACGCTTGCCTCGTTCTCACCGCGGGGACCACCAGCGTAGGGGCGGTGGATCCCCTGGAGTGTTGCGGTCGCGCAGCCTGGACGCATATTGATGCGGCATGGGCTGGGCCGCTGGCTTTGTCCGATCAATATCGTAGCGTCCTGTCCGGCGTCGACCAAGCGGACTCTGTCGCGGTCTCGGCGCACAAGGGGTTGTTTCAACCCAAGGAGTCCGCCCTCGTCATGTTTCGTGACATCGAGGCGGCCCACGGCGCGATAAGCTTCGGCGGCGCCTATCTCGCGGCCCCGAATATTGGCGTCCAGGGTTCGCATGGTGCCGCGGCAACATTGCTGTTGGCGACGCTTCTGGCCTGGGGACGCGAGGGCGTGGCCGCGCGGATCGAACGCTGCATGGATAATGCCCGGCGGTTGCAGGCCTTCATCGCGGCTCACCCTGACCTTGAATGCTTTCCAGATGGCGGAACGGGTGTGACCGTTTTCAGACCCGCGCCGGATCGCACGGATGCGTTTCGTGCAGACCTTCCGCAGGGTCTCGCGTCGTCTGCGACCATAGGCGGGGACGCCTGGCTTCGGTGTGTTTCCTCAAATCCCAACGCCGATATGGAAAGAATTATCGCAGCGATTGATAAGGCTTGCCGGCGCACCAGTACCTGACGCGCAGAGCTGCAACGGCCACTTACGGATCGCACAAACCTTCTCTAAACTTAGCCGATGATTGATCTTCGTAGCGACACCTGCAGTCGGCCAACCGCGGAAATGCGGCATGCCATGGCCCACGCTGAAGTCGGGGACGACGTCTACGGCCAGGACCCCGCCGTCAACCGGTTGGAGCGCTCAGTTGCCGATGTGCTCGGCAAGGAAGGCGCCGTTTACATGCCCAGCGGCACCATGACCAATCAGGTCGCCGTCCGCACCCATACCCAGCAGGGCGATTCCCTGCTGATCGAGCAGAACGCCCACATCTACATCCTTGAAAATGGAGCGGTTGCCGCGCTTTCGGGCGTGAACCCCCGGCCCCTGGCGGGTGCGCGAGGCATATTCACAGCGGGCGATGTCGATGCGGCGATTGGGGCCTCGCATCCCTATTTCCCCACCTCGATGACGGCCCCGACGCGGCTGCTGTGCGTCGAGAATACCCACAACTTTGGCGGCGGATCTGTGTGGCCGCTGCGGGCGATCACCGCGGTTACCGACGCTGGCCGCCGCCACCGCCTAGCGACGCACCTCGACGGCGCGCGCCTCTGGCACGCCGCCACGGCCACCGGCGTTTCCGAAGCGGATTACGCGCGGCCGTTCGACACAGTCAGCGTCTGTATGTCGAAGGCGCTGGGCGCCCCGGTGGGCTCGCTGCTTGTGGGCACGAAGGATTTCATCGCCCGCGCGCGCCGCTTTAAACAGATGTTCGGCGGCGGGTTCCGGCAGGCGGGCGTTATCGCGGCGGGTGCACAGTACGCGCTCGACCATCATCGCCCGCGCCTGGGCCACACCCATGCTCTGGCCAGCCGGTTCGCCCAGGGCCTGGCGCAGATTGAGGGGATCGACATCGATCCGGCAGCCGTCGAGACCAATATCGTTCGCTATCGACTGACCCGAACCCATCCCCACCGCTATGTTGAGGCGGCGCATCAGCGCGGCCTGTGGCAGCTGCCCTCGGGAAGCGACGCCGTTCGGGCTGTCTTCTATCTCGATATCACGCAGGACGATGTGGACCGGGCGCTGCGGATTGTCGCCGAAACCCTGCGCGCCTTGCCGCAAGACGACCGGCCTGCCCAGACACCGGGCGGCGCGACGGGCGGCGGCTACTGAGTCTTTAGCCCGGCCGCATGCGCCACGATTTCGAACGAACGCAACCGCGCGGCGTGGTCGAATATCTGGCCGGTGATCATCAGTTCATCGGCACCGGTGCGGGCCAAGAAGGCCTCCAGTCCGGCCTTCACCGTGGCGGGTGATCCGACCACGGCGCAGGAAAGCGCATGGTCGAGTATGCCGCGTTCGGGGTCGCCGAGCCGGTCTTCATAGCCCTCCACCGGCGGCGGCAGTTTGCCGGGCCGCCCGGTGCGAAGGTTGACGACGGCCTGTTGCACCGAGCTGAACAGCAGGCGCGCATCCTTGTCTTTCTCCGCGGCGGTGACATTGAGACCCGGCATCACATAGGGCCGGTCGAGGAACTTTGAGGGTGTGAACCGGTCGCGGTACACAGCGATGGCGTGGTCTAGGTCGGCCGGGGCAAAGTGCGAGGCGAAGGCGTAGGGAAGGCCTATCATGGCGGCCAGTTGGGCCCCATAGGTGCTCGATCCTAGAATCCAGACCGGCACCTTTGTGCCGACGCCCGGCACCGCGCGCACGCGCTGGCCGTCCTGCTCGGGCTCGAAATAACGGATCAGCTCGGCGACATCATTGGGAAAACTGTCGGCACCGCCTGGCGCAAGGCTACGGCGCAGTGCTTGCGCGGTCAGCATGTCCGTGCCGGGTGCCCGGCCTAGGCCAAGGTCTATGCGGCCCGGGAAAAGGGTTGCCAGGGTGCCGAACTGTTCGGCAATGACCAGGGGCGCGTGGTTGGGCAGCATCACCCCGCCGGCGCCGATACGGATGGTCGTGGTCGCCGCTGCTACGTGGCCGATAACCACGGCGGTAGCGGCGCTAGCGATACCCGGAAAATTGTGATGCTCCGCCAGCCAATAGCGATTGTAGCCCAGGGCCTCGGCGTGGCGGGCTAGGTCGGCGCTGCTTTTGAAAGCCTGAGCGGCGTCGCCACCTTCCACGATTGGGGCGAGATCGAGAATTGAAAGCGGGGTCATGGGCATTAAGTCTGACCGCGGCGGCGCTTAAACATCCGGCTTACCCGTCATTTCGCCTAGGTTGTCGCACGTCATCACATCAGTCTCGCCCAAGGCAATAAGGGCATGACCTATTCCACAGCCGCTACAGAGACGGCAAGGCTTCCTAAGTGGACGCACGGTCTGTGGCGCGCGCGGCCCACCTTTGCGCAGGTCCCCGGCCCGCCGCAGCGGCGCATCGGTGATTGAAGCAGATTTTTTCGCGGGAACGTTCATGGCTTGTCCACACGGGCGCGATGGGCGCTGGCGGGTGATGTCTAGCGTGCGGGCCCTTAAGTGTTCGCCGACAAACAGGCTTAACTGTTTTAAAGACCTCGCCAGCTTTGGCTTGCCGTCACCAGCCGTAATAGGCGCGATGCCAGTCGATAAAGCGTGGCAGGCCATCCTCGATCGGAACTTTTGGCGCATAGCCGGTTAGAGCCGAAAGCTGAGAGATATCGGCATAGGTGGCCGTTACGTCGCCGGGCTGCATAGGCAGGAACTGCTTTTTCGCCTCGCGGCCCAGTGCCCTTTCCAACACCTCAATCATGGTCATCAGCCCCACGGGGCGGTTGTCGCCAATGTTGAGAATGCGGTTTTCGCCCTGGCCCGGTGGGCGATCCAGCGCCCCTAGAACCCCGTCGACGATGTCATCGACATAGGTGAAGTCGCGCGCCATCTCGCCCATGCCGAACACCTCGATCGGCTCGCCGGCCAGGATTTTCTGGGTGAACGAGAAATAGGCCATGTCTGGCCGCCCCCATGGGCCATAGACGGTAAAGAAGCGAAGCCCCGTCTGCGGTGTGCCGTGGAGGTGCGCGTAGGCTGTGCTCATGAGTTCACCTGCGCGCTTGGTGGCGGCATAGAGCGACACTGGCTGCATCGCCGGCTCGTCCTCGGTGAACGCGCCACCGCTGGTCGGCCGCTCACCGTAGACCGAGCTTGATGAGGCATAGACCAGATGCTCGAAGCCCTCGGCGCGGCGGCAGGCTTCAAGGATGGAAAGGTGCCCTGCCAGGTTGGAGCGCTCGTAGGCGAAGGGATTTTCGATCGAGTAACGCACCCCCGCCTGTGCGGCCAGGTGCACCATGCGCCGGGTGCCGGTCTGGCGGACTAGGTCTTCCATCGCCTGGGCGTCGGCAATGTCAGCGCGGATCAGGCGAAAGCGGGGATTGGGGGTCAGCAGCGCCGCACGCGCCTCTTTCAGGGTGGGGTCGTAGTAGCTGTTGAAATGATCGACGCCGATCACGGTCTCGCCGCGATCGAGCAGCCGCTGGCTTACAGCCTGGCCAATAAATCCGGCTGCACCGGTGACAATGACGGTCATGGTGCTGGCCTAAACTGCGGTGCGCGCCAAGGAAAGGCCTATGCGCGCAGGTGGCGACCAGAACGGTCGGGCGAATCCGGACGAAGCACTGTGTCGCCGAAGGTTTCTGGGTGCACGAATTCGGGCCGGAACCTGGGATTGGCCTTCTGGTCGAGCGTGTCTTCCTGCCAGTTGATTACCAACCGCACCCGCGCCGACTGGGCGATATCACGATGTTAGTAAATCCATAGTTTCACGCCCCCAGACCGCCGCGGCTCAGGTCGACGGCATCGACGACAATGCCATGGTCGCGGAACTCAAGGATGCCAAACGCTAGGCGAAGGTCTGCACCTATCGCCTGCCCCTGGGCAAGGTCTTCGAAAGCGTCAGCGAGGCCGATTAGACCCTCTTGCGGCCGCCCGTAGATTTTGCGGCCGGTTTGGCCTGGCTCTTGCGGCCCAATCCTAGAGACCGCGCCAGCTCAGAACGTCGGGCGCTATAGCTCGGTGCCGTCATGGGATAGTCGTGCGGCAGACCCCAGCGTTCGCGGTAATCGGCCGGTGTCAGCCCGCGCAGCGTCAGGTGGCGCTTGAGGGTCTTGTATGACTTGCCGTCCTCGAAGCTGATCAGCGCGTCTGGCGTCACCGACTTGCGAATCTGAGCAGCGGTGGCCTTGGCCGGTGCGGTACCTTCACTGGAGGCGGGGCCGGATTCGCCGGCCAATCCGCCCACGGCAATAAGGCCCAAGGCAATTTGAGAAATCACATACGGAATATCGTTCGCGTTCACATGGCTATTGGAGAAGTAAGCCGCCGCTACTTCAGCGACGAGATCACGCAAACTCAG
>Ga0114970_10003921_pt1 | contig 10839 bp, 7 predicted proteins | sample M_140205_XF_Meta_FD_87030 | JGI IMG/M metagenome (GOLD analysis project Ga0114970, IMG submission 87030) | Freshwater microbial communities from Lake Montjoie, Canada to study carbon cycling - M_140205_XF_MetaG | ecosystem: Environmental > Aquatic > Freshwater > Lake | place: Lake Montjoie... | reverse complement strand
GGTTCACGGCGGCGAGCAGTGAGCGAACCTGCTCGATCTCCGGGCTGGCAAGAGGGAAGTCCTGCTTGATCGGCCCGGCGGCGCGCATGGCCGCGAGGTCGCTCTCGGGCACCAGGGCGGCGAGGATGAGGTCGTCGTCGTTGGTGGTGCCGAAGCGGCGTCGCAGCTCCTCGATGGTGGGCTGCTCGGGCGGGTTCGCGAAGATCTCGGCGGCACGGGGTGCGGCCATGATGCGATCCATCACGTTGGCGTCGATGGGTGCGGGGGGTTCGCCGTAGAAACGAGCCGCGTACTGCACCACCTCGTCAGGAACGACCGAGTAGCGCTCGTTGGTAACGATGTTGAGCACCGCCTGAATGCCGACGAGCTGGCTGAACGGTGTCGCCATGATGGGGTACCCCAATTCGCGGCGTACCTGGGCGGTTTCGGTGAGCACCTCGCCGAGGCGGTCGGTCATGCCGTACTGCTCGAGCTGGGCCTTGAGAGTTCCTGTCATGCCTCCGGGAATCTGGTGCTGCACGCTGAACAGGTCGTACTCGGCGAACTGGTTGACCAGGTGGCCGGCGGCCTTGCCCACGCGCTCAAAGTGGTCGCTGACCGGCTTGAGTAGCGACTCGTCGATGCTGTGCTCGAAGCCCATGAGCTCGACATTGCGCACCATGCTCTCGATGCTGGGCGTCGAGGGGCCGTTGGACATTGAGCGCACGCAGGTGTGCAGCACGGTGACTCCGAGCTTGGCGGCCTCGCAGTAGGCCATGCCCGACATTCCCATGAGGTTATTGCTGTGGAACTCGATGGGCTTGCCATTCGAGTTGGCCAGCAGCGTGGGGACAATCGTGCGCAGGCGGTCGAGGTCGAGCACCCCCGCGGTGTCGTAGAACAGAATCGTGTCGACCTCGGGAATCGCCGAGATTTTCCGGGCCTTGTCGGCGTAGTACTCGTCGGTGTGAATCGGTGACAGCGCGAACAGGATCGTGCCGGAGACCTCCGATCCGTACTCCTTGGCAACCTTCGCGAGCCGGGCCATCTTGTCGATGTTGAACAGCACGTCGTAGATCCAGAAGCTGCGCACCCCGTGCTCATTCAGCTGGCGCATCCAGGCGTCCATCAGGGCGTCGGGCGTGGTGCCGAAGCTGATGCACGCGTTCGAGCGCATCCCACCGCGGATGGGGGTGCGGCGGATTTTGCTCTTGATCAGGTCGAGGCCCTGCCACGGGTTCTCTCGCTTGTATTTGATCAGCACCTCCATGAAGGAGCTGGCGGCGACGTCGATGACGCTGTAGCCGGTGCGGTCGATGAGCGGCGCCACCGGTGCGGCCATGCCGGCCTGCATGCGCATGCCCCACAGGCTCTGCTGTCCGTCTCGCAGGGTTGCGTCAAGGAAGTCGATATGTGTCACGGTGGGGAACTCCTGATCAGGGGGCGTTGGTGGGGTCGGGTGAGTCGGTACTGAGCGTGGACCGCAGGGTGTTTTTCAGGATTTTCCCAGCACCGTTGCGCGGTAGCGAGTCAAGCACGTGGTACTCCTTCGGCCTTTTGTAGCGCGCCATGGAATCGAGGCAGTGGCGGTCGAGCGCCTCGAGGTCGAGTGTGCGCCCGGGGGCGGCGACCACATAGGCGACCACGCGCTCGCCCCACTCGTCGTCGGGAGCACCAACTACGGCGACGTCGACGACGTCGCTGAACTCGATTAGTACCTCCTCAACCTCGCGTGAGTAGATGTTGGCGCCACCAGAGATCACCATGTCTTTGCTGCGATCGAGCAGCGTGAGCTGACCGCTGTCGAAGCGTCCGATGTCGCCGGTGTGCAGCCACCCGTTGCGCAGGGCGTCAGCGGTGGCTTCGGGCCGGTCGAGGTAGCCCAGCATCACCGTGGGGCCGCGCACGATGATCTCGCCGACTTCGCCGTCGGGAAGCACGGTGTCGCGGTCGTCGACGACTCGTACCTCGGTCGCGATGCGCGCAAAACCAACTGAGCGCAGCACGTCGAGGTCTCCGGTGCGCGCGGCCTCGGCCATGAGCCGCTGGGGCACGGCGCTGATCGTGCACGGGGTCTCGCCCTGTCCGTATCCGTTCCAGACCTTCTCGCCGAACACCCCTACCGCGTCGACGAGGTCGGCGGGCAGCACCGGTGCTGCTCCGACCAGAAGGGTTCCGATCTGAGCAGCGACCTCAGCAGACGCGCTGTCGTGGGCCACCACCCGACGCATGAGCACGGGGGGCACGAAGAACGTGGCGCGCGGGTGCGAACGCAGCAACTGCCAGATCTCGGCGGGGTCGGCGCTACGCGACTCGGGAATCACCTGGGCCGCGCCGCGCGCGAGGAACGGAAGCGCGAACAGACCGCTCGCGTGGCTCATGAGCCCGAGGTGCAGGAGGGACGAGCGCTCGTCGACGGGCTCGACATCGGCGAGGTACGCGACGGTCATTGACATGAGATTGCCGTGACTGAGCAGTGCGCCCTTGGGCTTGCCCGTGGTTCCGCTCGTGTAAAAGATCCAGGCCGGGTCGTTCCAACTCACATCGCAGAGGGGCGATGGCTCGACGCCGCCGGTGTCGTTCTCACCCGGCGCATCGATGACGCCGACTGGAAGTCCCCCGGCCTCGGCCAGCACCTGCTGGGCGCGGTCACTCGAGCTCAGGCACAGCGTTGAGCGCGAGTCGACCAGAAGGTCAGCCACCTCACGCGGGTGCAGCATGTTGCTCAGCGGCACCGCGATGCCGCCTACCCACCAGATGGCGATCAGGAACTCGAGGTACTCGGGACAGTTGCTGGCCCAGATAGCCACAGCGTCGCCCGGGCGCACACCCCAGCGCTGCGTGAGGGTGGTGGCCCGTCGGGCGATGCGGTCGGAGAACTCGCCGTAGGTGCTGAGAACCTCGGTGCCCGAGATCACGGCCGGCTCGTTCGGCACTCGGTGCGCCGATGAGCTGACCAGCGTGGCGAGGTTCACCGGACCGCCCTCTCGAGCAGCGTGATGGCGACCGCCGCCTCCTCGATTCCGGTGAGTCCGCCACTGTTCTCGGCGAGGGCGATGCGAGCCCCCTCAACCTGGCGGGCCCCAGCCTCGCCTCGCAGCTGCAGCACGAGCTCGTGGATCTGCGCCAGGCCAGTTGCGCCGATGGGGTGGCCACGCGACTCGAGGCCGCCCGAGGGGTTCACCGGAATGCGGCCTCCGAGGGCGGTGTCGCCACGCTCTGCGGCTCGTCCGCCGTCGCCGTACTCGACGAGGCCCATGTGCTCAACCTGCTGCACCTCGCCGATCGCGGTGGCGTCGTGCACCTCGGCGACGTCAACGTCGGAAGGAGTGAGCCCGGCCTCCGCGTAGGCGCGTCGGGCCGTGCGCGGGCTGACGTGCTGCGACGGGTCAATGCCGTCCCAGGATCCTCCGTGGCCCAGTGCCATGCCACGGATCGTCACCGCGCGGGCTGCGTTGGAAGCCCGCGAGGCACGCGACACCACCGCGGCGGCAGCGCCATCGGAGATCGGCGAGCACATCGGAATGGTGAGGGGCCACACCACCGCGCGTGCGGCCAGCACCTCGTCGACTGTGAACGACTTCTGAAACTGCGCGTTGGGATTGTGCACCGAATGCGCGTGATTCTTCGCGCTCACGGCGGCGAACTGCTCGCGGGTGCTCCCGAATCGGGCCATATGGTCGCGGGCAAACGACGCGTAGATATCCATGAACACGGTGCGGGTGTCGAGCGACTCGGCGTCGTCGGGCACCAGGGTCGAGCTACCGAGAGCCGCGAGCCGGGCGAACGACGCGTCGCGGTTTGCGACGTCCCAACTGCCCTCGAAGGCTGCGAGCACAGTGTCGGGTCCGGCCTGCGTCATCACCTCGCTGCCCACCACCAGGGCGTGCTCAACCATTCCGGCTCCGAGGTACGCCGTCGCGACCTGCAGTGCCGTGGTGGCGCTGCAGCACGCGTTCTCCACGTTGATCACTGGGATGATGCCGAGCGAGAGGTGCGCGAGGGCGAGCTGTCCGCGAATTCCGTGCTGGCCCTCCATTGCGCCCTGCGTGGCGTTGCCGAAGATGACGACGCCAATATCTGCGGGGTCGAGCCCGGAGTCGGCGATGGCCTCGAGCGCCGCCTTCTCAGCGAGTTCGGCAACAGTTGCACCGGATCCCTTGCTGAAGGGGGTGATTCCCACTCCGGTGATCGAACAGGGCTGCGCCATGTAGAACTCCTTGGGCCCGCGTGAACTGGTGTGCGAATCTGACGGACCATCTCCGCACCGGTGACACCAAACTAACAGGCGTTAGTTGGGTACCACTCAGAGATCAGTGGCGAGGTCAGCGGCAACGATGGTGCCCCGAAGGCGGGGTGTGCCGAGGACCCGCTCCTGCTCAGACATCAGGTACTCGCGCAGCCAGCGCTCAGACTCTGAGACGTGAATGGTTGCGGCCGAGCGCGCAAGCGCAGGGTCACGATCGGTCAGCGCCTGAAGAATGAGCCCGTGCTGCGAGAGCGTCATCGACTTCAGACCGCTCATCGAGGCGCGCCAGATGCGTGCACGCAGCGCCCGAGTGGAAATGGCTTCGAGAATCGAGCAGAGGCTCGCGTTGCCCGTGGCGTCGGCGATGTGCGCGTGGAAATCCATGTCACGCACGACCATCTCTTCTGGATCGTGGGCCGATCGCATCGAAGCCAAACTGTCGTGCAGAACGTCGAGCTCGTCGGGGGTGATGCGCTGAGCCGCGAGGGCAGTGGCAGCGGGCTCGAGGAGTTTGCGCACCTCGAACACCTCGATGAGCGTCTTGTCCTCCATCAGATCGATGACGAACGACAATCCGGAGAGCAGTAGGCGGGGTTCAAGGCTGGTCACGTAGGTTCCGTCACCGCGGCGCACATCGAGCACTCGGGCCTGGCTCAGCGCCTTGACGGCCTCGCGAAGTGAACTGCGGGAGATGCCGAGCATGGTGGCTAGTTCCTGCTCGGGCGGCAGTCGATCTCCGGGATTGATCCGACCACTCATGATGAGGTCGCGAATCTTGCCAATGGCCGCATCGGTGACGCTCACGGTAGGGACATCCCTTCGGGTGCGTGGTGGGGCTCGGAGTTGATACGTCTCGGTGCATTGTGTCTACTGACGTGGGTCGCTATCCTGTTTCAAACATCGGATGTCTGACTCAGATGTCGTGATCAGGCAGGCGTAGCGGTGTGTTCGTGCGGATCTTAAGCGTAGCCCGAGGACTCGGGCTTGGTGGAAGGACGGCAATGTCTCTGTCTCCAGACGACATCAAGGCCCTCGTCGACTCGTTTGAGGCCTCGGGGTGGGATGAAATGTCGGTGCGCTTTGGCGACACCAGCCTTGACCTCACCCGTACCGGCGTGCCCCCTCGCAAGGAGTCGGCGGCGTCAGTGACCGCCGCGGTAGCTGCGCCGGCGACCGCCGTGGCTGCGCCCGTGGCCGCCGCGCCCGCCGCCGCCGTGGTCGCCGCCCCCGCCGTGCTTGCCGCCGCTCCGGTGTCGGCTACTGGCCATTCGGTTACTGCGCCGTCGCTCGGTCTGTTTTGGCGCTCGCCCCAGCCGGGGGCGCCGTCGTTCGTCGAGATTGGTCAGCAGGTGTCGTCTGAAGACACGGTGTGCATTGTCGAGGTGATGAAGCTGATGAACCACGTCAAGGCGGGTGTCACCGGTGTGGTCAGTGCGATTGGCCCCGGAAACGGCGACATGGTCGAGTTCGGACAGATGCTGGTGACCATCGAACCTGACGGCTCCTGAGGAGCGGTTGCGTGTCGATCTCTCGGGTGCTGGTGGCCAATCGCGGTGAAATCGCCGTGAGGATCATCCGAGCCTGCGCCGACGAGGATCTCGAGTCGGTGGTCATCACCTCGGAGGCCGATCGCGACAGCATGCCGGCCCGCCTGGCCGACCGGTCGGTGTGCATCGGACCCGCACACGCGCACGAGAGCTACCTCGACATCGACCGGGTCATCGCCGCGGCGATGGCAACTGGTTGCGACGCGCTGCATCCGGGGTACGGCTTCCTGGCCGAGCGCCCTGAGCTGCCGGAGGCGTGCGCCGAGAACGGAATCACCTTCGTGGGGCCATCGGCCGACACCATCCGCCGCGGTGGTGACAAGGTTCAGGCTCGCGCAGCTGCACAGGCTCTCGGCATCTCCACCGGGGCCGGAAGCGATGCGCTCACCGATCTCGCGTCGGCCCGAGCGGTCGTTGAGTCAGTCGGGCTGCCGGTGCTACTCAAGGCGGCCGCCGGCGGTGGAGGACGCGGCATGGTGCTGGTCAATGAGATCGACGACCTCGACACCACCTTCGCCACGGCAAGCCACGAGGCGCTGCAGGCGTTCGGCGACGGCAGGCTGTACATCGAGCGGTTCATCACACGTGCGCGCCATGTTGAGGTGCAGATCCTCGCCGACACCCATGGCAACGTTGTGCACCTCGGCGAGCGTGACTGCTCAGCGCAGCGGCGCTACCAGAAGATCGTCGAAGAGGGCCCTGCCCTGTCGATTGACCCCGTGGTGCGCGCGGAGTTGCACCGGTCGGCCGTTGAACTGTGCCGTGCGCTCGACTACGTGGGTGCGGCCACTGTCGAGTTCGTGGTCGATGCCGTCACCGGCGATTACGCGTTTCTCGAGGTCAACACACGGGTGCAGGTTGAGCATCCCGTGACCGAACTCATCACTGGCATCGACATCGTGCGCGAGCAGTTGCGCATCGCAGGCGGGCACCCGCTGTCCTTCACCCAGGACGAGGTCCGGCTCGACGGCCATGCCATCGAGTGCCGCATTAATGCCGAAGACCCCTCGCGTGACTTCCTCCCGACTCCCGGACGAGTCACTACGTGGATTCCGCCAGTGGGCGGAGGCGTGCGGGTCGACAGCCACGTCTTCGGCGGCTACCTCATCCCGCCCTACTACGACTCAATGATCGCCAAGGTGCTCACCTGGGGTCCCGATCGAGAGACCTGCCTCGCCCGCATGCGTCGCGCTCTCGACCACTTCACCATCGAGGGCATTACGACCAACCGCGCATTTTTGCGCGACCTCATCAGCAGCGACGGATTCATCGCACAGCAGCACCACACCCGCTGGGTCGAGCAGGAATTCCTGCCTCAGTGGATCACTCGTGACGAGAAGGGCACACCGTGACCAAGATCGAGTTCATCGACCAGTCCCTGCGCGACGGGCAGCAGAGCCTGTGGGGCATGCGCATGCGGGCGGGCCACAGCCTCCCCGTGGCGGCTGACATCGACCGAGTCGGATACCGCATCGTCGACTTCACCGGCTCGTCGATCTTTGAGGTGCTGGTGCGCTACCAGCGCGAGAACCCGTGGGAGGGGCTCGACCTCGTGCGCGCCGCAATGCCCAATTCGCGCATGCGTGCCGGCTCGCGGGCCAACGCCATCGTGGGCATGGGCCTTACCCCTCGATCGATCCTTGAACTGTGGGTGCGCACCCTGATCAAGCACGGCATCGGCAGTATGTGGATTTTCGACTGCCTGTTCAACCTCGACGAGATGAAGTGGATGTGCGGCATCGTGCAGGACGCCGGGGCCGAAGCCGCGCCCCAGGTGATGTTCGCCGAGTCGCCGGTGCACACCGACGAGTTCTTCGCGCGCATCGTGCGCGAAATGTCGACGTGGGGTGTGGAGACCATCATCCTCGGCGACGAAGCCGGCATCCTCTCCCCCGATCGCGCTGCCACGTGGATTCCGGCCATGGTGGAGGCCGCTCAGGGCACCACACTCGAGGCGCACTTCCACAACACCACCGGGGTGTCAACGCTCAACTACATCACCGCTGCCAAGCACGGAATTCACATCCTGCACACCGCGGTGGGCCCCATGGCCAACGGTCCTTCAATGCCGTCGGTTGAGATCACGGCCGACAACATGAAGAGGCTCGGCTACGAGGTTGACCTCGACCTCTCCCTGCTGCCGGGCATCGCCGACCACCTCACGCGCGTGGCTGAGAACGAGGGTTTCCTCGTGGGCGTGCCTCGTGAATACAACCTCGCGCACTCGGCCCACCAGCTTCCCGGAGGTATGACGGGCACGCTCATCGCCCAGTTGAAGCAGTACGGCATGGAGTCGCGCTACGACGAGCTGATGCACGAGATCAGCATCGTGCGCGAGGAGATGGGCTACCCCGTCATGGCCACGCCCTACAGCCAGCTCGTGGGCATTCAGGCGCTGCTCAACCTCGTGAACGGCGAGCGGTACACGATCTTCCCCGACGAGAACCTCATGTACCTCGCCGGCCACATGGGTCCGATTCCAGGCACGGTCGCCCCCGAGGTGATGGACCGGGCCTTCAGCAGCAAGCGCGGCAAGGAGTTCCTCGACTGGGAGCGACCCGACCCGTCATTGAAGGAGATCCGACACCAGTTCGGTGACCTCATCTCCGACGAGGAGCTACTGCTGCGCTACCTGATTCCCGGCCCCGACGTCGACGCTACCCTTGCCGCGGGGCCGGTGAAGACGAGCTTCAACTACTCAGACAGCCCCGAGGTGATGCTGGTGCGCGACCTCATGAACCGCACCACGGCGAAGTACCTCACCTACCAGCACGGCGACCTCACCGTGAACATGCAGAGAGGCTGACCGATACATGGACATCGGGGTACTGATCCGACAGAGTGCTGCGCGGTTCGGCAACGCACCGGCCCTCGAGTGCGAGGGACGAGTCGTCTCCTTTCTCGAATTCGACGCGGCCACCGACCGCATTGGCCACGCCCTGCTGGCGCAGGGAATTGAGCCGGGCGACCGCGTTGGCGTCATGATGCCCAACGGCATCGAGTGCCTCGCGGTGTACTACGCGCTGGCCAAGGCCGGACTCGTGCGCCTGCCGCTCAACGAGAAGGACACGCCCGAGCAGAACGCCTACAAAATCGCCGATGCCGAGGCGCGTGCTCTGATTCACTCCGGCTCGGTGCCGCCCGGTGGCGAGAACCTCCACTTCACGACCGACTCGTCGTGGATCGACACCGTCGCGTGGTCGGGAGACACCTCGGCCTGCTACGTGCCGCGCGATCCGGAGGCCCCCTACCGGCTTGGCTACACCGGTGGCACCACCGGCATGCCCAAGGCGGTCACCCTCACGATGCGCGGCGAGCATGCCGAGGTCGCCAACTTCTTGATTGACCTGATGCCCGACATCGGCCCGGCCGACACGATGCTGCACGCGGCGCCGATCATTCATGCCAGTGGCGCCTTCTTCCTTCCGGCCTTTGCGCGCGGAGCCCGCAGCGTGATCATGAAGAAGTTTGACGCGGCCGAGTGGCTCGCAGAGATCGAGCGAAGCCGAGCCTCGTACTCATTCCTCGTCCCCACCATGATCGCCCTCGTGCTCGACGTGCACGGTGTCGAAGACGTCGATACATCGTCGCTGCGCCGGCTGTGCTGGGGAGCGTCGCCCATTCCGCCGAGCGTGGCCGAGCGGGCGCAGAAGGTGTTCGGGAAGGTTCTCGCGCAGACGTTCGGCCAGAGTGAGGCACCGATGGCCATCACGGTGCTGCAGCCCGATGAGCATGACCGCGTTGGATCCGCTGGCCGCGCGTACACCCTGATGGAGGTTCGCGTTCAGGACGACGAGGGCAATTTTCTGCCGACGGGCGAGGTCGGCGAGGTCGTCACGCGTGGTCAGTTGCTCATGAAGGGCTACTGGAAGCGGCCGGACCTGACTGAGAAAACGATCGTCGACGGCTGGCTGCACACCGGCGACCTTGGCTACATCGACGCTCAAGGCTTCGTGTACCTCGTCGACCGCAAGAACGACATGATTATCAGCGGTGGTTCCAACGTGTACCCGCGCGAGGTCGAGGATGTTCTCAATGCCCACCCTGCCGTGCGTGAGGCGGCGGTCGTCGGTATCCCTGACGACACCTGGGGCGAGGTCGTGCACGCTGTCGTGGCCTGTCGCAGCGAGACCACGCCCGAAGACGTCATGGCCTTCGTGGCCGAGCGGGTGCCGAGCTACAAGAAGCCGCGCAGCGTGGTGATCTGGCCCGAACTGCCCAAGAGCCCCGCCGGCAAGATCCTGCGTCGCACCGTGCGCGAGCAGGAGATCGAGCGGATCAGCGGCGTGGGGAGCCAGTGACCGCATGAGCGTCGAGCCGCGGCCTCCGATGGATGCCTACATCGTTGATGTGGTGCGCACCCCCTTCGGTCGCGGTCGCGAATCGGGATCGCTGGCGGGGATGCACCCCGTCGACCTGCTGGCCTCGGTACTCAACGGCCTCGTTAAGCGCACGGGCATCGACCCGGCTGTGGTCGAGGATGTGATCACCGGCTGCGTTCAGCAGGTGGGCGAGCAGGCCGGCAACATCGGCCGGCACGCGGTGCTGGCGGCCGGGTGGCCCGACTCGGTGCCAGCGGTCACCCTCGATCGCAAGTGCGGTTCCTTCCAGCAGGCCGTGCACTTTGCCGCCGCCACGGTGGCCTCGGGTCAGATGGATGTTGTGGCGGTTGGCGGGGTCGAAATGATGAGCCTCATTCCGATGAAGCTCAACCGCATGGGTCGCGATGAACTGGGCCCGATGTTTCGCGCGAGCAGGCCCGACGGGCTCGTGGGTCAGGGCATCTCGGCTGAGCTGATCGCCGCACGGTACGACCTGTCGCGCGCGGAACTCGACGCCCTGTCGGCGGCGTCGCACGCGCGTGCCGTGGTGGCCCGCGACGGCGGGGTGATGTCGCGCGACATCCTGCCGGTCAGCACCCCTCACGGACTGGTCTCCGTTGACGAGGGCATTCGTGACTCCACGACGGCCGAGGGGCTGGCCGCGCTCAAGGCCAGCTTCCAGCGCGATGACTTCTCTGAGCGCTTTCCCGAGATCGCCTGGCGGGTTACCGCCGGCAACTCC
>Ga0114970_10003919_pt1 | contig 10842 bp, 7 predicted proteins | sample M_140205_XF_Meta_FD_87030 | JGI IMG/M metagenome (GOLD analysis project Ga0114970, IMG submission 87030) | Freshwater microbial communities from Lake Montjoie, Canada to study carbon cycling - M_140205_XF_MetaG | ecosystem: Environmental > Aquatic > Freshwater > Lake | place: Lake Montjoie... | reverse complement strand
TATCTCGACCAAGATGGTGGCGCTTACGCCCAGACCCCCGTTAAACTCGGTCGCCGCGGAGACACTTTCGTAGAAATTCTATCAGGACTCAAAGCGGGCGACAAAGTCGTCACCAACGGCAATCTCCTCATCGACGGCCAGGCAGAAATGAACCGCGCCTTCATGTCGCCCACCACCGAGTCCACCCCTGTCGCCAAGACGACAATCGTTACTCTCAACGACGAACAAAAAAAATCCATCGCCGACCTAATCAATCTCTCCGATGCCATGTCCGCCGCGCTCGCTGCCGATGATCTAACAAAATTTAACACTGCCAGCAAACCCGCAATGGAAGTCATCAGCTCGACGATCAACCTCCTCCGCCCGAATGTAGAAAATCTCGAGGCTCTCGACAAAGCCGGACACCTCCACGGCTTCGATGATCTGAAGAGCGCCCGCATCGCCTTCCACAAATTCTCGATGGCCGCCACCGCTGTACTCGAACCTTTGCGCAAAGCTGGACAAACATCCGAATTTAAAATCTACGAGTGCCCAATGGTCGACGAAAGTATTCCCGGTGCTCCCAAAAAAGGTCGATGGATCCAGAACGGTACCAGAAGCATGGCCAACCCATACTTCGGCAGCGAAATGCTCGAATGCGGAGAGGAAATCAAACCATGAATCTCAATCCACCGCTAGAGACCAATCTTCAACGCGCAAGCCATGAACTCACTCATGTTACCCGTGACCAGCGTCAGATCATGGACCAATGCGACCGCAGCAATCTGCAAATCGAACGGACCAATCACGCACATCCTTTGCTCAAGATCATGGCGAATGATGCCATAACGCTCCGCGCAACGATCATCGAAGGGCAAAGAAATTGCGCGGCTCAGGGTATCTGCGAGATCCATTTTTCGGGAATTGGCATCGTCGTATTTTTCCGAGCCATGCATGAGTTCAGCACGAACGGTAGAACATGTCGCGAACTCTTCGGTGGGAGTATTGGCGAATTTTCCAGCTACCCGGAGGTTTTTACCTTTGAGAATTTCAATCCAAACATTGGTGTCGAGCAGATAGCGCATTACCAAGTTTTCGCAGGAGGCAATGGCAGATCTGGCGGCAGGTCGAATTCTTTATCTGCCCAGGCTCCAATAATATGCGCCAAATCGGGTCGCCGACGTTTGATTTCCTCCAAAGTAGGAAGGTCTTCCTCCTTCTCCACTTCGGAAATCGCCTCGCGCACTTTCGACTCCAGCACCTTTGCCTTCTCAGGATCAAGACGTTCCAAGGTCCGTTCCAGTTCTAATACAATAGTTGTCACGATCCTAGTTTGCCATGCCATTTCACAAAATTCAACCTCTCATTTCCAAACACCATGATCGAACGCATCATCGAATGGAGCCTGAAAAACAGGTTCATCGTCGCCTGCGCCACCTTATTGCTCGTCGCACTCGGCATCCGTGCGGTTTTCCTAACACCGGTGGACGCCATTCCAGACCTAACTGAAAACCAAGTACTCGTCTATGCCGACTGGGCTGGCCGCAGTCCCCAGGAAGTCGAGGACCAAGTGACTTATCCGCTCACCACCGGATTGCAAGGACTCAGCGGTGTGAAGGAAGTCCGCGCCACCTCGATGTTTGGTTTCTCACTGAGCACGATTATTTTCGAGGAAGGCGTGGACACCTACTTCGCCCGCACCCGGGTGTTAGAGCGCTTGAACTTTCTCCAAAGCGCGATGCCCACGGGTGTCACGCCACAGCTCGGCCCCGACGCATCGGGTCTCGGTTGGGTCTATCAATACTACCTCCACGTCGATCCCGAAAAAGCCGAAAACGGCGGCTACGATCTCGCCAAACTCCGCTCCGTGCAGGATTGGTACATCCGCTATCAACTCGCCAGCGTTCAAGGCGTGGCCGAGGTCGCCAGTATCGGTGGCTTCGTGAAGCAGTATCAAATCGAACTTTCCTCGACCAAGATGCGCGCCGCCAATGTGACCCTAATGGAAGTCATGACCGCGGTCCAAAACGCGAACCTCAACGTCGGCGGCAAGACCGTCGAGGAAAACGGCGCGGAATTCGTCCTGCGTGGCATCGGCCTCGTCACCAGCCCTGAAGACTTGGAATTAGTCACCATCAAGGCCATGGAAGGCACGCCGATCTATCTGAAGGACATCGCCACGGTCCAGATCGGCGGCGACTATCGCCGTGGCGCACTCGACCTCAACGGCCACGAAGCCGTCGGCGGCACCGTGGTGATGCGCACGGGTGAAAACGCCAAGGCGGTCATCGAGCGAGTAAAGGAAAAGATTGCTCAAATCGCCCCAAGCCTGCCACCCGGCATCACCATCAAATCCTTTTACGATCGCAGCGAACTCATCGACAACACGATCGACACGCTCAAGCACGCGCTCATCGAAGAAATCATCTTGGTGACCCTCGCTCATATCATTTTCCTGTGGCACTTCCGCAGTATCCTCATCGTCACGCTGCCGCTGCCGATTTCGATACTGATTTCGTTTCTCCTGATGAAAGAGTTCGGCATCACCAGCAACATCATGTCGCTAACAGGCATCGCCATCGCCATCGGCGTGCTGGTGGACGCCGCCATCGTGGTGACCGAGAACGTGTTGCGTCATTGCGAAAAAGTGGAGGACGAAAAAGGCTCAAAACTCACCTCACAGGAAACGTGGCAAACCACCCTCGCCGCCTGCAAACAAGTCGGCCGACCCATTTTCTTCGCCATGGCCATCATCATTCTTGCCTTCGTCCCGGTGTTCGCACTGACCGGCCAGGAAGGAAAATTATTCCACCCGCTGGCTTTCACCAAGACCTTCGCGATGATCGGATCCACGCTCCTCGCCGTCACTCTCGTCCCCGTGCTTTGCTCGGTGTTAGTGCGTGGCCCCTTCCACTCAGAGGACAAGAACATCGTCATGAAATTCCTGCTCCGGCTTTACGAACCCACCCTCAATTGGGCACTGGGACATCGCAAAATCGTCGTTAGTATCGCATTCCTCATCCTCTGCCTCGCATTGTTAGAAGCCTTCGGCCTGCCACGAAGCATCGTAAAACAAATCCGCGACAAAGGCTACGAACGTACCGCCGATCTCGTCACCGGCTTTGGCAAAGAATTCATGCCACCGCTCAACGAAGGTAGCCTACTCTACATGCCCGTGATGATTCCGAAAACCGGACTCAAGGAAATTCAGCGCGTCATGTCATGGCAGGACAAGGTCATCAGCGAGACTCCGGAAGTCGCCAGCGTCGCCGGCAAACTTGGTCGTTTCGAAACCGCCACCGACCCCGCACCGACGGAAATGTTAGAAACCACTATCATGCTCAAACCTGAATACATCCCGAACGGAAAATTCCGAGTGAAGCGCAATCCAGATTGGCGCAATGGCATTACCATCGAGAAACTCAAAGCCGAGCTCACGGAAAAAATGAAACAAGTTCCCGGCTACGTCCCGGCATTTCTCCAACCCATCGAGAACCGCATTCTCATGCTCTACACCGGCATCCGTGCCCAAGTTGGAGTGAAGATCTACGGCGACAATCTCGACAAGATTCAGCGTAAGGCATTCGAGATTGAGAAGCTCGTCAAAGAGATCGATGGTGCCGCAGGTGTCTCTGCCTCCCGCGTGCAGGGCAAGCCATATCTCAACATCAAGGTCGATCGCCATGCGATGGCCCGCTACGGACTCAGCGCGAAGGACGTGCTAGACGCCGTCGAAATTTCCATCGGCGGAAAAAATGTTAGCACCACCATCGAAGGCCGCGAGCGCTTCCCTATCCAGATCCGTGTGGAGCGCAGCGAGCGCGACGACATCGAGAAACTCAGTCGCATTCTCGTTGCAGCGAAGCCCGGCATGGGTGCTGCAACAACAGTCCCTGCGGGCGGCATGGGTGGCGGCATGGGAGGCGGTACGGCATCGATCGTCAGCGCAGCCCCCGCGAACGATGGCGATGAAGTTCCCTACATCCCGCTCGGCATGGTTGCCAAGATCACCCGCGAAATCGGAGCTAACGAAATCGCCTCCGAGAACGGTCTGCTGCGATCCTACGTCCAGGCCAACGTGCAAGACCGCGATCTCGGCGGCTTTGTCGAAGAAATCGAGCAAAAGCTCAAGACCATTGATATGGAAGGTATGACTTACAAGATGACCGGCGAGTTTGAAAATCAGAAGCGCTTCACCAAGACCATGATCCTTGTCTTCCCGCTTGTTCTAACAGTCATTTTCGTCCTGCTTTACTTCGTCTATCATAGTGCACTGGAAGCAGCACATGTCATGCTTGCTGTGCCCTTCGCTCTTAGCGGCGGAGTGCTTTTGCAAAAAATGTTAGGCTACAATTTTAACGGTGCGGTCTGGGTCGGCTACATCGCCCTCTTCGGTACCGCCGTACAAACCGGCGTGGTCATGGTCGTCTATCTGGAGGAGACCGTGAAAACCCGCCTCGCCGAAAAAGGTGCGGCCTTCACCTATGAAGACCTAGTTCAAGCCGTGAAAGACGGCGCTCGCCTCCGCTTACGGCCCAAAGTAATGACCGTGGCCACCATTGTTGCCAGCTTGCTGCCCATCATGTGGAGTCACCGCCAAGGCACGGAAATCATGAAACCTTTGGCCACCCCAGTCATCGGCGGAATGATCTCCAGCCTACTCCACATTCTCATTGTCACTCCTGTCATTTTTCTCTGGCTGCGTGGCCGAGAGTTCAGGAATGGAACTCTTCATGAATCTCTCTCCAACCTAACAAAAAATGAAAATTAAATTAACTATTACCGCACTCGCCGCCATCGCGCTAATTTCTTGCAAGACGGCTAAAGAAGATCCTACTCCTAACGGATCAGTAAAACCTTACAATTTATCAACCTGCATCGTCTCTGGCGAGAAACTCGGAGAAATGGGTGATCCAGTTGTCACGGTCTATCAAGGACAAGAAATCAAGTTCTGCTGCAAGAGCTGCGTGCCTAAGTTTGAGAAAAATCCGGAAAAGTATTTAGATAAATTGAAGTGATTGGGCATTCTTTTTTTGGTGAATTTTCAGGAATGAAAAACCACTTAGTCTAGTGCGTCGCAGAAAGAAAATCGACCGTACGAATTTCCGACCAGTATCTGCCTTGATTGCCTCGACTTGGGAATCCAACGTGACCACCCGCATTCGGTGATTCAAATTGGAAGTTACCATTGGTCTTGGCTTCATGCCATGGGTAGCAATCAGGACCGAGAAACGGATCGTTTCGGGCACTTATTAATAGTGTCGGTAGATTAATTTTAGGAATAAACTGCCTAGAACTGTTGCGCGTCCAATAATCTTCAGCATCGCGAAATCCATGAAGCGGAGCCGTGAAGCGGTCATCAAACTCTTGAAAGGTGCGGATGCGGTCGATGCCCTTGGTGTCGATGCATCCCGGAAACATCATTTCTTTTGCTCGGAGTTTCGCTCTCATTCCAACGAGAAACCGTTCCATGTATAATCGATTCGAAAATCGAGCGAGTTGGCGTGATGAACACGCAAGATCGCAAGGAACCGAAAAAACGACCGCTCGATGGAGACGATGGGAAAGTTCATTAGGACACTCGCCAAGATACTTTAATGTTAGATTTCCTCCGAGACTGAAGCCAACTAGGTCGACGGCTTGCGCTGGATGGTTGAGTAGAGCGTGGGAAAGGACCTCCGCGAGATCTTCCGTAGCACCGCTGTGATACATGCGGAGTAATCGGTTAGGCTCACGACCGCAGCCACGAAAGTTCCAAGTCAGCACATCCCATCCACCATGGATCAAGGTCGCCGCCATGCCCAAAATGTAGCCGGTTTTCATGTCGGCTTCGAGTCCATGAGACAGAATCGCAAGACGGCCACTGGTTTTCCTCGACCACGCTAAATCCAAGAAATCTCCATCAGCCAATTCCAAACGCTCGTTTATTGCAGCAAAGGGAGACACTTGACGAAACAACGCTGGATAGATCGTTTGGAAATGCCCACCTGGTAGCCATGGTGGCGGGCAGTAATTGGAATTTTGATGCAATGCCATGAAAGTGAAACTTTGAAATACGCTGTGAATCACCGAAGTTGCAAAGCTCCAAAAAAAAATCGGTAAAAAAAGTCAGTACGCTCCACGCATGGTGAACTCCGCACAGTGATCGGGCACTGGGTTCGAGCGGCATTTCCACGGCGTGATCCAGTCGGCGTCTTTTCAGAATCCGCAGCCGTCACAATGAGAGACCTGCGGCACATTCTCCCCTTGAATCCTGCGGCTTTCTACACTACAACAGATCAGTTTATGGCCACCGCAACCACACCCAGTCCCACGCTTCCCGACGCCTCCGGCCATTTCGGTCAATTTGGCGGAATGTTCGTACCCGAAACGCTTATGGCGCCGCTGCAGGATCTCGCCGTCGCCTACGCCGCTGCCAAGGCAGATCCTGCGTTCCACGCCGAACTCGATGACCTACTCACCAACTACGCCGGTCGCCCCACCCCACTCTATTTCGCAGAACGCTGGACCGAAGTGCTCGGCGGCGCGAAAATATATCTGAAACGTGAAGACTTGCTTCACACCGGAGCCCACAAGATCAACAACGCGCTCGGTCAAATTATTCTCGCCCGCCGCCTAGGTAAAAAACGCATCATCGCAGAAACTGGTGCAGGTCAACACGGCGTTGCCACCGCCACCGTCTGTGCTCGCTTCGGCATGGAGTGCGTCGTTTACATGGGCAAGGTGGACATGGAGCGACAAGCACTGAATGTGGCCCGCATGAGGCTCATGGGTGCGGAAGTCCGTGCCGTCACCGCCGGACAAGCCACCCTCAAGGAGGCCGTGAATGAAGCGATGCGCGATTGGGTGGCCTCGGTGGAAACCACCCACTACATCCTTGGGTCGGCTCTTGGCTCCCATCCTTTTCCAATGATCGTCAGAGATTTCCACCGCGTCATCGGTGTGGAAACTCGCCGCCAGATTTTAGAAAAAGAAGGTCGCCTACCTGATCTGTTAGTCGCCTGTGTCGGCGGAGGTTCGAACGCGATCGGCATGTTCCATCCCTTCATCGAGGATGAAAACGTCCGCATGGTCGGCGTCGAGGCTGGGGGTGATGGGATATTTCCCGAGCGTCACGCTGCCCGCTTCCAGGGTGGAAAACTCGGAGTGCTGCAAGGCACCAAGACATGGTTACTTGCCAACGACGACGGCCAAATCGAACTCACCCACTCCGTCTCCGCGGGTCTCGACTACGCCGCTGTTGGCCCTGAGCATGCCTATTTACAAGACATCGGCCGGGTCGAATACACCTACGCCACCGACGACGAAGCACTCGCCGGCTTCAAAGAACTCGCCCACTGCGAGGGAATCATCCCCGCTCTCGAAACCGCCCACGCCATCGCCTACGTTTCGAAAATTGCCGGCAGCCTACCCAAGTCCAGCATCCTCATCGCCAACCTATCAGGACGCGGCGATAAGGACGTCGAGCAAGCTTCAAAGTATCTGCTATAAAAAAGCCCCACTTCTTTTTCCAACTCATTTCACGAAACCACTCCCCTCATGAAACCTCTTACTATTGCATGGGCACTCGCTCTTTCAGTTAGCAACAGTCACGGTGTCTCACTGATCAACCTGAGCTTTTCCGGCTCGATGACGGCCACCCAGCAGCAAACCTTCGTCGATGCTGCGGCATTCTGGAACTCGGCGATCACTGGCTACGACCTGACGACAAATTCTCTCGGCCAATACCAAACCCACACTTTAACGATCAACGCATCCATCCCAAGTCTAGACGGTATCGGAGGCACCCTCGGCAGCGCAGGTCCACAAACCGCCGCCTACTACGACAACAACCCGTACGGAACACCCACCGTGGCGCTGTACTATACCACCACAGGATCCATGAAGTTCGACTCTGCGGATGTCCCCGCCTTGGTCGCTAACAACACCTTCTACGGCGTTGTCCTACATGAGATGGCCCACGTCATCGGCTTCGGAACACTCTGGGCGTTGAACAGCAACCTCGATAACACCACGTACCCTATCTACACCGTGGGCTCGGGCCAATACACCGGACCGAATGCATTAGCCCAGTACCGAAGTGAATTCAGCCAGCCCTTGGCCACCTACGTTCCCGTCGAGCTCGCCGGCGGCAGTGGTACTGCAAACGCCCACTGGAACGAAGTCGATGGCGGCGGTAGCCCTACAGGAATTGTCAGCGCAAGCAATGGTCTGGATCTTCAATATGAACTCATGACTGGCTGGGCATCCGGCAACTTCTTCCTCAGCCGCACCACTCTTGGTTCTTTGGATGACCTCGGCTACATCGTCGACTACAGCAAAGCCGGAATCGTGAATCACATCGTCGTGGTTCCGGAACTATCAAGCATCAGTTTGTGTCTGCTAGGAGGCGCTCTGCTGTTTCGTCGGCGGCGGTAATGTTTTCTAACGAAGACGTTTTTTGCGTTGATTGGAAAAATCTTTGGAGTTCGGACGGCAGTTGGTCTTCACCAACTGCAGATTACCCAGTCTACCACTGATCTTCTTCTCATGGTTAATTCCTAACGTTCTATGAAAACCTCATCATAAAAATCCTCGTTGGATGACCATTCGTGGTTCCCACAGGCCACTGCCTCCGCACAAGTCAACAGCCTTCGCCAGCATCAAATGACCAACCTCTCCAAATAAATCGCCTTGAGCGTAACTGAAATACAAGAACCCTGTCTGGCGCTGCCAGGCGGGGTTTTTTCGCATGTGACAAAATTGCCACAAAATTCCATACGCAGTGAATACTACGAATTTATTCTCTCATATCGGTATATGATAAAAATTTCCATATCATCATGAAGATCGATATTGTGACAGACACCTTCGTTCCCGATGTGAATGGAGTCGCAATGACACTGGGTCGTCTAACAGACGGACTAAGGAAGCGAGGGCACACGGTGCACGTCATCCACACAGGGATCACGGCGAAGACGGGTGAAACTTGTGTTACTGCCGTCTCGCTACCGGGTTACAAAGAGATTCGCGTTGGCCTTCCGAAGCCTTTCGAACTTAGAACTCGCTGGCTCAAAAACCGCCCTGACGCCATCTACGTCGCCACCGAAAGCCCGTTAGGAAAATCCGCACTTAAAGCGGCCAACGCGCTAGCCATACCAGTGGCCTCCGGGTTTCACACAAATTTTCACCAATACATGGCGCAATACGGAATGGGAGGATTCCAGCCTCTGGCATTGGCTTATTTAAAACATTTCCATCAGCGCGCGGACTGTACCCTAACACCTTCCAAGGACATGGTAGAACTACTTTGCCGTGAAGGATTTCAGAACGTTCACCTCCTAGGGCGCGGGGTGGATACCGAATTGTTTTCACCCCACAAACGCTGTGAAGCATTGCGCTCTGATTGGGGGGCTAGGACGGATTCTCCCGTTGCTGTAATGGTGGGGCGAGTCGCACCCGAAAAGAATTTCGAACTCGCGATGAAAACCTTCGAGCAAATGCGCCAATCCGTGCCGCATGTGCAATGTGTCGTGATCGGAGACGGGCCCCTGCGACTCAAACTGGCTGCGAAGTATCCATGGGTTCATTTTGTAGGTATCCAATCCGGTGAGGAGCTTGCCAAGCACTACGCTTCCTCTGATGTGCTGATCTTTCCGAGCGAAACTGAAACATTTGGAAATGTGTTATTGGAAGCGATGGCCAGCGGACTCGCCACAGTTAGTTACGACTACGCAGCCTCTGCACTGCACGTAAAAAACGGTGAGAACGGCCTCAAAACCACCAAGGGAAATGGACTAACATTTATTAATCACGCACTGCAGGCACTGTCTCTCACTCCAGATAACGATCTTCGAAAGTCTGCTAGAAATACAGCCGAAACACTCGGCTGGGATCATGTGGTCGACTCGTTTGCTAACAGGCTCATTGAAATGAACAACCGCAACAATATCAAGGACATGACGATTCCTAAAAAAACCAAAAGAAAAAAGCTTTCTTGCCGAACTGTTTTTCTATCAGACATTCATTTAGGCACCCCCGATAGCAAGGCAGATGAAGTGGTCAATTTCCTCAAGCATATCAAATGCAACAAACTCGTGCTTAATGGAGACATCATCGATGGATGGGCTCTCAAACGTGGCTCAAGATGGACTTCTCGACACAGCAGATTCATCCGCAAGGTGATAAAAATGACCGAACAAGATGAAACGGAGGTGATTTATCTTCGTGGAAATCATGATGAAATTCTTGAGCGCTTCCTCCCCTTGTCTTTCGGTAAAATTCGGCTCACCAAAGAACACATTCACACGACTGCCAAGGATCAACGCTATCTCGTCGTGCATGGCGATGGATTCGACAGCGTCTCTACCAATCACAAGTGGCTCGCATCGTTAGGTGCGGTTGGTTACGATTTCCTCCTCAGCGTTAACCGCCTCTACAACCACTACCGAGCGTGGTGCGGCAAAGAATATTTTTCGCTAAGTAAGCACGTCAAAGCCAAAGTGAAGTCCGCTGTTAGCTTTGTAGACCGCTACGAAGAACTCCTCCAAGAACTTGCCCGCCATCGGAAATGTGATGGCATCATTTGTGGTCACATTCACACACCCGAAGATAAAAAAGTAGGAGATATCCACTACCTCAATTCTGGCGATTGGGTGGAAAGTTTGACCGCCATTATCGAACATAACGATGGCACCATGGAGTTAATAAACTACGCCAACTTCATGGAGAACTTAGAGCCACAACAAAATCCAAAGAATAATCTCTGATCCGCAGTTTAAGTCGGCGTGTCAGAGGTAGGGTTGACCCGCCGCGGTCGGTTGTCGGTTGTCGTTTGTCGATTGTCGGTGGTAGGGCTGACCCGCCGTGGTCCGCCCACTTGTC
>Ga0114970_10003916_pt1 | contig 10848 bp, 6 predicted proteins | sample M_140205_XF_Meta_FD_87030 | JGI IMG/M metagenome (GOLD analysis project Ga0114970, IMG submission 87030) | Freshwater microbial communities from Lake Montjoie, Canada to study carbon cycling - M_140205_XF_MetaG | ecosystem: Environmental > Aquatic > Freshwater > Lake | place: Lake Montjoie... | reverse complement strand
TCGGCTTCGAGCTGCGGAACGTTCACCGTGTAGCCGGAATAGACTTGCGTGAGCTTTTGGCTGCCATACGCGGCACCAACGAGTTGCTGCGTGGCCTGATACAAGGCCGCGTAACCTTGATTGCCGCGATCCTCGACCATGAGCTTAAAGCCACCAGTGGTGCCGATGCCATTGACGGGCGGCGGTGGAAACATGAGCACCATGGCGTCCTGAATGGCCATGAATTTGCCATTGAGTGCTCCAGCAATGGCTCCGCCGCTCAAGTCGGGCGTGGTGCGTTTTTCGAAGTCGTCGAGACCGACGAATACGATGCCGGCATTCGGGCTGATGGTGAAGCCCTGGATGCTGAGACCCGGGAAGGCGATAGCGTCCTTCACGCCTGGATGATCCATGGCAATCTTCGACATGCGGCGCATGACGTCGTCGGTACGGTCGAGCGATGAGCCTTCGGGCAATTGCGCGAAGCCGACGAGGTATTGCTTGTCCTGACCGGGCACGAAGCCTTGCGGCACGATTTCAAAGCCCTTCCACGTTGCCCAAACGAGGCCGCCGTAGATCACGACTGCAACAAAGCTGAAGCGGATGATGCGCTTCACGAGACCGACATACACATTCGACGACCATTCGAAGAAGCGATTGAAAGGCCGGAAAAACCAGCCAAACAGCGCATCAATGATGCGGGAGAGGATGTCTTTCTTCGCGTGATGATCCTTCAGCAGAAGTGCGGAGAGCGCGGGGCTGAGGGTTAGCGAATTGATGGCTGAGATCACCGTCGATATGGCGATGGTGACGGCGAACTGCTTGTAAAACTGGCCGCTGAGGCCGCTGATGAATGCGGTAGGGATGAAGACGGCGCACAGCACGAGCGCAGTCGCCACGATGGGTCCCGTCACCTCCTTCATGGCCTGCTGTGTGGCCGCCATGGGCTTGAGGCCGTTGCGGATGTTGCGCTCGACATTCTCGACAACCACGATGGCATCATCCACGACGATGCCGATGGCGAGCACGATGCCAAACAGCGACAAATTGTTGATCGAGAAGCCCAGCATGTGCATCACCGCGAACGTTCCCACCAGCGACACGGGCACGGCGGCCAGCGGAATGATGGAGGCGCGCCATGTTTGCAAAAAGATCATCACAACGAGCACCACGAGGAGCAATGCCTCAATCAGTGTGTGGATGACGGCGTCGATGGATTTTTGGACAAATACCGTCGGATCGTAAGCGATGGCGTAATCAACACCCTCAGGCATTTTAGCCTTCAGTTCGGTCATGCGGGCACGCACTGCCTGGGAGACGGCGAGCGAGTTCGCACCCGGAAGCTGGAACACGCCCATGCCGACGGCGCGTTTGTTATTGAGCAGGCTGCGCAGCGAATAATCGCCCGATCCCATCTCCGCACGTGCGACATCGCGCAGGCGGAGTTTTTCGCCCTGTGGACCGGTTTTGACGATGATCTGGTTGAACTCCTCTTCGCTGATGAGACGTCCCTTCGCATTCACGGTCAGTTCAAACGCGGCGTCTTTGACCGGTTGCTGGCCGATGGTGCCGGCTGCTACCTGGATGTTCTGCTCGCGGATGGCATTCACGATGTCGCCGGAGGTCAGACCGCGCGCGGCGGCTTTGTCGGGATCAATCCACACGCGCATCGCGTAGTCGCCACCGCCGAAGATATTCACCTGGCCCACGCCAGAGAGGCGCGAGAGCTCGTCCTTCACATTCAGCGTGGCGTAGTTGCGCAGGTAGATCTCATCATAGCGGTCATTCGGCGAGAGCAGATGCACCACGAGTGTCATGTTCGGCGAGGACTTCACCGTGGTGACACCAAAGCGACGCACTTCCTCCGGTAGTTTCGGTAGCACCTGCGAAACACGGTTCTGTACCTGCACCTGCGCCAGATCGAGCTCCGTACCGATTTTGAACGTGACGGTGAGTGTCATCACGCCATTCGCCGTGCTCTGCGATGACATATAGAGCATGTTTTCGATGCCATTGAGAATCTGCTCAATGGGCGAAGCAACGGTTTCAGCGATGGTCTTCGGATTCGCGCCGGGATACGTCGCCGTGACGATCACCGTCGGCGGTGCGACCTCAGGATATTCTGAAATCGGCAACTGAAAGAGCGAGATCGAGCCGAGGATGAAGATCAACAGCGACAGCACGCCCGCGAAGATGGGACGCGTGATGAAGAAGGAGGAAAAGTTCATGAAGCGAGTTGGGGTTGTGGCGCTTCGCGACTATTTCGCTGGCGTTTCCTTTGCAGGTGCTGCCTCAACGGGTGCGACAGGCATTCCCGGCTGAGGCAAGCGTGCCTGACCGTTGATAATGATCTTCTCGCCTGCCTTGAGACCGCTGCGGATGATGCGTTTACCTTCAATAGCTGGCCCGATGACGATGGGCTTATAGACGCTGATGTTCTTGTCATCGACACCGAGCACATACTTGTTCGCTTGATCGGTGAGGATGCTTTTTTCATCGATCAGCAGGGCAGGATACTTGGAGGTCATTGGAAGACGGACGCGGGCAAATAGCCCTGGTGTCAAAACGCCCTCCGTATTGGAAAACTCGGCGCGCACCACCATGCTGCCCGTGCCAGCGTCGAGTCGGTTGTCGAAGGACTCCACGTGTCCCTTGTGAGGGAAGCTGGTTTCGTTGGAGAGTTGTAGCTCCACTGGCACTCGGCCTTTGTCATCAGTGAAGAGTTTTTTCTCACGTTGTAGGGCCTGGAGCTTGAGTAGGCTATTTTCGTCGATGTCGGTGTAAACATAGACGGGATCGACAGTGACGATGGTGGTGAGCAGCGTGGTGCCAGCGGTGACGAAGTTGCCCGTGGTCGTGATGGCGCGGCTGATGCGGCCATTGATGGGGGCTTTGACCAAGCTGTGCTCAAATTCGATCTCGGCACTGTGTTCGGTGGCTTTTGCTGACTCCAAGCCGGCCAGTGCTTGCAAATTCATCGACTCACGAGTCTCCGCTTGCTCGGGAGCAATCGCTTTTGCTGCCAGGAGCGCGCTGACGCGGTCAAACTCACGCTTCATGGCCTGCGCATTGGCCTCAGCACGTTTTACCTCGGCCTTGGCGGTGCGCAGCTTGGTTTCAAAGGGGCGTTGGTCGATGGTGAACAGCACGTCACCCGTTTTCACCAGTGCCCCGGCCTGGAAATGCACCTGCGTAATGTAGCCTGACACGCGTGGTCTGAGATCGACCATCTCCACTGGTTCGACGCGCCCCGTGAACTCCTCCCACTCGACGAGTTCTTTCTGCTCGACCGGTGCGAGTGTCACCGGTGCCGGAGGCATCTGACCGCCTCCATGGCCGTCTGCAGGCGGTTTGCCACAGGCAGTGAGAAACAGGGCGAAAAGGAGGAGTTTTTGAGGTTTCACGAAGCGCGTTGGGTTTGGGATAATGAAGTTGACTAGTTGGTTAATTTGATGGCGAAAAAACAATGATCAGGACTTAACGCCCAAAATCACTCGGGCACCGAGTTCCATCGAATTGAGATGGGATAAATCATTCCAGATGCGGGCCTGAGCGAGGAGGCCTTCACCATAGGCAAACAGAATTCGTGCCAGAGCTGGCGCATCCGGTGCCTGAATGACACCTTGGGCGTGCGCATCGCGGATCGCGGACTCGTAGTAGCACACAAACTGGCTCAAAATATCCTGCAGTTTCTGTCGTAGCTTTTCATCCACCGTGCTGATCTCGGCCCCCAAAGTGTGGATCGGACAGCCAAGCACTCGACCGTATTTCTCCTTCAATTCACTCTGTTCTAGGGTAAAATCACGAAAGCACTGCCAAATGCGCTCCAGCGGCGGCACGACCGGAGAAAAGACCTGATCGAGTTTTTTGCGATGCTCTGTCCAGCCATGCTCAATGCCAGCGAGAGCCAGTTCGGTCTTCGATTCAAAAAAGTGGTAGAAACTGCCTTTCTTGACCCCTGCCCTCTCACAAATCTGATCCACCGACGTGCTGCCATAGCTACCCGTCCAGATCAGTTCGATCACGGCTTCGATCAGTCGTTCTTTGGCATCAGAGGTGCGGCCCATAAGGCTCTAAAGCGCCAACTAGACGTTTGGTCAACTATTTTCCCAAATGGAGGAATCTTTACTTAGCTTTCTGCTTCCTCAGCTGTTTGCCCGTCGTCATTCTGATTTCGACATTCGTCATTTCTCAATACTGTGCCATTCCTTCACTTATGAACGACCAAGCCACCGTCCTCATCGTCGATGACGAAAAGCATACCCGCGACGGCCTCCGACTCTCGTTGGAGGATGAGTTCGACTGCTACGTGGCTTCCAATGCCGCTGAGGCGATGGAATACCTCAACAATGACCGCATTGACGTCATGCTGACCGATCTGCGCCTTGGTGAGGACGACGGCATGAAGCTCCTTGATGCCGCTTTGAACCTGCCCAAGCCGCCGGTCTGCATAATGATGACCGCCTACGGCAGTGTGGATACCGCGGTGGAGGCGATGCGCCGTGGGGCCTACCATTTCGTCACGAAGCCGCTGAATCTCGATGAAGTGGAGCTTCTCATCAAACGTGCGCTCCGCAGCCGCACACTCGAGCACGAAAATGTGGCGCTGAAGCAGCAGGTGGAGCGCAAATTCTCCATCGAAGGCATCCTCGGCCAGTCCGAGGTGATGAAGCCGATCATCGAAACGATCCAGCAGGTCGCGCCTTCACGCGCCACCGTCTTGATCGAAGGCGAAAGCGGCACCGGCAAGGAACTCGTCGCTCGTGCCATTCACAACCTCAGCGGCAGGCCCAAATCGAACATCGTCTCGGTGCATTGCGCGGCTCTTTCGCCACAGATTCTCGAAAGCGAGTTATTCGGGCATGAGAAGGGCGCATTCACCGGAGCTCAAGAGCGCCGTATCGGCCGCTTCGAGCAGGCGAACGGTGGAACGCTCTTCCTTGATGAGATTGGCGAAATCGATGCTTCCACGCAGGTCAAACTGCTTCGCGCTCTCGGCGAGCAGACCATCGAGCGCGTCGGCAGCAGCAAGCCGATCCAGATCAACGTTCGCGTCATCGCTGCTACGAATCGCGATCTCGCGAAGATGGTCGAGGAGGGCAAGTTCCGCGAAGATCTCTACTGGCGGCTTCGCGTCGTCACGATTCAGCTTCCGCCGCTCCGCACTCGCAAGAGCGACATTCCAGTGCTGGCTGAACATTTCCTCAAAGAACTCGCCAAGACCAACGCCAAGGCCTTTAAGCCTCTCGGCGAAGACTCCTTGCCCGCGATGATGAAGTATGACTGGCCCGGCAACATCCGCGAACTCCGTGCCGCGATCGAACACGGCGTCGTCATGAGCAATAGCAACCGCATCATGCTCAAACACTTGCCGTCTTACCTGCTTAACCCTCACGGTCTCGGCATTGGTCTGCGTGCCCCATCCTTGATCTCGTCCAAAGACGCCGTTTCGGCATTGCCGGGCGAACCGGCCATCAAGACTAAGAGCGATCTCGATATCACTGAAGTCGAGCACCAACTCATTCTGCAAGCCCTCCAACGTAGCGGTAACAACCGCACCGTTGCTGCCGAGATGCTTGGCATGAGTCGCCGCACGCTTCAGCGCAAGCTTAAGGACTTGAACATGGTGCGCACGCATCGTCGGCGCATTACCGCCGAGACTCAGACACCCGCATCGTAAATCGTCGGATCGTCCAATCCCGCGAGTGCAAACGCCTCGATACGCTCGACGCAGGTGCCACACTTTCCGCAGTGCAAATCGCCACCTTTGTAGCAGGACCACGTCTTGCCGTAATCGACACGCATCGATGCACCGAGCTTCGCGATGCCTGTTTTGTCGAGGTGAATGAAGGGGCGCAGCAATTCGATCTTCGCATACGTGCCCTCGCGCATCGCGGTGGCCATGCCTTGCATGAAGGGCTCGCGGCAGTCGGGATAGATGGCGTGATCACCTGAATGCGCTGCGATCACCAAGGCTTCCGCTTCACGGCTCTCCGCAAGGCCACAGGCAATGGCAAGCATGATGCCATTGCGAAATGGCACGACCGTCTTCTTCATCGTTTCATCCGCATAATGCCCTTCGGGCACGTCACCGCCGCTTTTGAGCAGGTCGGAGGCAAACAGGCGGCTCACGAAGTCCAAGTCGATGATGTCATGCTTCACGTCGGATTGCGCGCAATGCCAAGCCGCCAGCGGAATCTCACGGTGGTTGTGTTTTGCGCCGTAATCAAAACTCACCGCGCCCACAACCTCATGCTCCTGCCGCGCCCAGTGCAGCGCGGTCACGGAGTCCACCCCGCCTGAAAGCAGCACGACCGTTTTCATTCGGGCAGACGCAGCGTTTCGTCCAAATCAGGAAATCGGGCCTCGCAGGTGAGTTGGATGCCGCCACGTGCGCCAAATTTGCCACGTACCACGACCTGCTTGGGCGCGCAGGCTTTGACGATGTCATCCAGCACGCGATTGACGATCGCTTCATTGAACGATGCGTGATTCCGATACGAGGCGAGGTAGAATTTGAGCGACTTCGTCTCAATGCATGTCGCCTCGGGAATGTAGAGGATTTCAAGATGCGCCGAGTCCGGCTGGCCCGTCACGGGGCAGATGGAGCTGAACTCCGGCGCACTGAGATGAATGCGGTAATTGCGTCCGGGCGTGCGGTTCGGGAACGTCTCCAGCACCGCCACATCGGGCGACGCAGGTAGGCGGTTTTCGGATCTTCCGAGCAATGTGAGGTCTTTTTCCTGACTCATGTACGCGCAGAATGCGGGAGAGAGGCCAGATTGCAAACGCGATGAGCCGTGCGTTTGAGATTGTGCGATAGTTTTCCAAATCCAGAAGCGTTTCTAAATCTAGAATGCTCAAAGAAGCCCCCATCCTTAACACCCAAGACACGCTCGCTCCTGGCACGGAGCGCACGCTGGCTATTCTGGAACTCCTCGGTCAGCATCGCGCTGGCCTTAGCCTCACTGAGATCGCACGCGAGCTGGACTTGCCCGTGAACTCCGTCTTTCGCATCACCGGCACGCTGCACAATCGCGGCTACCTCCAGCGCCGTGAGGACGACAAGCGCTTCGTGCTCACGAACAAGCTCTTCGATCTCTCCCGCCCTCAGGTGCGTGAGAAAAGCCTCGTTGTCTGCGCTTTGGAGTCGCTCAAATGGCTGCGTGATGAGTCCGGTGAGACCACGCAGCTTCTAACCAGCGTGAATCATAAGATGACCGTGCTGGAGCAATGCATCTCGTCGCAGCCGATCAAAGTCAGCAGCACCGTGGGCCTGCAGGTGCCGATGTTCTCGTGTGCGCCGGGAAAAGCCGTTCTCGCGCATCTCCCGCCCGCCGAACTCGACGCCTTCTTCGCAAATGTGAAGCTAAAGCAATACACGCCGACCACGCTCGCCACGCGCAGCGCCATGGAGGCTGATCTCGCCAAAACTCGCAAAAGAGGCTTCTCCACCGACATCGCTGAAGGTCTCGAAGGCATCCATTGTGTCGCTGCAGCTATCCTGGATGAATACCATTACCCAGTCGCCGCCATCACTGTCATGTCCCCCTCCTTCCGCCTAAAGCGCGATCATTTCGAAAAAGCCGGGCGTTTATGCATCGAAGCCGCCGCCGCCATCACTCGGAGACTCCTCGCATGAAAAAATATCTCATCCGTCTCTCTGCCGCTCTGCTCCTCTGCGGCCAAATCTTTGCGGCTCCAACGCCGCAGCAGATCGAGTTCTTCGAATCCAAGATTCGCCCCATTCTCGCGCAGGAGTGCTACGAGTGCCACAGCTCTGCCACGAAGAAGAAAGGCGGCCTTGTGCTCGATTCCCGTGTCGGCTGGCAGTCCGGTGGCGAATCGGGTGATGTCATCAAGCCCGGCGATCCCGCTGCTTCGCTACTGATTCAAACGATCAAGCACGAGCACGAAGATCTCAAGATGCCCAAAGCGGGTGCGAAGCTGGATGACAAGGTCATCGCCGACTTCGAGCAATGGATTCGCGATGGGGCCGCCGACCCTCGTGATCAACCGCCTTCCAAAGAGCAAGTCACCAAAGAGAGCAGTTGGAAAACCATCCTCGAACGTCGCAAGCAGTGGTGGGCCTTCCAACCAATCTCGAAGCAGCCTGCGAACAAAACCATCGACGACTTCATCGATGCCGAACTCACCAAGCAAGGCATTCCCGCTGCGCCGCAGGCGGATGCGCAGACACTGCATCGTCGCATGAGCTATATCCTCACCGGACTTCCTCCGAGTGGCGATCAAACCATCGATCAACTCCTCGGATCTCCCGCTTTCGGCGAAAAATGGGCCCGCCACTTTATGGACTGGGTGCGCTACGCCGAAAGTTACGGCTCCGAAGGCGATCCCCAGATCCCCTATGCTTACCAATACCGCGATTACCTCATCCGTGCCTTCAACGACAACGTTCCGTATCCTCAACTCATCAAAGAAGCCATCGCCGGTGATCTCCTGCCAAAGCCACGCCTCAAGAACGGCCTCAATGAAAGCGCCATCGGCATCGCGCAGCTTCGCATGGTGCTGCACGGCTTTTCGCCGGTCGATTCGCTCGATGAAATGGTCACCTTCACCGACAACCAGATCGACACCGTCACGAAGGCCTTCCAAGGCCTCACCGTGAGCTGTGCCCGCTGCCACAATCACAAGTTCGACGCCATCTCCCAGGCCGACTTCTACGCCCTCTACGGCATCTTCACCAGCACGCACCCCGCCGTTATCGACGTCAATGCTCCCGGCACCGGCGATGCCATTCGTGCGGAGTTGAAGCAGCTCAAAACGCAGATCAAAACCACGCTCATCGCCGATTGGCTCAAATCGAATCCGCCCGCTCCCACTCAGACCGATCCGCCTCGTGACTCACCAGGGCTTGGAAACTTCGAATGGCTCACGCAAGGCATAACCAAGACCAAGGCCGGTGAATTCGCCATCACGGAAGAAGGCATGCGCATTTACCCCGGTGGCTATTTTTCCGACCTCATCAGCTCACGAGACCGTGCCGTTCTTTACTCGAAACGCTTTGAGAATCCCGGCGGCTCGTTGTGGTTCCGCACGGCTGGAAATGGCGGGGTGAAAGCCAAATACGTCGTGCAAAACTACCCGCGCACCGGCACCATTCACAAGGCCGCCGAACTCAGGGACACCAAGGACGAACAACTCAACTGGCGCTCACTCGATCTCGATTTCTGGAAGGGCGACGAGATCTTTCTCCAGATCACCACCGCCGCCGACCTGCCTGCCGAGTTCAAAGATGGCCGCTCGTGGTTTGGCCTGACCGATGTCGCCATCACAAAGGACAAAACGCCTCCCGTCTTGCCCAAACCCTCCACCGCTTCGCCACATCAATTGATCACAGCCTGGCAGAACAACACGCTAACTGATGCTCAAGCCGAAGCTCTCAACCAACTGATTCAATCCAGCAAGCTCTCGACGAAAGTCGCCGCTGCACTACTCAAGCGCTACCGTGATCTCGAAGCCAAGCTCCCGCTTCCCACTCGCGTCCCCGGCGTCATCGAAGCCGATGCCAAGGACGCCGCGCTCTTCGTTCGTGGTGATCACAAACAACCCGCCGAGATCGTCCCACGCCGATTCCTCGATGCCCTCGATCCCACGCCCTTCGCCACTAAGCAAAGCGGACGCCTCGAACTCGCCGAGCACATGGCGGACATGAAAAGCAACCCACTCACCGCCCGCGTCATCGTGAACCGTCTTTGGCATCACATCTTCGGCCGCGGCATCGTCGTCACGACCGATAACTTCGGCAAACTTGGCGATCTGCCCACACACCCTGAGTTGCTCGACTTCCTCGCCCAGCACTTCATCGACAGCGGCGGCAGCATTAAAGAGATGGTGCAGCTCATGGTGTCTTCGAAGGCATTTCAGAGAAGCGCTCAATCTTCGGAACTCAGCACTCAAAAAGACCCAGAAAACAAACTCCTCAGCCACTGGAGCATGCGTCGCCTCGAAGCCGAAGCCATTCGCGATTCCATCGTGACTCTGTCCGGCAAGCTCGATTCCACACTCTACGGCGAATCCGTCGGCAGTGGCGATCCACGACGCAGCATCTACGTCAAAGTCATCCGCAACGCCCTCGACCCGTTTCTCACCACCTTTGACCTGCCCGTCCCTTTCAGTGCCCGTGGCAAGCGCGACACCACCAACGTCCCCGCGCAATCCCTCACACTGCTCAACGACAGCAAAGTCATCGACTGGTCTCGTAGTTGGGCTTTACGCAGCGCCGATGCCAAAGACGAAGTTCGCGTTCGTCAAATGTTCCGCCAAGCCTACTCCCGAGAAGCCAGCGATGACGAAGTGAAACAAAGCCTCGCCTACCTCGCCACTCTTCAGCAGGAAAGCAGCGAGCAAGCCCGCGAACTCGCCAAGCAGGAAGAAAAAATCTCCGCATTGAACCGCCAGATCACGGCGATTCTCGATCCCGCGCGCATCAAGCTCCAAGCCGAGCGCAAACTCCCCGTCGCGCCCACCGACCTGCCAGAAGCTCTCGCCGAATGGACCTTCGACAAGGATTTGAGCGATACCAAGGGACGCATGAACCTCGAACTCGTCGGCGCTGCCCGCATCGAAAACGGCGCACTCATCCTCGATGGCAAATCCATGGCCAAATCCGGCTCCTTGCCGAAAAAACTCACCGCCAAGACACTCGAAGCCTGGGTCATGCTCGACAACCTCACCCAGCGCGGTGGCGGCGTGTTCACCGTGCAGGGCAAGGACGGCGTCCTCTTCGACTCCATCGTCTTCGCCGAGAAAACACCCGCGCATTGGGTCGCGGGCAGCAATTTCTTCGACCGCAGCGAACTGTTTGAGGGAGCGCCTGAAACTGAAGCCGCCACTCGTCCTATCCAT
>Ga0114970_10003913_pt1 | contig 10852 bp, 11 predicted proteins | sample M_140205_XF_Meta_FD_87030 | JGI IMG/M metagenome (GOLD analysis project Ga0114970, IMG submission 87030) | Freshwater microbial communities from Lake Montjoie, Canada to study carbon cycling - M_140205_XF_MetaG | ecosystem: Environmental > Aquatic > Freshwater > Lake | place: Lake Montjoie... | reverse complement strand
TGCGATAGTTTGCACATCATGCAATACGTCAATATTATCTGTTAACATATTAAGGAGTAATGTGATTTATAGACTTAATATTATATATTTAATATATAATATTAGTTTCATTAAACATAATCTATGATTTGGATTGTTTATACATTGGATAGATTGTATACGTTTTGTTGTCTCTTATTGTACTATGGCATCGTGACCTATAAGAATATAAAATAACATATTACATCAATAAGGAAACCTCGTTGTTTGATAAATAGGAAAAATGTAAGATGTGTTTGATAACTAAAAATTTTACATCTTGCATTTAAACCAGTTACTTAGTAAATGAACAACCTATGTTTACTTGTAAGCTATCGTGCATTTTTACAGGCGACATGCATGCAGGATAAACATATCAAAATGTTATAATCTTTAATTATATTATAAAAGCTTAGTCATATTCATATATATTCCGAATATTTGATTTGACTAAAAATCGATGGAGCCTAAAGTTTATGTAGCAGTCGGACTGGTAATCTTTTTAATTCTCACATGGATATACTTAAGGAGTGGAAGCGCTTCTGAAGAAAATTTGGAAGTGGATATTGAAGATGATGATGATATTAGTGATGGGACGACAGCTCACGTGATCGATAACTAATCGCGTTTTTACATTCAAATAACAATTAAACAAATGTTGTTTCTTTTTTACAATCTTCTTAAAAAGAAAACAAATGCAAGCAATACTTCCCCAAATTACACCGGATGAATATCGCGAACGATTAAATAGATTTATGACGGAATCATCACAACGTCTTGCTAGTAAAAATTCAACAGTAGATCCTAAGTGGGTTGAGCTTTTACAAGAGCGGCAAACGTATGCTCCAGGATTAAAATATATAATTCCTGTGCAAGAATTCCCTGGATATGTGATGGCATATGAAAACAGGTATATTGTTAAAATGGTTCGTTCTGAATTTGCTGGATTAATGGGGATGGCTTCTAATCCCGAGATACTAAAAGACATTGTTATTCATTATCTTTTACAAAAACAAAATTGGTTCAATGAGTTTCAAAATATTCCTGAGGCACGTGTCATGTATGATGCTGTGATTGATGGTATTAGAATGCCTAATTCTAATCCGCATGTAGATTACTTTCGTGAACGATTTGGTGTTTTAATGTGCCGATTCTTCGATGTTACAACCGTTTTGCCACCTGGATTGACATATCGTTTTAACAACTCATTTATTATTTGTTATGGTACAGGCAAGGAGGATCCTGATTTTAATTACCAATTTGATATCTACTTTTCAACATTGATTCGTCTCATGAAGCCGGACATTACGGATGCAGGTGTTGTTGATATTTTGTGCAATCAACTAACTAATGAAGTTACTACAGCGAATCCAGATGGCCAACCTATGAAGATTGATATTCACCTCGTTAACAGAGTAAGGGAAATTTTCTCACGTGATTCAGCAACAGTAAATAATCGCATTAATTTTCACTTAAATAAGTTACGTAATATGGCAAATGTCGATGCCGGCATGGAACTAGCAGGTTGTACTCTTTCTATGTTGAAACAAGTTGTTCCTCAATGTGAGGCCACAGCGTTGACGTTAACTGAACAAGGGCGTTGTTCTAATTTTGTTAGTGGCTCTTCTACAGATGCTTTGCCAAAAAAATAAGCAAACCCAAAATATCATTTGTTTAGTTTTTCACGTTCTAAATGTCCATGTTTTTGCATAAACTGTTCATACGAAAGTTGAGGTCCTGTAAGATGATAGACATGGCCTGAACAAGTGTATGCAAAATCTGTTGCAGCATTCTTTTTTTCCCACAGCACCACTGCAGATGTAATCCGAAAAGGAGATGCTTGCACGATGACAACATCACCTGGAGCATATGGTGGCCGAAAGCCGTCCGTTCGGTGGGGATCTAATCTGGGACTTTCTCTCCAGTCAGCAGCTCGTGCCAAACACCAATTTCCCGATAAAACTTCTCCGCGGACATCTTGATGTGCCTCTTTTACCGTGTCCAGCCCATGTATGTTGAGCAAAGTCATGTCTGTCCCTTCTGTTGAGTAAGGAATGGTATATGCATAGTGTGGCTGTGAATCAGTGAAATCACGGGCATGTTTCACAGTTTTTCCGTGTCTTCGCATGTTTGAGAGACGAAGTGTGTTCTGATTTACTTTTATTAGAAAATCAATTTATCTTTTTTATATCCTTTTATTCACTGAACCCTCGAAAATCCCGAAAATTTCAAAAAAATAAATTTAGCTTTAATAAGCTTTATCAAACATAGTTTTTATGGTTTTTTAGTTTGTATTCACTTCTTGGTAGGAGTAGTACGACGAGTTGCGGGCTTAGTAGCCTTAACAGGTGCCGGTGTTGGTTCAGCCTCAACTACGGGCTCCTCAACTACAGGCTCAGCAGCTTTAGTAGTCTTTGTTGCCTTGGACTTTGGTGCAGCCTTAGCAGGTGCTGGCTTTGCAGCAGTTCGTGTTCGTTTAGCCGAAACTACGGGAGCTGGCTCAGCTGCTTCTACTTCAGCATCGGCCTCAGTAGTAGGAGCTGCGTCAGCATCAGCCTCAACTTCAGCCTCAACGTCTCCTTCCTCAGCATCCACATCATCGGTGGCATCCTTGGCATTCTTGTGATAATCATTGTATGCCTCAACCTTCTTGGTCATGTCATCAAACAACTTCTGATGTTCAGCAGAAAGCTCTACATCTCCACCAGCGGTGGGTGTGTAGCTATCAATGAGAATACTCTTCAATACTGTAACAACCATCTCATATGAGACAGTCTTTGCATCCTTGTAACTCATCAACAGACGAATTTGAGGTGCCATGCGGTGAATAAGCTCAATAAGCAGATTCGAAAAGAATCGCTTAACATTTGTGCTTACGCGTACGTTATCGTACTCCTCGTTGTCCTTCTTGTTAAGATCTTTGAGGTTCTTGCAAAGCAGGCCAATGTAAAAGTTAAATCCGAACTTGCGGGTTCCCTCTTCGGGTTCCTCATCATCAGCGCCTTCAACCTCATCAAGGTCGTCAATACCACGCCAAAGGTATGTGGTCTTCTTGTTACCCTTACCGTCATCGTGCTCTTGAGCATATGCAAATCCAGCCTCAACTTCACGAGCTTCAAACGTCTCGAAAACTTCTTTCTCTACAACCTTTGCGGTTGCGGGTTTTTTTGTCTTAGGCTTTGCCTTTGAAGACTTCTTCTTTTGTTGCTTAGCCTTCCACTCCTTGTGGTCCAAATCCCACTGATGACGACGCTCTTGGCGATCGACAATCAGACGGAATGAGGGCAGATTGCAAAATAGTGGGTATAGGGAGCAAGTCTCAATGCCAGCACTTACACAATGATCGGGATACATAATTTTCTTTCCGAGTTCAAGCGTCGTAGCCATCGTGTGGCTGCCAAACTCGGACATACCTGCTTGGCAAGTTGTAGCCAAAGCAATAATAGATGAGTCGGTAAAACGGATCTTTGTCTTGCTAATAACGTCACGTCGGAAGAATAGATCAACTAACGGGTTTTCATCGCGCAGACGTTGTAGTAACCCTGCGACTTCTCCAGGATGCTCTAAGTTAACACCCTGTGTAAACACGGCATATCCAAGAGTAACTGGCTCCTCACCCTCAGCAGTTGCGGGCTCGTCACGGGCAGCAACTTGTTCCTTTGCGAGCTCATCAAGATTTTTCTTGCTCAGTTTCTTATCGTCTTTGGCTAATTCGGCTTGCTTGTCGAAAAGTGCAGAAATCTTCTGCAGACGCTTGCACAGGTCATACTTAGTTACGACACTAGCGTACTCGGGCGATGCATAACTGTTATACTCCTTAAGTGCTGCCTTGTAAGCATCCTTAACAGCGGCTTCGGCTTTTGAATCAGGCTTCTCCGGTACGGCTGGTGCTCCCTGCTTCTTCAGAGCAAGCAGCTCCTCGCGAATTGGTGCGAGTTGAAGTTCAACAGAACGATTCATCGTCATCTTATCGGCGTGCATACGAAAACGAGGAGGAGGGAACACAAGGTCCACAGTCTTGGAAAGTTGATGGCGTTTAGTTTCAGTGTTGATCATTTCAAATGATAGTTTTTGAAGGTATATGCTTTTATAATATAAATGTCTGTATTTCTTTAAATGCTTTTTCAATTTTCGATTTTCGAGTTTTCTCATAAAATACACTTTTTTAGGTGAAAAATCCCTCTACAATTACACAAAAAATAAATATTAAACATCCCTAATACACGAATCAAGTACTGGTATCTAAGATAACTTGACAAAACTTAGCACCTTTATATAATGGCTGTGAAGGATCAACATTATCCCAAACACAACCATGATTTTCAACTGATACTAGTTTACCATCATTATAAACGCGTCTTAATTGTCCGGCAGGTGAATTGCAAAACCAAGTAACCTTATATTCACCATGTAAAATACGATGACCTCCCTCAATCTTAAAATGATAATCTTTTTCATAAAGTGTATCATCTATTCTAAAACTACTTGTCGAACGCAGACCGCCATGATATGTTGTGTGCAAAAATTCGTTTGTTGAAACAAAGAATCCTTCATACATTAATTCTCTAATCCACTCTTCATGACCTCTACTTAGAGATTCGAGAGTGTCGCGAATCTGTTTTTTCCAAAGTTTTCGTTTAGCTTTTGCCAATTCTTCGTCACGATTTTTGTTTCTTATAATTACTGATTTTATCAACCAATCACAAATGTTCCCGACATCCATCCCTTATACGAAGATAACCTAAAACATTAGCCACATTTTCAAAATTTTAATCTGATGACGACTCATATTCGTCTAAATCATCAAAATCTCCTTTTTTCTGAGCAGATTTGCCACCTTTAGCGGTTTTTTTAACAACAATGTTATCATTGGCATCGCTGCTTTCTAACTCATCCTCATCATTGTCTTCTCCAAGATTCATATACTTATTAACCTCATCATCATCTGCAGTTTCTATTACTTGAGCTACTTTTGGTTCGGCCTTCTGCACTCTACGCTCAACTGGCGGAGGACCATTTTGATTTTGTGGCTGAGGTTGTTGAGATTGTGGCGGTGCTTGCTGAGCTGGAGGAGGTCCGCCTTGTTGAGAACCATTTTGATTTCCAGGAGGAGGTCCACCTTGTTGAGGACCATTTTGATTTCCAGGAGGTGGGCGTTTGTTGGGTTCAGGCTTTTTGTCTCGAGTCATCACGAATAACAACAGACATATAACAACTACTACAACAATTCCAAATACGATAATCATCATCTTATTTTCCTGGAAAAAGTTACTAGCGACCGGTGCTGCAGCCGCTTGTGGTGCTTGACCACGGGCCGCCCTTGACGGTTGAACAAAATCTGGTGTTATGTAAGCGTCATCCATTCTATAAGTTATAGTTTTGTTTTAATAGACCTAGTATTTAAATGTCTTTTACAGTCTTTTTTTATAAATTATAAAATATACTTAAACTATTGTTTATATAGTTTTTATAACACTTATTTCAGTCAGTAATTATACAGAATGTCAATAAAAGATGTGGCAGATTTATTTAAAACATATTTCGAAAAATTGGAATATACGAATTTCTCAGGTTCATACCCTTTCGAAACTGAACTAATACTGAAAAACATCAAAATAGTTAGTGGATCTAAGTCTGATAACTACTATCAAGCTGTTATAAAAAACAAACTTTTCAACGGGCTTTCATCTGCAACACCAGACACCAATGGTGTTCATGATTTTATTGCAGAAGTATTCAAATATTATGCATCTATGAAAAGCGACTATCTAAAAATGCGAGATGTATATGACATATTCAGCAAATATGTTCAACCAATATCAGAATCTATGTCATCATCACTAAGTAGTTCGCATAGTTATGCAAAGGCACTTTCAGATATGTATGAAAAAGTTGTGTCAACTTGGGAATCTTTTAGAAGCTACGCAGATTCCATGATTACGGAGCAAATGTTGACAGACAAAATCATGACGGTCATGCAAGGTGAAGACAATTCTCCAACACTTACCTTTATTAAAAAACTTTACGATGAATATAAAGGAAAAGTAGGTGGACTTTCAATCATTGATTTATACAGTGGAATATTACGCCGAATTCTTGATGAAAATAGACATGGACCAACTGTGCGCTACATTAACAGTCTAGTTGAAGAACTCAAAGACGAAATTTTACTTCCAGTACCACGCCAAACATCCAATAGAAAACCAACAGTACAACTATTAATTCAAAGATATCGGCTAATTCCGGATGGCCCTAGCAGGCCTCTACCAGAATTAATTCAACAACTCACAAGCGTTAAAATATCAGATGATATAAATAACTTGAATAAGGTTGCGAAAATAATTTCAAAAAAGGATCGCAAATACGGATTCATTGTTGTTTCTAAACGTCTTCCCAGACCCATAGAAAACAACATTTGGTTGTTAACTGACGCAAATTATTTACAGAAACATAAGTTGATGACACCTCAAAATATTGGCATTTGCGACACAGTTATTAAAAAAACTCAAACTATTAAATTTTTAGAAACCAAACCTGCTAATGTCGGGGTCAAAGATGGAGTTTATTATATGGATGATGAATTAAATCCTGATGGGCCTAAAAAGGATGATAAACAAAATGAAGATTTTTATTATGTGTTGGAGACATTAGATGGTGTCACGTTTAGAATTTTGTTTCCATGGTACATTTCAATATTTGCACGAGAGAAAATCTATGAGATTCCAGCATTTATGACACCAGATTTTACCGATGTGAAATCTATTCCATCAACTCGTATAGAAACATATAATTCTATTCTTGAAGGTGCTATTACAAATAATTTGCGAAAGCCATTTATCGAAACTGCAGATTTATCTCGTATGGAAAAACAACAAGTAGAAACTAAGTGGGCAGTTATTCGAAAAAAGATTGCAGTAAATATGTTAGAAGATTACAGAAATGTTTTTGAGAAACAGCAAGTTACTAAAGATAATATTTTAAATTTAATACGCAGTCCAGAAGTATTTGCGAACTCTCTTAAATATATTATCAACACCAGCTCAAAAGGTTCTGGATTTAACATTGAAGTTTATATGACGGCACTTAAATCTCTTAACGATATGAAACGGGGAATGATTAAAGATGTTGTGACAATCTACAAAAAAGATTATGAAGATAAGGTTCTTAAGCTTTTAGATGGAGGATCTAGTTTCAAGATAATAATTAAAATTTTGGACATTCTTGAAGATGTGTTAGTGTCAATGTTAGAGATACACATTACAGAAAAAAATAACATATATGCACTTATTCAACAGAAAAATCAGCTGCTTGAGAAAACACTAATCTGAAAAAATAAAATAAAAAAATAATTATTTTTTTGTAAAATAATTTCATTTACACATTTATCAATTAATTATAAAAGTCTTAATTAATTGCTGATTATAAAAATAAATGAGCACCACTAAAAAAACTACCGCTTTATCAATCGCAGCCAAAGCCGAGGCTGCCAAACGAAAGCGGCCAGGTCGTCCGAAAAAGAAGGTATCGAAAGATGCTTTAGCGCGTGAAGGTATTGTTGATGCACCATCTAATCAAGCAGATGATGAACGAATGGAAACAACAATGGAAATGACTTATTCAAATCCTGAAATGTGGAAAAAGATTTTTACTGAGTTTAAGAACTTGTCAGTTGAAAACGTGCGTATGCAATTTCATGAGACTGGTATTTCAATGATTACAAAAGACCACTTAGAAAAAAGCGAAGTGTTGATTGATATCTTGGGAGAAAGATTAAACAGATATTATTGTGAACAACCATTAGAAATTGGAGTAGATCTGCATCATTTTCTGCAAATTTTACAAACCTTGAAGAAGGATCACACCAAAATTACATTCTTGTCAACCCGTCAAACACAAAGATCTAAACTATGCGTAATTTTGCATAATGCTACCATGAATGAAGATAGTGAATACAATGTAGATGTCACCAACATTGAACCATATGATGGAACTATTCGGGAGGATTTACAACACGAACCGGAATATCCGTTATCATTTGAGTTTGATGCTAAATACTTCAAGAACAAGGTGGCCGATTGGGCTAGACTTGGTGAAGTTATCAAGATAGAAAAAGAGTCAACTGGTCCCCTCATTATTAGTCATGCATTTGATGACAAAAAGGGGCATCACGAAACAATTTATAAGGATCCGAAAAAGATTAATTTGGTTGCAGAAATTGCTGAAGATGACTTGTTTGCAGTTTCTGTGTTATTGCAAAATCTTAAGCCTATCTCTACGTCAACAGTTGCGGACAAAATTAAAATCTCAGTTCATGAAAATTACCGCATGATTTTTACGTCATTGCTGGATCAAGAAATAGATGAAGACACAAATAAGCCAGTTGAAGGCACGGAAGTATGTGTTGTGAAAATTTTGACAGAAACTGTGGATTTTGCCGGAGCTGATGCTGACGAATGATCCGTAAATACAAAAAATAAAATATTTTTAGTTTTTTTAAGTCCAAGTTCATGCCAGCTTGGTGAATGTGTACGTGCAAGGAACGTTGCTGATAAGAGGGGATTCACAAACGTAGGATCGTTCGGTGCGAACAGAGAAAACACGTTGGTAAGTGTCAGCGTATTTCCGCCATTTGACAATACTGCAGTTCCGGTGCAACGAAACCGACCAACCTCTGATGTTGGCAAAAGAGGATCAACCAAAGGAACTCCAGATACTAAGCCAATGCAGTATACACTGTAAGTGTTTTCACCATTCTTAATCCATCGGCATTTTTCTGTGCCGAGAAATTGGGTGCTGCTAGCCGGAAGAGCACCTAAGTTAACTCCAATAGTTCCGCTGTGGTTATGGATTGAGTTTCCATCCATAAAGTACTGGGCATCGCACATAAAATGTACGCCCGACGTTGACCGCTAATGCCTTGACCTTGAAGAATTTTGCGATCTCTGTCTGCTTCGGCTTGTCGAACTTCTTTGATGTAATTTGCGTCAGCTTCATTTTGAGCAGCCTCTTTAAGACTTAACGATGCATTGATTTGGTTTCTGGCATCGACAATTTTTGCTGGAGGAACAATGTTTCCAACCAGTGTACTGTCCAACGTGTAACCATAAGAAGCCATCTTAACGGCTAACTCAGTTGAAACAGAATTAGCAATGTCAGTTCTTGAGCTGTACAAGTCTTTCAATGTCATATCAGATGCTTGTGCACGTACGACATTACCAACTTGAGACTCAATTTGCTTCACTGGTTCTTTCAATGTAAACAATGCTTTGCTAGAATCCTCATGCTTGATGTAACATTGGATCGTTACATGAACATCTGTTGTTACTTCGTCTTTGGTTCGAATGGAATAAACGAACTCCATTTGTTGAATTCTGTTGGACACGATGGTTATGCTGTGTAACAGTGGAACATACCAATGCAATCCTGATGGGCATAATCCAGAATAAGTTCCTAGCCGTTGGCGGACACCAGTTGTTGATGTTTGAACAAGTTTCATTTCGAATGTTACGGATAATAAAAAAAATAATTCAATTTTCTAATCAAACATTCTACGAAAATTATGCAAATGCCCCAGGTGGTGGACCGAGATGCCTTGATTGTGCCTGAACAATATTGACATTTCCTGTTGGACGATTAACGTAAGCCCGAAGCTGATCAATAACCGGAGCATTCGCAGGATTTTCACGCGCAATATTATCTGCTCCTTGAATAGCTTCCATAATTTGTCGAGTCAAATCTGTCACGTAAAATTCATCTGGATATATAATGGCCATAATATTTTTGACTTTATTTTCTGCGAATCGCAAACCTGCAACTGATTTTAACGCTTGAATTGTCATCATCATTTGATAGAAAATAATCGGCTTTAAGATTTTACGTGACTCCATGTCTCGCACTGTTAATCTAAGTTGAGTAAATGCATCAGATTCAACATTTGGATCTGTTGAACCAGCGTATGTTGCAATATAGTGCTGTAGAGTTCTGTTAAAAATATTTTCCATCCCTCGATTTTGATTTTGAAAAATCAAATAAAAACGTTTCTGTAAAAAAAGGACAATTAATATGTAAATGCTTTTTAAAAAATTTTACGGAGACACAACGAACGCAGTGTATGCTATGTTGTACTTCGTGTCGTAAGTATTGTCATTGTACTTGCTGTACTTAGACTTTTGGCCAACCGTGTAATATCTACCCGATCCGTAAATAAACGAATAGATGGAAATTTCGAATACACGGTCACTAGATTCGGAACTTTTGTACTGTGGGTGCTCGTCGTCACTATCCTTATAATCCCTGATGCTGGGAAAAGAGTATGGTGCGTATTCTCCTCCCGAACATGGTTCTTCCTCGCCCTCGCTACTCCCGTTCTCCTCATATTGAAAATTTTTTATTCCAACATTCGGAAATGCATTTTTCAAAGCGCAAAACAATTTTTGTTCGTTCTTGTAAAGCACTCCATTCAGCAGCGGATAGAAGTTCAAAAGAGGGATAACAACAAATTGGCAACCTGCTGTCAAATGCGTTTGAATTTCTGCGACAAGTCTGTTGATGTCGTAACCGTTGTCGTGTGTCGCGAAAGATTTCATATTTTCGACTGGTGACAGAATTTTTGTCAATCCTTTGTGTTCGTCGGCGAAATCGACTGCAGGTGGTCCATAATACGGACTACCATCAGAATTTTCATGGTCTCGAATTTTTTTGATCAGTGCGTCAACGCCCGCGACAAACTCATCTCGAATTTTCGTTAGTTGGGCCACCGTAGGATCATTGACATTCCCAGTGTTCTCGGTTACGACAACATTTTCTGTAACGGCCAAGGCCAAATCAAGCAAAC
>Ga0114970_10003912_pt1 | contig 10853 bp, 10 predicted proteins | sample M_140205_XF_Meta_FD_87030 | JGI IMG/M metagenome (GOLD analysis project Ga0114970, IMG submission 87030) | Freshwater microbial communities from Lake Montjoie, Canada to study carbon cycling - M_140205_XF_MetaG | ecosystem: Environmental > Aquatic > Freshwater > Lake | place: Lake Montjoie... | reverse complement strand
TGGTGGTGGTGGTGGTGGTGCCCGTCGCTGGGGTTGGCCGGTCTGAGGTGCTGGCGTCACTCGACCTCATCGACCAGGTGCGGGCCGCGGCCGTCAGCACACCGGTAGCCGCGGTGCTCGTGCGCGACTCGCTGCCTGTTGACACCCGACACAACTCCAAGATTGATCGCGCCGCTCTAGCGAGGTGGGCTGCCGACGTGCTTGCGGGCGGGCCGTCCGACGGTCAGGACGCCTCGTGAAGGTCCTGGTCACCGGCGGAACGTCCATGCTCGGTGCCGCCACGGCCCACGCACTCGCTGCGCGGGGCGACATCGTGACCCTGCTGCAGCGCTCTGCCAGCACCTCGTTGCACCGTGAGGTGAGAGCCGACATCAACGATGCCGTAGCCCTGCGTGAGGCCCTCGAGGGCCACGACGCCGTGGTGCACCTCGCCGCGCGGGTGGGGGTCGTCGGCAGCCGGGCCGACTTCGACCTCGCGAACGTGCAGGGCACTCGAACCCTCGTCGATGCGATGGCAGAGACCGGCGTGCCTCGGCTGGTGCACGTGTCGAGCCCCTCGGTCGCCCATTCGGGCCATGCCCTCGTGGGGGCTGGTGCCGGCCCTGCCAACCCAGCGGAGGTACGCGGCCACTACTCGAGGTCGAAGGCCGAGGCCGAGTTGGTGGCTCTCGGAAGCGACCTACCGGCGGTGGTGGCGATCAGGCCGCATCTCGTATGGGGGCCGGGAGACACTCAGCTCATCGGCCGTATCGTCGAGCGTGCACGCTCGGGCCGGATGGCCCTCGTGGGAGGTGGAACCGCACTCATCGACACCACCTGGGTCGACAACGCTGCCGATGCCCTGGTGGCAGCTGTCGACCGCGCTCCGTTCCTGCACGGCGAGGTGCTGGTGGTCAGCAATGGTGAGCCCCGCACGGTGGCCGAGCTCTTCGGGCGCATCGCCCGCGCCGCAGGACTGCAGCCGTCGGGCCGGGTGGTGCCGGTGGGGGTGGCGTCTGCTGCGGGTGCCGTCGCCGAAACCCTGTGGGCGGCCTCGCGCCGCCAGGACGACCCGCCCATGACACGATTCTTGGCCGAGCAGCTCTCGACCGCGCACTGGTTCGACCAGAGGCGCACGCGTGAGGCACTGCAGTGGAAGCCAACGGTGTCCCTCGACGAGGGATTCGCCCGCCTCACCCGGTGGTACGACTCCGACTGATTCCGGCTGACTCCGACTGATTCCGACTGATTCCGGCTGACTCGGGCCGACTCCGCGTGGCAGGGTGAGCCCATGAGTCGAGTTGTGATCGTCACCGGTGGAGCCTCGGGCATCGGTCGTGCGCTCAGTGCGGCCCTCGTGAGTCGGGGCGACACCGTGGTGGTCGCCGACGTCAATGCGGCGGCGGCCGAGGCGGCAGTGTCGCTCATGGCCGGGCCCGGAGTGGCCCGGGCCGCAGCGCTCGATGTCACCGACGCCCAGGCCGTGCTGGCGCTGGTTACCTCAGTACATGCCGAGTTCGGGCGGCTCGACATCATGGTTAACAATGCTGGCATCGGAATGGGCGGCCCGGCCGAGGAGCTCTCCGTGGCCCACTGGGATCGGGTGATCGATGTCAACCTTCGCGGTGTCGTCAACGGTGTCGTCGCCGCCTATCCACTGATGGTGCAGCAGGGCAGTGGACACATCGTCAACACGGCGTCGCTGGCCGGACTCATCCCCGCGCCGGGGCTCACTCCTTACGCGATGACCAAACACGCGGTGGTGGGGCTCTCGACGTCACTGCGCATCGAGGGGGCAGCCCACGGGGTGCGCGTGTCAGCGGTCTGCCCGGGCTTCACTGACACCCCGATTCTCGACGCGCCCATGCCAAGCGACCTGAGTCCCAGCACCCTCGAGGGCCGAGGGCGCGAGCTGGCCGCACGCCTCCCTGGAGGGCTCTACGACGCTGATTCCCTCGCACTCGACATCATCGACGGCATCGAGCGCAACCGTCGACTCATCGTGGCACCACGGTTTGCGCGCCTGCTGGCTCTGACGAATCGCTGGGTTCCGGCGCTGGTCGAGCGGCAGGCGCGCGACCGTTTCACAGCCATGCGCGGCACGATGCGCAGTAAGTCGCTGGCGTCTTTCTGACCTAGCGTGAGCGTTCAGCCAGCAGCACGCCCGTCAGCACCACGGCGCCGCCGAGCAGTTGCAGCGGGGTGAGGAACTCCCCGAGCAGTACCCACGCCAAGAAGGTGGCGATCACCGGTTCGCTCATCCCGATGGTTGAGGCTTGTGACGCGCGCAGGTGGCGCATCGACGCCAGGGCGAGCCAAAACGAAACAACGGTGCCAAGCACCACCATGTAGGCAATAAGCAGCGCGTTGGGCGCTGCGGCCAGCATGCCGGTGCTCGTCGACTGCGCGGCCAGTGTGGGCCAGGGGAAGCTCCACCAGGGCTGCACCACGGCCCAAAAGAGCGCTGCCGCGGCGAAGCCCCACATGGTGAGGGAGATGGGGTCACGTGCTGCCGCACCCTGCACGCTGCGTTCACCCACGATGTAGTAAATGACGAGCGCTATCGCGGCGCCGAAGCAGGCTGCGGCACCCACGATGTCAAGGGTGAAGCCCTGCCACACCTGCGCCACCATGGCGAGTCCGATGAGTGCCAGGACGAGCGCCCACCACACCCCGGCGCGCACCGGCTCCTTGAGGCCGAAGCGAAACCACAGAGCCACCATGATCGGTGCGGTGAACTCGATGAGGAGCGCCACGCCCACGGGTAGGCGTGCTATGCCGACGAAGTAGAGCCACTGGGTCATGGCAATGCCGAGAATGCCGTACACGACAATGCGGGGCATCTCGGCACGGCGCAGCCGCAGTGCGGCTCGATTGGTGAGGGCGACCACCACAAGAAGGATGAGGAAGGCCGCGGTGACGCGCAGTTGCGAGAGTCGGGCTGAGGGAATGCCTGCCTCGAGGAGGACCTTCGAGACCGATCCGTTGAGCGCGAACAGGGTCGCAGCGATGAGGTAGAGGAAGTAACCGATCGCGGGCCGTCGTGCATGACGACCGCCCGTGGAATGAGGCTGCGTGACCTGCGAGTCGTTCACTGACTGGCATGCACCGCGGCGGCAGTGGTGTACACCTCGACCGTGCGACGTGCCACGGCATCCCAACCGAAGTGAGCCGCGGCTCGCACCCGCCCGGCCTCACCGAGGCGCGTGGCGAGGGTCGAGTCGGCGATGACCTCGTTGACCCGAGCAGCGAGGTCGGCCTCGAACAGCGCGGCCTTGTCGGGGTCGTCGGGGTCGTAGTGCACGAGGAATCCAGTCTCGCCATCGACCACCACCTCAGGGATGCCCCCGACATCACTGGCGACAACTGCCGTGCCGCTGGCCATCGCTTCGAGGTTCACGATACCGAGAGGCTCGTACACCGACGGGCACACGAAGACGGTTGCCGCGCGGTAGAGCGCCGCCACGGTGCCACGGTCAAGCATGTCGTCGAGCCACACAACCCCCGCTGATCTCTCGGCCTGAAGGGCTCGGATCGCGTGGTCAGTCTCGTCACCGATGCGGGGCTCATCGGGGCCCGACGCGCAGATCACGATCTGTACCTCGGGGTCGAAGAGCGATGCGGCACGGCAGAAGTGGGCGATTCCCTTTTGCCGGGTGATACGACCCACGAACAGTGCGAAGGGTCTGTCCACGTCGACTCCGTGCTGTCGTAGGTCGATCTCGACGTCGGGAGTCGCGAACGGCTTCATATCAATCCCGTTGTGCACGACGTGCACCCGCGAGGGATCGACGAATGGGTAGCACTCGAGCACATCGCGGCGCATGCCCTGGCTCACCGCGATGATCGCGTGAGCGTCGGCGTACGAGGTTCGCTCGATCCAGCTGGAGAGTCGGTAGCCGCCCCCGAGCTGCTCAGCCTTCCACGGGCGACGCGGTTCGAGGGAGTGCGCGGTGAGGACGTGCGGAATTCCGTGCAGCAGTCCGGCGAGGTTGCCCGCCATGTTCGCGTACCACGTGTGCGAGTGGGCGATGTCGGCGCCCGCGGTTGCCGCCACCATCGCGAGGTCCACCCCGAGGGTCTGCAGCGCGGGGTTGGCGCCGTCGAGTCCGCGTGGCACAGCGTAGGCGGTTGCATCGCTGCGAGGCTCGCCGAAGCAGTGCACATCGACATCAATCAGCGAGCGGAGTTGGGGAACGAGGTACTCGACATGAACTCCGGCGCCGCCATAAACATCGGGTGGCCACTCGCGGGTCAGGATCGCAGCACGCATTCCATTAGGCTAGTGGTGGCACTAGTGTGAGCGTGTGTCTGGACAGCGCAGTGTGCTTGGAATCGTCCTTGCCGGTGGCGAGGGCAAGCGCCTGATGCCGCTCACGGCCGACCGCGCCAAGCCAGCCGTTCCCTTCGGTGGCGCCTATCGTTTGGTTGACTTCGTGCTCTCGAATCTCGTCAACGCCGGCTATAAGCGCATTTGCGTGCTGACCCAGTACAAGTCGCACTCACTCGACCGTCACATCACCACCACGTGGCGCATGTCGGGCCTGCTCGGCGACTACATCACGGCGGTGCCGGCGCAGCAGCGGCTAGGCCCGCGCTGGTTCACCGGCTCGGCTGACGCGATCTTCCAGAGCCTGAACCTGGTGTACGACGAGAAGCCCGATTATATTGTGGTGTTCGGCGCCGACCACGTGTACCGCATGGACCCTCGGCAGATGGTGGAGCAGCACATCGCTTCGGGGGCCGGGGTCACGGTGGCCGGAATCCGAATGGCGCGCGCAGGCGCGTCGGCCTTCGGAGTGATCGAGCAGAGCGACGACGGCACTCGGGTTGCGGCCTTCCACGAGAAGCCGGCCGACCCTCCTGCTGTTCCGGGCTCACCCGATGAGGCGTTCGTCTCGATGGGCAACTACGTGTTCACCACCGAGGTGCTGATCGAGGCGCTGAAGGCCGACGCCGTCGTCCCGGGCTCGCTGCACGATATGGGCGGCAACATCCTGCCCATGCTCACGGCTCAGGGCCTCACACACGTGTACGACTTCGAGAACAACCGTGTTCCAGGCGAGACCGATCGCGATCGCGGCTACTGGCGCGACGTCGGGACCCTCGACTCGTACCACGACGCGCACATGGACCTCGTCTCGGTGCACCCGATCTTCAACCTGTACAACCGCAACTGGCCGATCCTGTCGAACGCGCCATCGCTTCCGCCGGCGAAATTCGTCGAGGGCGGCAACGCCCACGAGTCGATGATCGGCGTGGGCACCATCATCGCGGGCGGGCATGTGCGCACCAGCGTCGTGTCCTTCGATGTGCAGGTGCGTGAGGGCTCGTACGTCGAGGGAGCGGTGCTGATGCCGGGGGTGCGCATCGGCCGCAACGCGGTGGTGCGCAACGCGATTCTCGATAAGAACGTCATTGTGCCCGATGGGGTCACCATCGGAGTCGACCTCGCCTCCGATCGCGAGCGGTTCACCGTGAGCCCCAATGGCGTGGTCGCCATCGGCAAGGGCGCCATCCTGTGACGGCGCACTGACCGTGGCACGACGCGTCGCGGTGGTCACGGGTGCCGCCGGCGGACTGGGCGCCCGTATTGCGGACGACCTCGAACGAGCTGGGTTTGACGTTGTTGCCACCGATGTGGTGGCCGGCTCGGGCCCGGTCCGTGAACTTGACGTGCGTGACGCGGTCGCGTGTCGTCGGCTGGCGTTGGAGGTGAGCCCTGATGTGTGGGTCAACTGCGCGGGTGTGCTCGGTGCTGGCGATGCCGCCACCCAGGATGATGCCCTGATCGATCGGGTGGTTGCGGTCAACCTGCTGGGGGTCATGCATGGCACCCGCGCCGCAGTTGAGTCGATGCGGGCACGTGGGGGGCCTGGCCATGTGATCTCCATTGCCTCGCTAGCCTCCTGGGTTCCGGTGCCGGGGGAGTGCGTCTACGCGGCGACGAAGGCTGGCGTGCTGTCGTTCTCGCTAGGACTCCACAGCGAGCTGCGAGCCCAAGGAGTCACCGATATCGCGATCTCAGTTGTGTGCCCCGACGGCATGCTGACGCCGATGATTTCCAGTGTGATCGACGACCCCGCGATTGCGCTCACCTTCACCGGGCCGCGGCTCACCACCGTCGAGGAGGTCTCGGCCCGGGTGCTTCGTCTGATCGACCGGCCGCGCCTGATCGCCTCGGTGCCACGTTGGCGGGGAGCCCAGGTTCGGGTGCTCGGCGCAGTGCCTGACCTCGGAATGCGCGCACTTCCGCTGTTCAGACGCATGGGCTTGGCGCAGCAGCGTGCGGTGCGCGAGCGACTCGCACGCTCGCAGCCGGTGCCAGGTCAGCCGAAGCGGCCCGAGACGTAGTCCTCGGTCGCCTTCTCGGTGGGCGTCGAGAACATCTTGGCGGTCGACCCGAGCTCGACGAGTCGTCCTGGCTGGCCGACCCCCGCGAGGTTGAAGAAGGCCGTGTTCGAGCTGACTCGTGCCGCCTGCTGCATGTTGTGCGTGACGATCACGATGGTGAACTGTTCCTTGAGCTCCTCAATGAGGTCCTCGATGGCCAAGGTGCTGATGGGGTCAAGGGCCGAGCAGGGCTCGTCCATGAGCAGCACCTGCGGCTCGACCGCGATGGCCCGCGCGATACATAGGCGCTGCTGCTGGCCGCCCGACAGGCCAGAGCCGGGCCGGCTGAGCCTGTCCTTGACCTCGTCCCACAGGTTGGCGCCGCGCAGGGACTTCTCGACCACGACGTCGAGGTGGGCTCGATCGTTCTTGGTGCCCTTCGCCCGCTCGAGCTTCAGGCCGGCGACCACATTGTCGTAGATGGACATGGTCGGGAAGGGGTTCGGTCGTTGGAACACCATGCCGATGGTGCGACGCACGTTGACCGGGTCGACGTCGACGTCGTAGATGTCCTCGCCATCGAGCAGCACCTTGCCATCGACCCTGGCTCCCGGGATCACCTCGTGCATTCGGTTGAGGGTGCGCAACACGGTCGACTTGCCACAGCCCGACGGTCCGATGAACGCGGTGACGGTGCGCGGCTCAACACTAAAGCTCACATCCTCAACGGCCTTGAAATTGCCGTAGTAGATGTCGAGGTTACTCACATCGATGCGCTTGGCCATGGGTCACCTTCGTTGGGGTCGGAGCATTTCTAGTGCGCCTGAGGCGCAAACAAGCGAGCCAGCAGGCGTGCGGCCGTGTAAAAGATGACCACGAGAATAATCAGTACGAGCGCGCCACCCCACGCCCGATTGATGGAGGCGTCGGTGCCACTGGAGACCTGGTCCCACACGAAGGTTGGCAGGGCCGCCTGCGGACCGGCGAAGGGGTTCCAATTCATACTCTGCGACAGCACCACCGTGAGCAGCAGGGGTGCGGTCTCGCCCGACACGCGTGCCACGGCAAGCATGACGCCGGTGATGATTCCTGACAGCGCGGTGGGAATCACGATGCGCAGGATCGTTTTCCACTTGGGAATGCCCAGCGCGTAGGCGGCCTCACGCAGATCGTTGGGCACGATCTTGAGCATCTCCTCGGTGGTACGCACCACAACCGGAATCATCAGGATCACCAAAGCAAGCGAGGCGGCGAAGCCCGACCGCTCGAAGCCGGCGGTGAGCACCCAGAAGGTGTAGATAAACAGGCCCGCCACGATCGAGGGCACGCCGGTCATGACGTCGATGAAGAAGGAGACGGTTTTGGCCAGCCGGCCGCGGCCGTACTCGACCAGGTACACGGCGGCGAGAATGCTCAGCGGCATGGCGACCAAAGCCGCGATAGTCACCTGCTCGAGAGTTCCGACGATCGCCTGGGCGACGCCACCTCCCGGTTTGCGGGGGCTGACATTGCGCATGGTCTCGGTGAGGAAGGAGGGGAAGTCGGTGAGCACGGTCGCGGCGCCGCGCGACACAACCGAGAACAGCACTGAGAGCAGTGGCGCAACCGCGAGGATGACGCACCCGTAGATGAGTGTGGTGGCAAGGCGGTCGACAGCATGACGGCGGCCCTCGGTGCTGAACGACCACCCGGTCTGCACCACCAGGAAGAAGATCGCCCACAGCACCGGCCAGGCCAGACCCACGATGCTGCCGACCTGAGTGACACCCACAGCCAGCACCAGGGCCACCGCCGCTGAGGCGAGAGGCGCCCACCGCGGCAGACGGCGGCCGTTGAGCGTGCTGCCGAGGGAGCCCTGGCCGGTCGACCGAGTGGGCTCGGGAGTAGTGACACTCATCAGTTCGCCCCTGAGAACTCGGCGCGGCGTGCCACGATCCAGCGCGCCACCATGTTGACAGCGAGCGTGATGACGAAGAGCACCAGTCCGGACGCGATGAGGGCCGACAGGCCGATGGGCCCTGCCTCATTCCACTTCAGCGCGATGTTAGCCGCGAAGCTATTGCCCCCGGGCTCGGTGATGTGCCAGTTGATGGTGAAGGCGGCCGACAGGATCAGGGCCACCGCGATGGTCTCGCCCAGCGCTCGGCCGAGCCCCAGCATCGCCGCGGAGATCATTCCGGGACGAGCGAAGGGGAAGACCGCCATACGAACCATTTCCCAACGGGTGGCCCCGAGAGCCAGCGCCCCCTCGATGTGCTCCCTCGGCACCTGGACGAAGACTTCGCGGCTCACTGCTGACACGGTAGGCAGCACCATGATGGCCAGCACGACGCCGGCGATGAACAGGCTCTTGGTGTAGATGTTGAGATCGTTCTGAAAGAGGGGGATCCAACCGAGGTATTCGTCGAGCCAGCGGGCCGTGCCCTCCATGTTGGGCATGAGCACCGCGAGGCCCCAGAGGCCGAAGATGATCGAGGGCACGGCGGCCAGCAGATCGGTGACAAAGGCCAGCGCGGCGGCCACGGGTCGCGGAGCGTAGAAGGCGATGAAGAGAGCGATCCCGATGCCCACCGGAACGGCCAGCAGCATGGCGATCGACGCAGTGATGGCAGTTCCGAACAGCAGTGCGGCGATGCCGAACGTGGGGGGTTTGTCCTCGGGGAACCAGTCGGTGCTGGTGAAGAAGTTGGCGGAGTTGGCCTGGAGCGAGGGGATGGACTTCCACACTAGAAAGGCGCCGATGGCCCCCATAATGACCAGCACGGTGATGCCGGCCCCTGCGGCAAACCCCTTGAAGGCCCTATCGCCGGCGCGCACGCCGACCGTGCGGCTCTCCCTGCTCACGGGGGCTACGTCATCCGGGGGCGATGCCGTGCGCATCAGGGCTGCTCCTCGCCAACGGGTGGATGGTGTCCGCAGAGTTGAGACTAGGGGATTGAGGTGGCCCCGGCATCACGCGATGCCGGGGCCACCTCAGCGAGTGCTGCGGGGCTAGGAAATCGAGGCCACCGCGGTTCGCACCTTGGTGAGCAGATCGCCGGTGATCGGCACGTAGCCGACGGCGCTGAGCTCACCCTGGGCTGCATCACTCGAGGTGTAGGTGAGGAAGGACTTCACGAGCGCTGCCTGACCGGCCGCGAGCCCCTTCTCGCAGGTGATCTCATACGTGACCAGTACCGCGGGGTACGAGTTCGCGGCCTGCGTGGCGTAGTCGATCTTGAGAGACAGGTTGTTGCCAGTGCCTGTCACCTGGGCTGAGGAGAGGGTCAGCGCGGCGTTGGCCGGCGTGGGCTCGACCGGGCCCGAACCATTGTCGATCCACGCGGCGCCGATACCCGCGACGTCCTGCACGAACGACAACTCCACGTAGCCGATTGAGTTCGGGGTGGACTTGACCGAGGCCAGCACCTGGTCGGATCCCTTCGAGCCCTGCCCGCCCGGAGCCTTCCACTCCTTGCCGGTGTCAAAGGTCCACGCCGTGCCCGCCGCGGCCACGAGCCACTTGGTGAAGTTGCCGGTGGTGCCCGATGAGTCGCTGCGATGGAACTGCGCGATGGAGGCGCTCGGCAGCGTGACACCGGGGTTGAGGGCGGCGATCTTCGGGTCGTCCCAGGTGGTGATCGCGTTCGCGAAGATTCCGGCGGTGACCTCGGCGTTGAGGATCAGCTTGTCGACGCCGGCGAGGTTGTAGGCCAAGGCGATGGCGCCGCCGACCATGGGGATGTTGAGGGCTGTGCCGGTGGCGCACCGCTTGTCGGCGGCCGGCTGCTCCTCCTCCTTGAGCGCGGAGTCTGAGCCGGCGAAGTCTGTCTGCGCGTTGGTGAAATCGGTGATACCAGCCCCCGATCCGTTGGCGGTGTACTCGATAGTGCTGCCGGGGCAGTCGGTCTGGTAGGTGTTAATCCACTCGGTGATGGCGTTCTTCTGGGCTGACGAGCCCGAGGCCTTGAGCGAGCCGGTCGCACAGTTAGTGGACCCGCCGGAGGCACTCGTCGACGAGCCTCCGCCGCCGGATGAGCCGCAGGCGGCGAGGGCGAGGGTTCCGGCAGCGAGGGCGAGTGCCACTCGAGCGGAGCGCGTGTTCAGCACAGGATCCTCCGAAGGTGGGGTGTTCTTCCGTAGAAGAGCGTGGTGAAATGACGGTAACCCGCATGGGTGGCCGCCGCGGAGTCGGTCGGTGAACGGGAGATGAACAGGGGAAGTACGACCGATGTTGTCCGCCTCGGGGAGGGCTGGCTCAGGAAGGAAGACATCCAGACCCGGGGAGGAGACGCCAGTTAGGGGGTGTGGTGCTCCACCGCAACAACGTTCACCGACAGTTCTGCCTCACCTGGTGCGTCCGACACGCTGGCGGTCACGGTCCGATGCACCACCACGAAGCCGCCTGCCGGCAGGTCGGGATTGATGTCGAGGACGCCCACGTCGCGTCGTAGCTGCTCGAAGAGCGAGGGCAGCACAGGACGGTGGGTGCACACCACCATGGGCGCAGGGTCGTTGAGCAACTCGGTGAAGCGGCGCATCGCTGCCTTGCGTGCTCCGGC
>Ga0114970_10003911_pt1 | contig 10853 bp, 10 predicted proteins | sample M_140205_XF_Meta_FD_87030 | JGI IMG/M metagenome (GOLD analysis project Ga0114970, IMG submission 87030) | Freshwater microbial communities from Lake Montjoie, Canada to study carbon cycling - M_140205_XF_MetaG | ecosystem: Environmental > Aquatic > Freshwater > Lake | place: Lake Montjoie... | reverse complement strand
GGCTTACAGCTCTGCATCATTCCAGCCAATCCGGCAGCAACGACAGCTAAAAGGAGTAATTTTTTCATATTAGTTTTTTTCAATTTTTGTTAGGAAAGCGAATTAACACCATTTTAAACACAATAACAACTTTTTTCGACCTACAATTGCGCGAAAACGCAAACAACTGACGTGTGTATTACCTTTGCTTTTATGTCGGGGATTATTGCCAAAAATAGCTTTTGGGCATCCATTGTTAATTACAGCGGAAGTTTGGTGGGGTTATTTACGACGTTTTATCTATTTCCTTTGGTGTTTACCACGAGTGAAAATGGGGTTTTTCGACTTTTTATTGAGATGGGTGCTTTGTTGGCTGGTGTGGCTCAGTTGGGTACGGGATATTCAATTTGGAAGTTTTTTCCGCGGTTTAAAAATGAAAACGGACATAACGGGGTTGGGTTTTGGTTATTGTTGATTCCTGCCATTGGTTTTCTATTCGTTGCTGTATTGTTACTCATCGGACAATCTTGGGTGGTTGCCTATTTGGGTAAGAATTCCAGTGATTTTTTGCCCTATTATCATTGGTTGATACCCTTTGTTTTCTTCTTCGTATTCAATACGGTATTTGAGATCTTCTCGGCATCGCTCGGAAAAATCGTGTTTGCCTCATTCCTAAGGGAAAATGTAGTACGTATCCTTTTGGGATTGTTGGGTTGGCTTTACTATATAGGTAAGGTGGATTTTGGACAGACCATGCATAGTATCGCTGCCGTTTATGCCGTGGTGATGGTGCTCAATATTTGGTTTGTTGTCAAGAATACAAAACTCTCTTTCAAGCCGGATATGGCCTTCGTGAATTCACAGGACGGTTTGAAGCCCGAGTTTTATCGTTATACGGGCTACTTGTTTTTGACATACGTTGCGATGCTCGTTTTACAAAGAATGGACTTTTTGATGGTTAGTTCGATGAAGGGCAGCGCGCAGACAGGGATTTATGCGATTGCTGTAAACATTGCTGTTTTGATAGAAATTCCTACGCGTAGCATTTTGCAAATCGCCAACCCCAAGCTATCAGAAGCCATTCACAGCGGGGATCAAGCGGAAATCGAAAGGTTGTATCAAAAGACCAGCCTCAACCAATTTATTTTGGGCGCACTGGCGCTGTTGCTGGTTTGGGTGAATATCGATTTGTTGTTTCATTGGATGCCGAACGGACATTTATATGTGGCGGGAAAATGGGCGGTTTTCTATTTGGGCGTGGGTAAACTCTGCGTATTGCTTCAAGGGAATTCTGCCGCGATGCTCATCTTTTCAAAACGATATTATTTGTCGTTGATTCTTAACTTTTGCTCCATCGTTGTAGGTGTTTTGATGAACCAATGGCTGATACCTATTATGGGGATTGACGGCGCCGCCATTGCCACTGGATGTGTTTGGTTGGCGAGCGGAATCGTGATGGCAATTCTGATTTGGATGGTTTACAAAATGCAACCTATCACAGCACATGTCATTTATAGCATTGTTCTGTTTTCGTTGGCTTTCTTAGTTAATTACCTCTGGACGGTGGATGTAGCCAATTTGTTTTGGATGTCAGTTCTTAAGTCGGTTCTGCTTGTGGGAGCCCCCTTGGGTGTAATTCTGTATTTCCGATTGAGTGAAGATGTCTATAGTATGGCCAAGAAAATGTTAGCACCTCTGGGGATTCGACTCAAAGATTAATTATAGGAAATATCTTTTAAGCGAAACGAGAAAAGAAATCGTTCAGCGATAGGCGGTCGAACGCGTCTACGTAACCACCTTCGGTTAGATTGGTGATATTTTTATTCTTATACCTGGCATATCGCGCAGTTTCGTCATAGCCTCTATGTACCTTTACTAAACTCTGAAACAATTCATACAAGCGAATCTTGCCCGTGGTGCCATCATTTTCCTGTTTTAGCAGAGGGTGTTGTTTGTTTTCGTCCGCATAGAAGTGAGATTCAGTGCGAATGATAGTATTATCTTTATCCACTGATATATTCATGTGGAAGTCATGGTCCATCCCTGTGATATATATATATTCCAAGCCAACTTGCATTGCATTGAAAACGCATGAATTCACCACATTTTCACATTGAGGGCTACCCAAACGCCAGAGGTACATTTGGTTCCGAAAAGTCTCAGTCCCCTTGATTACGGTGTAGTTAAAAGTAACGAACTGGATATTGGGGTTGTTCAAGTTTTTGATGATGTAACTATTGCTGTACAATTGGGGTACGAAAAACACCATGGGCCAATCTACTTTTTGTAGCGCCTCCCAAGTTTCATTTATCATGCGCTGCGTTTTCGCAAAATCAGGTTTATATTCAGCGATTGGATGGAGGGAAGGGTCAATAAAAACGTCCTTAGAGAATGCAAAAAAATACAAATCTAACATCAGATAGTATTTGGGTTTGAGAGTAAAGAACTCTGGCTGACAACTGAACTTATTTACGGCAAAAAACTCCAAGCCTTTTTCTTTCAACTTTTCTATGCCGATAGCTTGGCATCTATCGATGAATGACCTCGCAGATGGCCCATTTGCAATCACTACAACCGATTTCTCGATTGCTTTAAATTTGGGTAGGCTAAACTTGCTCTTAAGTAAAACCTTTCCCAAGGAAAGCGCGGATTGAAATATGTTTTGTAGCATTATCCGATTTGATAGTGGGCTAGGACGGAAGAGAAAACTCCGCCGCGTTGAAGGATTTCTTCCACGAATTCGCGGAATGCCCCGTCTCCACCGGATTTTTTGGTTGTGAAATGCACAAGATTGCTGATATATTCAGGTGCATTGGCTGGGGCTGCAGAAAATCCTACGGCTTTCAATAGTGCCACATCGCCTAAGTCATCGCCTATGTATGCAACTTCAGATAGCGAAATGCCCAATTGATTGCATAATGATGTCGCAACTGATAATTTATCCTGAATCCCCTGGAAGATGTATTCGATTCCCAGCTTCTCTGCCCTACGCTGCACGATGTTCGTATCCTCTCCGGTTATAATACAGATTGGGATGGTGAGGTGTTTGCAAAAGAGGACTCCGGCACTGTCGCTGGTACTAAATTTCTTCCACTCGTTGCCCGTCTGGTCGTAATACATCCCCGCATCGGTCCATACACCATCGATGTCGGTGATAACCAATTTTGGAAGCAGTTGTTCGATCATTACAGCGAATTAAGAGATGTGTTGAGGATAAATAATTTCATCGGCAGGGATTGTAGCCAAGGCCTTTTTGCTAATTACATTTTCCAATTCGTGCCATTTGAAGCCATCACCAGGCGAAAGCAAATGTAAATCGGATATTTGTATTGTTTCTCCCGCTTTGATTTCTCGGATTGTAGCGATGGAACGCTCGAGTTTGTGTTTAGCAGAAACTGTGGAATCTGCAATAAATACATCCTCGACACCCATCGATCGCTCAATCAAGCGAATGTCGCGAACCATGCGCTGAATACCTTCAACACCCAGCGATCCCGCTTGGTCGGTGCCTTTCATTCGCCGATCAAGGGTGATGTGTTTTTCAATTATTTTAGCTCCCATGGCCACTGAAGATACTGGGGCACTTATTCCCACGGTATGGTCTGAATATCCAACAGCATATTCGGGGTATTTTTTTTGCAATGCACTGATTGATAATAGATTAGTATTCTCAGGACGGGTAGGGTATTCCGAAACGCAATGAAGGATTGAAATATCATCATGGTACCTGGTTATAACGGCCAAAGCATCGTCGATTTCCTTGTAACCGCCCATACCTGTTGAAATTATTATTGGGATTTGTGTTTCTGCTAAAGCGCTAAGTAACGGCAAATTAGTAAGGTCTCGACTAGCAACTTTGAGGCGATCCGGCAAAAAATATTTGGTCATACTCAGACAGCTTGAGGCACACAATGTTTCTACAAAATCCAATCCGTGTGATTTTGAATATTGAAATAGTTCAAAGTGTTGCTCATCATTCAATTCCAACTTGGCCCTATGTTCGCCATATGTTTCGCCAAAAGAATGGGGTGAATTGTAAGCGCGCGACATTTGCGAAGCAGATAGTTCCCTAGCCAAGTCACGCTTTGTGAGCTTAACCGCGTCCATCCGAGGCAAATCCATATCGAATAATTCGTCTCTAATTGGTCTTGCTGCGGCATCAATAATGAGCTTGGCGATGTCAACGGATCCATTGTGATTTTGTCCGATTTCTCCGATGATGTAGGTGTGCTGGTGCTTCGACATGCGTTATTTCTGGTATTTGGTGATTTGATTTTCCATCAAAGTTACCGAACTTTTTTCACTTAGCAGTAGTTTTCGCTGTTCTGGAAAGTCAAGTTCGGCCAAAGATGCGTATGTATTAAGGCAAAAATTCCAATCATCGATATCGTCTATGGTGAGTCGTATTTTTTCAAAATCAGGATGCCATTCTACTGGTATTTCAATGATTTGAATGGCGTATTGGTCTGGATTTTCATACAGCCCGATGGTCACATGTTCATTATACCAGAGGTTATTTAGCGGCAATAACGACTGCATAGCACCCATCTTTACGGCTTCCACAAAAATGCCGGTATGGTGTTTGATGCCAGGTTGCCCAGCATGCCCGAAGGATATGTAGTCTTTCTCAGGAAATGTTGAGCAGGCTTGCAATGTTTGATCAATAATATAATGACTGAGGTAAGGGTTGTCGGCGCAAATGCGTAAGACGAAATCACTGGGTGAAACATGAAAAGCTGCGCCAGCTTGGGTGAATCTTTTGAGTACGTGGGTTTCATCACCCCGAAATGTGGCTATTCCGAATTCTTTGGCCAATTCAACCAAGGCATTATCGGCTGTTTGTTCAGTGGTGAGAAGTACTGGTGTTACGTTGTGTGCGGAAAGTCGGCTAATTACAGCTTCAAGCAAGGTTTTTCCATCTGGAAGTTGCATGGTCATTTTGCCAGGCAATCGCGAAGAACCCATCCGGGCTTGGATGAAAGCATACATAATTTTCAAAGGTAAAGAAAATAAAGGTTGCTGTAGTTCGTAGGATGTCGTTTCTTTGCTACCCATTAATTATGTTAAATCTGATCATTTTTGGCCCTCCAGGGGCGGGGAAAGGGACGCAAAGTGAGCGTTTATTGCAACAATATTCCTTACAGCATATTTCCACCGGGGATTTGCTGCGCGCGGAGCGCGCAGCCGGAACCGACCTCGGCAATCAAGCCAACGAATACATCGCCAAAGGCGAATTGGTGCCCGATGCCGTTGTGATTGGAATGGTAAAGAACTTCATGCTTGCACATTCAGAGGCCAAAGGATTCATTTTTGATGGTTTCCCAAGAACAACGCCTCAAGCCGAAGCTTTGGATGCGATGTTGGCTGATTTTAATACCCAAATCAGTATCGTATTGGGATTGGAAGTGAATGAAGATGAGCTTGTTAAGCGTTTGTTGTTGCGCGGTCAGAGTAGCGGTCGTGCCGACGATCAAGACGAGTCTACCATCAGAAATCGTTTCCAAGAATATCAAAACAAGACCCTTCCCTTACAAGGTTTTTATCAAGCACAGGGTAAATATCAAGGGGTTCAAGGGATCGGCGAAGTGGGTGCAATCTATGATTCCCTTTGCGCTGAAATCGATAAAGTTTTGGGATGAAGGCGTTTTCCGAAGCCGTAAAATGGGTTTTTTTAGACCTCGACAATACGCTTTGGGATTTTGATGCGAATGCTGAAGAAGCGATCAAAGAATTATATCATCGACATGAACTGCATCTACATTGCGATTTTCATGTCGATCAATTTCTGTCGTTGTACAAAGATGTGAATGCCGCCTATTGGCTGCGTTACGAAAAGGGCGAAGTGACAAAAGAGGTGCTTCGAACGGCGCGTTTTACAGATACTTTTAATGCGATGGGGGTCGCTCCGGCCCTACAACCTGCCAATGTTTGGCAAGAGTATCTGGAGATTTGTCCGATCATGACGCGCATGATGCCAGGGGCTTTGGAATGTTTGGCTGAGTTGAAGAAAAAGTATTGCATCGCATTGTTAACCAATGGCTTTGAGAATGCCCAACAGACCAAAATCGCGGTGTCGGGGATTGGAGAATACGTTGATTTTATGATGACATCGGAAGCGGTGGGGATGGCAAAGCCGGATTCACGGTTTTTTGCTTTGGCGCTCGAAAAAGCGGGCGTTAGTGCTGAGGAGGCGGTGTATTTGGGTGATACTTGGCATACGGACGTGGAAGGTGGTATGGGGGCAGGCATCGTATCGTATTGGTATCGAAGAGGACAGGATCGTCGCGAGTTGCCTTTGGATGATGCCTATTTTGGCGGCGTAGTCGATGATTTGATGGATTTTACACGTTTGTAAAACGGTTTATTGTCGAAGATTCGTTAAAATCGAATTGGTAGCCTCGGCATTGGTCAAACCCTTCGCAACGCTTTAGGAACTGCCATGAATGTGATGTCCGTTTAATTTTGTATTTTTGTATTTAATGAAAAAAATCGGTTTGAAATTGGTATTTATGTTGGCCATCGTGTTTGGCGCAATGAATTTTTCTTCGGCTCAGGGCTTTGAGATTCAGGACAAGCAAAAGGTGCATGATTTTTATCCCAACGCAAGCGATCCGATGGATTGTTATATCCACTTTAAGAATTTGAAAAAGACCAATATGGTTTTTGGTTACAAGAGTTTGCTGGTTGATTATCCTATGTTTTGGGATGTGTCTTTCTGCGATAACAAAAATTGCTATGCAACCTTTAAAACACAAGATACGATGGCGGCGGTGTCCACCAATATGGAAGCGTCTTTGAAGATCACTGTGTTTCCAAATGGCAAGGCCGGAATAGCCAAAGTGCAGTATTTGGTGTTTGATTATGAGAATCCAACCGATATGGATACGGTGACATGGAACATCAACGTGCGTTGGGGTGCCGAAACAAAGTCTTGGATTACTGAAGCGGTGCAAGTGTATCCCAATCCAGTTGTGGATGTGTTAAATGTTTCTGCTTTGGGCAATGCTACTTTTGATGTTGTTGATTCTAAGGGTGCCGTTGTAAAGAATTCTGCGCCGATTGATGGCCGTATGGATGTTTCTGAGTTGACAGCCGGTTTGTATTTCGTTCGTTGTCAATCTGTTGACAAGGTGCAAACGATTTCATTTGTAAAGAAATAATTCTAATTTTCCACTGGATACGGCATGTTAGGCATTCCAGTTTGGGCTTGGACGATTGTTCTTTTGGCGGCCATCGGGCTGTCGATTTTACATTATTATAAAATTCTCCGTTCCCAGGGCTCAAGAATTTGGTGGGCCGCTTTTGGATTGCGCGTCATTGGATATGCAGGGGTTCTTTTGTTGTTATTCAATCCTTGGTGGCAGCTTCAGGAGGAAAAGGTAGAGACGCCCGTTTTGTTGGTTTACGAAGATCGAAGTGCGTCGGTTGATTCAGCATCACTCGAAAAATGGAGGTCGATGTCAACGGAGCTCGCATCGATGAAAAAAATGCGGATTCAGCGTTTTGGTTTTGCCCACGATGTTTTTTCTGGTGATTCCGTATCGAACAAAGATAAATTTAGAAGCAACTTGTCGGCCGTAATGCGCCATGCGACAGCTAAGTCGGTGACGGCTCCGTTGGGCGGGATGGTGATAATGACCGATGGAATTATCAATGAAGGGCTGGATCCTTTGATGGGTTCGTTGCCACCGCATACGCCAATCATTGCTGTGGGTGCGGGGAATACTGCGCCGAGAATTGATGCGCTGGTGGGCGGTCTGCTTTGCAATGAAGAGGTCTTTTTGGGTAATTCATTTGCGGTGGAGGCGAGCATCCGTGCGGTTAAATTGGCTGGTGAGTCTGTGATTGTTAGATGCTTGGTTGGCGAGGAAGAAGTGGGTCGTTCGATATGGTCGGTTGCGTCGACATCGGATTGGAAGCGTGTGAATTTTGACATCAAACCAAAATCGGTGGGTTTGAAACGGGTGAGTATCGTAGTGACTCCATTAAAAGGGGAATTGAATCTTGTAAATAACAGCCAAACGAAATATGTGAAGGTGGTGGATGAACGTAAGAAAGTGGAGATTTTGTTTGCTGCGCCGCATCCAGACGTTTCGGCCATTGGCAGGGCTTTGGGCAGTGAAGGTCAGTTTACTTGCGTTGCAAAGTCTAAGAATGATCGTAGCAACAATGCCGATGTTTACGTGTTGCATGGATGGAATTGGACGGACAGGTCGGATTTAGAATGGTTGTCGGGTCAATTGAATCGGGGCAAGGCGGTATGGATTTTTGCAACTCCGGGGATGCAATGGGGTGGTTTGGGTAGCATTTTTGGTGTGAATTGGGGTTCGGTTTCATCGATTTGGCAAGATGCGCAACCTCAATGGAACGAGGGTTTTTCTGGATGGAGTCCAACATCGGAAGAGTCGTTGCGATGGGGAAATATGCCCCCTGTAAAGTCGCCGGTGGTGAAGTTGACGTTGCCTGTGGGTAGTTCGGCGGTGTTATGGCAAAAGTGGGGTGGTGCGACAACGCAGTTGCCTCTCATGTCGACCTGGAAATTTGGGAATGCGGGTGTAGGCATGTTTTTTGGTGAGGGTTTGTGGCGTTGGAGGATCGAGGATCGCAAGGATGGAGAGGGGAAGGTTTTTGATGCTTGGGTGAGGCGGATGACGGGTTTGTTAGCGGCCGGGTCATCGGTAAAAAAATCTTTGGAAATTTCGATATCGAAACAGCAATTCGACCTTTCGGAGGAGGTGATTGTTCGGGTGATTTGCAGAGATAAGGCGGGGGAATTGGATGATGCGATTCCAAGAACGTTGCGCATAGGAAAAGTGGGTGAATTGGGGCGTGATAATTTGACGTTGGTGTCGTTAGAAAAAGATAAAGGCGGATGGCGAGGCGTTGTTACGCGTTTGGGTGAGGGCGAGTATAAACTGATTGCTGAGGGTGGGATTGATCGAACCACGGTGGAAAAGCAGATTGCTGTTGTGAATCAACCGATGGAAATGATGGATTTACAGGCGAATCATGGGTTGTTGACATCGTTGGCAACGAAATCGGATGGCGGATTTTGTAAGGTTGGCGAGGTGGATGCGTTCCGTAAGTTATTGAATGACAAGTTGAATCAGGTGCCGGTGATGCGACAGGAAGTGAGCAATAAGCATTGGTGGGACTCGATTTTCTGGTTTATTGTCATCGTATTGAGTTTTGGTGGGGAGTGGGGAATTCGTCGTTGGATGGGTAAATACTGATTTTAGCAAAACAATCCCGAACTTTGTGCAATGGCACGTATTGTGGTGGGAATGAGTGGCGGGGTGGATAGCTCCGTGGTGGCTTTGTTGTTAAAGCAGCAGGGGCATGAGGTGATTGGTTTGTTTATGCGGAATTGGAACGATGCCAGCGTTACTTTAGAGGATGAATGTCCTTGGATCGAAGACAGTCGCGATGCGATGATGGTTGCCGAGCATTTGGGGATTCCTTTTCAGGTGTTGGATTTGAGTGGGATTTACAAGGAGCGGATCGTTGATTATATGTTTGAGGAGTATGGGAAGGGGCGGACGCCAAATCCGGATGTCTTGTGTAATCGCGAAATTAAGTTTGATGTTTTTTTGGATGAGGCTTTGAAGTTGGGTGCAGATTTTGTGGCCACGGGGCATTATGTGCGTAAGGAAGTTGTTTTGGTTGATGGGGTTGAGGAATATCGGTTGATGAGTGGGTTGGATAAGAACAAGGATCAGAGTTATTTTTTATGTCAGTTGAATCAGTTTCAATTGAGCAAGGCCTTGTTTCCTATCGGGGATTTGGAAAAATCTGAGGTAAGGAGGTTGGCCGCCGAAGGCGGCCTGTCAACCGCGACAAAGAAGGACAGTCAGGGGCTTTGTTTTATTGGCCATGTGAGTTTGCCGGATTTCTTGCAACAGCAGCTCAAGGTTAAAGAAGGCGAGGTGATAGAGATTGATGCAAATGGAATTGCGGCGCAAAGGGAGTTTGATCGCATGAAAAATATGGCGGGGTTGGAGGATTTTCATCAGTGGCACTCAAAATTTTCATCATCCGACGGTCGGGTTGTTGGTAAGCATCAAGGGGCACATTTTTACACTCGCGGACAACGTAGAGGATTGCAAATTGGAGGGAAGCCGCTGCCTTTATTTGTGTTACAAACAGATGTGACAAATAATGTCATTTTTGTTGGACAAGGTGAGGATCACCCAGGGTTATTGTCGATGGGATTGTTTGTACTCGAAAATGAGTCGTGTTGGGTTAGGCCAAGTATGAAGTATAAAGTATTGAATTCTAGTGATTTAATGTGCAAGTATAGGTATCGACAAACTTCGGTATCATGTACTTTGCAGGTGCATCAATTGGGGTATCAAGTTGTGTTTCAGGCGCCGCAGAAATCAATAACTTCGGGTCAATTCGTGGCTATTTATTTAGAGGATGAAATTGTATTTAGCGGGGCAATTTTTTAGTTGTGGAAAACATATCGAAAATAATGTCACAAAATTGCCATTAAATTTAAAGTAAAGGCAACGAAAACAACGCGAATAGCGTTACCTATGGGTAACGCATAAAATTATTTTAATTGAAATGAAATCTACCTTAAAATCGGCCTTGTTGGTCGTGTTATTTATTTTTAGTTTCTGTGCCAAATCGGAGGCTCAAATTACCTCATCAGGTAAAACTTTTTTCATGAGTTTCATGGAAATGGAAACGAGAAGTGGAGGATTGCCAGATACTTTGTTGTTGTTTGTTACTTCGGATGTAAATACGTCGTTGGTTTTAGATAATCCTAGGGTTTCTGGTTCCAACCAAACGGTGAATATTACAGCGGGCAAGGTGAATCGTATTGAAGTAGATAGGACGTATTACTATCCAGTTGGTTCAGAATTTCC
>Ga0114970_10003910_pt1 | contig 10853 bp, 7 predicted proteins | sample M_140205_XF_Meta_FD_87030 | JGI IMG/M metagenome (GOLD analysis project Ga0114970, IMG submission 87030) | Freshwater microbial communities from Lake Montjoie, Canada to study carbon cycling - M_140205_XF_MetaG | ecosystem: Environmental > Aquatic > Freshwater > Lake | place: Lake Montjoie... | reverse complement strand
GGGCATGGGCGGCGGTATGGGCATGGGCGGCATGGGCGGCGGCATGGGCGGCGGCATGGGCAGTATCTATCCGGCCGGCGTCGCTCCTTGGGAGCAGGATCAGAAAGCCCTGTTCTTCAACGACCGCGTTGGCATCCTCTTCGTCCGTGCGACGCTCTCCGACCTCGATATCATCGAGAAGGCCATCCAAATCCTCAATGTCGCGCCCCCTCAGGTGGAAATCGAAGCCCGATTTGCAGAAATCAACCAAACCGACAGCAAGGCCATCGGATTTGATTGGCTCCTGGGCAACGCCCTAATGGGAGGCGGTCGCCTCGGTCTCTCTGGCGGCAGTTCACCGAGCTACACGGGCCAACCCTCCTTGGCCAATCCGGGCTCTGAAAATCTCCCTGGTGGTGTTTTTCCCGGAACCAGCCTAGCGGGCGCTGCTGCTCCCGGAGCCAATGATCAGTTGGTTACCTCTGGATTGCGCAACACTACGGCTGACAGCGGTAAGATTCCTGAAGTCTTCAGTTTGACCGGAATTCTCACGGATCCTCAGTTCAAGGTCGTCATCCGCGCCCTCGAACAGCGCGACGGCGTAGACCTGCTCTCAGCGCCGAAAGTCACCACGTTAAGCGGCCGTCAGGCCCACGTCGAGGTGTCCGATGTCCGAACGATCGCCACCTCGTTGCAAAACCAAGGCGGTGGTGGTGGACAAGGGGGCGGCGGCGTCGGCGGCGGCGGCGTTGGCAACAACGTCAATCAGGCGGCCATCAACGTGATCGCCCCTCAAACTGTCACCCAGGCGTTCGGCCCAGTGCTCGACGTCGTTCCTTATGTGTCGTCGGATGACGAGACCATCCAGATGACCATCCTCCCAACCATTACCGAGTTCGTCGGCTATGATGATCCGGGTCCGTTTGTGCCGCAAATTATCGGCCTGACTTCCGGTAGTACGGGGATTAGTCGTACGGCCTCTCTTCCGCTTCCGCGCCTTCGGGTGCGTATGCTCACCACCAGCGCCATCGTCTGGGACGGCCAGACCGTTGCCTTGGGCGGCCTCATTGCTGAAGACAACGTCAAATCACGGGACAAGGTCCCGGTTCTGGGTGACATCCCGGTCTTGGGCCGTTTGTTCCGCAGCGAGAATTCACGGTCGGTGAAAAAGAACCTCATGATCTTTGTCACCGCCACCATCTTGGATGCTGGAGGCAAGCGCGTGCACGATCCTGAGAATCCGGGGTATGATCCCACCACCACACCGCCCAAATCGGCAGTCAACCGAACAGCGTTTTAAACCAGCTGCCCAAATACAGCCGGTGGAATGATTGAACTGCCCAGAAGTCCCTTAAGTCTTCTGGCAAACCATCCATGAACCAAATTCGAAACTGCCGATCATCCTGGACGCTGATGGGGCTCGCAGCACTCATCGGTCTGTCCGGATCGAGTCTGGGCCAAGGGGTCCTTTCCAGAGCACCACGACTGACAATTCAGGAAGTGGCTCCGGCTACCGTCGAATTGCTCGGATCCGAGGTGCGAATCCTTCCCAACGGCACCTCGCCCTTGGGTCTGGTGGGCGATCAAGTCAATGCCTCCGTGGCCGCCAACGGATCGGTTGCGTTTGTGGCTTGGCAAGACAACGCCATCGACGGTGATGGCCTCGGCATCGGATCCCGCGTCTACAACTTGCAGACCGGGTCGGCCAGTCCCCAAATCCTTCGGGTCAACCAACAGGCTCTGTTCAACCAGGAGAATCCCGTTGTTTTGGCCTTAGCCGATGGTTCAGCGGTTGTGGCGTGGCAATCCGGTAAGCCCGGAAAGCAATCCATTCATGCGCGTCGCTTATCCCGCACCGGTGTGCCTCAAGGTGACGAATGGGTGGTGGCGCTCTCCGACTCAATTGGCAGCCATGAATCGCCGGTGATGACGGAAATCCCGGGTGGTGGCTTTGCCATGGCCTGGCAATCGAGCGGCACCGATGGGGTTTCATCTAAGATTCACTTGCAGAGCTTCAAGAGCTCCGGATCGCCCGCCAGTGAACGCCGGGTCCTCGGAACTTCGGCCGCCGTGGATCGATCACCGACACTCTCGGCTCTACCCAATGGCGACCTCGCCGTTGCGTGGGTTGCTGAACAGGCGTCTGCCGATGTGCTCAATCTTGGTGGCCAAGCCACCCGTCGTGAGGCCAACTCCGATATTTTCGTTCAAATCATTCAGGCGGATGGAAATGCAGCTTCGCCAATTTGGATCAATGGCGCGGCGTCTCCCTGTGATCGTCCTTCTATGGCCACTTTGCCCAACGGCAAGCTGGTGATCGGCTGGTCCGAATTCGACACCGAAGCGAAGTCATCCTGGGACATCCGCTTGGCTGTTGTCTCTGGCACAGGCATCGTTCAGGGAACCCCGGTCACACTGAATGATTTCCGCGCACATGATCAAACGGGCGTCCGTATCTCCTCCGGTTCAGAAGGCGCTTTGGCCGTCTGGTCCACGCGCGGTGCAGACGGATCCGGTCTGGGTGTTGCTGCCAAGTCCATTACCGCTAATGGAATGATTGCGGGTGATGAGATGATCCTCAACCAAACCCGCAAGAATGATCAGTTTTCCCCCAATGTGGTATCGACGCCCTCGGGATATCGAGCCATCTGGAGCGATTTCGTTGGAATCAACACGGGTGTCGACCTCGCAGCCCGCGACCTCAAAAAGGTTTCGATGGCCCAACGACAAAAACTCAAACTTTCTTGGGAAACAACAGTCGGTGCTCAGTACCGTTTGGAGTCCTCCACCGATCTAGTTCGCTGGACCGAGGTTCAGTCCACCCAGACTGCGACGTCGACCACCCAATCAGCGTCCATTGATGCTGGCGCTGCTGCCCAATCCTACTTCCGCGTCCAATCCGATCGCTGACCATGCGCACGACCCATTTCATCGCCTCAATCGTCGCCCTGCTGCTGCTCGGAAGTTTGCCGGGGCGCGCCTTCTCACTCCTGGGGCCTTTTTCTGGATGGCAGTCACCCGAATTGGGATACAATGTCCCGAACGGAGGCAACGAATACGGGGGGCCACGCCTTCGAGGCGATGAATACCGGTTGAGCACACCGGTGGTGACCTATGGAATTGATGGGTCATTTCTCGAATTCTTCGGCGTGGAAGGCGCACTAGCGGTAGACTCTGCATTTGCGCTGTTCAATAATCTCACCAATGTCTCAGCGTTCAGTTCGACGCTGGAGGAGTTTCCGCTCAAGGCCGATGGCATCAACCCCAGCGCTAGGGCGTTGGGCTTGGTGGATCTGAAGACCCAGTTGTTGTCTCAAATCCTCGCCACTCTCGGCCTCACGTCACCGGAGCGCTGGTGCTGGTCACTGCGCGCTCGTTATCTGGTTAATACCACTCCCAGCTACTCGGTGGTCAATTTCAACTACGATCCTATTTCTGGGCGTCCATCGCGCTACATCAACGGATCCCTTTATTCCTACGTCATCCGCGAAATCTATAATGGTGACGGGACAGTAAGTTTCTATGATGCCCGGGAGGTTCCAGTCGATTCAGCCAACCCGATGGTCAGCTTGGCGTCGACCATTAGTGTTAATTTCCAAGAGACCAGCGATGACCGCGTTGTCCGGGCTCTCAGCCCCTCCGGTCGTTACTTCACCGGTTTGACCCGGGATGATGCGGGTGGTCTCCGTTATCTTTATCACCCCGCTAATCGGAACTACGAGGGGGCTCCGGCCGGCTCGTTCCGAGGCAGCCCCTCCTCTGGTGGTACCGCAGCCTCTGCCACCTTGGAGTCACCATGGACCATTGCCGGATCTACTGGACAAGTAGGCACCACTGCCGTGGGAACCACAACCACGACCAGCAACACGCTGCAATTGGTGAATCTCGCGGTCCGAGCCGGTGTCGACCGAGTCCGTTTCGTCAAGGTCAACACGGATCCCGTTCTGCGTCAAAATGCCCGTCAAGCGGCGGTCACCTATCCCGAGGTGGTCAGTTCCAACGGCGTGGTCATCCGTCAGGTGGTTAGCCGCATTTTGGCCCGGCCGGACATCCTCATCAGTGCTCGTGATTTGGGGGTTGCACTTTATGTTCCGGTCATTGGAGCTTTAGTCCAACCCGGATTCGTCAATACAGGAGCTACTTTGGATGGTGCCGCTGAGGGCCCTGGAAACGTGGAACCTCAGTCCGGCTACACCTTCAGCAAGGTAGGCGTTTATTCTCTGAATCGCGGCAATACCGATGAGCAAGATGGGCAACCCGGAAACATCTGGGGCTCTTTTGATGGAAGCACCAACGCGCCGGTGCTGTATCCGATCGGCAGCAAACTGTCAGACCTTGAAGCCGCGGCTCTCTACCTGAAGGGCAACTGAACCGTCCGATGAATACCTTCAACCTCTCCAAACACCTCTCCAACATGGTGAGAAACCTTTGTGTCGCATTTGCCTTCGGTTGGGTGGTGTCGGCGGGCGACTTTTACAACGGCGGAAACTATTCGGTCGATCGACCGATCGACGCTGTTTCCTTTGTTAATGCCGGCTCGTTCGCAGCCGACACCTTCGATATCTTTGCCACGCGGAATACGTTAACTTACACGAACTTCGGGACCATCCAAGCGACGTACGGCATGGAGTTTCAAACGGTGGACTCCAAAGGTATTCGCCAACCCAGCGCCACCATCCTGAATGCGGATCGAGCGGTGATCGAGGGCCTTGGGACCGCGTCACGCCTCTTTGGTTATCCCGAGGGACATAATTATACCTTCGGTGATGGGGGTTATTTGTATCTCAACGCGACCAACATCATCAATCGAGGTCGCATCTCTGTTTCATTTTGGGGTGACCTTTCTGCCGCCGGTCAACAGGTGGATCTCACCCGCTCCTCCTTGACGACGTTGAATCGAGATCAGCCTGAGAACGGTCGGTTCGGGTTCCTCGACAACAGTATCAACGTCGCCTACACGCCCGGTGGTATTCAAAATCTTTACTGGGGATATTGGAATACAGACATCGACTTCGGTTCCTTTGCCAAGCCAAAGGCAGTCAAGACCACCTACACGATTGCGACGAATGTCCTCGTGGTTACCAATATCCTGGCGGACATAGACATCAGCTACCTGGCCTCCATCGACCGGGTACCCGGAGACCCCACCGCCAACCCGGCGAATTGGAGGGGTGACAGCATCAAGACGGCGGGTTTCCCCCCAGTGCCTGCATTGGCTTATGTCCAGACCAACCAACTGACTCCGACCAACAATCGGATCAACGCGGTTTTTATCATCAACCGAAATCCAAACATTCTGGCTTCCGCCCGAGTGGACGGCACCCGCAGCCTATCCGTGACGTTGGGTTATTTGAACACTAACAATACCGAAGGTTCTGTGGAATTTGAGAGCCTTAATATTGTTGAGAGTTTCACGACCGCGCCCACCAATATTTATGGATGGGACCAGCGGTCCCCTTCGACGGCCGTTCCCTACAATATACGGGTTTCCCGAAACGTAGGAGTTCCGATCCCTCTCAATCGGGCCGACCGGACTCACATCGGAAATGAACTGGACCCTCTCAATCCGCTCTCCCGGTCCAATTTATTGTCCAAGTATCTGAATGAATCTCGTTCCGGAGCCAACAGCCTCTTCACTAAGGATTTGTTCACTACTGCATATTTTGGGCTCTTAACCAATGGCGTGGCCTACACCAATACGGTGTTGAACACTAATTACATGGCTTATGCATTCGGCATTACTTCATTGCCGTCCCAGATTCCCAACCCGACCAACAGTTCATTTGGTAGGGTTCTGGGTGCCAATGGAGGTCGGTACTCGTTCTTTAATTCCCAGACTCCGTTTGCTTACGCCACGAATCTGGCCGGGCGGGTTCGTGTCAAGGCCGACAATCTCAAACTGGAAGACACCCGGATCCGGGCTCATGGCATCGTCAACCTCCAGGCGAAGCATGTAACGTCCTCGGCCAACACCAGCATCGCGGCTCCCTATGCCAATTACGATTTAGGATCCACCAACGGTACGCTTGTCTACCGCGGATTTAGCCCTGTTGGGCAACCGAATCTGACCGGTACCATCAAAGTGTTCGTGACCTCTTGGACTAACACCGCCGAATTCCCTGATCCGGCCGCAGCCGCAGCGCCCGTTGATCCGGCCGCTGGAACCGGAACCGGGACTATCGCGACCCTCGCCGGGGATACCCATTTCCGTGTGATGATTATTGATGCAGACATCGATCCGTTGAAAACCACGGGTGAATTGGTCGGCTTGAAGCTTCGTGCGACGAATTTGACCACGGTAGATTCGGTTTTTTATCAAGTGCCCGAAGTGGATGCAATTCCGACGACCTACCCGGATGGATTCTCGGGAGCGTCCTCTACCTCAGGCAATGAGCAGGTGGCTCCCGTTACCGAGAACTGGATTAATCAGGGCAGCTTTGAATTGGTCGGAACGATCGGGGTTTCCTCCCGCACCTTCCCGATGTTGAAGACTCTCTCCAATAGCTCTGACATCATGGGTGAGCGCGTGGCTCTTGGGGTGGGTCAGACCACGGCCTTGAGTTACATCACCAACACCGGGGCACTCATCTCTTCGGGTTACATGGGACTGGGTGCCTCTATTCTCCACCATGCTGGGCGCATCGAGGGCGGCAACGTCATCGACCTAGCGGTGAATTCGCTCGTTTTGGCCGGAACCAATAGCATTGTGGCAGGCGGCGGTTTAAATATCACTGCCAAGAATTTGGATGCCAGTGCTGGTGGAGCCATCAGCACCCCGAATCTGATTACCTTGAACGTCAGCGACAAGTTCGTGGCCCCCGCTGGGAAGGTGCTCGCTCTGGCCGCCGCCGGGCTGACGTTGACGAGTAATGCGACGTCCAACGACCTCAGCGGCGTGAGCGTTTCTGTCAGTGCCGGGCGCTTCCAGACCGCTTTTGTGGACTGGCCGGGTCTGGATCGTGGGACTGAGGCAGCGGGTTTCGTGAACAACTCGGCGATCGCCGCACTGGTGATCACCATCGGCGAATATGGCCGCGCTGATATTCGTGCTTCCGGATCGGGCGATCGAGCCCTCTACACCAAACGCTTGGAGTTGAATGGCGACTTCAGCCAGTACATCAACATCACTAACAAGTCGTTCGATGCCGAAGGGCTCGCCTCGGCTCTGAGCATCGGAAGCAACACCCGCCTTTACTACAGCATCGTCTCGGTCAATGGCATTGAACTCTCTGGGCCGGTTCTCGATGGCGCACTCGGTGGCCGTTTGCGTCTGGTGCGTATTAGTGGAGCCAATGGCGGACCGATCTCGTTGGCCGTAGGCAATGGTTACGTGGTCGAGGCCTCATGGGCGGTTCGGTACTCTGTTTAACTCGATTCCGATGGCGATGGCCTGGTCAACGCCTTGGATGCCACCCCGTTCTCCGGAGCAGTGGTGACTACCAAGGCCATTGAGATTCAGGGTAAGCCTTATTTGGAGATCTCTTGGGACGCAGCCGCCAATACCGAGTATCAAATTCTGGCGCAGGAGCCTGCAGTGGACTCCACTTGGAGTGGCTTGAGTCGCATGGCCAATACTTCGGGTGCTTCAAAGGTGCTGAAGTTCTATGATCCGTTAGATCAGGGGACCGGGGCCAAGGCCTATCGCATCCTCTACAAGCCCTGATGGCTGTTATCCTTTCGGACTAGATTCCGATCGTTTTTGGGCGCTGGAGAATCAAAGTTCTCCAGCGCTCTTTTCTTGAGATGATCACCATAGGACTCACTGGAGGAATCGGGGCAGGGAAATCCGAGGCCTCCGATCACCTCAAACGGCTCGGTATTCCTGTCTTAGACACCGATGTTGTGGCCCGGGAACTGGTGACACCAGGCCAACCTGCCTTAGCTGAAATCGTTGCCGCTTTTGGGTCGGGTATTCTCGATTTCCAAGGCCATCTGGATCGCACCCGATTGGGGCTAAGAGTGTTTGAAGACAGCGCCGCCCTCCAGCAGTTGGAAGCCATTCTGCATCCCCGGATTTATGAGGGATGGACTGCCTGGACCCGGGAGCAAGCCCTCCACGATCATCGCCTCTGTGCGGTGGTGATCCCATTGCTCTATGAAAAAGGATATGACTCCCATTTTCAGGTGATTGTTGCCGTGGGCTGCACCCCGCAAACGCAGCGTCAACGCCTTCATCAACGGCAATGGACCGATCGGGTGATTGACCAGCGCTTGGCAGCTCAGTGGCCTATGTCGGATAAACTGCAGCGCGCTAACTATGGCCTTTGGAGCGAAGGCAGACGCGATGTTTTCCACCAACAAATCGAAGTCATGCTGAAGTTGGTGGGATGTTCGACATCGACGTAAACCGGACCGGTCGAAGTGGCGAATCCGGGTGGGCTCTAGGGCGTTACTTGCTGCCGGGCTTGGTTGCGGGAATGGCCGCGAGGTCTGGTGGCAAGTTCAGGGGATCAAAGGTTTCCACATCGAGCCGGATTAGAGGGATTAACGGAACGCCCAAATCTAGGGTGCCATCGGAACGGTCCACCACCATGGACACCCCCACCACGGAGCCTTGAAGTCCATGGACAATCTGGACTGTTTCGAGAGCTCGCCCCCCTTTGGTCACCACATCTTCAACCACCAGACACCGTTCTCCGGGTTGGATTTTGAACCCGCGGCGCAAGACGAGCGTGCCGTTTTCCTTTTCGGCGAAGATGAAACGGCAGCCCAGTTGGCGAGCCACCTCTTGACCGATAACGAGCCCACCCATGGCCGGAGCGATGACGGTCTCAACCCCGAGGGAGCGCACCTTTTCAGCCAAGGCAGCCCCAAAACGTTCCACGAGAGGCATTTGCTGCAGGGCTAGAGCGCACTGAAAGAACTGTCGGCTGTGGAGGCCGCTGCGGAGAATAAAGTGCCCGTCCAGCAGGGCACCGGTTTGCCGGAACAGGGAGAGGGCTTCCTGGTTGGTCATCGGTGTTGAGAATGACCGGGTGGTTGGCCTGGAACGAGCGGAAATCCTTGGGCCATTGGCAGGAGAAAACCGAAGGATTAACGGACGGTCTCGCGGGTTCCTCGACGTGAGGGCCCTGCCCCCCGGCGTGCATTACTTGGAAGCCGAAGGGCACAGGCCGCGGATTTCGCAGCCGCTGCAATCCGGGGACCGGGCTCCGCAGCGCCGCCGGCCGTGCCAGATGAGCCAGTGACTAAAAAGAGTCCAATTGCCGGGGACAACCCATTGCATGAGGTCCTGTTCGATTTTTTCAGGCTGCGTGTGAGTGGTGAGTCGCAATCGCAGGGCAAGACGGGCCACGTGGGTATCCACCACGATTCCGGATTCGATCCCAAAGGCATTCCCTAAGACCACGTTGGCGGTCTTGCGTCCCACGCCATCCAGGGCGAGCAAGGCATCCATCGACGGAGGTACTTGCCCCCCGTGCTGTTCTTGCAGCACACGGCAGCAGGACTGAATATTGCGGGCTTTGTTGCGAAAAAGACCGATGCGCCGGACGTCGAGGGTGAGCGTCTCGAGATCGGACTCGGCATAATCGCGGGCCGATCGGTATTTTTGGAATAGAGACTCGGTGACGATGTTGACCTGTCGGTCGGTGCATTGAGCCGAAAGGATGGTGGCCACCAGCAACTCCAAGGGATTGGAGAAGCGAAGCTCACAATGGGCCAGTGGATAGGTTGATCGAAGGCTTTCTATTAAGGCATCGACCCGCCGCTGCCGGGCCGTCGCAGACTCGCGGGGCATGCCTGTGAGTCTTCCGCGAAAACCGTGTGGGTCAATCACCGCCTCCGGTCACTCCCAAGATCCCGGTTGGATTTCTACGGATTGGCTCCATCGTGAACTTCAGAGCTGCTTGAGCAGCTCAACTGTTGCTCGCCATGTCCAAGATCCCTTCCGGTCATCCCGATGCCCTCGGCCCCGTCGCCCAGGGTCCTGCCACCCCCCGCCGTCGTCCGGTCCGGACCGAAAAGGAGTCCTGGACCAAGCCGGGAGTCGCCGAGGTGGCCACCCCATCTGAGAGCTTCACGTTCAAACTCAAGCCCCGCGAAATCGCGCGGCATCTCGACCGCTTTGTCATCGGTCAGACCGAGGCCAAGAAGGTTCTCGGCGTGGCGTTGTGCGACCATTTTCAGCATGTGCGTATGACCCAGGAAGGGGTCGATGCCCCCTTTTATCAGAAGCAGAATGTCCTGTTGCTGGGTCCCACGGGCGTGGGTAAGACGCACCTCATCCGATCGGCGGCCGAACTCATCGGCGTCCCGTTCGTGAAGGCCGATGCCACTAAATTCAGTGAGACAGGCTACGTCGGCGGTGATGTGGACGACCTGGTCCGGGATCTCGTGCGCAAGGCTGGCGGCAATGTGAAGCAGGCGGAGCATGGCATCATCTATCTGGATGAAGTGGACAAGCTAGCGACCCGCAGCGAGGGCGGCGGTCGGGATGTCTCCGGTCGGGGTGTGCAAACCAATTTGCTCAAGCTGATGGAGGACGGTGACGTACCGCTCGTCTCGCCCAACGACATGAATGCGCAAATCCAGAACGCCATGACAGCAATGCGTGGCAATGGATCGGCTCAACCCGAGACCATCAACACCCGGCATATCCTCTTTATTGTCAGCGGTGCGTTTGCCGGCATGGACCAGCGCATCCGCTCCCGAATGCTCACGGCGGCCACCAGTGGTTCGGTCGATCCTCAATGGTCGGCATCTAAGGTGTCCCGGCTGAGCACCGATGAGCTGTTTGCTGAGGCCATGACCAGCGACTTCATCCAGTATGGCTTGGAACCTGAGTTTGTTGGCCGGCTCCCGGTCCGTGTGGCGTGCCATGGGCTAGATGCCAATGACCTGTTCAACGTCCTTCGCCGGAGCGAAAGTAGTTT